>Ga0209008_1000142_pt1 | contig 34691 bp, 34 predicted proteins | sample JacPin_JW_Ref_O3_FD_187963 | JGI IMG/M metagenome (GOLD analysis project Ga0209008, IMG submission 187963) | Forest soil microbial communities from Algoma, Ontario, Canada - Jack Pine, Ontario site 1_JW_Ref_O3 (SPAdes) (version 2) | ecosystem: Environmental > Terrestrial > Soil > Boreal... | reverse complement strand
CACAGTTCGTGCACAGTCGCTCTGTAGATCGCTGAGAGGAAAGCCGAAAAGTACAGTAGAATCATCAGTGTGCATAGTGTCGGGGCGTAGCGCAGCCTGGTAGCGCGCCTGCCTTGGGCGCAGGAGGTCTGGAGTTCAAATCTCCACGCCCCGACCAATCTTTTCTATGAGTTGCAGGCATCTCTAAAAAGTCCTTCCCCTCACTATGGTGAAAATTCAGGGGACTCTACTGCAACATCCCCATCTTTTCCTCTTCTTGTTGTTCCTGCTGCATTTTCACCACTGCTTCCTGCATCTGCACGGCCCGGTACTTCTCTAGCCTCACGACTGCTTCCACTTTGAAATGCTCCGCGATTTTCACGTAACGCATCGTCATCCCGATCTCCGAGTGCCCGAGGATCTTCTGCAGAATGGTGACATCGGTCCCGGACAGAATGGATCGGGTGGCAAATGTGTGACGCAGGTTGTAGAGGTCCATGACTCCGCGCAATCCCAAGTCGTCGCAAACTCGATCATGGGCTTTGCGGACCGAACCAAGGTGAGCACCAGGTTTTCGGGAACTCGGAAAAACCCAGTAGTCGTTGGGCCGTTTCTGCCGGCGTTTTTTCAGGAGTTCAAACACCTCCTGACACATCGACAGAGAACGTATGGCGTTTTTGGTTTTCCCACGCACGATCAGGATCGTCCGGTTGAAGAAGTCGAGATTCGAATACATCATTCGAAAGACTTCATCCGGCCGCATTCCCTGTCCGAGCATGATGATGGCGACGCTCTTGAGGGGCTCTGACGCAAGCGCCAAGTACTTGAGCTCCTCTTCGAACGACAGGATGTGGACGTCCGGAATTTCCTCCGGGAAAAGTTTCACTTTCCTAGCGGGATTGATGGTGATCAGCTCGTCATCGACGGCCATGTTCAGGATCTTTTTGAGCGTGCTAAGTTCCCGATTCACCGTAGCCGACGACACGAGCTGCGTTTTGCTTCCCTTCTTCAGTTCCCGGGCTCGACCGGTCTTGAAGTCCTCAATCATGCTTCTCGAAATCTGATCGAGGAACTTGCTTTTAAACAGCTTCAACAGGGACTTGAGGCTGTTGTTGTGCAGATCGATCGTGTTTTGAGCCAGGGGTTTTTCGATTCGTTTGAGGAACGTTTCGACGTATTCCTCAAACAGCGGTGGTTGCTTATAGGGCCGCAGACCGTTCTTTCCTTGGACCAGTTCTCCTTTCAAAACTGATTCAACTCGTTCTGCCGCCCTTTCGTTGGTCATGCGGGTTGACTTGTGATATCGGCGACCGCCGAACACAAAGTCATAGTAGAAAAATCTTCCGCATTTATGGACTGCCAAAGTTACCTCCTTTTTTTCAGGGGTTTTCCCCCGAGGTAACTGACACTAGCCTCTTCTCAAGCCACGCGTCAATATCGCTTTGCCGATAGCGAACACATTTTTTGCCCAGCCGGACGAAGGGAATTTCCTTCTTGAGCCAGCGCCATTGGGCGAGAGTTTCCGGAGACAGTCCCGTCATTTCCGCCACGTCGTCAGTGGTCAGCAGCTTCGGCATTACCGGAGTTTCCGCGCTACCGGAAGCCCGGTCACCTTGCGAAGGGTTTGGCCGACTCTCAGTGGTCAATTCTGACTTCCTTTGTTTGTGTTCGATCACCTTCAGCAGGCCTTTCGACGGTGCTCTGCCGGACGAGTTCCGCTTGAGCTTTCATTACGGTGTGCCGCGCGTAATATTTCGGATCGTCTTTGTCTTCCGAGCGATAGTCGGCGATGCGCTGTACGACGACTTCGGGATTGTCGCCGCGGGCTAGGGCTCGCTTCGCGTAGGCCCAATCGTGCTCGGATTGGCTTTTATAGTCGCCGGGCACCGCTCGTCTCCGTTCTTGAGCTTCGCCGAATTGCCGGGGTGCTTCGGGCGAGTCTTCGTCAATCGTGAAGTCGCGGAGCGTGTAGACCGCATCGCTCTCTTGGCGCGCTTGGACGATGAACTCCTCGGGAAGTTTCCGATTGGCAAATCCCGGCAAGCGCAGCACGCGCGTCGAGTCGGTTGCGGCCAGATCGCCGTCGAATTTATTGGCGAGGTTGTGAAGAAGGGCTTCCGCGTCATCCTGACTGAACCCCCTTACCCTCCACACGACTTGGTGTTTGGCAGGAGAGGTATCGAGGACGAAGTTTGGCGGCGGCAGTTCGGTTGAATTTCGAATCGCTTCGAGAGCCTCGGGACCCTTTCTGTCGAGGTCGAGATAGACGTGGCGGATATCCTTTATATCTCCCTTGGTCCGGCTGAACGCGCCGTCCTTAATCGGATTCATGCCCACGAACACGTCGTAACCACTGGCGCTCTGACCCGCGAGCCAAGATTGATAATCGGGGCTAGCGATGGTCTCCGCCTTCGAGATGGTTTGAACCGTGTGCCCGGTGGAGCGATTGCGCACTAGGATCGCGGCATTATCCTCAGGCCCGAACAGCTCCCGGACATACTCCGGAGCGGTGAGAGTTCGCGGCGCGAATTTGCTATCGGTGCTCATGGGCGGTCCTGCTTGGCAAGGAACACGGCGCCGTAATCGAACAAGTCCGCATCCGGGTCGTAACTGTTAACTAGGAGAACTTCGGAAATATATCTGCGGCCAGGACGGCGCTCGACATGGATGACGACGTTGAGCGAATCGGCGATGTTCGTCTTAATTGCTCAGTTCGGGAGCTTGACGCCAAGAACGATAAGGCCGCGCGCGCTGCGAAGGCGATGGCCTCCGCGGGATTGCTTAAGCCCGCGACAGCACCTGGAAACCCTTTTAGTTTTCCCAATCGGCCCACTGGGCCTTCTAAACCCGCTGGTTTTGCGTGATCTGGTACTTCGAGAATCTTCAACGATACCGCCAAGAACGTGAAGCTCTTGAGGCGCTGGCATCAACCGCGGATTGGTTGACACCTATCGCTTGGCGCATCGATGCTTCATTGCGTATGATCTGGGACGCCGACATCTCAGTGTCGGAACGCACCTTTCCGATTTCCTTACGTTATCCAAATCATTTTCCGCATTCCCCACCTATGGTCTTGCCACGCGGTGATACGGAGCGCTGGTCATCACACCAGTACGGGCCTGGAGGGGAACTCTGTCTTGAACACGGCCCAGACAATTGGCATCAGGACATCACCGGTGCAGACATGATCCTGAGTGCTTATCGTCTTTTGCAAGGTGAGAGGCCGGCATCCGATCAACAAGGGACCGTTGCGTCCCGTCATCGGACCACGGTTGGGCAAGACTTGCGCAACAAGCATTCCCGTTTCATGGTGACGGCCGCATTGGCGGAATTTCTCCGAAGCATCCCCGATGGAGTGATGTTACCTGCAAGTGTGAATATTACGTTTCACGAAGAAGCATTTGTCTACGTTCTTTCGTCAGCAACCATGCCCGACGGCAAGAAATGGGTAGAACCTAATCTGCCCGCTCCCCTCCTCTTTGAAGGTTACGAGCAGCCAACGGTATTGTTTAGATGGCCTGGGAATGTCCTGCGGCCTTCGCTGGAAAGTCTGACGAAGTTTCGCGCGGACGTTGCATCGCAGGGCTTCGTACTTCCCAGCGTGAAGTATGCACTCTTGGCACACAATTCTCGCGTCTGCATTTGTTTGCTCGATGCTGACGATGACACGGTGAGCACGTTGTCGGTCATTCCTGCCCCGGCTATGGCGACGCGCCTTGATGAAAGTCACGCGATTCTGGCAACTCGGAAGGTCGCCATTGTCGGATGTGGTTCGCTCGGTAGCAAGGTTGGGGCCATGATGGCCCGATCGGGTGTGGGTAAGTTTCTATTGGTCGATGATGATCTCCTCTTTCCGCACAATCTCGTGCGGCATGACTTGGACTGGCGGGACGTCGGGACGCATAAAGTCGACAGCGTCGCACGTAAAATTCAGTTGGTAAATGCCGCTGCGACCTGCGAAAAGCGCAAACATAAACTGGGTGGTCAGGAATCGAGCGGAGCTATTGAGTCCTTGATCGAGGGACTCGCGGATTGTGATCTCATCATCGATGCAACCGCGGACCCGTCTGTTTTCAACTATCTCACTGCGACAGTTGTTTATGCGAAGAGACCACTTTTGTGGGCCGAAGTATTCGGTGGAGGATTCGGAGGTTTAATTGCCAGACATCGTCCACTCCTCGAACCGGATCCGGCATCCATGCGGCGCGCCATTGAGAGCTGGTGCTTCGACCGAGGCAAGCCGATCGAGCGGGCGGGGGCTGACTACGGAGGGGGACCCGCTGTGCCGCTTATAGCCGATGACGCCGACGTGACAGTTATTGCTTCCCATGCGGCGAGGATGGGAATTGATATGCTGATTCCACGCAATCCTTCTCTCTTTCCGAATTCTGTATATATGATCGGGCTCGCGGAAGGGTGGATTTTTGAGAGACCGTTCGAAACATATCCTATAGACGTTGGACCGCCGGCTGCCTTAGGCTCCTCCGCTGTGATGGACCCGGACGAGCGCGCCGGTGAGTTGAAGAGAATTTTTCAGCTATTTGAAGAACACCAACATGCAGCTTCTTCTGCCGATCCAGATCGCCAAACGCCTTCAACGTGAGCTGCGCCGCGCCGGGCGTAGAGAAATCGGCGGTCTGTTGATGGGTGAGCATCTAAACGACGGAATGTTTCGCGTCGTTGACATTTCAGTTCAGCGCTCAGGCGGCTCACAAGCTTGTTTTGTCCGCAATCCAGGTGAACATCAATGCCAACTCCAGGAATTCTTTGATCGCACGGGGGCGAATTATAGCCGTTTCAATTATCTCGGCGAGTGGCACTCGCATCCGAGCTTCGCACCATACCCTAGCCCCACGGATATGCAGACCATGCAGTCGATCGTTGACGACCCCGCCACGGGAGTAAATTTTCTCGTTCTACTTATACCAAGGCTTTCCACCCGGGGTAGCGTCGAAATCACAGCTACGGCTTTTAGTCCAGGTGCGCATCCGATCGCAATACAAGTTTCAGCGGAGGGGGACAGCCAAGGTCAATACGAAACCAGAGGATATAAATGGCTGCGAAAGATTTTCAGGTTCTAGTTGTCCGAACTCCAAGGTCCTTAACAATTTTACGAATCTGATTGCACGCGGGTCCTAGCCGCGAGGTCAATTCTCCCGGTTGTCCCGGAGCATAAGAAGCAAGCGTCAAGCCGTACAGATCGGAGGGCAGCTTGAGTCCCGTCACTCTCGGATGAACAAGTATTGCCCGATGGCGAGTCAGCTTACCCATGAAAAGACCAAGCTCAAAAAGTACGTTGTCACGAAGCGTTGCATGTTTCACGCCTCTGGTTTCGACGATATCATCCGGCTGCGCGACAGCAACCGCAAAATCGGAATCAATTACCGCCTTTTCCAATGCTTCCAGTGAATATCCTCCGGCGAAGAAGACACCCTCGTTCCATACGGTACTAAAAACATCGCGCTCCAACTGGGCCTGTATCTCGCGAGCTACGTCTAACGATTCGGCGGACGAGATAATAAATAATTTCGGATAGTCGTTTGGTCGGGGAATGAGGTCGTTCCTTTGCAGCAACCTGCGGGAAACCTCGCGAGCGATTGGCAACCAAATTTGTGGGTGCGCGCGACCAACGGACATGAACTCTGCACTACTCAGCTTTAGTGCGACAACGGTGTCATGCGCGACGACGGTGGCTGCCCGTTTTTGAGCGGGTTCGATGGCCGCCATTTCTCCTACGTGCTGTCCCGCTTTGCGCGTGTTGATGTCGTTGCCTTTGACCACAATCGCGGCGGAACCCGCCAGTAGCATGTAGATATCGTTGTCTTCTGCGCCTTCCGTAATAATTTTGTCGCCTTTACTGAACTCAACAAGATGACCGCATTTGGCAAATTCATTAGCCAGATCAGCATCTCCGCCAACAAATTCTTGGCGCTTCAAGGCGTCGATGAGATTGTGATGTCCTGGGCCTTCAAACCTCTCTTTCATAGCATCCGCTCCAATCCATCCTCAGCGTCCCGCTGCAGAAGGCATCGTAAAGGGAGAAAGGGTGGAGGTCTAGGAGCAAAATACTTGCATCGCACGTTAAGTAGTTTTTGAAATCTTGACACGATGACTAATTGCGTCTACTTTTTGTGCCGGTCGGATTCCGCGCGCAGTCTGATTCATAGGTGAGGGAATGAAGGATGAGAATTTGGCAGGTGCATCGAAGGACCAGTTGAACCTGGTGCTGAGCTTTTTTTCGCGCGTGGACTCCAAAGCTTCGGTTGTCCTCGCGGTTGACACTGGAATGGTTGGGTATCTGGCAACACACTTGCCGGCCCCAAGGACCTTGGCGGCCTGGGAACTAATACCACCTAGTTTAGCATTCTTGCTTAGTGCCTTAAGCTATTGGCACTTGTACAAAGGTGCGTTTCCGACTTTGGAGGGCGGCAACCTCTCCCTAATTTATTTCCGCGAAATCGCAAAGAGAACAGAGTCCAAATTTATTGATGAGTTTATCGCGCAATCGGAGACGGCCTATAACAAGGACATGTTGGGTCAGGTCTGGCGAAATTCTGAAATCCTTAAACAAAAATTTGACCACATGAAATGGTCGTTCATATTCTTGGCATGCTCTGTGTTGCCTTGGTCAATTGCCCTTGCGCTCTTTGCAGTGGGAAGGATCCCGATAGGCCCATAGCAGTTGGAGACATTTCGCCTCATCTTCGCTGAGGGGGAAATTAGGGAGACCTCATGTATAAAATCGTTGGCGGTAGCTCGGAATCAGTCGGAAATTTACTCCAGTTTCAGCGAAAAAGTAACGGAAGTAAATCTAGCTATTGAGACATTGTTGAGACAAACGCCAATCGAATCGACCCAAAATACCAGGGGGCAGCTTTCGCTGCCCCCTATGGTCATAGAAGGATGGTCTGGAAAACCAGAGGTACCTTCTGTTTAGATCGCGGCCTGTTTTGCTGCCTCCTACTTAGATGCCAGAAAGAACTAAAGGGATTCCAGAAGGTCAACGACGCGGCACTCTGAAGGGCTTCCGAGAGTGCCTAGTCGTATCTTTGCCCTGGCTGCAAGCTCCAAAGGCTCGAGTTTCTCAGTAAATGCGGCATGAGTTATGCGGTCCAGCCCCGCGCCTACCAAGGGTGCGACAGCTCTCAGACACGATTTAATTCCGACTGCTTTAGTCTTGCCCCAATGCAAAACCATATTGCGATGACGATAGAGACGTCTGAATGCCGCAGACATATGAGTTTCGACGTCGCGAAGCACGCGATCCGGATGCGCAAGCAAGGCTGACACTCGCGCCAATGCTGCCGTGTCGGATTCGGCTGCGAACGCGGGAGGTGTGGCCCCTGCTATTAATGTCGCGACAATATCGGCCCTGTCTCGGTTACTGCCGCAGTTCTTCAGTTGAGCTGCTGTAGTTCCTCCTTGTTCCTCAAGTTTGTAAGACAAAGCCGTCAGCTCAGCCCGTGGCAAAGAGCAGGCCGTAATCGCAGCGATCCTATCTGCCGCTAACACTCGGTCTTGATCGCCAGGGCCGGTCAGCAAACTTTCAATTGCGGCCCAGCCTCCGGCGATCGCAGAACTCGTCAGCTCCTTGTTAAGCGATGCAGCAAGTTCTATTCCAGCGTCAATCTGTGCCGAATAAGCATTCGAATAAATCTGGTTTTCGCGGCTGAGAGCGTGTACTTCAACTCTCCTTCGGGCGCTGCGAAGCGGAATGTGGTCCTTTTCTCCAACGATCCATACATTGTTAATCGGCTCGATTGTTTTATAGGTTCCTAGGCTTATCCGCGTAATTAGACCATCAATAATTTCGGCCGCGTTCTCAGCCGCCGAATAAATATCGCGAGCGGTGATCTGAAGCTTCATCCCGCCGCGTTGCCGCAATTCACGGACAGAGAAGGTTTGGGCCCTCAGCCATTCTGACACCTCCATACTAGTTAACCACGGCGAGGATGAAGGTTTTGTCTTTGGCATGGGCGCGTGGGAGAAAGCCACGAGAAGTTCGTAGTCCTTAGCCGGTGAAGACGACAGCCGGTGTGCCTCTTCAAGTAGCTCGCTCAGAGAGTACACGGTCGTATCGTGGATCGCCCGATAGGTCCACCAACGATGTAAGTAGTCCGAGCTGAACCCGCAGTCTAGTAAGTGTGACGCGACTCCCCTCGCTACTCGTTCGGCCCCGGTGAGATTATGACCGGGACGGAGGCAGACCGACCATCGGTGTAAATACTCACTACTGATTTCAGAGGAAAGATTTCTAATAATCCTGTAATCGATTCCGTTTAAAGAAATTCCACCGGACTTAGAATCCGTTCGTAGTGAACTCTGTAAGAGTTTCTTTTGGTTTGAGTCGCCAAAACACGCGTCGCGACCGATTAATTCAATGGCATGACTAGCAAGATTGTGTAGGGTTGCAGAAGTAAGAACACCCGCGCGAACCGCTTCGCTGGCCTGCAAGACTTCGTTTATTGTCAGCGCGACCCCGGCTTCCCAGAGGCCACGCTGCCAAGGGGCTTTTGAATCAAAGAAATCTAGAATCCTTGCCACAACGTGCTTCTCAAACGCATTGACATTTAGCATAGAATTCTCTATAGTTATTTTCAGGACGAAATGTCCACGATCTAAACAGGGGGCACCCCCTCAGTATTTCGAGTTAAACCTCGGAACCTCTGGGCACGCCCCCTTTCCTTTTAGTGCACCTTCCAGACTGAGCGTCTCTGAACTGATTTGGCGACAGAATAGTACCACGCCGACAGTTCACTACTCGGTTGTCACTGTTAGGCAGAGTCGAAGAGTGTTCCCGTCGTGAGTTTCATCGGCAATTGAACTTCTCGACGCGGAATCTCGAGCCCTCTGTCCGTTCCGATCTTTCGGAACAATTCAACCGTCGCTGGCGCAAAGCCGGCATAGTGATTGTTTGCATAAACGAAAATTGTAACTCCCCGCTTCCGAATCTTCTGGCAGACATCCACCCACGTAGCTAACGCCGTTGTCCGATCCACAATCGTTTCATTCCAGACCGTCGTGATTTTCTCGATTCCCTTCCGGTCGCCCAATAATCGAATATAGGAGAAGTCTGCGGTAATCGGATCAAACTTCTCGAATAGTTTGTCCGGTCCTGGCATCCAACTTTGATCTTGGAGGACCAGCGCGACGTTAGATTCCTGGAGTAAGTCGATCAACTTTGGCTTGAGCCAATGCTTATTCCGGATCTCGACTGCGAACTTATAGCCCTTTGGCAATTGCTTGAAGAACGCCTTGAGCCGTGAAACGAATTGCACGTCACTCGTAAAAACGGACTGATTGAAAAAAGGAAACTGAAAAACCATAGGCCCGAGCTTATCGCCCAAACAACTCATCGTTTCTATGAACTGCTTAAAGTCAGCATCGCAATCGATCAGCACCTTCTCGTGCGTCATAATGCGCGGGACCTTGACAGAGAAGATGAAATCACTAGGCGTCTTACGAGCCCAACCCTCAACAGTGGTTACGGTAGGACAGCAGTAAAAGGTCGAGTCCACTTCAACGGTATCGAAGCGCGTCGCGTAATAAGTGATGTAGTTCGCTGACTTCGTACCTTTCGGGTAAAAGGCGCCGGGCCAGCCGTTGGCTGTGAAAGCGGAGGTTCCGAGATAGATTGGGGACGCCACGAAGCAGAATTTTAGGACCTTGACCTAACTTTGCATAGGATTAGAATTTAATGAGGGGTAGCGATGAGCTGTGCTCAAACTACGGTAATTGTAAGGCCAAAGGGTGCGTCAGAAACCAGAAGGCGGGAAGAAGCGGCTCATCAAGTCTTGTCTGCATTCGGAGCACTGCCTGCCGGCCGACTTTTGTGTTACTTCGACGAACAGGATTGCTGGGCGTTCAAAGACGGCACTCTCGGACTCGGCAAAGCAAACCGCGGACTGTCAGGCCCGGTCACGAAACCGACCGACTTCCAAGGATGGCCGTGGGAAGTTGTCAGTTGTATTTACACGTCGCTCTCGGTGGACGACAGCCAGGCCGCATTTGATTTCGTTACGTACCTGCACGATAGTTCCTGTGAAGACCCCGTTGGACTGACCATGACGTTTGCCCATGAGTTACAGCACTTTATTCAATGGGCGACGATGCCCACGGTTTGGGAAGCGAACGCGCGGTTTGTGAAACGGCGATTGGAATCTGTCGCTGGGTTCGATAGCCACGAACTGCCAGTCGAGAAGGACGCGCGAATTGTCGCGAAGAGAATCGCAATCCGCATCCACGGACGCGAGGCCGTTGACCGTTGCATCGAAAAGAATATTGCGAACCCCATGGACGATCTAGATCAGCGGAACTGGCTCTTCGTTAAAGGTTTGGATGTTGCGAAGCCGTTCGACGTTGAACTTGAAACAGTGCTTTTTGGCAACGATCTGAAAAGCGAGCCGTTGCCTCTGAAAACCCGTCGTCGACACGATTCCTCTAACAACGGCTTGACTCATGCTTGAGACGAGATTCCGACAATTGAAGGGGTCACTAAAAGGAGAGAACCATGTCCTACATATTCCAAAATCTCGAAGGATGCCGATGGAATCCGGGCACAGTATTGAAAATTCCAAGCGACATTCCCTTTGCCTTCCATTTCATGATGGTAGACCTGTTCAATTTTCACCTTGGGATCGAGACTGTCATTCACAACATGCCCAGAATTGGCATCTCCGTAGCATTTCTTCATGACGTGATTGGAAATAAGCCCGTGACAGTCTGTTGGGACCCCCCTACTCCAGAACAAGGAATTGCTGCGGTCATGCGAATGCGAAGCTTGATTGGTTCGCGCTACAACCTCGTTGAAGGAAATTGCGAGCACCCGATTATGTGGGCCGTGACGGGACAATGGCGGAGCGAACAAATTCAAATGGCTAAAACCGGCGCTGTGCTTGTCGGAGCATTTGCGTTTGCTTCTGCCATCTGAGCGGCTAGGATTAGTAAAGGACGATATTTTGATGGGGGCTCGGCAGTCTTCGACCGATTCTTGACCTGGTGTTAAATTCAATCGGCGAGATGAGTCACGGGGTTTATTTCGTCGCCGTCCATATGAAAACGTCATACGACTTCGACTTTGCTGCCAGATCGTGAATTTGCTTTACAAACAGCACGTAGCCCCAATCCCCGAGTGCCTTCTGAACAACGTTACTTGGGTACCGTTTCGAAGGTCCTTGAGTTTTCCCCGATGCGAGTCAACCAAATCCTTTTGTAGGCGCTCTGCGATTTCTGGAATGGTCACTCCCCCGCTCTTGTGGCGCTTGTAATTCTCGCGCTTAGGTCTAAGATAGCAGTTCGCCTTTGTTTCGCCCTAGCGTTTGTTTTGGGCTGCTAAAATGGCGCATGCCCAACTTTCGAAAGGTGGAGCGAGCGAAGGTAATTATCCAAGACGGCCAGGAACTCAAGCTGAAGGAATGCACGAAGTGTAAAGCTGAATTTTATGGAACCGACGATCAAGCCAAATGCGAATCCTGCCGGGGACGAAAGCGAAAAGCCAATGGTTGATGCCCTGGCAGCCGCGCAGCAAGAATTAATGAAACACAGTTGGGACACATTCATAAATAATGCGCCGTCGTTTGCGCAGGGCGGAAAAGGGACTGTTGTGCCGGGCTGTGTGCAGTGCAAGAAAATAATTTATTCGGACAATCAATACCTCAGCCACTTGGCTGTCGATGTTCTTCCGGGAATCTTGGAGAAATTTTTGACGGCCCGGTCTTAACAGTTGTCGAGTCGGATAGCTGCCCCTCACAATCAGGAGAGAGTCAGTGTGTGGCCGCAATGAGGGCATTGTGTGACCACCCTTCCTGTTCGGCTTGCGCAGGACTTGCGATTGATTATCAGCCTGGCACCCATAATATCGGGGGACACAGGATCGGGCCCGATAACTTCAAGAGTTTTGGGTATCTGAGTCGTGATCAATTCCAGAATACTATCTGCAACTCCTAGGCTTGTGTCATCGAGCGATCCCCACTTGCCGAAAAATACGTCCTTTTCGATACTCATAAGTGGCTCCTCATTGAGTAAGTTGTTTTAATTCAATCCAGCCTGAAACCGCTTTTTGAAGGCTGGGACCGTTCATAGATGCCTTCATCGCAGCAGTGTAAAAGGACTGCGCTTGTTTCTTGATGCCTATTTGTTTAAGAATTGCCCGATCGGCTTTGCGTGAATTGTAGAGTGCTGCGACGATTTCATACCAATTCCCGAGACTCTTGACCCGATTGATTTCTGTAGCACCGGCCAACTCGCTGGGATTCTCTAACAAATGGCGGACAACTGCCATCTCGTCGTATTTTTGAAGGTAATCGTTAATTATGTTCAGGGATATCTTCGTTTTTTCTTGTCGATTGGAGACATAAACGGTCACAATTGCCGCGGCGACACCGCCAAGCAGCGTATCGAGAACAGTTCGGAGATTCTCAGAAATCCACCCATGGAATGCTGTCATGCTTGCCCTCGACTGAGCCCCCAAACGACTCACGGATCGCGCCTTCGCGCGGGAAAGTGGCCCTGGGACGATTCCTCCCGCGCGTGCTGCGTCGTAGGCGACGCGAGAGAGATTGCTCTTCAATCTGTCGTGGCTGGCCCACTCCGCTCACCAAGGCAGACCTAGTTAAGCAGACAACATGGTCGGCACGAAAGATTTCCCACACAAGAAGGGTCAACAAGCTGCCCGTTAGCTCTCTTGTCGAGTATGAAATGAAACACGACGGTCTTGCGATGCTCGACTCCCTAGCCCGTCGTGCTTCTCACTCGCGGTGCAAAACTGGCGCCAAAAATCAATCTCCGTTTTACACCATTCTTGATAGCGACGTTGATGCGCTGGAGTCCACTGCCCGCTTCCTTGCATTGTAAGTCGCCAAGAAATCACGCTCTCGGCATCGCATCGGTTTGTTGAGCCACTCGCATGCACGCCCGTGAGTTCGCCACCCATCATGCGCGCCATGCGTATTCCCTCTCATCCACGTCCGCTGGGGTCGTTTCACTGCACGAGATAAAATGGATTGGGCAGCTTATACACACGCTCGGCACAGCAACCTGCTAAGTCGCTCGCCTGGTCCCCAATACTGAGAATGATGCGATATCCCCTGTCCTCGATTTGCTGCCGGTTCTGGGGTTTGAAGACTCGGGCCGGCAGTTTATTACCGTCAGGCTGCATGATAAGGTCGGTCCAACCCGAATATCCGACCTCGTCGAGGTTTTTGACCGTAAACTCTCGCTGCGCGTTTTGGCGTCCGGTCACGAAAAACGTCGCGATTCCGTTCTTCTTGGCATAGTTGAAGAGCTCGAGGACCGGGACGATCGCCGTATCGTGAACACCCGAGTAAAGCTTGACTTGGACGGAGTATGAGCAGAAGCCGCAATCTGACATCGAGGCCCAATTCGAAAGAGAGGTCTCGTCGATATCGAAAACGGCCGCGAGTTTGTCCTGTTTCGATGCGTCCTTGATCCGCGACTCCAGGTAATCCCTGGCGGCATTCGCGACTTCCCTGATCTCCCGATCGTACTCTCCAGAGTCATGATAACGAACTAGCTGGTCTACCGCTATCGCGTGATTCTGGGGTTCTTGCGATCCCACACATGGGGAAGTATTTGAACCTGTCTGGGCAGAAAGCGTGCACGCGCAGACGCAGACAACAAGAAATATTCTGGCTATGCCTCTCACATCACACCTCCCGGGGGATGCGATTGCTCTTCCATCTCAAATCAAACAGCAGCCGATTTCCGTCGGCGACAGATCTCGGCGTACCACTTTTAGAGAGTACCTACTTTAAGTAATATCCGTGTCAATTGGCAAGCATTGTAGTAGCATGCGCGTCCAAGAAGGATGTCGTCGTGAAAATCACAAGTGCCGACCAAGCAGTGCTGATTGCAGCAGCAAAATCGATCGAGGCCTCTTTACAGGATACCTTCGCAGTTGGAGGGGCGCTCATCGAGAATCGAGGTGCCAGGGTAATCTGTGCCCTTCACAACAACGTCCTGGAGCCCTTTGAGAACAGAAAGTTCTTCTTGCTTCACGATCCTACGGCGCATGGCGAGCGCCAGCTCGTCGACTGGTATTTCAAGCATCGAAAGCGGCTTAGGCTTTCAAACCCAGAAGACCTGACAATAGTTACGACACTAGATCCTTGCGCGATGTGTGCCGGCGCATTGCTGACTGCCGGATTCAACGTTGCAGTTTCAGCGATCGATACCTATGCCGGAATTAACTACAACGAATCTTTCGATTTCCCATCGCTGCCGGCAAAGTGGAGGAATGCTGCTCGATCGACCTTTGCATATTACGGAGTTGACGCTCCCGTTAAGCGGAGTTTTAGAGGGGCGAAACGAGTTGTATTCGCTCAACAGAGCATTAGCGCCGCTACCTTCTATCTGACCGACACGATTTTCGAAAGCAGCGTCAACAGTGTCCGGCTGCTAGACAACAACAGCGGCAAGGCTCCGGCCCAACTGAAGAACCCAAAGAACCTGCCACGAAATTCGCCGATAAGGAAAGCCCTACTGGATGCTTGCCCCGAAGCATTCTGTGTGACATGCGCGACGCCCCGATTACCTGGAGAGGAACTTGCGCAGACGCTAGTGAGCGTTGCAAAGAGGGCGCGTGGACGCGGAGCCGGACTCAACTCGGTTGCATTCCTAGACCCGTTCGGAAATCTGCTATTGTGCCTGGGCGGGGCAGAAAACCTCTCGCCGATTCGAACGGCCTTTATGGAAGTGACCCGCACATATGCACATATACGATGGCTCCTCATGAATGACCGCAACCCGTCAGTCCGAGACCAGGCAGGCAACGTACTGACCCATCCCAAATATGGGACCTTCGTATTTCTTTATTCACCTGATCCCAACACGCCGCAGGGAGTGATGACCATGGGTGCTTACGGGTCGACAATGGAGGGACCAATCCCTCAGAGCTTTCCGTCCAATCTCCAATATGTTCTCTTGCCAGAAGGTATTGGCCAGGCTTCGGTGGCCCAACTGGCAATGACTTTGCCTCCGTTCTATACGACCAGTGTTCAAATCGCTCCCATGCAGGTACTAAACCGGGGTCTCGTTGAAGAAGCGGCGCATTTACTTCCGTGAGGAGAGTGGCCGTGGCATGTATTCAACCTGTTCGGACGGATCCTAACCCTGTCAACTAGGAGTGGAGAATTGGTCAACGACATAAGCGTAGAAGCCATCCAGGTCCGCGAATTCTGTTATCGCGTGGATAATGCGCCCTCCCGTGGCACGCTTAATAGTCCCTGCTAACGCGCCGGAAGTGAGAACGGAAACTTGGATCTCCTGCGGCGAAGAAAATAGACCTGGCCGGTCTAAATACGCCGCAACGGTCGTGTCCCACATACGGTAAAACGCACCCGTCACGGCTCTGTAGCTCTGGTAGGCCAAATCAGCGTAACGGTGAGTCTTGCTCTTGAGAAGTAGTTCTGTCAGGAATTTGTCGCTGACCTTCGCATTGTTGGTGATATCTAACGGGAACATAAAGATCGGAAATTTGGTATTGCTAAAAACGTATTCGACTGCCGCAGGATCCCAAAAAACGTTCCACTCGGCATAGGGATTCGCCACAACCGATGGAAGAGTGGCAGGATCGAGATTCCCGGCGACATCAATCGCCCCTCCCATCCAGACGAGACGTTTAATTTTGGCTTGAACTTCGGGCATATCTCTCAGTAAGTCCGAGAGAGGCGTGAGAGGGCAGAGGCATAACACCGTAACTGTTCCGGTGAGGGATCGGAAGAATTGTTTCAGCCATGGTGCAGCCACAGGGTAAGGTGGCCACGCTGGATTGGGTCCATAGGTCTGCAAAGCTGGCACGTTTGCCTGTTTAATGCAATCCTGCCGGTATTCCCACGGAAAGGGATTAAATCCCCGCGCCTCACTCAGGCAAAGTGGAACGCTAGTTCGACCCAGATAGGCTTGGACCTTCCAAGCGGTTTGCATTCCGATTTCCGGCAAACAATTCCCGGGGACGATGACGATTCCCTGCAAATCCACATTCCCCATGGTAAAAAGCAACATTGTGGCCATGTATTCGTCAATGGCTCCATCATGAATAAGGATCACTCTCTCCGTGCCGGAGGCTGCTGCTTTAGGCTTCATGCTGAGATCCTGTCCCTTTCAACCGCAAGGAATCGTCACGAGTTGAACAGTATTGCTGCACCCTAGAAACCGTCGCCGGGGCTGGCATCTCGAACCAATCGTTAAGGCCCAGGCCCGACCTTGCGGCTTGGATCGCGTGCTTGACGGCGAAGAAGACCGAAGTGGAAAGCACCAGCCCGGGTTCTCCAATTCCTTTTGATCCGAGCACTGCGGCAAAATCCAACGCTTCGCCGGTCACTGGATCGTGTCGTGATCCACAGTGAAGCCCCACCCTGAAATCGATCGGAATAGATTTGCTGCATGGGGGCTTGTAATTCCAGGTGCCGTTCGACAATAAGCTTCCATCCTTACGATAGATCAGGTCTTCAGTTAACATCAGACCGCATCCTTGGACGAACCCACCTTCCAGCTGACCCACATCGATGCAAGGATTCAGGCTTTTGCCGGCATCGTATAATATGTCCGCACGAAGAATTGTCGTCTCACCAGTCAGCACGTCGATTTCCACTTCCGAGCAACTCACCGAGTAAGTGAAATAATGAAAAGCACGACCATATTGGTGTGGGTACTCGATATCACCGATAAAGGGGACCTTATAGTGTGCTTGGCTATTAAGATTCACCCTCTCCTCGTACGCCTTTGCCACAATCGTCGGCCAGAGTCGTTGCCAATTGTCCTGCCAGTCTTCAATGTCTTTCTCAACGCAGAACTGCTCCAGTCGGCTTCTTATTTCTGTACAGGCCTTTCGTATCGCGCCCCCGTTGAGATCTGACGCGGTTGAAGCCGCAGTGGCGATGGCGTTTGGAATGGAGCCTGTCCAGGTATCGCCCATGACGATCCAGTCCATGGGAATACCTAGGGATTCAGCTGCGATTTGCAGCATTTTCGTGTGTAGACCTTGCCCCATTTCGACGCCCCCGTGCTGCAAGAAAACGGAGCCGTCAGTCGCGTATATATTCACCAAGGCGGTAGCCTGGTCCATCATTCGGGGCTGGAAACCCATGCCGAACTTCAGCGGAACAACCGATATACCGCGCTTTCGCCAGCTGTGTTCGCTATTGAATTGCTGGACTGCCTTCTGCCTGTCATAAAACTGGGACTTGTTTATCAACGCGTCCCAAACCTCGGTGAGGTTGCAAAATTTCAGTGCCTGTCCGTAATGAGTTCGCTGAAACCGTTCCTTCGTCGATGCTTCATAAAAGTTCTTCCTCCGGAGATCTTCGGGAAGTATTTGTAGTTCGTGAGCGGTGCGCTCAAGCGCCTCTTCGACAATCAAAGTTGTTTGAACCACTCCGAACGTACGCATCGCGGTGTTGCTGGCATTATTGGTACGCGCCACCGTTCCCGTGGTTTTGAAGGTCGGAATGAAATAGCAACAATCCGCATGCTGTTGTGCAAGATTCATGACTGGGAACGAGCAATCCAGAGTGCAACCGCCGTTCGACACCAAGTCAACCCTCATTCCTCGAATCATCCCTTCGTCGGTCACGCTGACGGAATAATTACCCAGAAACGGATGCCGCTTTCCCACCAACGCCATATCCTCGTTGCGTGTCAGTGAAACGCGCACGGGACGGTTCACGGTCCACGCCGCGACGGCCGTAGCTGCGCTGATAAAACCCGCGCGAAACTGCTTACCCCCAAATCCCCCGCCAACTCGACGAACTTCGACCTGGACTTGCGCAACCGGTATGCCCAGCGCAATCGCGGTCATGCTCTGGTCGGTTGCAGGACTTTGGGTCGAGGTATGGAGCTGAATCGTTCGCCTCTCATCGGGAATGGCAAGGCAAGTTTGAGTCTCCATGTAAAAGTGAGCCTGACCCGCGCTCGTCTGGGTTCCCCGGATGACCTTGCCACTGCCAATCGCGGTAACCGGATTGGCGAGCCATTTTTCGTCGCTTCCGGCACGAACAAGCTCCGGGATGATCGTCACAAACCGGTTATTCTGGAAAATACCGCGTCCCCCCGGCTGCTCCAGTGCCTCTTTAATTCCGAACACTGGCTTTTCGCCTAACACTTCCGAATATACGATTTGATTTTCTATCCAATTCGCTGCGATAGCCGCCACGCTTGCTCTTGAAGCGAGCACAATTCCAATTAGTTGGCCAAAGTAGTAGACCTCATCGGTGGCAAAGATGAACTCGTCACCTCCGAGGCCTTGCAAATTCTGACCGGGGACATTAGTGGCAGTAACGAACGCCCTCACAAGGGGAAACTCTTTGTGCAGCTTTTCAGCAAACGATTTCTGTCCGCCCGGGAATGAGAATTTGGCCTTTGCGTTGCGGCTGAGGATGACGGCACCATGAAGCCCGTTTTTTGGCAACGGCAAGTCTTGCGTGTAAAGCGCCTCACCCGATGATTGAAGGTACGCGTTCCGATTCACGAGGGGCTCGCCGACCGGGCTCTCTTGCGTATCGACGCGAACTTCCTGCTCACCACGGGATAAAGGTCTTACATACTTCATTCCGGCCGAGCGAATACAATCCGCTACTGTCGAAGGAGCAAGCTCATCCGCGACGCTCACAAAGAACTTGTAAAAGAGTTGTTTCGCCAAAGAAATGCGATACTCGTCCGGAAAAAGCAACGAATCAGGGAACGGAAAGAGATGTGGACGGATCTCGCCAGCCAAAACAGTTAACGCTTTCTCCAGCGTGTGATCGTTCCACGCTTGGCCTAGCAAGAGTTTTTCAGTATCGGTCGCGCGAATGGTTCGCCTGTCAATTCCGCCAAATGCAAGAGTGGCATGGCTGACTAGTCGAGACTCAATCCGGACTCGAAATCCCGCATTTACGATTGCGTGAGCATTCTGCTGGCGACTCGCTACTTTGTACGTTCGGACATACTCGCCGACTCTCGTAAGTGGAATTGAAAAGCCAACTATCACCGCGTCAGGAGGTAAGGCACTTGGACCTGGCAACTCTTCGATTCGAAAAGTCCTTGTTTTAAGTCGGAATTTCTGCGAGGCAAGCTTGACTTGCGCCCCTAGGGCGGTCAAAACCGTGTCTACGTCGGACGGAAACGGTTCGTCGGTGGCCTCGTTAGCTCGGGTCATCGCAATATTTCCCCCAATGCTGGCGACACTCCGAACCTCCAAATTCGCTACGCTCTTCAAATGAGCGCCAAGAGCCCTAAAACCGGAGCTATTAAGTGGGTCCACTAGTAACGCGTCGATTCGACTAGTGAAGTCGATTATTTCCTGCAGGCTCACGGCTGCACCAACGTGTATGCCATCCTTACCTACCTCTAGGTCGAGCAGGCCAGGAACACTAGAAATATCCACAAGGATTTCCGACACGCGTTTCTTGTAGATTCCTGTTGACGTGTTACCGACTACAAGCCTCACGTCGCGACCGGGGCAGCTATTTCGGATCTGGAGAACCTCTTTAAGCGTTTTTGGACGCAACCACAATGATCCCTTGCCTCGAAATTCCAATCGAGGTTCAGCGATAGCTCTCTTGTATAGGCGTTCTGGAAACCGAATTTTGGGTGCGGATGCTGTTTCGACGATCGAGTTGACGTTTGGGCGGTAATTGTGGGGGGCCTTGTGATGTCCAGAAGTCGCCCTTGCATAGAGGCCGTGATGGAATTGAGGGTGACTCTCGGAACTTGCTGCAACATCAACCGTCGTCTTACATCCGAAGTCCGACCTGTTTGAACCGCTCGCTTGATGGTCGGTAGCAAAGCTCCGCAATGCCTGCAGGATCGGCCGATATCCCGTACAGCGACAGATGTGGCCATCCAGGTGATCCTCTATACTCTTCTGCGAAGGGCTCGGCACCGATTGCAGAAGCGCAAAAGCATTCATAACCATTCCCGGAGTGCAGAAGCCACATTGCGACCCGTTCATTTCGGCAATCCGTGCCTGTATAGGATCCAAGCCCGTACGAGTATTTCCAAGTCCCTCAATCGTGGTAACGAGCATGCCGTCCAGGGAGCATAGCGGCCGGAGGCAAGAATTCACCGCGACGTGATATGCCTTGCGCGTCTCTCGATGCAACCGGGTCAACACAACCGTACACGATCCGCACCCACCTTCGCCGCAGCTTAGTTTTGTTCCGGTAAGTCCAATCTCCGTCGACCGCAAAAAGTCAATTAACAGCAAGCCCGGGTCTGGGTTGTTTATACGGATTGGTTTGCCGTTGAGGTAGAAGACGAGTTGGCTGTCTCCTGGGTTCGCCATGAAGACCTCTCTTGCCGTTAGGATGGGTGCCGTAGGCAGCAATTCTACACATTTTTAATAGCTAAGCAGAACTATGATAATCTCAGCCGACAACGCAGCGGCTGGACGGACGCCCGCAGCTTGCCTCGCTCGGAGGTGAACGTTGAAACGCGACGCACAAAAAGATAAACGTCTAGGAGTAGACCCACACGACCTCTACGTTGTGGCGATGAAGGCGTCTGTAAAAACTCGGGCCATGCAAAGCTTGTTCGCGATCGATGATGCGATGAGAACTAATTATGATGCTTTGAAAGCGCTCGTGGCCAATTCTGTCCGGCCGGTAATCGTTGTGCAGAACGATCTTCAAGGCGGGACGTATACGTTGCTCGAATCTGAACAACGAACCACAATCCAACCGGTTCCTCCGATCTTCCAGATGGTCAAGTCCGTTAGCCATACTCCCCTTGGGATCTACTCCATCATTGCTCCGTACTTGGGCGCAGATCGTACCGATGTTTGGAAACAACCCGCCGAGAACTTCTGCATGTTACTTTCTAACGCCGAGAGGTTGCTTGCCTGTGCTGGTCTCACTGGTCCGGCGCGCAAGGCGTGCGAGGAAATCATCACGAGTTCAATCAAGTTCATAACGTCCGTGGTTGCGAAGCAGAGGGTAACGGTGGAGGACTTTAAGCGTTACAGCGCTCCGCTTGAACCCGCTATCGCCGAGAACCTCACCCTCGCTGGAGAGGTTCAGGTCAAGTCGATACGGAGTCTGCTTAACCGGTGGAAGGAAAAGTTGGGAGTCGACTGGAAAGACCTCTATGCAGTTGTGCTCGTCATTTGGACGACAGAAGTAAACAACCAACACTACCTGATCCTGAAAACCGAGATGGACCCATTGCGGGTCGAAGACCATCTGATCATCCTCGGTACTGCCTCAATGCCGGACGATACGGTCGACGTCGCGTTGGAGAACCTTGGCCAGATCGTCCAGGACAATATTGCCGCCGCGCTCGTATTCTCAAACCCGGACGAGTTGGATACGGAACTCGGGACCTCGTTGAAAGGACCGGAAGACCTTCTATCCTGGGCGGTCAAAAAGGCCTTGCGTCGTAAGCACAATGCTTACCCACTGGCCGAGGCGCGCTCAGGTCAATTCCCCGGTTCTTGCCCACATGTACACGTGAAACGCTAAACACGTTGGGTTTCACTTGGCCTGAACAGTCAAGAGCACCGCCCTCTAGTTTGCGAGTCAGCAAGAGCGACTGTCACTTCGGAATATGAGCTAAACAAAATCAAACCGAACGAACCCGGCCCACGAGGAAGCAAAAATAGATCCTCGCTTCGGCATCCATTGAGTCATCTTTTGGCGGAAACGAGCCCGGACGTTTGGGTCTAGGCGTTTTGGCCAGCGGACAGGGCTTCGTGATAGATGAGGGGTTCAATCAGGAGCTTGTCCCCTGTCGTATTTTGAAGCTCCGTTATGGCTTCCGGAGTGGCTTCGACCTGCACGCGCCACGGGCTGGGGCTGTTTCCAACCGGTTCCACACCAGGCGCGTTCTTGACGACTTCCAGAAGATTCCCGTCGAGAGTATCCCGCGCTTCACGTTTAACAGCAATTATGTACTTCATATACTTTCACGTCTCCAAAGCTCTCAGGCCTAACTCAGAGTATAGACCTTTGGATGCTCGAAAAGCCAGCGCAGCTTCGTCTTCTGTCCTCAACTGATCAAGGGGACTCCTAACCCTTGATATTGCAACGGCAATCCGATGTCTTTACAGCTGTCTCGGAGCAACTGCCTTGCCAAGTCGGACCGGCCCTTTCCGCGTGGCGCTTTTGCATACGCGGCGGACGCTGCCAACAGAACGGCGAACGCCCCGCACACTGCGGGGCTTGCCATGGACGTCCCATCCATTGCCAGGAATGGGGACACCAACCCAAACCGAGCCGGAACTGTTGAGATGACCCCCACCCCGGGACCCGCGCAAAGCACCTGCTGCCCAAAGGAACTGAAGTTGGCAAAATAGAAATTCCTGGAACCCAAGAAAGTGCTGGATGTCGGAGTACGCGTAGAAGCCAGCGTCCCATCCGGCCCCCATCCGAGTTGACCGAGCGCCGAAACGGCAATGCACTCCGGGAATGCACCGGGCCAGTTGACCGCGCTCGCATTGTTGCCCGCAGCACACACGCAAACCGTCCCCCGCTCATAGGCGTCGACGATCGAGTCGTGCTCGATCTGGGAGGCTTGCGTACTTCCGAGGCTCATGTTGATGAGGTCGACCGATTGGTCCCGCGACAACGCATCGATGGCATTCGCGATATCTGCCTGGTTAGCCGGTTTCCCCGCTGCGGGAAATACGCGAGCCACAAGAAGATCTACGCCAGGCGCGATCCCGCCATAGTGACCGGCTGCCGCTGGACGCCCACCGATCAGTCCGCACACGTGCGTACCATGCGAGTCGACGTCCGCCGCTCCCGCCGGCGGCAGAGTACTGCCATCGGTAAAGGCACCGATTAACCGTGCATGTGTGAGGCACGGGTGAGGTCCACATCCGGTGTCGATTACCCCGACCTTAATCGCTTTCCCTGCATTCAGATCAAATGCTGTCTGACCAAGTAAGCCGTGCCACCAACCGAGCGGACCTGAAGCCGGCAGAGCCGGGCACTCAATCCTTTCATTAAAGGATGGACCCCGTTTCACCATGGTCCAGAAGCCGCCTGCGGGAATGACCACAAGCGCAGAGGGCATCGAGCCCATTGGCAAGGAAAACACGGCGGTTCCGTCGAGGCCCGTGAGCTTTGGAATTGGCTGTGGAAGCCCGCTATTGGAGGCATAGAGAAGAACGGTCGCACCATTGAGTGGTGCGCCACCGCCCTGGACGACGACGGTCATTTCGGTGCCTACCATCTGAGGGAAACTGGATGAGGGACCCAGGTTGGGCATCGAGGCCATGATGTCCGCGGAAATGCGCTGCGCTGCAATCAGATCCGCCGGCGGGACCACGTCCGGCCAATGCAAAATCTCCGGCTCGATCAGGACGTTGGGGTCAATGAGCTTTGCTTGAACCTCGGCCGGGTCGGCCTCAAAAACTACCACGCGGCGCGCATAGGGATCTTTCGGCAGGTTGTCCGCCAAGACGTCGATTCCAGGGTCGATTGATAAGAGGGTGGCCTCCAGCGACTGCCGGGAAACCAGGCGCGCATCGCCAAACTTTCCGGCCCGGCGGTTGGCCATGACAAATCTCGCCTTCTTCGTTCCTTGACCCGGTCCCGCTCTCAAGAAAGCGGGAGCCAGTCCAACACCGAAAATTGCCATGGGGGCAGCGCCCATGTCGACCTGCGCGGCGACGGCCTGCGGCGACATCACGCTCGTCTGGTGCGCAAGATTCTCCCAATCGTGCAGGAAGATTTGTTCGTAGTATTTCGCAATTGAAGGTTGATCGTAAATGATGAGCGAGGCATCGCGATTCCGCAACGCTCCATCGCCGGACCAGTTCTGGCTGCCGAGCATGACGGTATTCGAATCAACGACAAATCCTTTGTTGTGGACGCCATGCTGGATACGAACGCTCTGCATGTTGATTCCAGACTGCTGAAGACGGTCGAGCCACCCGTTCATGGCCTGCCATTGACTGACGATGATGCGAACATCCTTTCGCGCCCGCTGAACTTCGATCACGGCGTTAATCAATTCCGCGAACTTCTGGTCCGCGTCCTTGTCCGACGGATGGATGTACTGCAATTGGATATAGAGGCTTTTCTGCGTGCTTTGAATCATCTGGAGTACATGGTCGACATAACATCCCGGATCGGGTGTTAACAGTGGTTGTATCTTCAGTGTCATGGTGCCGGTGCCTGGTACGCGGAGCGGCTCAAAGTAAGTAACAGGCGCGGCCGCAGCGACGCGCATCTCGGCGTCCATCGCGAGCACCTCGGCTGTTGTCAACGCCGCGGCGTCTTCGGCTTCCGCTGCGCTGACTACCGCAGCCCCGGCCGCTTGCGACGCAGACGAGAAGTCCTGCCGAAGGTACGCTTCGAACAGTTTTGCCAACTCGGGGCTTTCCACGATCACGTGCCAGTCCCGGTCACTGTCCTTCGCCACTTCGTCCGCCCGCGCCCGATCCTTCCACGGATCGATGTCAGGCTGGTTTGAATTGTTCCAGTTTCCACTCGAAAGCCAGACTCGCGCGCCATCCGCAACCGCCACCTTGATGTGATACGCGGAAGGAAAAATCCATTCCTGCGCCATGCGGCTGCTGCGGACCAGTGCCCACGCCTCATCGAAATTTTTTCCGAGAGTGCTTTGCAGGTCGGACACCGTTTGCGTATCCGGCTGGTTCGCGCTCGGGTTTTCTGCCGAAGGATCGTCCAGGGTCAGGGTCAGTGCCGCCGCGCTCGCACGAAAACTGGTCTCGATCTCCTGGAGGATGTGCGCCGAAGTGAAGTCGTACATCCCGACAACCAGCTTCGAACGAACGCTGCCCAGGAAGTTTCGGAGCTGGGTCCAGCCCGCATCCGGGCTGACGTGGCACAAGATGGACATCGGAGCTTCGATTACCGCGAGTGGCTGAGCCGCAGGCGTATACGGGATCTGCGGCTTCGTGGGCCGCGAGGTAAGGACTTCGTCCAATACTGTGGCCGTCACGGCGCCTGTGTTCGGGGCATACTCAAATTGTGGTTGTGCGACTTGAAACTCCCCGGGCGCATTCGCGGCGAGTTCAGCGTACCTGCCGGGGTCTTCCGCTCTGACGCGTTCCAGATAGGTGGCTTGGCGCACGTCGACGTCGAATCCGTCAATTGCAGGTGGCAGTTGATCATCGGGTGTGACATCCCGCTTCTTTGCCACCAGTGCGACAATGGCTGGAGTATCCGTCACCCATCCAGCGGTTTCCTTATAGCCGGGACGAACAAAGAGAACGCCCGGCTTCTGAAACTCGCTCAGGTTGGAGCGGATCGCGTCCACGATCTTCTGAAATGTTGCAGTATCACGCTCGTATTTAAGAAAGTTCGACTGGGGAGCAACGGGACTTGCACTCATGGCGACTCCTGATCCTTCGGTTGACGACTTGGTTCTGCGCTTTTTTCCTGGGCTGTGACATGTGAGCGGGTCCTCGACTACTCCTGCCTCGGTGCGCCCACCAGGGTCTGGCTCAGAATTCGTGTCTTGTCATCGGCGACGGCCTGAAACTTCCCGGTAAGGGCGAACAGCAATGCCAGGACCAGGTAAAACAGAAAGCCACATCCGAGTCCAAGACCGTACGGACCGATCCAGTCGTCGATCTTTCCCAGAAGAGCCACGACGGCGGCGCCGCCAACTGCGCCGAGGGCGCTCGAAAGCGTGTCGATATTGAATTCCTTGGTGTGCCGTACCGAGTAGTACAGCAGGAATCCAAAGACAAAACCGAAGGCAAAAATTCCACTGAACGTTACAGTGCTCACAGGGTGACCTCGCTCAACGATTCCCAGGGTCTGTTGTAAATTCATGCGATTCTCTCCATAGCAGCGCGGCGCCGCCCTCGGCGGAGGACTGGTAATACTCGACGACCGCCTTTTTCCCGGTCAACGTCAGCAGCGCAGACGCGTGTGCGTAGTCATCGCCGATAGTCCCGAGTTCTGCCTGCGGTTTCCACTCCGCGAACTCACCAGGGTTCAGCGTTTTCAAATTCCTGTTCGTCTGATAGCTCTGCTGGTTTTTGAAAACGGGAACAGCCGAGCATCCCACACAGCGCCCGCGCTGTAAGCCCATGTACGGTTCATAGACGGCGAGTGTATGTTCATGCCCCCAAAACCACCACTCGACTTTGTCCAGGACTTCGCCGAAGGCCGAGTACAGGTTGGGGTTGTAGGCAAAGTCCGTCCCATCGATCTTTCCTACTGCGCCAAAGGCAGAGAACAGTTGGTGGTGCGAGAGCAGAATGGTTCGCCGCCCTTCTGGTTCCAGAATGCGGTTCAGATGCCAGGGAATCTCTGTTCCATTTAACGAAGTCATGTTGGTCGCGACTGTCAGCGGATTGCAATCGTTATGGCCGGTATCCATCGCGAGTAACTGCCAGTCCTTGTTTCGCAGGCAAAAGTAGCTCGCGCCCTGCCCGGTCGCATCGAGAACGCGATAATAGCCATCGCCGCCCGAGTACATGTCGTGATTGCCGCACAAGGTGAAGAGTGGAAAGCGTTGACCCATTACCCTTTCGATCGGGTCAAGAAAATTTCGCTTGGCCTCCTCATCGGTTCCCGAATAGTAGATATCCCCCAAATGCACCAGTAGGTCTGGCTGCAAACTCCGGATGCTCTCGAGCAGGCGCACTGCAATAGGGTCACCCGTTCCCCAATCTCCAACGATCGCAAGTCGTACGGGGTCCTTCAGTTCGATTACGCGATCTTCATGATCTCGATAGGGGAAGTGCCCCCCGGTAGCTTTGTATAGCAGATACTTCTTGAGGCACTCCGCCCATCGCGGATCGCACTCCGATTTCTTCAACTCATCCGCGAAACCCGCAGCAGCAGCATGGTCGCGGTGAATCTCCGCCCACAGGAACCTGCCTACTGTTCTTGCGCAGTCATCCGCCAATTCTCCGATGGATATGCCGAGCGCATCTTGGGAACTCCTGGCTGACGCAAGTTGCGAGACGATCAAGACGGGCGACATCAGTTCGACCGTAGAAGCTGATGCGTCCACACCTGGCGACGATGGCGTGGCCTGCAGTCCTACCTCTTTCGCGGCCGACTGCCACAAGGATAGATAGGGATCTCGCTGCGGGGCTTCACTTTCTTCACGACGGCCCGAGGGTGGAATGGCCAAAGAACTCCTCCGTCTAAAACCAAAACGCAAACCCGCATCATCAATGCCCTGTTTCCCGCAAGATCTGTTTTCTTAGCCCCGGTTCGACTCCCGGACCGCCTGTCGCCAGCACCCACCGCTCAAGTGACCTCGACTCGTCCAGATAAACAGCGTCGCCATGCTTCACGAACCCACCGTAGATTTCGTAAGGCGCTTGCCAAGGCTCCTTCTGACCTGCTGCCCTTTGCGTCACACGCAAACCTCGATAACCGAGATCTGGAGGGGTTAGCGGTTTTTGGTGTCCCGCTAGATGCAGATTGCGAAGACGCCTGACCAACTCTTCCGCCAGCTTGCCGTCCAGATTCCAAGTGGGATTAGGGCGCCCGGAAAAAACATCTAGTACGACTTCGAAAATCATGCTTGTGTCCGCCTCGATCCTGGAAGGCCCAATCAGGTTCGAACCGAGTTTAGCGGATTACTACACCTCGCGTCGTTACCATGTATCCGCAGAAATCCGTGTACGGACCGCGATTGCAGGTCCGCGGGTCCGCAATCGCTGCGCCGGCGTTGTCAACGTTGCGCGCGGGTGTTTGGCCCGGTTTGTGAGACCAACACCCGACGGTGTCCTGTCGATACCAGTGGTAGTCGCGGCCGGGCCAGATCACGAGAGCCACGTACCATCCCATGCCGGCTGCTAGAGGCGTGCTAAAACCGCCCACTGCCACCAGACCATCGGCGATTGCCGATGGCTGTGTGACGGGACAGGTGAGTGCGGGCGGTATCGGTTTGCCATGGGCTCGACCTGGCTGGGCGAACGTGTTAGTGATCTGATCGTTCGCGTAGTTGTAGCAATTGTTGTGAGACTGCACAGCCGGAATGTTCCATCTGCCCGGGTTGTAGAGAGGAGCGTCGGCGGCCTGGACGCGAGGACAGCCTGCTGGGGTTATCACGACGCCTTGCAGCAGCGCCCCTACGTCCTTTCGTGTTCCCATTTCTTGCGCTACGTAGCGGTAGAGCTCATCGTCTATTGAGCGCCGACCGCTTTCGAGCAGCGTGCGCTCGACCGTCTGATTGTCGTCAACCGCGTTCACCTGTGACTGTCCGCGGTCAACGATGCCTTCGTGGACATACAAGCTCAGCGCACCCTCGGGAGCCGTCGCCGACCTCTCCACCAGAAAGCCGCGATACCCGAGACCACCTAGTACTCCGGACGGCTTGGCGGTCGTTAATTCGCTTAGCCCGGTCACCTGATCTAACAGCGCCTCGCTTTCTTCGTCCGAGAGCCCCCACGAAGGATTCGGTCTGCCGGAGTAGATGTTCAGCGATACCGTGACAGGCATAACCGCTCCTCAGCTCACCCGGACGGATGAGCAGGTTCGATTGTGTTGGTCGACCACTCGCCTGGTTCCATGGCTTGTGGCGCCCTCTGTGTATCGAATTTAGCAGTACACGTCAAGCCAATTCTCAAAGTCAGAAACCCCAGCGATCGCAACGCATTGATCTTCACAGACAAGCGGCCTCCACGACCGGCGCTAGGATGATGTGATCCTCAGTAATATTGTAAGGACTGGAGTTTGATGCGGACGAGCCCGGACAGAATAGATGTGAAGGCGTACGGAAGATTTGATTGAAGGAGAGTTATCTAGTAATAATTGCATGGGGCAGTTCAGGTTCGTCTGGCCGCGTAGAGACCATGCAGTGATAGAAATGGAGGAGATCGATGGAACCGAGTGATCCCAAATCAGAAATCGCGAACGGCGAGAAGAAACATGAATTCACGATTTTCATCGACGCCACAAGGTACGTCGTCAACAAGACCAGCATGACTGGTGCTGAGATCAAAGCCCTTGCCCGGATCGACGCGCAGTACCAGCTTTACCTGGAGGAACAGGGCGATCGTCCGGATAAGCCAATCAAGGATGCCGAGGCTTTATCTATTCGTAACGACATGCATTTCTATGCGATCCCGCCCGCTACAATGGGACACGAGTCACACAAGTCCTAAGTCATGGCAATCTTCGATGATCACTTTGCGCAACTGGAGAGCGTTGCTGATCGGAGATTTTCCAGAGCTGTTCGGACGCAGGGACCGAACGGAACTTGGCTAGTGCAACTGTGCGATTTTGTTCTTCCCTCCGGATGGAATCGGACCCATACCAACGTTTATTTCCTCGTGCCTGCAGGCTATCCAGTGGCACGGCCGGACACCTTCTGGACAGACGCCGGTTTATCACCGCCATCTGGGGGACCTCCCGCCAACACAGGCAATAATCAACCGCCCGGGATTCCACCGAATCTGATGTGGTTCTCATGGCATCCCGCCGCGTGGAATTCTAATCGGGACAACTTAGTAAATTACGTCGCCATGATCCGTAACCGGTTCGAGGAAAAGCGATGAACGGCATTATTTTTGGCGACAGCTCATTGTCCGCACTGCGCGATGCGCTGTTGTCGGCCGCGCCGCGAGAAGCCGCTGCACTACTGCTGGCAGGGCGCGCAGGCAGCGGTGATCAAACGAGGCTTCTCGTGCGCGAATATTTTCAGGTTCCATCCGAATCCTATCAAGCTCAGGAGCGTCTGCGCGCGGTGATCGATCCCTCCTTTATCATGCCGCTTCTGAAGAGGGCGCGAAAGGAAGGACTATCGCTAGTTTTGACTCATACGCATCCATTCGCCGAGGAAGCGCAATTTTCGCCCGTTGACGACGAAGGCGAGCGAGTGCTCATTCCGTCACTTTTTGCTCGTACCGGCGACTGCCCTCATGGCGCTTTAGTTCTGACGTCCAAGGACTGCAGCGCTCGAATCTGGACCCAGGCTGGCGCTGAACCGCGCTATCTAGCGCCCGTGGTAGAGGTAGGTCGTGACGTCAGGATACACGAGCCTAATCACAGTCGTTCCGTAGCTATTTCTCACCGGTATGATCGAAGCGTTCGCGCATTCGGAGCAGAGGGACAAGCGACGCTCGCGTCGCTTTCGGTTGGAATCATCGGACTCGGAGGAATCGGGTCGGTTGTCGCGGAACAGTTGGCACATTTGGGCGTCGGAAGGCTGCTATTGCTAGATCCAGACGCAATTGAGGAAACAAATCTGAACCGGGTCGTGGGTGCGGCGCGAAAAGACATTGGCCGGTCCAAGGTTGAGGTCGCTGCTGAGGCGGCACGATGGGTAAATCCGCAAGTTGAAACAACAGCGATCCAGGGCGATGTCATCGTCTCTAACGACGCTCGCCATATGCTGTCCTCCGACTTTCTCTTCTGTTGTACGGACTCGCATGGCAGTCGCGCCGTTATCAATCAGATTGCCTACCAATATGTCATCCCAACCATTGATCTCGGCGTCAGAATCCAAGTGCGGGCTAGCGCGGTTGAGAGTGTGACGGGTAGAGTGCAGATGCTCGCTCCAGGGCTACCCTGCTTGGTTTGCGATGAACTTTTGGACCCCGAAGAAGTCCGGCGAGACCTTCTGTCTGGTGAAGCGCGCGCGCGCGACCCTTACATAGTAGGCGCTGCGGAGCCGCAACCAGCGGTTATTTCGTTGAACGGCGCCGTTGCCTCACTGGGGGTAACGATGATGCTTTCTGCAGTCACCGGTCTACCAGTTGCCGCCCGACATCAATTGGTTCTCTTCAATAAGGGGGTTGTGCGCGCGGCGGCCGCCGATCCATCCCCTGAATGTGTGGTCTGTTCCCTCAGGGGCGTATTAGCGAGAGGAGACACTTGGCCGATGGCCGGGAGGCCAAGTTGATTGATGGCAACCGAAACCGAGTCGTGTGGGTTGGACGGCAAATTCCTCACGAACTGAAGGAGGTCGTGAAAATTCTTGGCTTGTCAGTCGAAGCTCTCCGGAATTTGAACCGGCTTGATCCAAGAGCGGCAGACCTGTTTGCAGTCATAGTTTCTGCCCAGGATGACGATGTGACAAAGGCCTTGGGACGACTGTTGCGGCTATCGAAAGTAATGCATCTTTTGGATTATGGTGTGTTGCTAGGTGCCGCATCCCGTGATCCCGCAACAGCTTATACTCTCCAAACCGATGTACGAATCAGGACGCAGCTACAGATCTCTGCCCTTGGTTTCACGCGTGATGAATTCGCGCGAACATTACGCTCACACCAAGCAGGTCCGCCAGCGAACCCAAACCTCACTCCGCCGCTGGTTGGGCACGATCAAGAGTACGATCCACCGGAGGATTATGAACTGGACTCAATCCTGCTCCGACGAGCGTTTGACGGATTTGTGCGGGTCAGCCTGAAACCCGAGCAGGGCGGTTACTCCAAGGATTGCAAGGTATGGAGGATCGAGGCGTTCAAAGAAACGGGTCGATGCCAGCCTTTCGTCGCAAAGGCCGCGAGGCGAGAGGATCTGCAAGCTGAATTTGAAACGTATTGTGCGTTTGTGCGCGACTCCGTCCCATTTCCATTTAGAGCGCCTCTTCTTGAAAGCCGATTCGTCAAGGGCGCCACTCGCGCAATCCTCGTGTCCGCTTTTGTGAGCCGTGCGCAACGACTTGACGAGTATCTTGCGATAGCAACAAGCCCAGAACTTGTTATGTTATCCCTCTTTGATGGCGCCTTAGGAGCATGGCGGCGTGACGTGGAATCCGAGTACATCTCTCTTGGTCACTTCTACGTCCAACAACATAAGGCATTGGCAGAGTCCACCACCCCTGAGGAGCGGTCCAAAAAGGCATTATTGCCTGATCCGGAAGGGCTCACGGTTGCGTTCGAGGAGTCTCGGAAACAAGACACACAACTGCTCTCTCCGTCCCAAGTGTGGGAAAGATTAGACAGACCACCCGCGAAGCCTCATTTCTTTTGCCGAGTGCACGGGGATCTCAACATCCGGAACGTCTTTGTCCGATGGAATTCTATTGATACGATTCTAATCGACTTTTCACACGCTGGGATCAGAGAGTCTGTCGCTAGGGATCCGGCGAAACTCGAAACGAGCATAAGTCTGACAGCCCGAGATTCGACGCAACAGCTCCTTCCTGAAACCGTCTTGCGCCAACTATATCGCGGCCGATTACTACCCCCGCGAGACTTTGCCGAGTTCGATAGTCGCACAGACGCGATCCGCCAGATTCGTCGACACGCGGGAGGGGAAGGCGTCAGCACGGATGAGTATGAGGTGCTAACAATTTGTCATCTTCTTAGGTTTGCGTGTGTGCCGGCTAATAAGCAGAGGGATCAAATGGAAATGGAGAAGAGACGCGCCATAAGTTATGCCTTGGCGTGTGACATTCTTAAGAACCTCTAGGGTGCGAGCAATGAAATTCTCTTATCGTGACGTTCGGTATTCTCAGATTGTCAGGGCGCACAACCAGGCCGAAGCAAGGCATCAGTTGAAGGCTGGTGTGTTGGTATTAGTGATCCCTAGTGAACAACCGAAGAGCCTGAAGTTTCTGTGTCCGTGTGGCTGCGGAGAAATAGTGTCAGTAAATCTTATGCCTGGTAACGAGAGCGCTTGGACGCTCGACTACAAACCGAAGCGTGGAATTTCGCTGTGGCCATCGGTATGGCTCACGTCGGGCTGTCGTAGTCATTTCATTCTTCGGAACAACAAGGCCCGCCTGCTGTTTGGGAAAATGCCCAAGATGTCGTTAACCGCACTCAGCAGCTGGTGGAAAAGAAACGACTAGAGTGGCTACCAGCTCGATAAACAGCCGGCATTGCTCGGTGAAGTCCCGGCCAACGGGACCGGAGACGCCGGATTTATGACTGCTGCGCGATTTATGATTTATCATGTCAGCCGTCTTCCTGAGCCAGCAGAAAACCTTATAGGAGTGTCTTTGGCTGTATCGTCAGGACTCAACGTGGAACCGGCAAGAACTGTACGAAAAAGTGTGGCAGTTTCCCCTTCGTAAACTCGCGGTCGACTACGGCATCTCCGACGTTGGTCTCGCCAAAGAAAGGTAGATTTGAACCGATGGAGATTTCAGCACTTCCAAAGGACACAGGCTCCCGATGCGCATCGTCAACTCATAGCGACAGTTCGGTCACCGACCGAAGGCTCACGAGTCAGTACCCTAAACGGGCACAGAATTAAGAGTGTGGGTAGTTCGACGTTTGCCGACGCAAATGGGCTACGATCCGAGAATGGATTTGGACTCACGAGTCACTTCGCCTGTTCTTCGCTATGGTGAGAATTCAGGGGACTCCATGCATGCGGAGCCACATTTCGGTACATCGTGCCACTATCAATTTTTTTTCTAACTCGCTTGTTTTCAAAACAAAGATTGAAAAGGAAGGACTTCTTTGAGATCGTACGCCTGACTTGGGCGCAGGAGGTCTCCGGTTCAAATCCGGACGCCCCGACCACTTACTTCTTTCATCCACCGTAAGAGAGGTCAAACAAGTTTGGTCGGATTAAGATCATTGGCCACATGGGAAGAAGAAACCTCGTGAAGGCAACCGCGGCGGATGGTTCGGATTGACGCGCAGGTAGCCCAACCACAAGAGCGAATTTACCTACCGCATGGCTCGAAACCTACCTGTCCTTTCTCTGTACTGTCGTACAGTTGTTCGCTTGACCCAAAGTACTAGACTATCGGCAAGGTTCTCAAGCAAGGGTAATTGGGGGGAGAAATGGACCGCACAGCGCGATTCTTATTGTTGATAGTCGGCGTGTCGGGCGTTACGCTTCTGACGGGGTCTGCGTCGGCTAATCCCGCAGCGCTTAAGTGTAATTCGCACCGAGATCAGATCTGGGTCTATGATTCCTTGAATAGTTTCGGCGTCGAGGCGAAACTCAATTGCGGGGGCAACGTCGAAATTATTGAGCGCGTTAAGGACTACGTAAAGATTCGTGCTCAAAATGGAGTGCAGGGCTATATCCCCGAGACCTCCGTCGCAGATCTTCCACCGCTTGAAGTTCGCCAAGACCCGACTCGTGACGTTGGCCTGGTCGCGAAGCAAGCGCAGGCACAGGAGATCGCGAACGCGACCGCCAAAGCCGCTGCGGATGCGGCGCAGCTCTCAGGTCCGCTGTCAGCCGGTGCGGCGAACGAAGCCCCCGCGAAAAGCACCAGCGACAAGAAGTCACCTGCAGGCAGTTCCGTTCTGCCCGTCGCCGCGTTCGGCGAAATGAACCTTCCACGCGTTTCTCCGCCCGCCGGCGATACTTCATCGAGGGCAATTTCTGCTGATTCGACGGCGCCACCCAGCGATTCCAACGAAATTTCAGATTCACAGCCGGAGAGTCTAAGCGCGGACTTCGCCTGCCAGAACTACTTTTCTGCATACGGCCTGACGCCCAACCAGACGAAATGGATCGCCCAAAACAGGAAAAAACTGTTCTCGAATGTCTGTCCGGCCCCCGATCCTTCAAAAGTGGATTTCGTGATTATCTTCACGCACGATGTCGATTTTTTTAGCGCGACGATGCCGGAGCCGGTGCACAAGATGAACGGGTTTTCGGATTTTACACCCATGACAATGATCGACTCTGCGCTCATGTCCGAATCCGATGCTGACAGAGCCCACCGTCAATATGTTTGGATATTCCAATTCGAGAAGGGCGCTTTCGATCCTGCAAGTTTTTCCCCGCGCCGGAAATATCAATACTCGAAGGTGGAAACAAGTTCGCTGGGTTCGAAGGCCGGAATCAAGGCAGTCGAGGACGCTTTCCAATTTGTGGCGACCGCGAGCCACTGAATTCGAGCGGAGTTAGCCG
>Ga0209008_1000141_pt1 | contig 34939 bp, 26 predicted proteins | sample JacPin_JW_Ref_O3_FD_187963 | JGI IMG/M metagenome (GOLD analysis project Ga0209008, IMG submission 187963) | Forest soil microbial communities from Algoma, Ontario, Canada - Jack Pine, Ontario site 1_JW_Ref_O3 (SPAdes) (version 2) | ecosystem: Environmental > Terrestrial > Soil > Boreal... | reverse complement strand
CTTCCATTGTCTGCGACGATCACCTCACCAGTTACCCCTAGCCGGTTCATCGCGCCAATCGCTTTCTCGATGCAGGATCCGAGCGTCAAGCTCTCGTTCAAACAAGGCATTACAACCGATAGTTTCAGCGTCGTCGAATTATTGGCTGAAGGGTCGGTGCTATCAGACGCCACTTTAATCTCGGAGTGGGTCCTGGGGTCCAGCGGATCACCGATTAGGCTCACTTTGATTTCCTCGACTCTTGAAGTTAGCTGATCAGCTATATCAACCGCAATATTATCACCGCAAGGTAACCCTTTTTTACCGCCTCGATATGCAGAGCAACCAGCCCCACGCACGATTCGGGCTAGCGATTTGTTATTCGGCACACGTTCTCAACGCCATTGCGGGGGTCGGCGCGTTCCAACCCGGTCGATCGACGCGGAGTCCATTGAGGTGCGGGCGCATTTCCGCCTGACGCTTGATGATCAGTGATAGCGATTCAGAAGTTAAGCATTTCGGACTGTTTCGCGCGGAGTGCATTCTAGTTAACTCGCTGCGCGACGAAGCGGTCGCGGCTCCTGGCCTAGCCCCCTGGTCGGAGGCGTCAGCCAACCAATCGTCATTCAGGGTTACCAAAGCACTGATAGTCCACGACATCAGTCGAGCCTCCAAGGATCGTCAATGTCGTCGTCGTGGGAATGGCTTTAGATGCGCCCGCCGTCGATTGGTCGTTTGTCACGCATACCGGAATGTTTTTCCAAACCGGAGAAAACGTTACGATTTTCTTGCCATTGGTCAGGGTGACGTGCCCCAACATATTACTGCTCGTAAATCCTTGCCCCTGCAATCCAAAGACATATTGCGGGAAGGCAGGAAAGGTATTGTTGACGTGACTCGGAGAACCCGGAATCCAATCCTTGCCGGTGTCAGAGAGCGAGGTGGAGTTCGGCCCGGGCACAAAAGTGTAAGCATCTTCGGCACCCGAAGACCTGCCCCGCCATACGCAATACCCCGCGATGCTACTTCCGCTCGCAGCAATCCAAGTCAAGTTGACAGTTTGACTGCCCGCTTGGGGAGCTGCCGATGTTTCCTGCGAGGGGCCGGTCGATGATGAAGCGGTGCAGCTTGAGCCTCGCACATTCGCCTCGACTAAATAGAAATACGATTTGGCCATCGAGCCTCCGGTACCGTCGCCTGCTGCAGCAGAGGTGAAGGACCAAAATTGGGGACTCTGCACTGACCTGACTGTAACTTTTCTATTAAAACTAGGATTGCTGTTTCCTGAGATAGTCACGGATTGGCCGGGCCTCACTGGGCATCCTTTTGCGCAATAAACTTGCTCGACCGGCCCTTCCCAGTTTGTGATGCTACTTATTTCGGCGGCTTCGATCCCTAACGAGCCCCCAGACGCCAATACCGCCGAAAGAGAAGTGGGAGGGTCGGCTTGAGCCAATGAGAGAGACTGCTTCTGGGCGCCCGTGCGAGCGAAGCTGGTATCCCAGCCACCAGTAGCGCTACCGGGGCCTCCGAGCAAACCCATGAGAGAATCGAGCCCGACGCTGGCATTGCTCTCGCCGCTCTTTCCCGCTCTGAAAGGGATAGCTTCGAACTTTCCCAAGTTACCTGTGTTTGAAAAGTCCGTGTAGTAGGAATCGTCATAGCGAGAGGGACCCGTTACGTCCCACCCGCCAGTGGCATTTGAACTTCCACATCCGGAAACAGGCGTCCCAGCAGCATTAACCGCGGAATGAGCGGCGAACCATCCTCCCACGAGGGTGCAGTTGATGATTTTTCCACCGTCCAGTTGTATCGCGTGACCTCCGGTCGATGCGGTTGCGTTAATAAGCGTGAGGTCAGTCCAATAGGCACAGCCGCTCAATTCCAAAAACGGAGTTCCAGGGTTGTTATCACTGATGCCGCTGCCAATGATCGTGAGAGGCCCCCAACCGTTGCAGGGCGCTTCGGCTTGAACCTTCAAGAATGGAAGGCTGCCACCGCCTTGTTCCTGCGAAACATTGTCGAAAATTATGTTCCCGGGTTGCGAGCCGGCCACGCGTTGATCGTACAGAAATCCCCCACCGTTCGTAATGACATTGCGAAAGGTAACTAAACCGACCTGCGGAGCGATACCTGGGCCATATGTATTTTCTCCGGTCAGGATGGCCACGGGTACTTTCGTACTTTGGGTCTGAAGAGAGCTCCCGTCGACGAACTCGAACCAGAAAGTGTTTGTCAGCTTGAGCGGCGTGTTATCGGCCAGTCCGGTGGTCGCGACAGCCAGTCCCACGTTGCGCATCTTCACCTGGGCCGCACCATAGTTCCATACGCATTGGTTGTAACAGATGATCGAGAGATTTTGAAAACTCGACTGGAAGCCGCCTTGCGTCATGCCGGACTGTCCTTGTTGCAAAAAAAATACTGGAGAGCCATTAGGATGTAGCCCGCTCACCACTTGCAACGAGGATGCGGGCGCGGATTGTCCTGCCACTAAGCCACTACGGTTACCAGTGTTTCCTCCGTAGAAATACAGCCCCGAACATGTTGTCGGAATGTTGAGATCGGGAACATTTGTCGGAGTTGGTGTCTGTTGCTGGCTAACCAAGTAAATTCCGGGTGGAAAGTACACTCCGCCCCCCGAGCTCGCAGCATCGGACAGTTTTGCCGAGCATGCTGCGTTGATCGCTCTTTGGATCGCCCGTGTGTCGTTTGTCGAACCATCGCCCCTAGCACCATAGGCGGTTACGTCAATGTAAGATCTGCGCCCAACGAGCCCCTCGCCCTTCGAATCAATATTCCCTCGACTTCCGGGTGGCGCCTCCTGCGTGATCCGGTAGGCGGACGATGCCCGAGGCTCGGGCATACCCTGGGGATTATGGAAGGAGTGAATGGCACGGTCCCCAGAGCCGTGGTCCCCAGCCTTTTCAAGATCTACTTCGTTGTCGGTGATGCGTAAACGCGAAAGCGATCGTTGAGGATTCGGCTGATGTCCCTCCGTCGTACCGAATCGTGAATCGTACCTGGTAAAAAGGGCATCAGCACTTCCTATCAGACCGTCACCCGCCCGGCTAGTCGCACAATTCCGAGACGCTCCAAGCGCCCCGGGACTGGATGCTCTCTGATCGAAATCAAAAGTTGGACCAAAAAAAATCCGAGCGATAGAGTTTGCGGGAGCCTGATGTGCTCTTGTGTTCGCAGCTGCGAAAGTGAGCATAGCGAAGAACAAAAAGAGTGCAAGAAGCTTCCTCATATTCCCTCCGATTGAAGGTGTCCTCCGAGTGCTTTTTCTCCAAATCCTGTTGCACCTGCTTAGAACGCGGCTTTACATCCCGAGTTATGAGAATCGAATGAAACCCGAATCAAATAGTGGGCCACACTGAACGACGGCCCTACCCTAGCGAAGACCCTATGTTGAAAAAAACCAGATGAGCAGCCTAAATGTACATCTCGCACTGAGCGTCGAAGTTCTATCGAAGAGCGTAAATCTCGACCGAGAAGGATTCGTTGCACACCACTGCAGCCTTCAGTTAGGCGGCACTCGATAAGAACGCATGAGCCGCGCGACGAAATTGCTCCCGAAAACGGATCGTAAAAACTCCAAGATGTGCTTCACCGTACCAACGGAGAGAAGCGCGAAGCAGAACAAGAAACAGCAGAAGCAGCAGGGCCACTACCACAGCCGCCAGTGATTCTCGTTCTAAAAGCAGACTGATTACCGGCGAATCCGCCCACTCTGGCAGGTAACGATCAAAGATCCGTTTGACACGTGTCCCGAGAAGCGGAATTCGCGTCAGGTGAACGTGTGCCGTTTCGGTGTAGTTGTAACTCGAATCGTAGTTAGGGATGTTGTGTGTCGCGACTGAAAACACTGCCGGGTCGGCAAGATCGCGGCGTGTTAAGAGCTGACCCTTCGAGCCCCTCAGAATAGTTCGGAACGAAGGATCTACAACCACCCATTGCCCATTCAACAAGACTTCGGCAACTACATGTTTGGCGCCTCGATCAGAATCGAGGAGAAGCAGACGTCGAGCGGACAATCCGCTGCTGTCGGCCAGGTTTATGAACGCGTTTGTTGCTGAACCGCACACCTTTAGTAAAGACTCGTAATTGAGGGTATCGGTCGGATCGCGATCTTGGGTTACACCTTGGGGAGTTGCAGGAAGGCGGGCTGGGCCATCAGCCATCCAGTCGAGAATCGCCGCAATCTTTTCCTCCGGTGCAGCCAGGGCGGGAATAACTGCGTCCGAAAAACCTTTCAAGTATCTTCGCGTCGAATATTCCCAGGTAACCGTATAGGAAAGAAAACAAATTGCGGCCACAAGCAATGCATTTACTCCGTACCAGGAGCTTCGGTAGATCCAATGATCTCGCAGCGCCGATCGTGCGGCGGTGCCCGACGCAGCAATTCTAGGCTCTCCGGATTTCAGAAATTCTCGTGGGTTGTCTCCAGTCGCCGAGAGCAGGTCATCGATGTGGTGGTTGCTCATACGGTCTCCGAGCCCCTTAGGTTCGCCAAACATTCTGTAGTATGTCCCATGCCCGTCTGGCCAACTGATTCTTTCAGGACAACAAAGGAGTGAACATTGCTACTTCCATTCGCGTCATAGAGCGTCACGCGCACACCTTCATCAGAGCACCATTTTTCGACGACTTCACGAGAGAGAAAAGCAACGCGGGGCGTTACGAAATAATCATAAAACAAATTCTGTGCACCGCCCCACGTACGTTTTCCTCTCGACTTGACAAAATGCAATAGGAAGTAGGGAACTTGTGCGAAGAGAACCACGAGCGGCTTGGTCCATGATCGCTGCAATCCTTCGCGGATCTGCCGACCCGGAATCTTGTAGAGTCGGGGGTAACGGCCGAAAGGCTTGTATACACCTAGATATAGTTGTCCACCCGGTTTCAGGATTCGTAGATTCTCTGTAAAGGCCGCACGGGGGCTCGTCGTGTGGTGGATGACGCCATCGGAAATAATGACGTCTGCGATCGAATCAGCAATGGGCAGAGACAAGTTGTCTGCTACGACCCCGGGACAATCGTAACGGTCTACGGCTCGCCCGATTGAAACAAGGCTTCGATCTATGCCGATGCATCGAAATCCACGGCGGGCAAGAAATCCGAGCACTCTTCCGGGGCCACACCCTACGTCCAAAACAAGGGAATTAAGATCCAGGTGTTCAATTAGTTCCACCAGGGCGGGCGATACCACGGAACGGATGTCCGTATCAGGCCCCGGAACGACCCAATCGAAGGGATGTTGGTCGTAAAACGTAGGTTGATCAGTGGACCCCATTGCTCGATGCCATTGCCTCAATATAAAAACCTTCCATTAATTGCGTCAGGTGATCCCAGCTCAATTGAGCTGCAACCTCCTTACAGCCCTCTTTCAATTTCCCATAAAGAGCTTTGTCATCGAGTAAGCGGCGAATGGCGCCAGCTAGGGTTCGCTCATCGGGGGAGACGACCAATCCGGCGCGACCATCAACTAGCGGTCCGATGCCGCAGAATGGAGAAATGATCACCGGAACGTCGCAAGCCACTGCTTCGGCGACAACGTTTGCGAAATTCTCATAGCGCGAAGGTAGGACGAAAAGATTTGCGTCCTTCAGGATGGCGTTCTTTTCATCTCCGTATATTGGTCCCGGAAATATCACCCGTCGGCTCACTCCGGAATCGAGCGCACATTTTTCAAGAAACCCACGATAGCCTGGCTCTCCCTCGGGGCCTGCAATTACGAGTAAGCCCGAATCCGGGCAGCTTTGTGAGAACGCTCGAATCAGCGTGTCGGCCCCTTTACGCGGAATCAAGCGACTGAGGAACAGAATCAATGGCTCCTCCTTCGAGATGCCGTACTTTATGCGAAACGAGGCCTTCGCGAGCCCCGCCGTGTCTGAGCTTGCGTCTACACCGTTGTGCCGCACCACCACTCTTGCTGGTGAAACGTGATCCTCGATAATCTCGTGTCGTTCAAGCTCGGAAGTGGCGACGATGCGGGTGGCACTTCGCCAGAAAGCACTACCCAAAGTGCGGTGCCACAGTCTTTTTAGGCGGATGCTCCTGTCAATCGGCCGATTCATACCCATGGGTTCGATCAAATAAGGGATTCGATACCGGCGGCAATAAAAACTTACCGCCGGGCCGAGGAGATCATAAAGTCCGTAGAAATGAACGAGATCAAAGCTCCTTAGTGCCGAACGGCAAAATTCTATCACACGTGGATTTACGGTGAGCGCGCGATAGTGCGCAACGGTGGGCAGATAAATTGCCTCAACGAGATCATGTTCCGCCCGCCATCCCCAAGGACATCGCTCGATTTTCATGTCGACATCGGCGCGGCCCTCGAGTCCGAGATCTGCAGTCAGGACGCTAACATTGTGTCCGCGTTGCGCCAAGGCACCGGCCAAGGCCCGGACTTTAACGATCGGCCCCCCCTTCTCTTGAAAAGGATAGTAGGCCTGCACAACCTTCAGGATGTGCATGGCCGCGGAACCTTAACACCATTAAACCAAACTTCGTACGCGAGCCACGGGAGACGATTCACGGCCCAGCTGTCCAGTTTCTGAATCGATGGAAATAGACTCGCAGGTGGAACCTGAATTCGACCAATTCCGAAAGGGACTGTAGCGAAGATGCCATCACCGCTGATGTCATTCACTTCGACACCTGATTTGCACAGGAACCTGCGGAATGATGACGGAATATAAAACTTCTGTACGAACCCCCTCTTGCGGCGATTCCACACTCGAACGGGAAACGAATAGGGCGAAAGGCTGTTGTTAATGCTGCACACCAGCCGACCGTTCGGACGAAGCACCCGTACCAGTTCGCGAACGGCAAGGTCAGTATCCGAAATGTGCATTAGTACGCCAGTGCACACGACCTTGTCGAACTCGTCGTCTCGAAATGGCAAGCTAATTGCATCGGCGATCGATCCGCGCCGGTGACCGTCTCGTGAGAGTTGAAGCAACTGAAGCACCATTGTCGGGGAACGGTCTACGCCAAACCATTCGATTTTGGCCGCTCCCCACAAAGCCTGCGAAATCCATCCGTACCCGAAGCCCACCTCCAGAACCCTTTCGCCTTCGTGCAGGTCCAAGGCCTTCAAGACCAGCGAGCGATCACGGTGCGACTTGTATTGCCTGTAAGGATTCTTCGATTCGCGCCAGCCCTGCCAAAAATCAGGTGTCCATTCGAATTCGTTCTGATTCATGCCATTGGGACTGGTTTCGGACTCAGTTGTGGGCACACCTTCAGATTACTATGGGTATTTCCGGGAAACCAGAGCCTAGAGTGATGGTTAGCCGAGGATTTGCTCCAGCTCAATTTTGAAGTTTTCGAACCCGTATTTGGCGCGCACCAGTTCCGCGCCGTGTCGACCCAACCTGGTTCGGAACGAATCATTCTCCATCAAACTCTCTAGTGCCTCGGCAAGCTTCCCCACGTCGTCTGGCGGAACCAAAAGCCCATTGGCGCCATGTTCCACCAGGTCTGTAGTGCCTCCGCATGCAGTGCCTACAATCGGTTTCGCAAATGCCATGGCTTCAAGGAAAACGATGCCGAATCCTTCCCCCGAACTGGGCATCGCAAAGACATCAGCATTTGCGTAGCACGCCGCTAGTTCTTCGCGAGAGAGGTGTCCGAGAAAATCAACAGAATCAGCAACCCCTTCATCAATCGCGAGTTGTCGAAGACGGGGAAGATCGTCACCTTGTCCGATAACCACCAGATGTAGAGTTGTGAATCTGGCGCGTAGTCGAGCAGTCACGCGAATTAGATTGTCAATTCCCTTATACCGCTCGGCTGAAGCCCAGCGGCCCACGGTCAAGATAGTGCGGCCCTGCGGGAAGTTTGGTGGTAATCCAAGCTGCTCCGGCCGTTCTGCCATGGCGAGGAAATATGGACTCAGCGGCCAAGGCAGCTTCCGTATCTTACTCGGCGCAATGCCCTGGACCGCGGTCAGCTTTTGCACCGTATCCGTGCTCGGGCCCAGAATGAGATCGGCGTGAGAGAGTGCTTTCCGTCTCAGCAATGGCAAGCGCGTCCAGACCTCCACCCCATGCGCCATTACGATTATTCGTATCGAGCGTGAAAATATCTTCATCAACCAGGCAGGAAGAGCGAGATTCGGATGCGCGGCAAGCACAAAATGCGCGCTGCCTCCGTCGAAAGACATCGACGCTCGAATCATCCGCAGGACGAAGGATATTTTTCTCCGACCGAATCCGCGAAAGCAAATCTGACGATCAAGTGACGCCAAACAATGCACGCCGGGCGCGTCATTGAGGCTCAGTATTTGTACCTGCCAATGGTGTTCACGAGCAAGGGCGTCGAGTGCCCTCACACTTTGGCGGCCAGATTCTTGCACTCCACCGACACCAAGCAATTCCGGAAACAGGGCCAAGACCGCAGTGGATCGCGAAGTGGAGGGTGACAGCGCCATGAATTATTTGCGTTTTGCGAGATTCGATTCAAGGGGCTGGTGAGAGCGATCGTGCGGACTCATCTTGCGCTGTAGCGCCTCTTCGAAGATGCTTGCCAGGTCCTGGGCGTTGCGTTCCCAGGTGTACTGCCGGGCCGTTTCGGATGCCTTTTCGCCCAGTCGAGTTCTAAAATCCGAATCCATGAAAAGCTTCCGAATCATCGCGGCCAACGTGCTTGAGTCCGTCGCATCGCGCAACACCATTCCGTCCGATTCGTGGGTAATGATTTCACACGTCCCGTTTTCTGCAGAAACAATCACTGGTAATCCACAGGCCATCGCTTCAGCGGGAGGGAGGGCAAAAGTGTCTTCGAGCGATGGCCCGGTATAAACATCGGTTGCGGCATAATAGAACTCGACATCCTTACGGGCTGGCAAAAAATAAACACGGTTCTGCAACTCTCTATCTGCGGCCATCACTCGAAATGGCGCTGGATCCTCGCGCCCCACGACGAGGAGATCTATCGGAAGATCGCGTAATTCCGCCACAGCATCCAACAAAGCGGAAATCCCCTTTTTTCGCAAGTCATTGCCGACCAGGAGCAGGGCAAACCGATCGCTCGCAAGGCCAAGTTGTTGGCGCGCCGTATCGCGCAATATCCTGCGTCGCGCCGGGTTGAATGTCTGGTGGTCGAGCCCAAGGTAAAGAACCGGTAAGCGATCCAGCCTCCCGTAAAAACGCTTGAGGTCCTTGGCAGTTTTCTTAGCGTACAACACCAGTGCCGTATCTAGATTCGGGTAGACATACTGCTCCAAGGCTATAATCAAGCGGTAATATATTCGTTGATGGAGAAGCCGCGCCCAGGAACGAATCGGATGTCGTCGTATCGCTAGTTCCGCGCGAGCCTGACGGAGATATTCGGCGAAGATGATGTGGACAGATATGACGTCTGCATCGAAACAATTTATGCCCGGACTGTAGACGAGATCGTATTGCAAACGTCGTACACGGCTGTCCCACGCGCGTGAAATATGATTTGCGGCAAACCACCAAAGAAAGCGAATCAATCCGGGGCCAGGAATGGAGAGAATCCGATGGAAAACGAACCTATCGGTGGGCAGGTCTTCCACGCGCTGGCTGTAGATGTGAATTTCAAAACAATCGGGTAGATGAGATAACCACTCGATAACGGTCCGTTCCGTGCCATAGCTTTTGTCTAGAAATGGAGACACAACGGCTACGCGGATTCCGGCACGGGTCTTATCGTTGATCGGCATTTCCGTATTTGCGGTCATGCACGCCGAATCACAATCCGGCCACCCGTCGAAAGCGAGTCTCGCGTGGAGAGACGAGCGCCGATGTAGGTGCGTTTCGAAGCACGGTCGGAAGTTTGAAAAGAACCCCTACTAGAAGCCACAAATATAAATTGCAAACGTAGTTTTCGAACGCCGAAATTGAGCCGAACGTCATCGGGTAAAGTAACAAAAATGAATACCAGAAAATCGCAATTGCAATCGGAAACATCCGTGTTTCTCGCAAGCCGATTACTACTCTCCAGGAATGATAAAGAAGGGCAGCCGACCAGGCAATCCACAGAAATGGAGCAAGGATCCCCATTTCAACGATCAATAGGCCAAAACCCTCCTCGACCGAGATGTCAGGCGATCGCTTTCCCACGATCTTAGCCACGTACTGTGTCCCCAGCGATGCCGTGCCAATACCATTTCCCATTACCCAGTTTGGACCTGTAAAGGCAAGTTCGAGATTATAAATCGGATAATCCCAAGACCGATGCCCGAGCTGGTATGCGGAACTGCTCGGCAATAGGGTCTCCGAATAAAACGCAAGGCGCGATCCAGCCTCCTCTGGGAAAATCAACAAGATTGCAGCCAGTCCGAGCACACCTACTATGAATGCGCGACGGACCGTGGTCACGATTCGATGAGCCTGTTGCCACCGCCATGGTGCCCCCCAAAGGAAAGCAATCGAAAGGACCAGTACGCTGATTATCGCAAACATAACTGCGCCACGTGAGCCGCTAAACAGCGTGGCGGCTCCAACAATCGAAAATACGAGAAATAAGAGATTGCGGTTCCGTTTGGTGTGAAGCAACAAATAGCCCGCAGACCCCATAGTTAGGATTAGTGCTGTAGTCAGATATTGAGAAAATCGGCCGGCGCTAACAAAAACGGCGGACGGCAAAGAGAGCACCTGTTGAGTTAGCGGGGTGATCTTGTCAAGCTCGCCGAGATCACGAAGTTCCGGCGCAAGCGTCGATGGATTCAGAAAGCTGTGACCGACGATAGCCTGAATGATGCCGATCGTACTAATCAACCCAGCCAACAAACCGTTGACCACCAGGAATTTTCTAAGGTCCTCATCGTCGCGGATGAGTGCGTATCCAACGAATATTAGAGGAATGTAATAAAAATAGATCTTGATGCCCATGAGGCCGTACAGAATATGGGGAGAGTTTGGATTGAATATTTGCATGGCTCCGAGCCAGAAGAACGCAACAAGGAAAGGTAGAAACGGTGGACGGAATGCTTTTGCTCGACCGTTTCGAATGTCAACAAGCAAAGACACATACACCAGCCCCACGAGAACATCTTTAGCGAAATAAATAGCCATGTTGTTGCCAAGGAACTTGCGAGTCAAATCTTCGAAAAGGATCCAGACGAGAAAGAAATAAAATCCCAGGCGCCAGTTTCGCAGTATGGCAACCGCGGTGACGCATCCGGCAAAACCCAAAAAGTAATATTCAATTGTACGCAAATCCTCGGCTACGATTCGGTCACCGATAACCCAAGCTAACCACGTGCTCACAACAAAAAGACTTAGTCCGATTAGAGCTTGGTCTCTGAATTTAGAAGTGGGTGCGTTCAGCATTCTATGCACTTTGTCTGCATTTCGTTTTTTGAATATGTCTCGAAGGAGTCAGGCCAATCGTAATTTGGAAAAGTGGACGATGGAAATCGCCGCTTCCTGTGTTTTTCTCATTCATTCCCCCGAGAAGCCACGCAACGAACGATCGGCAGTTCAAGAATCTGATTTCGAGAGAGAATCTCTCCACCAAAGGTATACGTTCTATAACCAGATTTTGCGAGTTCATCGAGACTAGAACCAGGATCTCCAGCTTCCGAAAGTACCATTTCATTGTGCAGTTCAAGAAATAAAATGGGTGAATATTGGCGCAACGTATCTTGCGCTCCACGAAGTACTGCTGCTTCGTGGCCCTCCACATCAATTTTTATGTGCGTTGGAGCGCCAAAGTTATCAACCATCTGATCGATAGTTAACGCCTGAGTCTTCGTGAGATCTCGCACGGATCGACCTTTTGTAACCTTAAAGTAGCCGGCCGAGAAAATCCCCGAGTTCAGCATGTTCAGTATGCCGTCGGCGTCACTAACGGCTGCCTGAATAACTTTGATTTGATTGGAACAATTGTTGAGGGCACTCTCTGTAGCGATCATTTGTGCCGCCATCGGTGAAGGGTCGACGGCTAGGGCGGTACCTCCATAGCGAGCTGCCACCAGACTAAACACGCCGTAGTGAGCGCCAATATCGAAGAGAACCATTTTATTGGAACAACAGGACTCAAAATTGCGAAATTCTTCTCGTTGGTCTGGGTCGTCAATTTGAGCTTCACAGAAGATTTCATAAGCATGTGGGTGACAAATGATTGAACACCCAGACGGGAACTGTAAAGTCTTCGTGACTCCGATAGAAAATCGAATGGAATCCCACAGCCACTTCGCAGACTTGGATGGAGAGCGAAGCGAATTTCGCAACGCCCTTGGCACGGCCGCTCGGATAAGAGTTTTCACAAACTCAGATTGTTTGTCCATTCGATAACCACTCAAGAGTTCGAATCGAGTCCGGGATCTATAAGAATTCACGGTATTCCACGCTGAGATTGCGTTCGTTGCCACAATTCTCGGTACACAGATATGTGCGTTTGAAGCATCCTCTCAAGAGAAAATAGTTCCGCGGCACGGCCCCGGGCGGCCAATCCCAGCGAAACGCTGAGGGAAGGCATTTCTAGAATTTGACGCATGCGGGCGGCAAGGGCTAGCGAATCGCCGGCCTGGAATAATAGCCCTGTGTCACCGATCAGTTCACGGAAAGAGGGTATATCTGAAGCGATTAGACACTTCGATCGCAGCATGTTCTCCAAGACAACCAGGCCGAATACCTCACCGGCTAGCGAAGGAACTACAACGGCGCTAGTATTCACTAAGATTTCCTTCAGTTGAGTGGGAGACATATATCCGAGAAAGTCAACATAGCCCTCCAAATCGTAGTCACTCGATAATTTTTCCAATGCCTTGCGGTCTGGCCCTTGGCCCACGATGTTTATCCTGAAACTGAAGCCATCGCTTTTTAGCACGCGTGCGGCGTTTAGAAGCACCTGCGCGCCCTTCGTACTTACCAGGCGCCCTAGAAAAGTAAAAGTATAGACTGGTGGTTCAATGTTAACGAGGGGGCCTTCGATGTCGGGAATGCCGTGGTAGATTCGGACTCCTCGGTTCAACTGCAAGACTGTTCCGAGCCACTCTGTTGGGAAGATGTTAACAACCATTCGCTGACAGAGCCAGCGACGCGGAAACGTCAAGAGCAAGATAGCCAAGCTACGCAGTTTCCCAACCTTGGAATTACATTCTAAGCACTTTTGATATCGCTTAGCCATGAAGTGGCCGGGACATTGGCTCTGATTCAATTCGTAAAAAAGCTGGCCATTGGGACAGATTGATTGAAAACCATGATGCTCGAGGACGATACACTTCTTTAACAACCAACCTAGGGCGAGCGGGACCAATACGGGGCCTGCCAAATGGACGATGTCCGCAGAGTTGAAGAGCTTAATAAGTTTCCACAAGCGCGGCCGTCGGACAACGCGAAAGGAAAGTGCCGAATCATTCATGCCGTCGGCAGGGGTTAGAGTTACCACGGTGACCTCGATTGAGTCACCAGCCCGAGTACTTGAGAATTCAGCTAGTCCTTCAGCTAATGTTCTGGTAGTGGCTTCCACTCCGCCCACCGTTGGAGCCCAGCTATGAGCGTAGATCAATAATCTTAGGTTCATGATCACTTCAGCTCGATTACATGCATCTTTAGGTTCTCGTGCGCAACCACCGAAGGCGCTGTTTAATCGCGGAATTCCTTCAGTGCGGGCGTTCTTCCGCCATCTCGCAAGCTCATGGCTTTCACGATGGCCTTGATCAACCCGTCGCCATTTCTCTCCGGAGACCACCCGTTCATCAGTTCGCGGGCGGCGCAGGCCATTTGATTCTGGCGCTCTCCTGCGTTTAAACTTTCACGTAACAATGTGGCTAGGGCCTCAAGATCATATACGGGAAAGATGAATCCTGTCTTTCCTTCGAGCACCAGATCAAGACGTGCGCCAACACGGTCGCTTACAATTACGGGACAACCACAGAGCATCGCTTCATTTACTACCAAGCCAAACGCCTCATATTCCGACGGAAGCACAAGTACGTTGGACGAGCGATACACGGCGGGGAGAATCGATTGGTTCACGAATCCGAGGAAGCGTACCGAACTGGCGATTCCCAAAGCACGAGCCTCTGCTTCGAGATCGGAGCGTAGCGGGCCATCTCCGGCAAAGACGAGGAAAGATCCCTCCACGCTCGACTTCGCAAACGCACGAAGGGCATCCTGGGGCCGCTTCCAAGGCTGTAACTTTCCACAAAAAAGGACGACCGGAGCCTGCTGAGGAATACCCCATTCGGTGCGAACGGCCGTCCGGTCAACCTTCGCAGCTCGATCAATCCACCAATTGTTATCAACCGAGTGTGCCGTTTGCACAATTCGTTCTCCCGGGATCCCCAGCGAACGCATCAACTGGACCCCGCCACTCGAAGGGACGACCATCACGTCGGCCATACCGAACAATCGCGGCCAGAGAAATTTCTTGATTCGTAACTTCCACTCTTTTCCGTCGAGAGGCTCAATCTGAGTAGCATCAATGCCCAGCAACAAGGGCACGGCCTGTGCTTTCGTGGCTGCAACTGTTATCCAGAACGAGGAGTACATGTAGCTCGTGAGATTTATTACGACATCAAATCGGCCCGAACGAATGATCTTCCACAACCCAGGGTTGACGAGACCAAAGAATCCTTCGAGGCCGGGGTGAGGCGAAATGTTAGGGACGAGCAGCCAGGTATAGCCTTCGAGTACGGGAGTATCCCATGCCACCCTGACCCCGAAATCTGGGTCTAACGTCGATTCGGCACCAAGCATGCTGCAGTAAGCAACGACCAGATCGACCTCCGGTCGTTTTGCTAAAAGCCGGAGGGTTGGCGCAATATATTGAACAGGGTGGGTGATCACCAACAATGCGCGGTAACGTGGATCATTCATGAAATAGCTCCGCTTCAAATCGCTGTGCGATCCTTTCCCATGAAAAATATTCTGCGTAAGCACGGACACTTTTTGCTCTCAATTCCTTCCTTAACCCATCGTCTGAAAGGACGTGGCTAAGGGCATTGCCCAGCGCATTCCGATCACGATAAGGGACAACTTCTAAACCTGCCTCCGTTATGGGAAAACCCGTCTCCGGCCCTCCATAGCACACGAGCGGCAACCCGCAGGCAATCCCAGCAATAGCGCTACCACGGCGTTGATTAATCGCTCCGCGAACGCACAACATTACGTCGGAATTAGCGAGTACATCACTAATCTTTTCGGCGTCTAGTAGACCCAGCACCGAAACCTCGACAGGAATGTCGCGGAATGCCTTGGCGATTTGTTCGCTCGTTTCTGTTGTTCCACTGCCGAAAAATACGAATCGCAGTGCCGAACTACATGAAACGGCGCATCGCGCAGCTTGGGCGACGTCTTCTATCTCAATGGAAGCATGCGGGGCACCCGTGATACAGAATATCGCGACTGTCTTGGTGCAGTCTTCCTTAGCCCCTGACAAGCGTCCAGGCACGTTCGCTCCGATTGGGATAAAGGTGCCTTTTGAATCATCCTTAGGGAGCCAGCGAATCATCTCTAACGGATCAGCGAAGATTACCTTAGAGGCGAGTCTATAGCTTGTACGAATCACCCAGGATTGGCAAGCGCCCCTGATCCGGCCCAGGCCGCCTGTTCCCCCGGTTTGATGCGGTTCATGAAAAAATACTCCGCAGCGCACGCTGCGGCAACGAAGAATCGCAAGAACGGCGACGACGCCGAAGGGAAATCCTCGACGAGACCACCCAAGCGCAGTGTACTGCAAGACAACCCAGTGTCCACGCCAAGCCTTGCTCGAATTCCACAGCTCCCACAGGGACCTCGACCATCCTTTCCTCTTCCAATCGACACGAGCAATCACCATAGTTACACGGTGACGCTCGAGCGCACGACTGAGGAACTCGCAATAGTCCTGTACACCGTCAGTCGGCGACTCTCTATTTCCCAGAAGTGCAATCAGCGAGAGCACGTCCGCCTCACAGTCGCACGCCGCTTAGCTGCAAAAAAGGCTCTTTCCCCGAAAACCGATCGGCGAGAGAGCCTGAGTTGAAAACTGCCGAGTGCGCGCAAACCACATTACGAAGACCAAAGCGAAATCGAACGATTGTCAGGACGTCTGTTCGCGATGTCAGCACGTTGTTGCTGCCCCATGCTCTGTGAGCGGAGACTCCCCTGCTCGGCGAACCGCAAAACACGAATGAGTTAGGGCAATGCGAGTAAGTGGTTGTTGTCGACTGTTTCAAAACTGTACCCAAACTTCGAGAGAAAATCGCGCGAAGCTCGGTCATTCGATCCCGAATGCATTTCGCACAATATCCAAGGTCGATGGGTGCGCAGCAAATTCCTGGCACCAAGTAGCACTTCCACTTCAGCACCTTCCACATCGCATTTTATAGCGTCAGGTGGCGGGGCATCGATACTGAAATCATCAAGCGCAACGCAGCGAATCCGCGTACCTGGGGTTGAGGTGTCTTTGGGGACAAATGTTCCCACACCACGATCGGGAGACGAAAGATCAGCAGGAGTGAAATCCTGCATTCCGCTTGAGGACCAAGCACCCGCCTCGACCACCGTAATATTCGCAAGGTTGTTCTGCCGGATATTGCGCGTGAGTCTCTGCGCAATTTCATGATCTGGTTCAAAGCTGAAGATTTTTCCGGCGTTTCCCACAAGTCGCGCGGCGAGGAGAGAGAAAAGGCCGATGTTGGCACCAAGGTCGTAGAAAACACTTCCGGGCCGGATTCTTTGGGCCAGCGTTGCCTGACTCGCGCGTTCAACTTCTCCATGCAGATAATCCTGGCCTGTGCGCGGATTCAGTTCAAGCCAAATCCCTCGTGCGGGTCCTGTTTCGACTTGAGCCCAAACCTTGTGATCGGGGGAGAGGATGCGATAGCTCAGGCCGTGGATAACCTCGCCGATGAGAGGAACATTTCGTATTGAACGCAAGGACGCGGGAGACCTCAGCACGATCTTCCCCACCCAATTGCGCGCGCCCACCGTGTTACTTCTCCACCACGAAGCTGCCAATCACCAGTGCATCCATCCCGGAGCTGAAAAACGTGCGCACGGCGTCAGTCGGCGTACTCACAATCGGCTCACCCCTTAGATTGAATGACGTGTTCATGACGACAGGAACTCCCGTGCGCTGGCCGAATTCGTGGATCAACTGCCAGTAGAGCGGGTTGACGTCGCGCTCGACGGTTTGCGGTCGCGCGCTACCGTCCACATGGGTAACGGAAGGTATCACGCCGCGCTTTTCGGCTCTCACCTGTGCGGTGAGGACCATGAAAGGTGAATCCGTGGCCGATTCGATATACTCCGCCGCGTTTTCGGCGAGCATCGAGGGTGCGAAAGGTCTCCACCATTCCCGAAACTTAACTGCATTATTCACTTTCGAATTCATATCCGGATCGCGCGGATCCGCCAAAATCGAGCGGGCGCCCAAGGCGCGTGGGCCAAATTCCATGCGCCCCTGGAACCAACCGAGGATTTTCCCATCGACGAGCATTTCCGCGGCAACTTTGGCAGGATCGGCAACCCGGGTCATGCGCAATTTGTATGTTTGCAATACCTTTTCGATCGCCGAATCGAAGTGTCCAGTCCCCAGGTAGGCGTGACGCATTTTTCTGACTGGCAGCTGCCCTCCATTATCGAGATATGGGCCAAGTGCCGCGCCGAGACACGTGCCGTCATCGCTGGCGGCGGGTTGGACAAAAATTCGGTCAACTATACCGGAGGCCAGGATTTTTCCGTTGGCCTTCGAGTTTAGTGCCACGCCACCTGCCAAGCAAAGATTTCGGCATCGGGTGCTCTCAACAGCCCCTCGTGCCAGGGTTAGCATGGCCTGCTCGCACGAGTCTTGAACGGCGAAGGCTAGGTTCTTGTGACGCGCATCGATTTCGGATTCGGGACTCCGGCTTGGTCCAAGCCGGGACAGGATGCCCGCAAGTGGATCCGAGTCGCGCCCGAGCAGAAGGCGGGAAGATACCCGGTATGGGTGGTCATCGGGGACAATGAAATCGCGCAAATTTATTCCTGGCTCCCCATAGGGCGCTAAACCCATCACCTTCCATTCATCGCTATACGGCTGGAAACCAAGATATTGAGTGAATTGCGCGTAGAAAAGTCCAAGTGAGTTAGGCCAGGGAATCGTCCATACGTGTTCGAGCCTTCCGTTTCGTCCGTGCCATAGCGAAGTAGCCTCCCACGCGCCGCGACCATCGAGTACGAGTACGGCCGCGTCATCAAGCCCTGAAAACGAATAGGCACTAATGGCATGTGCCAGATGATGATGGATGAACCGGAAGCGGGCATTCGTCGGTCCGAAGCGAGCTCGAAAAGGTGCCTCCCCGTCGTGTTGACGTGTCAGGCTCATGTACCGACGAAACAAACTCGCGACACTGGTGTAATCGATAGGGTGATGGCCTTTGATCATGCCCTTGAGATCATGGCGGACCGAAACACCGACCGGCGGCCATCCAAAGCAGACGAAATCCAGTTGCTTGGGAGTAACGGCGGCAAAGTCGAGACAGGCCCGAATCGCAAGTTCCGGAAACCGCGCGTCGTGCTTGACCCGACTCAGCCGTTCTTCGGCGACCGCAAAAAGGATTTCGCCATCTCGAGCGATGCAAGCCGAAGAGTCGTGCATTTGTGAATAATTGATTCCGATTGAGATCATGTGCCGTGAGTTTCTCCGCCCGTAAGAGGCTTTCTTGCGCAGCACCATGCCATTGCAGTATTTGCCTTAAGAAGCTCGAGTACCACGCCGCCATTCCGTTGAACTGATTCGACAACCTGCATGCTCTTCACATCCGTACCGTGCCAAGTTTTGCCGGCCATTTCTGGGTCGAAGCCCAAAAGTTTCGCTACGGACCTGCTCGCGCGTTCGAACCGCAGCTCCCTTAACGAGTCCACAAGACTCCAAGCCGCTCGACCCTTCCAATTCATGTTCTTATCTGGGGTTCCGTTGAATTGAAATAGGCACATGCCGCCCAGTTTCAGCACCCGGAGCATTTCACCGATGTACGAATTTACGAGTTCCGCCGTCGGCAGGTGTTGCAAAACAAGGTAGCTAAAGGCAAAATCCATTGAATCCGTCGGAATCCCAGAGAGATCAAGCCCGTTTCCTTGGACCCAAGTGACATTGTCAATTTCAGCATGAAGCGCCTCGGCTCGCTTTAACATCTCGGAAGAGATATCAATTGCTGTTACCCGCTTAAACCGCCGAGCAAAGCTTCGTGTCATTCTTCCGGCACCGCACCCGAGCTCAATCATCGCTGTACTCGTTGGGATCGTGTGGCGCGCCAGAACGCCAGCAGCGAATTTTTCATAGTCATCCTCGCCTGATTGGAAGAAAGAAGCCTCATTCCAATCCTGTCGCCAGGATGCGATGTAGTAGAAGGCGTCTTTCCGAGCGCGCGAGTCCCAATCCTCTCGCATGGCATCGGTAAGTTGTGAAGTCTTGGTCTTCATTTAATCTCTTCCGTCACCTATTGGGGGAGTGTTCAACATGAAATCCCGATCGCTGAAATTTCCCGACAGTTAATTGCGCTAGCTCATTCGGAATTCCAAGCAATTCGCTACAACGCGGAGACTCTTTTCGGCCGAGACGTCTAATGGTTGTGCCGTTGATCTCAAAGAGGCAGTAAGCGTGGCCATAGAAAATTTCGGTGAGGGCCAATGCGGAGGTCTTGGCCTGGCGGAGAACCACGTCGTTAGATTCAAAGATTACCGTAGGTCTTACGCTGTCTAGGAGTTTTGTTGCTCCCCGGAATATGTTCACCTCCGATCCTTCGGCGTCGACCTTCATTGCCGAAATGCATCCAATCTTGCTTTCCGACAGCCAATCGTCCAAAGAAATCGTGTCTATGGCGAAGTGCTCGCCGCGCTTTAGATCGCGCACGGTGGTAAGAGTGCCCCATCCAGATTCACCGGGTTCCGACGACCGCTCAAAGGTAACCGTACCTGTGCTGGACCAGACCGCCTGGTTCACTGCGGTCGCCCAGGGAAACGCTCCTAGATGATCTCGCAGTCGGGCAAAATTCTCGGGATCGGCCTCAAAAGCAAAAACTCGTCCGCCCGCACCTACCAGCGACGCCCCGAGCACCGTGTGATACCCAATATGTCCGCCGATATCAATAAACACATTTCCAGGAGAGAGCAGAACGCGGAGACACTGTCGAACATGAGGTTCATAGCATCCACCCCACATTTGTCGTTCAATGCGATCATGCAGATCCACCTGAATCGTTGCCCCACTTCCTGGCGAGCACTTTCCCCAGCCTCGACCTGTCGACGATGCAACGCGCGCGATTGCGTCGGTTAGACGAACTTTCCCGGGGAAACCCGGAGCGAGGCTCAGTATTTTCGAGCAGATATCGGCGGTTTGTCTCATCGGGCAGCGATCGTCATTTGTCCGCACTCACGGACGTTTCGGGATTTAGCAAAACCTCTGTCACTTGCGCTCTGGGCTTTGGTTCACCGAGCCAAGATCGAAAACGTCGCAGGTCCCGCTCGGCATACGACGTTCGAAATTTGTAGTAGATTCGAGGCGGCAGAAGTAAAGCGAGAAGCAGAGACAGCTCTTTGTAGATACGGTACCCCCAACTCGCACTCTGGTAAGACGAATCGAAACTCATTCGCTCGACGCGGTAGGTCTCCCACGGCATGCCGCCGTCCAGCATCAGCGTCAGCCGCGAGACGAATGTTCGAATGGGTTCGACGATAATCGATACTGCTGACGGCACAACTCCCACCCTGGCCAGTTGCGTAGGCAATGTAGAAGCCAAACATGCCAACACTTCCAGTTTCCTGCGCATGCGCACCGGATCGTTCACTCGGAATTGAAACAGGTTCTCCTCGTGCAACCTGTAGTAGGTCAAAGGCTCCGGTAACAACACGGCCCCGTGGTGGGCAACAGCCATGGTGGACATGAACTCATCGGCCTCGACGACCAACGCTTCCGGGATGGGTAAAATTTTGGCCAGGACGCTCTTGCGGATGCTAACCCGGCTGGTCCCGAGAAAGGCCATGAAGTTACGAAAGACTTGCGCCCCTTCATTACTAGTGAGATCAAAGTATCCGGTTGTCCCGGGTGCCAGTGCAGTCAAGCAATTGGTGACGCTATCGAATTCGACGATTCCATGGCCGATGGTCCCAACGTGAGGATTTTTCTCGAAGGCGGTCATCACGATTTGTAATTTGTTTTTCGCCCACCAGTCGTCTCCGTCGAGAAACGCGACGATTTCACCCTGCGCTTCAGGAATGCCGAAATTAAAGGCTGATCCCTGCCCACCGTTCTCTTTTCGTAAATAGCGCACGCGCGGTGCGAACTTGCGCACGATTTCGGCGGTCCGGTCGGTTGAGCCATCATCAACCACGAGAATTTCCATCTCGGCCGATGGAAAATCTTGCTCTAGCACGCTCGTGATCGCTTCTTCGATGAAGCGTTCATGATTATAGGTGTCAACTAAAACTGAGATCACTAGCTTTCGCATTTTCACATATATTCTAACTCAACGGACATCGTTCACGCGGCACCGCCAGATAGTTCCGGACTTCGGGGTATTGATCTCTGGTTTGGTGGGGGACGATCGATCCATCCGAACGAAATTCAAACCATGAGTAATCGTAGCTCAGAAACTTCAGGACGATATCGCGTGCTTCATATCCCCAAGCGAGGGTGGCCGCATCCAGGACCTCACATATAAACACCGGGCGAAACGTTGTTAAAATGTTTGATGCGCCTTGAAGCACCTCAAGCTCACCGCCCTCTACATCAAGTTTCACGATGTCCACCCGGTCAAGTGGGAATCGCGAAACATAATCGTCCAAACGCACAGTTTCCACGGAAGTTTCGGCTACCTGGTCCTGAGTGACCGGCGATTGCAAACCTCCCCGCGTAGAATCGCCTTCGATCACTTGAAAGAATTTTCGCGTAGACGCTACAGCACCAATCGCCACCGGTTCCGTGCGGACCAAGCCCATCCGGTTCAACCGAAGGTGCAACTGCAATCGGCGAAATTCACGGGAGGAGGGTTCGAAGGCCACGACGGTACCGTTCGCCTTGAGACGCTTTGCAGCAACGATCGAATAGATTCCATGGTGTGCCCCAATATCGAGAAACACTGTGCCTGACTTGAGGTTTCTCCACAGAAAACGCAGGTCCCCCAAATCGTGGCCCCAGTAGTCAAAGAATCCCCTACTGGGATCGAAATACGGAACTATATAGGACCACCAGAATCCAATCTCTACATTTTTGAACAGCTTCATTCGAACTGGTACGGGAGCGTACGGGATTTTTGCCAAGGTCTTCCGCAACAGGTACTGAGCAGTTGTGAATTTTTCGTTCCACGACTTGTTAACGAAGTTTTGGATGTGGTGGGCCCCCATGGCGTTCTATATGGATCGCATTTGGAGGTCGGCTGGAAGATTCAGAACACCCGCCCAACGATCCTGCGGATGCGAGAGGGGAGGAGTGTCGACGATCAGGGGAGGCAACGCATACCATTGCTCGACGAGAATTCCCCCAGTCAGGTTATTGCCACGATTGTATACGGAACAGGTAAGCGAGTAGGCGCCAGGACGCAGGGGAAGAACAGGGACACGCAGAACGATTTCCTGTTCGCCCGAGGCGATATTCAGATTGTCGAAACCCCATCCAACCAATACGGCGCTTGAATCGCTCAAGACTGCCATTCCGAAGTGCCCCTGCGAGATGGGATCTCTTATTCGGACGCGGAAATGAAAGGTCACATCCTTTAATCCATCACGAACCACGTTGTCTTGCCCACAAACAGACCATCCTAGGAAACACTGTTGTCCATCGGACGAGAGGTCACTTGGCTGCAGGCTGGCCGATTCGTACTTCGCTACGATCTGACCGGTTGGCCCAGATTCTCGAACCTGACCTGCATCGATCCAAAGAACCCGCTCGCAAAGCCGGCGAATTTGATTCATCTGATGGCTAACGAAGACAATCGTTCGACCGCTGTGTGAGACCTCCTGCATCTTACCGAGGCATTTTTTCTGAAACTCGAGGTCACCGACGGCTAGGACTTCGTCAATGAGCAGAATCTCCGGATCAAGGTGTGCGGCCACAGCGAAGGCCAGGCGCATTTGCATTCCTGTGCTGTAGTGCTTTAACGGCATTTCCAGAAAGCGCTCGACCTCGGCGAACGCGACAATGGCATCTTTCTTCCGATCGATTTCGCGCTTGCGCATGCCAAGGATTGCGCCACTAAGATAAATATTCTCACGGCCGGTCAATTCGGGATGAAATCCGGTGCCCACTTCCAGGAGGCTGCCAACGCGCCCTCGAATTTCGGCAAATCCTGTGGTGGGCCGAGTAATGCGGGAGAGCAACTTCAACAATGTAGTCTTGCCGGCTCCGTTGCGGCCAATCAGTCCTACGACTTCGCCTTGCTTCACATTCAGAGAAACCTCGCGCAGTGCCCAGAGGTAGTCGGCGGAGCGGCGAGCGCTGTTATGCGAAAAAGGCGCTTTGAACAAGCCAGTGATCACATCACGCAGAGCAAGATAGCGTTCGCGCTCTCCTATGCGGTAGCGTTTGCCCAATCCCTCGATGTGAATCACCGACTCTGTCATTTTCTAAGCCACGTCCGCCATCACTGTTTCCATTTTCTGAAAATAAGCCAGCCCGGTTAGCAAAATCACTACGACAATGCCCAAAGAGACCAGGATCAATCGTCCTGGCGGGTCTCCGCGTCCCGCCAGGGACCAACGAAACCCCTCGATCACGCCCGCCATTGGATTAAGCCCGAAAAGCCAACGCCATTTCTCTGACATGAGCGACGGCGGATAGATTACGGGAGAAGCGAACAGCCACAATTGTACGAGAAACGGAAGAACGTAACGCACGTCGCGATAAATCGCGTTCAGCGCCGAGAGCCATAGGCCGACCCCCAATGCAGTTAGGATCGCCAGCAACAGGAATGCCGGAAGCCAAAGGATCTGGATCGTCGGCTGAATGTGATAGTAGACCATCATGACCGCGAAGATGGAAAACGAAATGGCGAAGTCAACCAGGCCGGACAGAACAGCCGAAAGAGGTAGCACCAGGCGCGGAAAATAAACTTTGGTCATGATTCGCTGATTCTCGACAATTGTGTTGGTCGCGTTCTGTAGAGATGCGGCGAAATACATCCACGGCAGCAGTCCGGCGTAAACAAACACCTGATAGGGAAGCCCCTCCGATGGAATATGCGCTAATTTTCCAAAGAAAAGAGTGAAGACCAACATCGCAAGAAGCGGCTGCAGGACCGCCCACGCCGCGCCGATCGCTGTCTGTTTGTAGCGAACCTTAACGTCACGCCACACAAAAAAATAGACCAGCTCTCGCGATTGCCATAGTTCCGCGGCTGGAATCACCCACCAGCGGCTTGGGGGCGTAATACGTAAAGTCGGCGGTGGTGCGGCAGCGAAGCGGTCGTTGGTATCGGTGGCGAACTGACTCTCGGGACTCATGCGCTATTCGTTCCTGGGCGGGGTCGACTTGAGTTGGTGGATATCTTCGTCTTCGATATGGTTCATGAGTTGATGGCGGCGCAAGAAATAGTTCTTCACGGTGCGCGCCGCTACCGGTGGAACGACGGCCACCTGGTTGTACGCAGCGTCGCGAAAGGAAATCGGTCCGCGGGCAGGTATTAAATGCATTCCCCATTGGAAGATGAGGCCCAGGTTCCAGAGGATCAAGAACGAGGTCACACAAGTGGCAAGGGTTCGCGCCGGCCGCGCGCTCCAAGCGCGATCTATCCGGTCAAAGAACGCCGCGAGACCCAAAATAAATACAGGAGTCAACGACACGAAATACCGACTGCCGAACGACGACATGCCATCCCAAGTGGGTTGAATGGAAATCACATAATAAAAGGCCAGAAATGCCGTCAATAGTTGCATGCCGAAAGGAAGATCTCGTTGGCAGAAGAGCAAAAGGCCTATTAGCGCCAGAATTAGAATCGGAGTCCAACTAACTATTCCGTGATCCCACGAAAACATTACATTCCAAAGTGCAGGGGATTTCCAATTAAAGGCCTCGGTCGAATAACCGGTTCGCAACGGGCTGCCAAAAACTATGTCCCTGGTGATGAACGTTGGAAGGAGGGCGATTAAGAATACGCACACGTAAACTATGTGTCGGGCAAAAAGCTGAGTCATTGCCGCAAAATCGCGGCTATCGGACACCGAATTCTTCCAATAGATGCCGGTTGCTTCCAGCAGGGGAACCAGAAGCAGCACGGCATTCGGGTAATACACATTCACCATAAGGCCCGAGACAAGTCCCAACACAATCCACTGTTGAATCGTCCGCTCACCGCGTGTGCGCTGCCAATACCAGAGGAATAACGCGACTGCGAATGCCGAATGCGCATGGGACCAGGAAGGATTAAAATACATGTAAACCGGCAACGAACTAGCCCACCATATTCCCAAGGTACCGATAAACGCCCAGTGTTTATCAAAGTATTTAATTGCCAGGCGGTAGGAAAGCCAAAGTCCCAAAAAACCATAAAGGGTCGTGGCGAGCGCCATCGTTATCAGATAGGGAAGCGAGAACCCGTCGGCCGGTATATGCGCTCCCAAACGATCACAGATCAATACCGTAAGGTGAGTCGCAATCAGAAAAGGTGCCCACAAGATCGACGGACCAGCGGACCAATGATTGTTAATATGCCCAGTCTGGGTATATTCTGCCGCGACGACGTGACCGCTCTTATCCAGGCGGCCCATCACGAAACTGTCATTACCGTGTTTCCAGTCCCCTTCAAAGTTTAGTTGTCGTTCGATCAGAAGCGACCGCACGTAGGCGTAGTAACCCACACCATCGCCGCGCACCCAAGGATTGCTAAGAGGAAGCGTCACTAGGAAAATCAGAATTAGAATTTTTTCGTACTTGTCGAACCTAAACAAAATATTTCTGGTGCTCCCCGAAATAGATTTGAGGGCAACCAAGTCTCAGAGCCCCCCAGTTGAGCTCAGTGCCTAGATCCTATCATCGAGTCTGGAACGGCTTTCAGCTATCTTCTTTACGCAATATTGCAATTATTGAAAGTGGCGGTAAAGGAAGCCACGGATCGATCAGACGGAAAATAGGCGTTAAGAGATTTAGCAGTCGAATCTGACCCAGACCAAACGTAGTTCGACGCAGGATGCGTCCATTCAACCACCAAGCAACCACACCGGCGCGATTGAATTTAAGTATCCGCTCAACTTTAAGCCCGGCGGCTTGTGCCACTTCGACAAGTTGTGTTTCGGTGTACCGTCGGCAATGTCCGAGGACTTCGTCCAACGTGCCGAATAATCCGGGTCCATTTGGGACTAGTACAATGGCGCGGCCGCCACTTTCGAGTGCATCGCGGACGTTGCGCAAAGCGCCCAGATCGTCCGCAATGTGCTCCAATACATTCAGGAAAATCACCGTGTCAAAGGATGGCTCGACCGGAAACGAGTCCGCGCTTGTCGCATCGACGTAGGCCACGCTTAGATACGGCCGATTCGCTCGAAGTCTTTCGAGGGAATCGAGATACTCAGAATTGACGTCGGTTGCCCAATACAGGGTCCGAGGGACCAGATTGAGAGTCAGGTTGCCGATGCCTGCTCCGATTTCCAGAATGCGGTTGCCGGTGTATGGCTGGATCACGTCCGCCATCCACCGGGTGAAACGTGGTGCACGGTTCAACCGCTGCAGGATTTCTCCGCCATGCCCATCGGCAATGAAAATTTTATCGGACGCCGCGTAGCGGAAAATGGCCCAAAATGCCCGTAGGCCATCCTTCCAATTGATCTTCTTGCCCTCGGTATAGGTGCGTCCGGAATAACTGATGGGCACCTCAAAAATCCTGCTGCCTCGCTTGGCTAACTTGATGACCAGTTCTGGCTCCACATCGAAGCTCGAACTTGTGAGCGGAATGCTTTTGAGCAAGTCCGCGCGCATCATTTTGTAACAAGTTTCCATGTCGGTGAGATTCAGATCGCAGACTAGGTCGCAGAGCAGTGTGAGCAGTTTATTGCCCAGCGCATGGCGGAAAAACAGGGCGCGTTTGTAGCCGCCGGACATAAATCGTGAACCGAACACGGCATCTGCGTTCTCGTAAAGAAATAATTCAATCATTTGAATCAAGTCACGCGGATGATATTCCAGGTCGGCATCGTGAATGACAACAAGATGCGTGTCCACGTGCGCCAGGGCCGAGCGAATGGCCGCGCCTTTACCCATGTTCCTCTCGTGCCGCAGCCAGACCCAATGGAATTTTTTGAAATCCTGGCTGGATTTCAAAAATCTCTGAAAGCTGAGAATAGCTTCGGCTGTTCCGTCCGTGGAACAATCGTCCACCACAATCACAGTAATTTCTTGCAAGCGAGGAGACTCGTCGAGGACCGCCAAACCCTTCAGGCTTGATTCAATCAGATACTGTTCGTTATAGGCAGGGACCACGACCGACAGCGTCGTACTGTTCTGATTCTTGTCGCCTGCACCCGGAACAGGGGTAGACCTGACGAACCGATCATGGCTGGCATCTTGATTAGTTGTCAGATTAGCGTTCATACCTTCGAGTGGCGTTTACTAAAGCAATTTCGTCTACTTCGCACGACCTTAGCCCTTTTTACATTCGAGGTGTCGCGAGCGCCCAGCTTCATAGGTGGTTCACATTCGTCCGAGCCAATGTTATGGCCGCGGGTTGGTCCTCTCGTGATCCGCGGTCTATTAGTCGGAGGAAAGGCCTGCGCGGACTTCTGAGCCAATCGCAGTTACCGACTTGGCCATACCTGACGCCTGTTTCTCTCGGAAGTAAGCAATCACGTCGTCAACAATTTCATTGAGAGAACGGGCCGGCCGGAAGGACGTGAGCGCCTGAAGTTTCTCTAGAGACGGTACACGCCGCTGCATATCCTCGAATCCAGGTTCGTACGCCTGATCGTAGGGAATATGCGTGATCGGAGAATCGCTGCTTGTTCGTTGCTTCACTAGATTGGCCAAGGTTTCGATGGAAACTTCTTGGGTGCTGCCAATGTTTACGACCTCACCTATCGCCTGGTCGTTGCCAATTAGTCGAAGCACTGCCTCGACGCAATCGTGGACATGGCAGAAGCAGCGTGACTGTAGCCCCGTTCCGTATACCGTAATCGGTTCGCCGGCGAGCGCCTGGCGGATAAAACTGGGCAAGACCATGCCGTAGCGACCGGTCTGCCGTGGGCCTACCGTGTTGAAAAAACGCGTTACGATTACCGGTACCTTCTTCTCCTTCCAGAAGGAAAGCGCCAGGAACTCATCGAGGGCCTTCGATGCGGCGTAGCTCCAGCGTCCTTTGTTGGTCGGTCCCAGAACGAGGTCGGCATCTTCATGGAAGGGGACTTTGTCGCTCTTGCCGTAGACCTCGGACGTCGAAGCGGCAAACACCAATTTCTTTTTCTTAGAGGCCGCGTCCAAGACGTTTTGCGTTCCATGGACGTTAGTTTCGATCGTTCGCACGGGACTTTCCACAATTAAGCGGACGCCTACGGCCGCAGCCAAGTGCAAAATCACATCACATTCATCTACCAGTTCGGCCAGCAAATGTTTGTTTAAGATGGAATCAAAGACGTATTGAAAGCGCTTGTTGGTTTTAAGATGACGGACGTTGTCCACGCTTCCGGTGGAAAGATCATCGAGGACAAATACTTCCTCGCCACGCGCGATCAGTGCTTCCGACAAATGCGACCCGATAAAGCCAGCTCCGCCAGTTATGAGATAGCGCAAAATAACACCTCGAGAAAAATGTTACTTATTCGCCTCGTCTCCAGGCGTTTCGCCGGAGCCAGACGAAAAAACTGCTTTCTTGCGTACATCTTCGCCGTACCCGTATCCATAAGCATACGGATAATACCGGTACGAATAGTAATAGTCCGGAGCGCTGGAATCGACGGCGTTCAGAACTACCCCCAGCAGACGGCATTTCACGGCAGCGAGTAAGTCGCGCGTGCGCGTGAATGCTTCCTTCGGAGTTTCACCGCTTCGCACAACGAGCAGGACGCCATCGGTTAACGCCGAGAGAATTACGGCGTCAGTCGCAGCCATGACCGGAGGAGAGTCAATCACCACAAATTTGAATCGTTGGCGCAGATCGATAATGGCTTCGCGCATCCTGTGCGAAGAGAGCAGGTCGGCAGGGCTTGGTGGTACGGGTCCCGTCGTAAGCGCAACCAAATTATTGATTGTCGGGTGAGTCATCAGGACTTCATCAAGAGTTGAAACTCCTGCAAGATATGAGCTGAGCCCGAGTTCCTTGCCTCCCGTGAGATTCAAAGCTCGCCGGATTCCGGGCTTGCGCAGGTCCGAATCCATCAGTAATGTACGATCACCCAACTGAGCGAGCGTTACGGCCAGGTTCACGGCTGCCGTGGTCTTTCCCTCGCGGGGCAGCGCGCTCGTCACCAAAATCACCTGGGGTGGATGATCGGCTTGGGACAGCAACAAAGAGGTGCGCAACGCGCGGAACGCCTCGGAAATTTGAGACTTCGGCTGAATATAAGAGAGCAACTCTACGCGTGGTCCTAACTCTGACTTTGGTCCAGCTTCACGCGCGAGTCGCGAGAACTTGCCCTGCGTTCCGGCCAAGCCTGGGAGAGAGGGCACGACCGCGAGTGATGGAAGCCCGGTCAACGCTTCGATATCATCCGGAGACTTCACTGTGTTATCGAGATATTCGCGGAACAACGCAAGTCCAACCCCGCCCACGAGTCCCACTAGGCAGGCCAACACGATGTTGCGGAATTTCTGTGGACGCGAAGGGCTGGATGGAGCAAGCGCTGGGTCCACTACTCGGATATTGCTTGACCGCAATCCAGCGGTGATGCCGGCTTCCTTTAACTTTTGAAGCAAACCATCATAAAGCTGTTTGTTAGATTCTGCGTCGTGCTGCAGGATGTGATACTGCACCAGCTTTTCTGCGAGATCGTTCGCCTCGTTCTTCTGCTTGTCGAGAGCTTCTTGCAGAAGTTCCACACGGTTCTTCGCCGTGTTAAATTCGATTTCCACACTTTCAATTAGCACTTTGCTCGCACTCGCGAGATTACCTTCAACTTCCTTTTGTTGTGCGGCCACCCGTAAGACCTTGGGGAAATTCGGGCCATACTGATCCAAGGCCTCGGCGTACTGCTCGTCGAGTTCTGACTTGCGCTTAAGGAGACCGGAAATCACTTCACTACTTCGCGCGGCCGGCAATGCATCCACGTTTCCGGAGATTGCCATACGATAAAGCGCTTCCTTTTGAGCAAGGTCGGTTTGCGCGTCAGTTACAGCCTTACTCAAATCGGAGAGCTTTTGGGTCGTAATATCTTGCTTTTCGTCGATCTGCCAGATTTGATTCTGCCGTTCGTAGGCTATGCGAGCGTCTTCGGACTTTTCAACTTTAATGCGCAGTCCTTCAAGCTCAGCTGAAAGCCAATTCGAGGCCTGCGTCGTGGCATCATACTTGCTACGAAAATTCTGTTCGACAAAATTCTTCAGGTGCGAGTTCACCACGGTCGCGGCCAATTGCGGATCCTCGGCCTCAAACTGCACCTCAATCAGCCTACTGTTGGGAATTCGCTTCACCGAAAGTCGACCGAGAAACGCTCCGAGGATCGCAGGTCGCCGAGCGAACGCTCCGTCGTGCGGGTCGAAGACATTTGTCGATCCGCCAAACTCAGGATATCTAGCCAGATCGAGAGACTTAATGGTCATTAGCGCTAGGGTCTCGCTCTGCAAAATCTTAGTTTGGGTTTCAATGTAATTCTCGCTGTCTTCGAACTCACCATAGGTGTTTGAATCCGGGAACGGCATCATATTTTGTGATTCTTTATCTACTTCAACTCGCGCCGCAGCCTGATACACCGGCTTCATCTTGAAGGAAGCAATGGTGACTACCGTGACTACGGTAAGTAAAAAGGTGACGATCAGCCACTGATGCTTGCGGAGAATGATGAGGTAATCGAGCAGGTGAGGTTCGCGGGGGACTTGGTCCCAGGGCAGGACAGACGGTGCCGGAAGAACGGTCAGCGCCTCGCCGACCTTGCGGTCGCGGACCGGAGACGAAATGCGAGATGGCTCTTCCATTTAGTCTATTTTCACCTTTGAAAGCATCCGAAATCTAAGAGTTTGGGTATCTCAATTAAGGCGCCCTGTAGATCGCTAGGCCGGAACCGATACCAACCGCTGCCTCGGCGCCACGAGCGAGAACCTTCTTACCGACGCTATCCGGCACGTAAAGAATGTCATTTGATTTCATAGCCATATCGTTAGCTTTGTGATTTTCAATCTGCTTAATGTGTACAGGAATGATGTCCCGTTGTCCGGTCAGTGGATTGCCCCGCATGATTACCGCATCGTCCGATCGAGAAAAGGTGGTCAACCCGTGCGCGAGAGCTACCGCTTTCATCACAGTAATCTGCTCGCCATGACTCTGCAAGACGTATCCACCCGGCTGCGAGACACCTGCACCGGTCACATACACAATGCCCGCGCGCGGCACGCTGATCACGTCACCTGCGTACACCGCGATGTTATAAATCGGGTTCCCAGATTCCAACAGGTCTTGTAATCGAATCGTTACGATCTGCGGTGGCTGGCCGAGTTCCTCGGGAGCAGTGGGGGGAGGGGGTTCTTCCGTCGCGACCGCCGCTTCTGCCTTCACTTCGGGGGATGCGGTTTTCCGGGTGACGATCACGTAACTTCCGGCGTCGTCCGTGATACCACCCGAATCGGCGAGCACTTCAAGGAGAGTTGTTGGCCGGATGAGTTGTATTACGCCGGGCTTGAAGACAGCTCCCACGATTGAGACAGGCTGACTATTCTGTTCTTTAACAAGAACCGAAACCTGAGGATGTGATACCAAACCATTTTCAATTAGAAGCTGTGCCAATTTCTGCTCTAGTTCGTAGGGCGTCAAGCCGCGAGCACGAATTCTGCCGGGAATTAGTGGGTAACTGATATCCCCAGTATCACTTACTCGCACATCGCGCGAGAGCTCGGGGACATCGAAGACCTCGATGTGAATCATGTCGCCGGTGCCAACGGCCACGTCACGGGGCTGCGCCCTCGCGAGCGTCGCAAGCTCCTTTATTTTTGAGTTCGTTTGTTGCGGCGTTTCGGTCTTTTGCTGGCCAGGTGCTGCCTTGGTGCCACAGAGTAAGAGTATGAACGATAGAAAAAAAGGCTTTGCTTTTGGCCAGTCCGATTGCCATCGAACTGAAAAAATCATAGTATAAAACCCTCAAACACTATCCCTTACGAGGCGTTGCCTGTCAACATGGGATGGTCCAAATCTTCAACAAATAAAACACGAAAGAGGCCAAACTCTATTGCCCTCTCGGACCACGGTTCGATTCCTATCACCCGCTCCAAAACTCTTCAAATTCATGCTGATTCGGTGGGCCTTGCTTACCATGGGCCCTCATCGCCCGATTCTGCGAGGCTACGCGGTGGGCAGCCGTCGATGACTCGCGAGGTCGGGGGTAGCTATTCGCGACAGTCACACCCCTTATTATTGACCTTTGGATAATCGAATGTAAGAGTTACAGGTAAATTGCATCGCGCGCTCAATACTTGGGATTCCACAGGAAAGCAAATGAACATTTGTCAGACGAGGTATTCATCCGAGCGCGTGCTAACTTGGGTGTGCCGAATGGTTCGGGTTGTCGGCGCGATCTCTTGCGTAATTGAAGCCGCGTCCGCGCCGGTGGTTCGCGCCCAAACAAATCCTGCTCCTCAATACGTATTTGCATACGTTGGAGGCGGGACCCCGACAATCGTTACTTACACCGTGGATGCTACTTCTGGGGCGCTTAATCTCATCGCTGCCCCGCCCGCCTCGCCGAAATCCAACGTAGTTAACATGTGCGCGAATTCAGCTGCGACTTTCCTTTTCACCGCCACTTCGAACTCCGCAGGTCAGGCAGGAGTGGGCGTGTTTGTGCTCGCGTCCGACGGCTCACTGAGGGAACTTGCGGCATCTCCCTTCAGTGGCAGTGCGGCCGGTGCGACTCCCATTACCTGCGCAACCAGCCGTGATGGGAAATTTCTCTATTTGTTATCGTGGCTAGAGGTCTCGCAACAGGTGAGTACTCCAAGGTCCATCGTTGACGTTTTCTCAATCGGTCCGGATGGCACAGTCACAATTGTAAACACGTACACCATTGCTGGAATGGCTCCATCTACAATGTTAGTACATGTTACTGGCTCATGGCTTTACGTCTGGGGCAACGCGGGAATGGGAGATCACTCATCGAGCATCGAACAATTCACTGTCGGGCCATCGGGCACGCTCACGGACAATGGCCCGTTCACACTTCAACCGTTTGCCACGCCTCCGTTGGCTTTGGGGGGAGATAACCTTGGGACTTTCCTATTCGGCTCATACGAGCAGTTCGGCGGAGGTTCTGCTGGACTGATTGACTCATTCTCGGTCAATTCGGTCAACGGCAGTCTTGCGATCGCGTCAAACTTCAACAACACGTCCGGCAACACGGCTCCAGATCTCGCGGTTGCCTCGACAAATAATTATCTTTATTCGAACGCTTTCTCGTATTCCATCACAAATGGCGTGCTCGCAATTCTGGACACGTTGCCTTCACCATCTCCCGGCGCGGAAATTCCGCCCTCGCTGATTGCTTCACCGAACAGTCCTTTCCTTTTCGAGGCAGGACAGGGTCAAAATGCGTTTTTTCTCAGCAGTCAGATCATCGGAAGCGACGGATCACTCACGAGCGCTCCTGGTTCGCCCTACACCCCTCCCAACGGACTCGGCATTTTGACAATAGCCAGTACTGGAATCGCGCCCATTCCCACCGAGCCGATTTTGCGCCCGAACGTTGCGTCCGCCACCATTAGCAACGTCGTGGTAGGGCAGACGGGTAGCTCGACAATCGGCATCACGAACTGGGGCTATTCGCAGCTCACCGTTTCGAACGTCTCCGTGTCCGGCGATCCCAGCTTTTCGCAAACCAACACCTGCGCGTCACCGCTGGCGCCGATGGCCACCTGTCAGGTTACGATCAACTTTGTTCCTACTTCTGCCGGAATGTTCGATGGAATACTCACCCTTGAAAGCAACGCGCCCACCGAGACGGTCACCATCTCCGCTGCGTCCCGAAACCCTTCGCCTGATCCGCAAATCCTTCCGAGCCAGCAGCTGCTGCTTCCCGATACCGCTTTGGGAGCATCCAACCCTCTGCCCGTGACTCTTGAGAATTTCCCCGACGGCACCGCGCCGCTCATCGTCTCGGGCATAACCTTCGCCGGTTCGAATCCTGGCGATTTCTCCGAAACGAACAACTGCACGTCGAGTATCCCTGTCGGATCGTCCTGTTTAATCAACCTTACTTTCACTCCACAAGCGCTCGGCAATCGCACGGCGTTGCTCAACATTGCCACGAATGCACCCGATGGGGGTATTTCTCAGGCGACGATCAGCGGCAACTCCGTCACCACCGTAACAAAGCTCTCGTTTACTACGGTCGCCAACGGGCCCGGCACGGTAACGCAGTCTCCCGCCGGCACATCCCTGGCCAACAACACGACGATCACCTTAAAGGCCACGCCGAATGCGAATTCGTCATTTGTCAATTGGAATGGTGTTTGTCTGGACATCGGCAATTTTCCGACTTGCACCTTCGTATTGAACGCAAACACGATCGCTACGGCGAATTTCGTCCCGAACGTCACGCTCGCGACCAGCGTCGTAGGCCCAGGGACCATTACCCAATCACCGCTGGGTACTTCTTTCGCATCAGGCTCGCAGGTTATCCTGACGGCTGCACCAAATGCTGGCGCACAGTTTGTGAGCTGGACGTCGTCGAGCGCCTGCGCTTCGGGTACACCGGCCACGGAATGTGTCGTGACGCTGAACGCAAACACCACGGTCACGGCTACATTCAGCGGCTCGCAAGTTTCTCTGGCTACGAATGTCGTCGGCCCTGGGACCATACAGCAAACGCCGCCCGGAACAAGTTTCGCCTCCGGTACATCTATTGCGCTGACCGCTGTGCCGAATGCCAATGCGCAATTTACCGGCTGGTCCGGT
>Ga0209008_1000139_pt1 | contig 35280 bp, 35 predicted proteins | sample JacPin_JW_Ref_O3_FD_187963 | JGI IMG/M metagenome (GOLD analysis project Ga0209008, IMG submission 187963) | Forest soil microbial communities from Algoma, Ontario, Canada - Jack Pine, Ontario site 1_JW_Ref_O3 (SPAdes) (version 2) | ecosystem: Environmental > Terrestrial > Soil > Boreal... | reverse complement strand
GTCCGACAAACGCCCCTGTGTTGATTTCCGCGAGACGTTTGGCCAGAACACGGTTCGCCTGCCGCTTGTCCGTCGTTCGAGTGGATTCACGAAATGATCTTCCGTTGCGATGGTACTTGATCCACCATACCGCGCTGTCTTTCTGCTGATACAGACTTCCGGTTCCGCGTGGGCGTGGCATGAATTGTTCCTTTCGTGCTGGATGAAATCGGGCTAGCAGCAAGGGGCATCGGCCCGAGGCTCAAGTTGTCCGTGCCGTTGCGTTTATTGCGCTCAACGTATTCGTCAAGGTCACGAATGTCGAGCAGAAACGGCGCGCCTTCTCCGTCGTGCAAGTAGGGTAGGACTCCATCCTGAATCAAGCGCCGGAGTTTCCATTCGCTCATGCAAAGGTATTCCGCAGCTTGTTTGGTGCGGAGGAGGCGATGCTGGGGTGGGGGAGAAAGACGCATGTGCACCTCGACTACGACATCACGCTTGACAATAGCGCAACTGTACACATAAAGTCAATGAGTAACGTTACATATTTATTCGCTGTAACCACCCAGAAAGGAGCTTCATGGTAGAGAACGCAGCGACACCGCCGCAGCCAGTGATCTCCATCCGCATTTCGGAGGCTCTTCGCTCAAGGCTTGAAACCTTGAGGAAAATCATGGCCCTCAAGAGCGGCCAAACCGTCTCGACATCGGAAGCTGCAAAGCAGCTTCTTGAGTCTGCCCGAGACGACCGCCTTGAGTTGGTAGAACTGCTTACTGAGCCAACGGATTCTTTGTTGAGAATTCGTGGGAAGGCAGACTCAGGACTCTCGCTTTCGCAGGCGGAATGGACGATGGTGGCCCATTATTGTGCGGTGGGAGCGGAGTCATTTATGAATACCGCGCAAGGCCAGATTTCATACGAGACCCTGGCCGAAATCCTGGAGGCATTCCTTGCGGCTTACGCCCTCGCACGGAGACCGAAGAAGTCGCCAGTGGACTTTGTATATCTGATGAGTCTCCCAGGGGACAAACAGGTCGAGGCCAAGGCTGACGATGTTGGAACTGATGACGTCCGCCGGGTAGTTACGCGCACCATTCAGATGCTGAGGAACCCGGCTCAAAAGCGGCGCAAACCGATCCTCGCCGTGCGGAATCTCTACCGGCTTCTTGATGAGGAGAAGTTCTCAAATATTGAGAAGCTGAACGAGGTGCTCTGGCCGCACTGGTCAGCCCTGTGGCGGGTATGCGCGCGCGGCCACTATTCGCTCCACCGAAAGCCCCTGCGGGAAAAGGCGCCTGCGGAGACAAACGACGAGGATTTTGAGCTTGCGGTTCAGCCAGCATTGCCGTCCTTGGAAGAAGGGGGATACCGCCTCGATCTGGTGCGGGAAGAGGGGAATGAATTCTCCCCGCGTTTGCAGTTTCCGGGAACGCTTGCGCCACGTTATCCGGTGTGTGGATATCCAAGGATTGCAGAGTTCCGAAGGCTGCTCGAAGAGCTCGATTTGGAGCGGGACCTTTGCCAATGGCAAGGGTACTACTTCTATGCTCACACGGAGATCCTGGAGAACGACGAAAGAGGAGTGTTCTTCTTTGCGCGTGAGAACGGAATCACGTTCGGATTCCCGATGGAGCACTGGCAGTCGATCCGGAATCTGTTTCGGCGCGCGTGGCAGGCTCCGGAAGTGCGCCGTCTTTGGGACGCGCTGGCTCTTGAGTATGGCGAGTTGTAAGAAAGCGGTGCTTCGCACCGGAAGAAATGTGGACACGTCACCCCCAAGTGGGGAACTGCGGAGTGCCCCAGACGATGCTCGATGTTTACGCAGGTTAACGTTCGCTGTATCAATAAATCGGCCATACGCTGAAAGAGCGCGGTAGTGAACGATAACGACAAAACGCTCATGAGCTTCGATTACGTAAACATGTTGAAGCATAAGAGTTTTCTGTTATTCGGCCATTCCGGAGCTTAGCGATGGTGCAGCCGAGTGCAGCATCGGCAACGAGGCGGTTTCCCCAATGAGCATTCACCGCATTCAAGCAAGTCCACAGTCCACTTTGCCATTCGGCGAAGAAGCAAAGACCGGCTTCCGCACGAAGACTGCCGCCACGCGTCTGACACCCGATGAACTGGCTGAGATCGAAACCGCCGCCGAAAGGGCGGGACAAGTTCTCTCCGAATGGCTGCGTGAGACTGCTTTGTGCGCCGCACGACAGCGGCCCGCCGATCCTGCTGAACTGGTACTGGCCGAAGTCTGGGCGATGCGTTATGCACTACTGAATCTCTTCTATGCCGGTGCTAAGGCAGCATCGGAAGGTGCATTACTATTGCCCGATTCTATCTTCAATATTCGCGACCAAGCCGACGCCCGCAAGCTCCAGCGGGCACGCAAAATGATCGAGGACTTTATTGCATTGGAAGGCAAGAAAAGGGGCCATACGCCATGAATGCCATGTCCTTTCCCATCCGCTTTCCGTGGCTGCCCACGATGGCAATCGTCGTCTTTTCCGGATCGCTATTTCTGTGCGATTGGCTGGTCTGGACGCCGATGCAACGCTACTACTTCGTGACCTATTTGACGTGCGAATTGTTCGGTGACCGGGCTTCGTCGGTCGAGGTGCGATGGCTGTTCAAGACCGGAGCAGACGGGAAACAGGAATTTACTGTGGATGCCGACGTGGTTCCGGTATCTTCGAGCGCCGACCGCCGCATCCCGGTGCGGCTTTCTCCGGCGGCGCGGCAGGCCGGTTGGACCGGCCTGATCCAGGGATCAGGCGAATGGCTCCCAATAGCCATAGTCCGGCCGTTTCTTCAGGCGCAATTCTATTCCGGGAAGAGCTTCTGGAGACTGCTGTTGACGCCGCTGCTTGGGGGAGCCGCGATGTTCTTTTTCCTACTGGCGGGGTGGAGCGTGTTGCAGAACCGGACCTTAAATAACCGGTGGGACATGGAGATGATCGAATGGGGCGAACCTCCGCCAAGTTTGATTCAGAGATGGTTGGCGAAGATGGGCAGAGTGCGATTCAGATTGCCGGAATTTTGGAAGCAGCGGAGGCCCGAGATTGCGCTGAAGCCGCCGCCACCAGAGCCAGACACCGCTCCCGCCGAACTGCTGAAGAAGCCCCGCCAGCCGGTGCTACCGCTCTTTGGCGCACCCAATGGGAGGCAAAAAGAGGGATTTGCCTGGGATGAGCACAACGGCATTGAGTGAACATCACATATATCAACGCTAACAGAGAGGAAATGATGAAAGTCTTTCGTTTGGTCCACAGCGCACACGATCCCGTTGAGAAGGGAGCGTTTCTCACACGAGCGAGCAATCATAGCCATCAGAAGATCGCCGACGGAATCTACTTTGCCCTGTCCAGAGATGAAGCATTGGTCTTCGCGAAGAAGCCCCACGGCCATACGTATTCCCACTTGCTGACGTGTGACCTCCTCGGGGTGAGCGAGCAGGATGTCGTCAATCTTGTTGAGAACTGTAATCTAATCGTCAAATGGAATCGCGGACGTTATCCCAAGACGAGAGACGCAGCAACAGCGTTCTGTCGAGAGAACAAGAAAAAGGCAATTCTCTGGCGAGCACAATCACCTCAGGAATCTGAAAACTGGACTGAGCTTTGCCTTCTTACGGAGCACATCCCGAATACCGTATTGATTACCGACGTTGAGGAGTTGGTGGAGTAAATGCTCACGATCTCGAAACCGCTGTCAGCCAGCCAGGCGCAGACCTACCATGTGCGGGAGTTTGCCTCGCAGAAACAGAACTACTGGAGCCGCGATCAGCAGGGTCACAGTGAGTGGCGAGGCAGACTCGCCGAGCAGTGGGGGTTGCAAGGTGGCGTTGGTTCCGAACACTTTGCGCGACTGAGCGAAGGGCAACATCCGTACACCCAAGAACAGCTTGTCCGGCATCAAGTTTCGAGAACCTATGAAGGCAAACTTGGCAGAGAGGTAACCAGCACCGAGCATCGCGCCGGGTGGGACGCCACATTCTCTGCGCCGAAGTCGGTTTCGCTTACCGCTCTCGTGGGCGGCGATGATCGGGTGCGGGACGCTCATAGCGAGAGTGTACGCGCGGCGCTTCAGGAACTTGAACGATACACGCAGGCACGGATCGGCAATGTCCATGCTCCGGAGACGACCGGCAAATTTGTCGCCGCCACCTTCGAGCACGATACCGCGCGGCCCGTCGATGGCTATGCTGCGCCTCAGCTTCATACTCATGCCGTGATCTTCAACATGACCGAGCGCGAGAACGGTCTCGAAAACGGAAAACAGATGCGAGCTTTGCAGCCACACGAGATGTTCGTGTCGCAGCGCTACGCCACGGCGGTCTACCGATCTGAGTTGGCTCTGCGTCTGGAAAAGCTGGGCTACCAACTGGAGCGCGGCAAGCATGGACAGCCAGAAATAAAAGGCTACACGAAAGAATATCTTGAGGCTTCCAGTCCGCGACGTGAACAGATCAAAGACCATCTTCGGGAGCAAGGAATCGACGGAGCCGCGGCGGCCCAGATCGCGGCCCACCATACTCGCGACCGCAAGGAACTGCTGTCGCCTGGAGAAGTCTTACAGCGGCACCGCGAGTTGGCCGCACAGTACGGGCATCAGGCGGACCGCGTCGTCGCACAGGCGCGCCAACATGGGCACTACCAGATGCCGGAGCCAGAGGTTCAGGCGAAGCAGGCCGTGACATGGGCGCGCGATCATGTCTTCGAGAGATCGGCTGTACAGGACCGCCGCGCGATCCTTGAAACAGCGCTGGTGCGCGGTATGGGAGAGACCACGTATGCGCAGGTCCGGCAGGAGTTCGAGCGCCGGATCGAGGCCGGGGAGTTCCGCGAAGTCTCGCAAGTTGGTGCTGGCAGACAGTACACAACCGCCAAGATGGTGCGCATGGAGCGTGAGATCGTTGGCCGGATGCAGGAAGGCAATCGGCGCGACTACAGCGATCCCATGCTGGTCTCGCCGCAAGTGCGCATCGCTACGGAAGACCGCCACCCGGAGTTGAATGCGTCACAGCGCCAAGCAGTAGACGAAATCTTTCTTTCGCGGGAGAAGGTTGTTGGACTAGATGGCATCGCAGGCGGGGGCAAGACGACAACGCTGGCAGTGATCCGCGAAGGCGCGGAGGCCGAGGGCTATAGGGTGGAAGGTTTCGCGCCAACGTCCCGCGCGGCGCAGAAACTCGGGGAAGCCGGAATGGAGACATCCACGCTACAGAGGCATCTGACGCGTGGACAACAGCCAGATACCGGCGAGAAGCAGCTCTACGTGCTCGACGAATCCTCACTGGCATCGACCAGGCAGGTGCATGAGTTTGTGAATCGGCTCCATCGGAATGACCGTGTGTTGCTCGTCGGCGACCGGCGGCAACATGAGGCGGTCGAAGCCGGGCGTCCCTTCGCGCAACTCCAGGACGCGGGGATGAAAACCGTGAAACTCGAAGAGATCGTGCGCCAGAAAGACCCGGAACTGAAACAGGTGGTCGAGCAACTGGCGCGGGGTGAAGTGCGCGAAGCAGTGCAGGATCTTGACCGGCAGGGCCGAGTCCATGAGATTCAGGGCCACGACGAACGCATCGCCGCTATCGCCCGCGACTATGCTAAATCGCCGGAGAACACGCTGGTGGTTTCTCCTGACAATCGCTCTCGCATGGAGATCAACGAACGCGTCCATGCGGAATTGCAGCGGAGTGGCCTCATCAGCAACGAGGAGCACCGCATCAGGACGCTGGTGCCGCGCCAAGACCTTACCGGCGCGGACCGCACATGGGCCGAGCGCTATCAGGTGGGGGACGTGCTGCGTTATTCGCGCGCATCGAAAGAGACTGGCATTGGGAAAGGCGAGTACGCGCAGGTGAAGAGCATCGACGCTCCGAGAAACCGGCTGACAGTCGGGCTGCAGGATGGTACGCAGCGCACTTACGATCCACGCCGACAGCAGGGCGTCTCGGTCTTCCGGGAGGAGATGCGGAGTTTTTCAGTGGGCGACCGCATTCAATTCACCGCACCGGCCAACGAACTGAAAGTTGCGAACCGGGAGTTGGGGACCATCGAGAGCATCGGAGAAGAAGGGCAGCTGCGCTTGAAGATGGACGGCGGTCGGACGGTTGATCTCGATCCGCGCAAGCATCCGCATCTCGACCATGGCTATGCAATGACCAGCCACTCCAGCCAGGGACAGACTGCCGACCGTGTACTGATTCACGTGGACACCGAGTTGGGCGCTAAGGCTCTGCTCAACAGCCGAATGGCCTATGTCTCGGTCTCACGTGGACGCTATGACGCCCAGATTTATACGAACAACGCACAGACGCTGGGCCAGGCACTCAGCCGCGATGTGTCCCATTCCCCCGCGATTCAGCAGGAGCCAGCGGCTCACAAGATAGAACCACAAACCACCCACACGAATCAGATTGGTCAGGGTTTTGGCCTTGGTCTCTGATCCTGCATTCCCGAATGACACTCCCCGGATAAGCAGGTGCGATGTAGCGAGTACATCACGTACCCCAATCGCTTTCGTTCTCTACGAATAGTTTCAGTTGCTTGCAGTCCCCGGTTTTCCAGTCGCTCAGGTCTGCTTCGAGGATCACGTGAGCCGTCTGAAGAACCCAGCACAGCTCGGTCTTGTCGGTAAAGCGGACGCGGACATAGAGCATGCCTTCCTCAAAAGCGTGTTCGGCCCAATCCACTGTCTTGCCGTGGACACCGGGATACCGGCTTCCGTGGGAGGGTAACCGTGCCCCTTGCGTCTCCGGTGCTTTCCGTTTCGTCATTGGTCGTCCCCCTTTTTCGGCGTCGGCCTGGCGTTGGTTTGTGGTTGGCCTGTTCCTCGTCGTGATGGCTTCGAGTGGCCCGGTTCACCTTTCTTTGCTGTTTTCTTACTCTTGTTCGCGGCGCGCTTTCGGTTTTTCGCTTGCTCCTCGTCGTAACGTTCTTCGTCGGACATGTCCCAACCGGGCAGGACTACCAGGCGCGGAGGCAATCCCTTTTTCTTGCGCCTCTCCTCGGAGTCCTTGAGTTCGAGATAGATGTCGTCCGGATCTTTGATCTTCCGGTTGTATTCGCGTCGGAATTGGTAGGCCCAAACTGCGTCGTTCTCGACAATGTCCTCGAAGTTGTCGAAGAATTCGCGGTTGGCGGCCACGCGTGCGCTTTCCACGTCCGCACGGGCATAGCGGATTGTGTCACTGTGGAAGAGCCGCATCTTCTCCATGCGTTGGAGACGTTGAAGAACCTGCTCAAATGCCAGGTTCAACTCCACGAGGTCCTGAAAGAGGCGCAGATTCATTCTTGTTCTCCCTTGCGACGCTGTACTTCGCTCGCAACGTCGTTGGTCGGTTTCGGGTACTGCCGCTCCCATGCCTGTTGCTCTTCGCTACTGAAGAAGCGCACCCTGGGCGCTTTTCCCTCCAGGCGTCGGCTTTCCTCAACCGCCTGCACGTCCTGATAGACCTGCACTTCATCCAACATCCTCTTTTCGTGTTCGCGGTGCCTCTTTTCAAAACGGACTGCGTCCCGATTCTCACCACTCTCAATGTTGTTGCAGAAATAACCGTTCAGTGCCGCGCGATGTACTTCGAAGAGTGTCGCTTTTTCGTCGAAGTACGACGGCTTCAAGCCCGAGTCCTTGGCGCGCTTGAGCCGTTCTAGTCCCCGGACTGCGCCGTCTATCCCTCGGTTCACCAAGAGAATCGCTTCGTAGAGATGGGCCTTTTGCATCGCACTCCTCCTTCTTCATTGCGAACTGTCGGATAAGAGATAGCCGCTTCGCATAGACATCGTTAATAACTTCTTCAGATAGTTGACCCAGCTTTTCGAGAGTAGTCTCGGACTCCGGGAGAGCCGTTACTTGTGCTTCGATCTTTTGTCGTACCTCCCGCGCCGTTACGGGCGAATCTGCAAAGGCGAAGAAGATGATTCCATTGTTGGTAGGATATAGCGTCAACTTCTCATCCGTAAAATGGTGTCGTTCGGTGGAGAGCAGCCGATCCGCACCAAGAATGATACCGCCATCCTTGAGACGCATTCCCAGCGCGATTGTCATAATCGGGTTCGCCCTTGCTCGGTATTTACGACGCAAGTGTAAAACATTTGCAGCTTCAACGGGTTCGATCAGGTTTTCCACAGAACACCCTCCTTTCGATTTTTACGAATTTTCAAATTCAGCCACTACCTCATTTTCAGGAGCGTTGGCACATCGCCCTATCGTCGTACGATATGTTGTGGCGTTGTGCTCCGGCGGACGCTTACTTCTGAACTGCCGTGTCACCGTTCGCTCTCACCTCAACATGTCACCGTACGCTCTCTTTACATATTATCACCGTTCGGTTACTCTCCCCGTGTGCTCTAGTTGAGGTGTGAGTCATGCGTATTCGAACCGCTGCCGATTTGGGGGCGTTCATCCGCGAGCGTCGTACCAAACTCGGAATGGATCAAATTACACTGGCCAAGAAAGCAGGGACGAGCCGGAAATGGCTTGTCGAGGTGGAACAAGGGAAAGCGCGTGCTGAGATCGGTCTCATCTTGCGCACGCTGAAGAGCCTCGGAGTGTTCGTCGATTTGAAGGCGGATTCTTCCCATGAAACTCCCTTGATCGGCAACGCCAGAACACCGGACATCAACAGCGTTCTTGATGCCTTGAAGAAACGGTCATGACGAATCAACTCATCGCCCTTTTGGATGGCCGCGAGGTCGGAACGGTCCACTACAAGAACGCTCGACTTTCGTTCGTCTATACCGACACATGGCGAGCCGATCCCGATGCTTACCCTCTATCGCTATCGATGCCGCTGGCGTCGGCAGAGCACGGCCATGCGCGAATCGAAGCGTTTCTGTGGGGACTGCTGCCCGATAATGACCGTGTTCTTGAGAACTGGGGCAGACGCTTTCAAGTTTCTCCTAGAAATGTCTTTCGGCTGATTACACACGTGGGTGAAGACTGCGCAGGTGCTGTTCAGTTTGTCCGTCCGGAACGTCTTGAACCACTGCAAAAAGAACCGGCTTCCAGAGAGGTTAAATGGCTTACCGAGGACGAGGTTGCCGAGCGGTTGAGAGCATTACGCGCGGACCATTCTCAATGGCGTAGTGCTCAAGACACGGGACAGTTCAGCTTGGCCGGGGCACAACCAAAGACGGCTCTTCTGTTCGAGCGTCAGCGATGGGGTGTGCCGTCTGGTCGAGTTCCGACCACTCACATTCTCAAGCCACCGACGGGCGAATGGGATGGCCACGCGGAGAACGAGCATTTTTCGCTGCGTTTGGCCAGAGCTGCCGGACTGATCGTTCCCAACTCCACGGTCCAGCACTTCGGTGACGAGATCGCAATTGTGGTGGAGCGCTACGACCGCGTGCGGAGCGGAGGACGCTGGTCACGCATCCATCAAGAGGACTTGTGTCAGGCGCTTGGCCTTCATCCTACGAGCAAGTATGAAAGTGATGGCGGACCAGGAGTACGCACGATTACAGAATTGTTGCGTGAACAATCGAGCAATGCCGAGGAGGATGTGCAGTCGTTCGTGGATGCCATCATTTTCAATTGGCTTATTGCAGGAACAGATGCCCATGCAAAGAACTATGCACTGCTGTTAGGCGGAAACGGCGCAGTACGACTCGCGCCGCTCTACGATTTGGCAAGCATTCTGCCGTACCAGACCATCAACCTGCAGAAAGCGAAGCTTGCCATGAAGATCGGCGGAGAATACCGGCTGAGGAATATCGGACTGCGGCATTGGAAGAGATTTGCAACCGATCTGCGATTGGACGAGGCCTGGCTCATGGAGCGTATCAGAACAATGGCTGCCTCTCTTCCAGATCATGCAACCTCAATCCGAAATGAACTTGAGGCGGACGGACTGTCACACATAACTATGACCCGGCTGGCACAAAGGCTGAAAGCGAGAGCCGCATCTTGCCTGCGGCTCGTACAATGAAGGAGAGTGGAAGAGCATTGATTCTCGATCAGATTGGATATAGTTTGGGCATAGCGCCAAGATTCCAGTGACCTTCTTGACCGATGCACGATGAAAATCCGCCGAAAATTCGCTGCGGGTTTGAGTTGAAAACTATGCCCAAACTATGCCCAAACATTCAAAAAAGGCCCTCACGGGACCGCATGGAACCTCGCGGTTAGACCATCTAAGTCATTGTAAGTAAAACAAAATGCAAGACCTGATTTCTTGTAGATAGGGACTCAAAATCCGCCGACCTTCGGGTCTTGGGGGTTCGACTCCCCCTCCCGGCACCAACCTTAGCTGTTTGTTTTGATAGACCTGCGAGTGCCATGATTCATTTCCTGGGGTGAAATTGCGACTGTAGAAAAACTGTAGTAGTGTTCGACGGCATGCCGGTCGCACTTTGGGCGTCGCGTCAAGTTTGCTGATGGCCCTTCTTGCTTCTTTCCGGCGCGGTGAGGTCCGCGCTAGTTGATGGAAGCGGAGACGGCATTTTGCTCCGCGTGAGCCGCCCGCATTTGCTCAAGTTTTCGGATAGCATCGCGTCGGTACTCGTCGATAACCTCCGACCCAAGACGTTAGTTCGCCGGTCCGAGTTTTCTTGAAAGGACTCATGTTTGCCCGTCGACAAGTACTGCCGATAGAATGCCTCGGCGAGACAAAGACTACAACTCCGGCGCCCGAATTGAAAGGCTATCAGAGGGGGCCCTGGCTAAGTACAATCAAAAAAGAGGGTGCTGGCATGTTTGAGTGGGTGCGCAACGGTTAATCCGACGCCTTACAACTGCTTGCGCGACTGGCGAAAGTCGGCCTTAAGTCGTAGATGCGCCTCGCGAACAGGTATGTTAGAAATCCCTTGCTCGATCTGCTTGTTTTGACCCGTATAAACATTGGGGCTGTTCATCGACGTTTTGGCGTTAGGAATGCGTAGTTTTCTAATCAGGCCGGAATGCACTCGTACGGACCCCGGAACAGGGGGTCGACGAGCCTGATTGCGCCGAGAACCGCCGAACCGCGAACGATGGTTTCTTGCCACCGGCGCCCTTGGGCTCACGCTTGGAGTTTTTGTCTACAGTAAACCCTGTATGTGGGGCCCACCGGTATATCTGTAGGCTATGCTGCTTGTAACATCGTTGCCGTCCCCCACCCAGATTCGCAGACTGCATTAAAAATTAACGGTCCAAAATAGGAATTCGCATGACGAAGCCTGAGATGGTTAAGGGAAATCGTAGCCTACCCAAAGCGCCTACTGGCATTCAGGGTCTCGATGAAATTACCGGAGGCGGTTTTCCACGCGGACGTCCCACGCTCATCTGCGGCAGTGCCGGCGCGGGCAAGACTCTGCTGGCGATGGAGTTCCTGGTTCGCGGGGCGACGGCATACAACGAGCCTGGCGTCTTCATGGCGTTTGAGGAAACCGCCCCCGAACTGACTCAAAATGTACGCTCGCTTGGTTTTGATCTGGATGAGTTGGCGAAAGAAAAAAAGCTGGTCATTGATTTCGTTCGCATAGAGCGCAGCGAGATTGACGAAACCGGCGATTACGATCTGGAGGGTCTCTTCATAAGGCTGGGAGCCGCCATCGATGCCGTTGGCGCGAGGCGTGTGGTCCTCGATACTATCGAAAATCTGTTTGCGGGATTGCAGAATGAAGGCATTCTGCGTGCTGAATTGCGCCGCCTGTTTCGCTGGCTCAAAGACAAGGGTGTTACCGCCGTCATTACCGCCGAACGCGGCGAGGGCGCTCTCACCCGGCATGGGCTGGAAGAATATGTCTCCGATTGCGTGATCCTGCTCGACCACCGGGTGACGGACCAGGTTTCTACTCGTCGACTACGCATTGTCAAATATCGGGGGACGGCTCACGGCACGAACGAGTATCCCTTTCTAATCGATGAGGACGGGTTCAGCGTTCTGCCGGTTACGTCCTTGGGACTACAGCACGAAGTGAGTGGCGAGCGAATTTCGAGCGGCATTCCCCGCTTGGACGCCATGCTGGGCGGGGAAGGGTTCTACCGGGGCACGACGGTCCTAGCTTCAGGAACTGCCGGAACAGGCAAGACTAGTTTGTCAGCCAGCTTTGTGAGTGCGGCTTGCAGTCGCGGAGAGCGCTGCCTTTATTTCTCCTTCGAAGAATCCCAGGGGCAGATTATTCGCAATATGCGGTCCATCGGATTGAATCTGGAGCAGTGGACCAAAAAGAAGTTACTCCAGTTTCATTCCAGCCGGGCCACGTTCTATGGACTGGAAATGCACCTGGCGTTGATTCACAAGATCGTTCAAGACTTCGAGCCCCAGGTGGTGGTTCTCGATCCCATAGGCAGTCTGATACAGGCGGGCAACCAGCGCGATGCGCACACCATGATCATTCGCCTGATCGATTTCCTGAAGCAACGGGGAGTGACCGCTTTTCTCACCAATCTCACCTCGGGTGGAGAGGCGTTGGAGAGGACCGATGTTGAGATTTCATCCATCGTCGACACCTGGCTTTTCATGCGTGATATCGAGCTTGATGGCGAGCGCAACCGAGCCATGTACGTTCTGAAATCGCGTGGCATGGCACACTCCAACCAGTTGCGCGAATTTCTCCTAACCCCCCAGGGAGTCGACTTGTTGGATGTGTACGTGGGGCCGGAAGGCGTGCTCACGGGGTCCTCCCGTCTGTCGCAGGAAGCGCGAGAGAAGGCTGCTGCCTTGGCGCGCCAGCAGGATGCGGAGCGCAGGGATCGTGATCGGACGCGCAAACGGGAAGTGCTGGAGGCGCGTATCGCGGCGCTTCGCAAAGAGTTTGAACTGGAGGAGGCGGAGGCCGAAACCTTCAGTGGGCAGGACTTGTCGCGAGAAGAGATAATTGCGGCGGACCGCGAAGCCATGTCTCGTAGCCGTCAAGCTGATGTGGTTAAGGGTGGGGGCGTTGCAAAGAGGCTTAGAGGAGTCAGATGAAAAAGTCAGCAAGTGCCAAGGAACAGAAACCGCTTAGTTTGCAAGAGATCGAAGAGACACAAGAGCCGACGCCAGAAACATGGCAACTTCGCCTGTACGTTGCGGGACAGACGCCGCGTTCGGTGGCCGCTTTTGCCAATCTCAAGAAAATATGCGAGGAGCATTTAGCGGGACGCTACGATATCGAAGTCGTGGACCTGGTGAAACACCCGCAGTTGGCAGCGGGAGACCAGATCCTGGCCATTCCTACGCTGGTGCGAAAGCTACCGCAACCGCTGCGCAAAATCGTAGGCGATCTTCGCGATACGGAACGGGCCTTGGTCGGTTTACAGATCCGTCCGGCGGCAGCGGCAGAATGAAGTTGAGTAGAGCATTTATATTGATGAGGTTCATATGAGCAGCGAACCGCCCGAGATTCTCAGCGGCAGGCAATTAATGGAAGAGGCCGAGCAGACCTTACGTGCCATCCAGTATGGAACCGTGGACGCATTTGTCGTCGAGGAGCCCGAAGGCCATCGGGTTTATACGCTGGAAGGTTCCGATCTTCCTTACAGCGCCCTGGTTGAGAGAATGCAACAGGGCGCCGCTATGCTGGACTCGGGCGGGTGTATCGTTTACTGCAACCTCAGCCTGGCTGAACTGTTGGGTATGCCGCGGGAGACCGTCATTGGGCGCCTCTTGCAGGACTTTCTTCCCTCGGAAGATCAGCCCAGTTACCAGAGATTGCTGCACCAGGATCAGATCGAATCCAGCGAAGGCGAAATGCGCCTAAAACTCGCTGACGGGAGCCTGATCCCCGCAAATTTCTCTTTCAGTCAACTGTCACGTGACAAATCAGCAACCGGAGTTCTCGTCACGGACCTGACATCACAAAAGCAGCAGATAGAGTTTGCATCGCGTCTGCAGAGTATGCAGGACGACGAGCGCAAACGATTGGCCAGCGATCTTCACGATAGCGTCGGCCAGACGCTCGCAGCTCTTAGCATCAACATTGGCATAGTTCAGGCTCAGTCGCAAAAGCTCGATTCACTCGGAGCCAGAGCTGTTTCCGAGAATGCTGCACTGGTCGAACAGGTCTCCAGGGAGATTCGCACCATCTCGCATCTGCTGCATCCACCACTACTCGATATCGCCGGCCTTGTCTCCGCCCTTCGCTGGTATGTGGATGGCTTCTCCGAACGTAGCAACATTAAGGTAGATGTCGAAATCCCAACCGATTTTGGCCGGTTGCCGGACGAACTGGAGATTGCCATCTTCCGCATCGTTCAGGAATGTTTGACCAACATCCACCGCCATTCCGGGAGTACCACGGCTACAATCCGTCTCCATCACGAAGGTAACCGTCTCACTGTTCAGGTTCAGGATCTCGGAAAGGGTATACCCGAGGAAAAACAACACGAACTGATCGACTTAGGCCGGGGTGGTGTTGGATTTGCTGGAATGCGGGAGCGGCTGAGACGGCTGGGCGGCAGTTTGGAGATAAAATCCGACGGATCCGGAACCACGATCAGCGCGATTCTTAAGGTGGCATGACCACCGTCGTATCGCGACAACGGCCCCCCCATGTTTGTTACCAACACTTCAGAACCAAGTATTGAAGGAATCTGGCCCTAAGCCCAACATGTTTAAGGCCATTTCGGAATGGGCGTAATTGGGCATGCTTTTGGGCGCCAAAAATGGGTGTAATTGGGTGTATTATTGGGTGTGATGATCCGCGCAAACACTCTCCAGATCACACCAGAGATCCTGAATATCATCGCCGAACTCGATGAGTTCAAGGGGGCGTGGCAGGCTCTTGGCACCCTGGCTCCACAGCGCCTCTCAGCATTGCGGCGCGTCGCCACCATCGAAAGCACCGGGTCATCGACTCGCATTGAAGGCAGTAAATTGTCCGACCGCGAAGTGGAGCGGCTGCTCTCAAATCTAGAGATCAAATCCTTCGCCACGCGCGACGAGCAGGAAGTCGCCGGTTATGCCGAAACCATGGAGTTGGTCTTTCGATCCTGGGCCGAAGTCACGCTCACCGAAAACCACATCAAGCAACTGCATAGGGACCTGCTTAAACACAGCGAGAAGGACGCGCATCATCGCGGCAAATACAAGACTCAACCGAACAATGTTGCAGCATTCGACGAGACCGGCAAACAGGCCGGAATCGTGTTCGAAACCGCCACTCCATTTGATACCCCACGGCGGATGTCTGAACTCATTGCCTGGGCTTCAGAGGCCTTTTCATCGCGGCAACTGCATCCGCTTTTGGTCACCGCGATCTTCACTGTGGTCCTTCTCGAAATCCATCCGTTCCAGGACGGAAACGGTCGGCTAAGCCGCGTCTTGACGACTCTCCTGTTGCTCCGCGCGGGCTACTCCTATGTCCCGTACAGCTCACTCGAAAGCCTGATCGAACAGAGCAAAGAAGGCTACTATTTCTCCCTTCGCCAGACCCAAGGGACCATTCGGTCGGACGCCCCGAAGTGGCATCCTTGGTTACTGTTTTTCCTCCGCGCATTGCAGCAGCAAATGAAGCGCCTCGCGAAGAAAGTTGAACGTGAAAAGATTGTCCTTGCAATGCTGCCTGAGCTGTCACTGCGCATCATCGAACACGCCCGCGAGCACGGAAGAGTGACCATCAGCGACATTGTGAAGCTGACCGACACGAGCAGGAACACACTGAAGCAGCACTTCCGCCAACTCGTGGCTCAAGGACATCTTGCGCTTCACGGCAGTGGGCGCGGTGCATGGTATTCCCTGCCTTAGCCAAAACCGAATCTCCTGCCTGACAGTCAGGCCGAACCTTTTAGCGTTGTTGAGAGAAAGGCTCAAAAATGGGAACTACAGCGAGAGGCTCTGAACGGGTCACAGAGGCGAAAATACAAAATGAAAGACCTTGCCATCTGGCTTGGTACCGCATTCCCGGAAATCACGGCTCTCTATCTATTTGGGTCGAGACGCTACCGTACCAAGAGTCCTCGTTCCGATATTGACATGTTTGTGGAACTTGAATCTGGCGCACACATTCGGCCAGCCGATCTTCGTACCTTTAGCGCGGCGAGTTGCCCAGCGCTCGATATGTTCTTGGCGGAAGGTGGCGAAGCCGGGATCAGCGCGGCGACGTTCTATGGCTGGAAGTCAAGGTTCGGCGGCATGGAGGTCAGCGAGGCGCAGCGGCTTAAGGCGATGGAAGACGAGAACCTGCCGAATCAATCTCGCTAGAGTCCTGGCATCATTGAACACACTATGCCCGAATTGTGGATATTCAATCCTGCCCAATGAAATCCAGCGGGCGAGTTTCACAGCGGTGCCCGAAATGCAATGCCGTGTTCGTAGCCGGGACGCGAGTTAAGCAAAAAGCGGCGTAGCTCAACGCCCTCGGAGAGAGGAGCACGCCACACCGCCAGGGAGAGCTGCCGTAAGGGTCTCTTGGCCCATTCTTGTCCGGTGCAGCGTACCGTAGACCGCGAAATCGGTCTGTTCAATATTGCTCACTGCCGTTGCGGGCTTCGCCTCAGCCTCAACTACAATTTTCACTGAATCGTGCTTGTTCTTTAGGTGCTTAATAATGTCGGCGTTCGATTGTGTGACGCCGAATGCGAGAAGTTTAGCCAGTAGATCCGCTTCACTATTGATGGGCCGTAGGTGCGGGCTACCACCGGGTTCAGTCTGAATAGACAAGCCGTATGCACCTTTTTCGTAACTAGCGTTTCTCTTGATGATTACTGTTAGCTTGCTCACGGTATTGTCATCATAGGTTCTTGCCTGGACGCTCAAGCATGGCGAGGTGGCGCTAAATGCTGCGAGTATGTGGAACAAGCTATTGACGAGCCGCGAAAACCTGCAACGGGTTCTGGCGCAACGCCGAGTGGCGGGCTTCACCTCAGTGGAAGACCCCCAACATGTAGGCTACGAGGAGGATCAATAATATAGTGCCCAGGCCTATGCCCGCACCCCCACCATAACCCCAGCGGCTATGGCCGTAGTACCCTCCACCGCCCCCTAAAACTAACACCAAGATGATAATCAGAATCAACATGTGGATCGTCCTTTCCTCGTTAAACCAAATCGCAGCGCTGCGGAAGTCGTTACTCCACCCGATACACGGAGCACGATGCTACCAATGAGCGGCACTCGCGCTCACTTACTTCTCCAACACTTTTTCAATCTGCCCCACTTTCTTTTGAACTTTGCCCGCGAGTTTTTCATTTTTTCCTTGGGCAGTCAGGTTGGGGTTATTGGTGACCTGGCCCACCTTCTCTTTGACGGTGCCCTTCGCCTCATGCATATTGCCTTTTACTTCGTTCTTCGTGCTCTGATTCATTTCGTTTCTCCTTTTTCCGATGTAGATTTCAGCAAGACAGACAATTCTAGAGTTTGGTTAAAAGTGCTCACTGCTCAATTGCTCTGAAACGTGGCGATGCGAGAAAAATGTGCTGCCGTGGACCCAGCAGCAAGGGCTATACCCGTTTCCTCGGAATGGACCAGAAAATCCCGCCAGAGATTCTGAAGCGGCAGGAACTCGCGTTCGTAGGTCAGGCGGAAGTGCCCTTCACATCGCCTTACAGTGGACCATGCATCCTGTTCAATGACGTAAATGCTAGACTCGTTCATAGATAATCCTTCACAACAAAAGTATGGACCCGAAGGGGAAGAAAAACTGTGCAATTTAGATCGCATCTGCTTGTTCGCAGATATTACTCATAGGAAACCGTTGTTGGTGAAAGTGATTGTTTGTTTTTACGACTAGCGCTAGGCCGCTTCGGTTGGCGGCAGTGATCACTACAGCTCAGACTCTCTTACGCTTCGAGCCTACATTGATTGCAAGCGGTCAGGAAACGCCCCTCCATGAATACCTACCAACCAACAGATTTCCTCTGTGCGCTGTGCAACAAGCCCGTAGATTTAACGAATGACCTTGAGGTCGATGAGACCGGCAAGACCGTGCATCAGGAGTGCTATTTTGACCGGCTCACCGGCGCGGAAACTTCGCGCATTCGTGTTGCTTGAATCAGCAGGGTGAGCAAAACTGAGCAGCGAAGACTGATCGCTTTCAGCGTAATGTGGTTAGATACTCGATACTCGCAGGTTTTGATGAGGAGGGACCATGTTAGGTTACGGTTTGGTGGGCACAATTCTCGTAATTGTGTTGATTGTTTTTGTCGTGCGCATTCTATGAACCCAAAACTCTGGCGCAGGAGGCGTGGCGTCAGCTTACGGTATTAGCAGACCGCATTCTGACGTTCGTTCAGCAATGCGGTTCTGATTCTAGCTTTTTCCTGATCGTCGTTCATCACGGCTTCCAACAAATCAAGAAGTTGTTGTTCTCTTTCGGAGCCGTTCTCGGCTTCGTGGATCAATCTGCGGCGTCCTTCTTCGCGTGAGGGGAAGCGCCGGGATATAAGGCCGCACAACCGACACGTTCTGCGCGGCTCCAATAATCTCGGAACTTCAAGGAAACGGTCGGTACATCAATCCGGCTCGCAGGCTAGTCATCTTCCAAGCATGCAAGCAATGCTAAGATTGCACCCATGCCCGGCGCAAGACGAACCATCAAATTCCCGCTGACCGAAATTCCCATCAACTGTTCGCATTGCAATGCGCCTCTGATCGTCCGGACCGTAATGGATGTGATCAAGTTTGGCGAGCGCTCACGCCCGAAATGCGGGAAGCAATTCATCATTGAATACAACATGGAATACAACATGCCACGAAAACCGGATGACAGCCTGAAGAAACCAAATACCTCGGTGAAGCCAGTAAGGAACGCACGAAGATCCGGCAAGCGCTAACACGCCAGCGCGATCCCCAAACGAAATCATGCCTTCGATTGTGCTCCCTGGGCTATTTCGAAGCGTGCGTCGCGTCCGTAGAAGAAGGAGTACCGCGAAGTCGCTTATCTACTTCGTAAAAATGCCTTGCCCTTCCTCATTCCGTTTCTGGACCTTCTGCGCCTCTTCCGCCATTTCATCTGCATCTTTTTCCAATTGCTGATTGATGGCATCTTCAGAGCGACGTTCTTTCGATGGCTGTTGCGGTGAGTCCTTCTTAATATCCGGCATAGTCACCCCCTCCACTACAGGTAGCAGTCGCGGTCAATACAGTCACTACGGCGTTCACTGTAGGAGGCGCAAACGGTCAATGCAGCGCTCGAATCCGAAGAGATGCCGAGCAGACCGGCTTGAAGCAGGCTGGAGCAAAGACGGTCAAGCCGAGGCGCACCGTGTCTGCGGCAGCGAGAAAAAAGATCGCGATCGCTCAGCGATTACGGTGGAAAAAGATTGGAGCAGGGAAAAAGTAGAATCGCGAAATCCCGCTCAGAATTTTGTACCCATTTTTTGTAACTACCCGCAAACCCGACAGAGTGAGACAGATTTTGCTCTAAGCACGGCAAGATGGATTTTTCGCTCACTGAAACGCCTTGCAGGATCAGAGCTTCGGGTAACGCAGCGTCACCGAGCCAACAATAAAGCGAAGCACCGCACTCTGTATCTAAGTTATTGAAAATGGAACTAAGTTGGACTCAAAATCCGCCGACCTTCGGGTCTTGGGGGTTCGACTCCCCCTCCCGGCACCAGCACCAATCTATGAAAAGCAATGGTTTACGCGCCTCGATGACAGGATGGCTTTGAGGCGGCATAAACCTAGGGGTTTCGATCGACGTTTTTGTCAAAAGCCGCATAATCTGGCAGTTTTTTGACGGATCCTTGTAGAGACACCAGCGACACATACGCGAACCATCCGCTCCGGTGAAAGAGTGCTCACAAAACCGGAATCAAGTCGACAGTTAAGTTGATCCCGGAATTCGCAAATCTTGTGTCGCTTGGAATTATTTACTAGGATATCTCCATCGGCGGAATTTGGTGGCTAGGGTTCCGATCCCAGAGATCGGTCCGAGCGTCACAGAGGACCATGCGGTCCGCACCCAAGGGCAAAAATCCCAGAGGGCAAAGTCGAAATAGACTTTGTGTCTCTTGGGAGCCCTTGATGTTTAATCTACAAAACCTTTTAGCTTGGCCGGCTGCTAGCAGCAAGAGCCGCAGTCTTTTTGCCGCTTGTCTTACGCACATCCTGCACGATGGTTACACCGATCAGCTCTATGCGCTGCTGCCAGCGTGGCAGGCACAGTTCGGCCTCTCCTACATGGGGCTTGCCGTGGTTCGGGCGCTTTACTACGGTACGATGGGCGGACTGCAGGTTCCAGCCAATCGCGCTACCAGTTGGTTAAAGCCGCGGTCGGCCCTCGCGCTATCAACTTTCGCGGCTGCCGCCGGGTTTCTCGCGATGGCACTGCCCACCGGATTCTCAGGTCTGTGCATCGGACTCGTTCTTGCCGGAACCGGATCAAGCCTGCAACATCCACGCGCCTCGGAGCTGGTGACGCAGAGTTATGGCTCGGAATCCCGCGGAGCACTTGGAATCTACAACTTTGCCGGAGACTTGGGGAAAGCCACTCTTCCCGCAATTGTTGCTCTTCTGCTGCCGGTATTGCCCTGGCGAACTGTAGTTGGGCTGATGGGCCTGCTCGGCATTCTCGTCGGATCCGTTCTTCTCGCGCTGGTGCCGAATGAGACCGACCCTGCTTCAATCCCCGAGAAGTTCGAGCATGAGCGCGAAAGTCGTGGCGGTTTCGGCGTACTGCTTTCCATCGGTGTTCTTGATACAGCAACGCGAATGGGCTACCTTCTGTTTCTTCCGTTTCTCATCCGTGCGCGTGGGGGATCGTCAGCGACGGTTGGTCTCGGATTGGCGTTATTGTTTGCCGGTGGAGCGCTGGGTAAAGCGAGTTGTGGCTGGCTCGGTCAACACATTGGCGTGGTCGGGAGCGTAGTTGCAACTGAAATCGCGACGGCCGCACTGATCGTAGTTACATGTTTCACGCCGATCACTGCGATGCTGGTATGCCTACCGCTTCTCGGCATGGTCCTGAATGGCACATCGTCGGTTCTGTATGGCACCGTTCCGGAACTCGCTCCGAAAGGAAATACGGGCCGAGCGTTTGCGTTGTTCTATACCGGAGTGATCGGCTCTGGCGGTCTTGCGCCAATCGCTTACGGGGCAATCGCCGACCATTCCAGCCGGATGATGGGCATTCTTTCGTCGGCGTCCACGGCGATGGTCATCGTGCCGCTGGTTTTAAGCCTGCGTAGGGTTTTCTCTAGTTCGGGACGCTATCGCAGAGAAATGCTGCCCTGAAAAGAGGGGGGACAACCACTGCTCCAGTTGATTGGCGTACGAGCGTTGGTACGGTGCTCGAGAACCGCCAGAGAGTCGCACAATATGTTCGCGATTCCCGATCGCCCGTCACTCTCAAGCGCACTTGAGGCGAAGGATATGGGGGCTTTAGGCCTGTGTCGCCGCAGGACGCGCCTCAATAGATGAGCTTGAGCGAAAACTGAACCTGCCGCGAAGTTCCCGCCGTCTTGCTGATCATGCCAAATCCTGTACCCTCGATGATATTGGCAGGTAGCCCCATGTTGACGATATTAAACAGATTAAAGAACTCCCCGCGGAATTGCAGGTCCGCTCGCTCCAAGCCATTTTCCCGGCGGCCAATCGGAGTCGTTTTAATGAGCGCAAAATCGAAATCATAATACGCCGGGCCGCGAAATGTATTACGGCCGAGCGTTCCAAAGCGCCCGGAGTTTGGTCCGGTCCCGCCTTGGATACCGATGGGAATGGAAAAGAAACTTGTGTTGTTTGCGCCCCGCCCAAAATAATCGTCGCGCGATCGGGTTGAGCTGCCAGCGCTCGAGAGGTCCGGTATTCCGATCTGGTCCGGTCGGTCCGCACCAATCGTCCCCGCCCCTGTCTGCTGGATTCCCGAGTACACCGTAAAGGGCGAACCGCTCGTAATCGTTGAGATGCTCAGAAACTCCCAGCCCTTCGTCAACAGGTGCGTTCGATCCGACTGAAGTCCCAAATGCTCGAAATGCAAATCCTGGGCCGCGCTCAACGTGAAGCCGTGGGTCACGTCAAAGCTTGACGGCCCTCTTTCCGCTCGTGTGTCGAACGGGTCTTGCGGACTAAACAGCGTCACAGCGCCGGTGGATCCTGTTCCTCCGATAATGCCGCTGACATCATCCAGCGATTTGCCCCAGGTATAGCCTGCTTGCAATGACGGACCGCCGTGCCCAACATTTCCCGACAATGAGGTCTGCAACGCGTTGTACAAGGAGTGCGATGTCGCTGTCATCACAGACTCGAATCCGAAACCGCCCGTCACCGCTCCGCTACCGTCGAAGTTTGTAAACCGCGCAAATTCCGAGTCCGCTCCGGGATACGCGTTGGGATATGACATTCTGGGAAGTCGAAACGCCGATGTTCCCAGATACGCGACATCGGCTGTGAGGCCGCTGAAAGCCCGTTCCAGCCCCAGTGTCCAAGTTTGCAGGTAGCCATTGCCGAAGCGCCGGTCGATCCCGCTCAGACTCAGCAGCGAGAGCTGATGACTCGGCGCCAGCGCTGCCAATTCTTGCTGGTATCGATTTACGTCCATCACCGTGTTCGCCGGAACTTTTTTCGGATCGCCGCTGGCCAACACGTTCATGCCCCCAGTGTTGTAAACCTCGGGCAACTCGTCCGGTGTGATTTGGAATCCATACGAAATCTCCCCGTTCTGCGCCGCGTTGACACGTGGATAAACAACGTAGGGCGTTGAGCCGGTCAGAAGATTGTCCTGCCAGATATTGGGCGGAATCACTGTGATCGCCCCGCCCATGTGCACGTGCACGGCCTGCGGAGCATTCCACTCCACTTGCACGCGCGGCCCCCAACCGTTCCAATCGGTTTGATAAGTAGGCTGCGGATTGATCAAGTATTCCTGGCCAACGCCCGCCGGTGGAAACGAATTGAGAAAACTCGACGCTCGGTGCGCCCGCTCCGAAATCGGCGTGTAGAGCTCATATCGCAGCCCGTAATCGAGCGTCCATAGTGGATTGATTTTCCATGTGTCCTCAACGTAGGCGTTCAGGTCATTCCGGCTGATCGCCGCTGGCCCAATATGCGCGCCATCCGACGAATAAGGCGGCGCCACCGCGATCGTGTACCCGTACGGATAGCCGATCAGCAGACTGCTTAGCGTGTCGGGTAGAGGATCGCCGACTTGCACATTGTGCTGTCCGCTAGCGGAAGGAATGAACACTGGCGAGTAAACCGTCCCGCCGCCAAAATCATATTCGCCATTGGGACTGATTCCGAAGTATGTCGTGTCGCGATTAAGTCGCGCCTCCGCGCCCCATTTCACCGCGTGCCGCGCAGTCGTCCAGGTAAAATTCAATTGCCCCTGGAACAAATTCCCGAACGCGGACATCACCGAACCCGCCGCGCCGTTGTACGCCTCGTAAAGGCCATCGATGAACTTCAATGCCGGATCGGTGTGGTTCGGCGTCACAAACGACGGGGTCGTCCGCGTGAAACTCAGCGATGACGACCAGAGAAACCGAGGCGACACAGCGTGCGTGTAGGTGATGACCCCGTCGCGCTGCCGGTCTACATACTGCACGCCGAAGCTCGGGTCAAGCAGTGTTTGATCTGGATTTGTTGTCGGTCCCGTCAGATTGTCGTAATTGAACCGGCCCAACAATTGTCCTTTTGCGCCAACTTTCTGATCGATGCGGATAGAAAACTGATCCGCATCCGTGTTCACGTTTGAAGGAGCAGCATAGGTTCGCGCACCATACGCGCCGGTTGGGTTGTTAGGGAGTGGATAGCGCGCCAGTATGGAAGCAATCGCCGAATTTACTCCCGGGCTATTCGAACTCCCCGCTACCTGCAGCGTGTCCGTGCTGCCGTCCGGATACGTCACCACATCCTGGCCCGCTCGCTCTGCCACGGTAGGTACGGCCAGTACCTGGGTCGTTCCAAGCACCTGCCTGAACCCCTGATACTGTACAAAGTAAAAGGTCCGGTCTCGACCGTCATATACATTCGGCAAGACAATCGGCCCACCGTTTGTAAAGCCGAACTCATTCCTGCGGAAAGGAGGTATACGGCCCGGGTCGGCAATCGACGGGTGATCGAAATAATTCCGCGCATCGAGGGCAGAGTTCCTCAAAAACTCAAAGAATGACCCGTGAAAACCGCTTTTCCCGGACCGTGTCACGATGTTGGTGAAACCTGCCGCGCCGCGCCCGATGTCCGCCGGCATCCAGCCTGAGCTTGACTGCAACTCCTGAATAGCATCTACGTCGAAATTCGTGAATGTACTCCCGCCCATCTCAGGATCACTAATATCAGCGCCGTCCATCGCGAAGACAGCCTCAACGCCGCGCTGTCCGTTGATGGCAAATTGCTGGGTGAAATTTGTCTGCCCATTCACGTCCGTCATCGTCCCGGCTGCCAACAGCAACAGCGTGCTGAAGTCACGTCCGTTCAACGGCAACTCGTTGACTTTTTGGCTGGAGAGTTTTTCGCCGCTTGTTCCGCTGGCTGCGTTCGAAGTTGTGCTCGGGTTCCCATTCGAGGTTCCTGCAGAAGTTTGCGGATTGGCTGCAATCGACAGTACGTTTTGACCGGATACCGTCAACACAATTGTCAGGTCAGTAATATCCACCGCCACTGCCACTGTCGGACCTCGCCCGGGCAGTTGCACGCTCACGTTATGCGGTCCTCGTGTAATGCGCGCAATCGCAAACTTTCCATCGGCTCCCGTAACAGCCGTTAGGTTCGCTTTAGCGGTCGGTGTGTATACCGTTACCTTCGCTCCGACCACGGGTTCACCGGCAACCGTGCGTACGACACCAGCCCAGGTCGGCGGCGCCGGAGCACTCTGTTGTGCTTCAAGCGGGACTGCGACCATCAGTCCCAACAGCAACCCCTTCTCTATTAGTCGGAAGGCCTTATGGAAGCCTCGAGCAATTGCGTGTTCCTTGGCATCGTGGTATTCATGCATGCAAAATTTCCTCGAGTGAAGACGGAATGCAATCGCGTGCATGAAGCCTTTGATCGCGCAGCATAGACCCTTGTCCCGGTCCGTCATATGTCGACCCGGCGGACGTATAGAAGTGTCGAACCACTTCGGTTTACGTACTTGTGACTTCTATGCCTTGGGAGCGGTAGGGATTCAGGACATCTTCGTCTGATGCATCGGTGATCAAACGTGTCAGTCGGGAAGCGGGACCGACCAGGTAAGGCAGAGATGTCCCCATTTTCCCAAGTGAAATCAGGCCAACCACTTGCGTTGAAGCCCCTATCATCGCTTGCTTCACGTACGCTTGTTCTCGGTCGCCGACGGTTATTCCGACCTCTGGGTGCAAACTGCACATTCCGAGAAAACATAGATCAGCGCGAATGGATTCGACTCGACGAATGGTCTCGATGCCGGTCGTGACCCGCTCCTCTTTAAGAAAATTTCCTCCGAGCATCAGCACGCTCAACTTCGGATGATCCGCCAACGCCAGCGCAAGCGGTGGGCTGTTGGTAACAATCGTTGCTGAACGCTCTCTGGAAAGGTAGGAAGCAATTCTTAGATTAGTGGTACCTCCATCAATCAGCACCACCTGACCGTCGCGGATCATGTCCGCCGCGGCTCGAGCAATTCCGATCTTGCTCTCCATGTCGATCTGTTGGCGAGACACGAAAGGAACGGCCTCGGCACGGCGAGGCAGGGCGCCGCCGTGTACCCGTTGGATCTTTCCCGAACTCGCCAATTCGCGCAGGTCTCGACGAATCGTGTCTTCAGAGACCCTGTAGCGACCGCTAAGGTCCGCGGCGAGGACTCGGCCCTCACTGCCAAGCAGCTCCAGGATGTACCGGTGGCGCTCTTCCTTTAGGGCGATTTGGCCGGCTTCCGCTTCTGGTTTCATTCTGATTTTGCACGAATGTGCTTGTTTGTGCACGTATATACGCGTATTATCCGATTTATGCATGATACTGCCAAACCTAGCGCTATACAAGGTCTTTCGCAAAAGCGTTCGGTTCGGGCAGTCGTCTTCGATTACGGAAACGTTCTTTGCCTCGAGCAAACGCCGGAGGATATGAAAGGTATGGCGCTCGTGTGCGGCATTCTCCATGAGCGATTCTCGGAACTTTACTGGAAGCTACGGCCGCCCTACGACCGCGGTGATATCGATGGACCTGCCTACTGGACAGCGGTTGTTGGCCAGCAAGAACCGGGTTTGAGCAGAGATCAGATAGCAACGCTAATCAAGCTCGATGGCGAAAGTATCACTCGACCAAATCAAGGCGCTGTGCGATGGGCGAAGCTGTTGCACCATGAAGGCTTCCCCTTGGCCCTTCTCTCAAACATGCCACTCGAACTCAGTCGCCATGTGACCAAGTCCTTTCCGGGCCTCTCTACATTTGAATACCTGATTTATTCCTGCGACTACGGGTCCATAAAGCCGGAGCTGGCGATCTTTCGAAATTGTCTCGAATTACTCAAAGCGGCCCCGCAAGACATCTTGTACCTGGATGATCGCGCCGAAAACGTCGAGGCGGCAGCTCGCTTGGGAATTAACTCTGTACTGTTTGACACGGTCGAAAAGACTGCATCAAGAGTCGAAACCCGATTCGACATCCCGGTCCCGAGTTATGGCCGCAGTCGCCAATCAAGTTCACCGTACAGCTCAACAAATCCGCGCCCGGATCGGATGGAATCCGATTAATGCAGCAACGCAGCCTCCAACAGGTACGCGTAAGCGTGTCCTTAATCTTTCTGATCCACGGACTGATCATCGCAACCTGGGCTTCGAGGATTCCTGCCTTTCAGGCGCACCTCCATCTTTCTCCCGCCGTTTTGGGCAGGTCATTGATGATGGCGGCAATCGGTTCCGTTCTCGCCATGCCTGCCGCGGGATGGCTCATTAACCAGTTCGGCAGTCTGAGCATCGTGATTGGGTCGACATTGGGGTTTGGCCTCGCACTGCCCTTGATTGCCGAATCCAATACGGTCCTAACACTGTCGGTCGCTCTTCTTTTCTATGGGGCGATGGGTGGTTCGATGGATGTAGCGATGAATACTCACGCCGTAATACTCGAGAAGCGATACCAGCGTCACATCATGTCGTCATTCCATGCCCTCTTCAGCTTGGGTGCAATGGCCGGATCTGCGTTAGGGGGACTGGTTGCTTCACGTGCGGTTCCGGCCGGGATTCACTTTTGGGTCAGCGGTATAGGACTTGCCGCAATGTCCATACTCGCATTCAGGTGGCTTCCGCTTCCCTCAGCACCTGAAGACGCCGAGAAAGTGGCATCCGGAGGCACGATTACGTGGTCTGTACCATTAGGCGCGCTCGCTCTTCTTGCATTTTCCATTATGCTCGTTGAAGGTGCGATCGCCGATTGGAGCGCGATTTATCTTCGTACTTCGGTGCTCACCGGGCCAGGATTGGCCGCTCTTGGATATGCGGTGTTCTCCGGCGCTATGGCTGGAGGTCGCCTGACAGGCGACTATCTCACTGGGAAGCTTGGACGCGGCCACCTCGTATGTTACGGGGCTCTTTTGGCCGCGGCAGGACTCGTCTTCATATTGTTGTTCGGCAATGCCGGTTGGGCGTTGGTGGGATTTACGTGCGCCGGAGCAGGTCTGGCCACGATTATTCCCAATACGTTTGCCGCTGCAGGAAACCTCGAAGGCAGTGCACCCGGTCCCAGCCTCGCCGTAGTCACGACGGCTGGCTATGTTGGCTTCCTCGCCGGTCCGCCCCTGATCGGGTTTGTTGCGCAGCTTTCGACCATTCGCGCTGCGTTATGGATACTTGTGGTCTTGAGCGGGTTGAGCGCTTTCGCATCAACTTCAATGAAAAAAACTTCGCCTCTCAGAAGAATACCCTGACATCCAGACTTCCGCTCTTCGGCAAAGATGCCGAGCCGTTGGCACCTACGGCAGCGGCAACGATACGCTTGGCAATGGGATACCTTCATTGTTTCCGGTACCCGGCAGAAGGAACACCCGAGTTGACGCGCATTCTCCGGCGTTCATCTCGCTCCTGTTTGCCCGAATGCCATGAATAATGACAAACACAATCGATAAGGATGGACAACAGGGAATCCCGGAAAGCCTATAAAGGGTTTGCATTATCTTGCAGGGGTTTGAAAAGCAGATGCGTCAGCATTTAACGCTATTTAACGCTGGAGCAGCGTTGATGTCGTTGGAAAGTTCTTAACTTCCTATTAAATACAGCGTTTCCTGTATTTCGCGTAAACTGAACCGTTAGTAGTGTGGGGCATCGCCGCAGACTGCGGTGGCTTCTCGACGGATATAGCAACGCGCCGGGCATATCAGTCAGGGACCATGGACGAAAAACTCAACATTCTGATGGTAGACGATGAGCTGGGTAAAATTCTCAGCTACGAAGCCGTACTCGGTGTTTTAGGCGAGAACCTGATTAGGGCTCACTCGGGGCGAGAGGCGCTGGACCTTCTGCTGAAAACAGAAATTGCCATCATTCTGATGGACGTGCAGATGCCAGAGCTGGATGGTTTTGAACTTGCCAAGATGATTCATCAGCATCCGCGCTTTCGAGACATACCTATCATCTTTGTTTCTGCGGTGCGCACGACGGATCTGGATCGACTCAAGGGGTACCAGCATGGAGCGGTGGATTACATTTCCATCCCAGTGGTTCCAGAATTACTTCTTGCGAAGGTCAAGGTGTTCGCGGAGTTGCACCGCAAATCGCGGCAACTGGAAATGCTTAACAGCCGCATACTTATATTGCAAGATGAAGAGCGCCGACGAATTGCCCGCGAACTGCACGACAGCGTTGGGCAACTACTTGCGGCCATCAGTATGAACAGCGCTTCCGTCCAGGCAGAATGTCATAAGCTCAGCCCACACGCAGCAAGATGCGTTGCAGAAAATGCCGCGATGGTTGATGAGATCAATAAGCAGATTCGCACCCTCTCCCACTTGTTACATCCTCCGCTGTTGGATGAGACCGGTCTTCCATCCGCTCTCCGCTGGTATGTCCAAGGATTCTCCGAACGTAGCAAGGTTGAAGTGAGACTGGAAATGCCGTCAGAAATCGAGCGTTTACCCCAAGAGATGGAACTTTCGATATTCCGAATGGTGCAGGAGTGTTTGACAAATATTCATCGTCACGCCGGGAGCCCAAGAGCCGAAATCCGCATTGCCCACGATGACGCCTGTCTGACAGTCGAGATTGAAGACGCCGGGAAAGGGATCCCAGTTGAAAAGCAGGGTGCGCTTGGATCATCGGCCCAAGGTGGCATGGGATTTCGCGGAATGCGGGAACGATTGCGGCGGTTGGGCGGCACGCTAGAAATTCAATCGAGCGACCGGGGAACATGTGTGAGAGCCACTCTGCCCGTGGTGCGCGAATCGATTGCCACTGCGGCTCCGGAAAGGGCGTGAAGCATCCCGCGGAAGATCACATCATTATTCTCGACAGGTTTCCGCGCGGGCGCTGGTGACGCCTGTCACGCTACTAGACCGTGCATCCTTCCCTTCCAGTACCTGAATTAGCTCCTGGATGATGGGCGCAAATTTATTGGGTCTTGTTTATTAGGTCTTGCCCAGCAATCGTCCGCCCACAAAGCCCTATGCAACGTTGTCTGGATGCAAGGGTCACCTCCAAACTCGGTTCCTGACAGCTCTTGGAAGCGATTCTGAAGCCACGGACTATAACGAGCCTGGCGTCTTCATTGGAAATCTTTCCCAAGTGCGACATGGTCGGCAATTGTCACTCAACGAATTCGCCCGCGCCTGCATCAGAGAGTTGTGACACTAAGCGCTCAACCCCGATCACATGCAGTCCGCATCCTCGTGGTGGATGATAATGCGCTCATGCGTCGCACATTGAGAAATCTTCTGGAGAGCCAAGGCGATTGGAGAGTGTGCGATGAGGCTTCCGATGGAGGTGAAGCTGTTGCGATATTCGATAAAGAAAAGTTTGATGTCATCGTGCTCGACTTTCAAATGCCTGGAATGAATGGACTGGACGCGGCGAAACAGATCACATCGCGTTCCCCGAGTACGCCCATTCTGATGGTCACGCTTCACCACTCTCCCCAACTTGCCGAGGAAGCCCGGAAGGTCGGCATTCGCGGAATCTGTCCAAAGGCTGATATCGGATGCGTTTTGGAAGGCGTTACGACAATTCTCGACAACAAGTCATACTTCAAGAACTAGACCTTAGTTGCGCCCGGATTACGAGAACAAACCTTCCTCTTCCACAAAGCATCCACGTTGTAGTACAGATCGGAACCGAAATGAGCAAAAAGAATGGTCTCGCAGACCCCTCCCGCCTTAAGCCTTTCGACGCCGATGACAAGCGGTTGCTCCGAGTAGTCATCGAAACCCCGAAAGGAAGCCGAAACAAATTCGCTTTTGATCCCGATGATCACATTTTCGAACTGAAGAAAGTACTGCCAGCCGGAATGACTTTTCCTTATGACTTCGGGTTCGTTCCTTCCACTAAAGCTGACGACGGCGACCCAATAGATGTGTTGGTTCTGATGGATGAGCCTGCATTTCCGGGACGCGTACTATCGTGCCGTGTCATCGGTGTAATCGAGGGCGAGCAGGGGGATAAGAAAGACAAAGAACGCAATGATCGAATCATTGCAGTTGAAAAGGATGCTCACAGTTGGGCAGACATAAAGACAATGGATGATTTGGGGAAGGAATTCTGTCGAGAACTGGAAGAGTTCTTTGTGAACTACCACAAGCTTTCCGGGGAACAGTACCGAGTACTGGGATTAAAGGGACCGGATGAAGCTCGAAAACTGGTGAAATCAGGGGTGCGATGACGGATCGCGAGCGATGAGCCGTTGTCGCCACCTGACTAAGTCGAGTAAAAACAATGCCGAAGCCCGAAGCCATCAATACAACGAATACCATTGCGTTCCTAGCCTCGATTCTTCCGAAGGCTCGGGAGCAAAAGCGAATCGACAATGCTTTCTGCAGCTCTTGAGGCGGCGCTTTTTCCAAAGCCTACCCAGAACCAATCTATGAAATGCGCTGGGTTGTTGTAGTCAACCTAGGGTTAAGCACCCACGGGAGGAATCCGGGGACTGGGCAGTCCCCGGATTTGCTTGAGGTTGGACCGAGCAGCGCCACTCGCTCAGGGCTGAGTTGTGAGCGCGGAGCGTGTGTTCGCCACGATCGGTGACGATCCCGGACGGGCAGCCGTCGGCGACTGCGGCGCGGGCCTTAACTGGCGCGAAGGGGCGGTGCCGGACTAGGGCTTGAGATACTGCTGCAATGATTCTTGCCTGGCGTGGAAGCGCTCGGTGACGTCGCTCAGGCGTGGGGCTTCGTAGCCGCGGCGCTGGCCATGATGCGGTAGTCGAAGGCGATGCTGAAGCTGCCACCGCCCGGTTCATGCACCTCGAAGGACGTCGCCGACTTCTGGTCCACGTAGAGTCCCTTGCAGTCTCCGTTCGGCGTGAGGAAGACGTGGTGCTCGACCCCGGCTTTTACGGTTTGCGCGAAGGCGGAGTCGAGTTCGACGCGTGCGGAATCCGCTCGAGAGCTGGCCGGAGCCGGCGTCCGCAAGCCAGTTTTCCGGCGACTGCATGGAATCGAGCGAGACCTTCCGAGCGCCGCCATCCACGGCGACGGCTCCGCCGACCGTGTTGGTGCAGGTCAAATTGGCTGCGATGTCGATGAGGCAGTCGCCGGTGAGAGGGGTGCCTGCCGCGAAGATCAGTGCTCCGCTGGTGGCGCTGGCATTATCGGCAAAAAGAGCGGCACCGTTTAAACTGGCGTCGGAGCCGGAGTTGTTGGCGAACTATCCTGCAGCTTTGTCGTCCGCAGTACCCGCTACACCTCCAAAAGTTTGGCCCTGGTTCGAGGAGTCGCCCCAGACGCCTGCGGAGGCGGCGTCTGATTCAAGTAGCTGATATAGGTGTTGCTGAAAGTACCGGCACAGCGCCGTGGTAACGACGCTCCTGCCTACATACGAGCCGGTCCCTTGAATCATGATTCTCAGCGCTGGCATGTTTTCCGCTCGACCCACAAATTCGGAATGTTCCTAGCCTTGTGCGGAGATGGCCGGCTCGGTGAAGACCAGTCGAAACCGGTCCTTGTCACTTCCACCAACCTCGTTCTCCACCGATGGTGAACGTCAGACCACTTCGGACCTCGAACGGTGCGGCAGGAAAACCGAAAGCAGGCTGATAATGCTGGCTGAAAAGGTTTTCGATGCTTGTGTAGACCTTGGCGTAGTGGGTCAGCGAGTAGCCTACGCTGAGATCGAACTTCTGATAGCCGGGCGCCAGATTCCGGTTGGGAAGCAACATGGTATTTCCGAAATTCGCATCTGAAAGGAACGTGCTGTCGTCGCGACGCCCTACAAGGTATCCCGTGAGCGCGGCGTTGACTTTTTTGTGGTCGTAAAGCAACGCGAGGCTTCCGGAGTGTGGCGCACGGTGGAAAGGCCTGTTTCCTTGCAAAGGATCAAACGCCCCTATTACAATCGTCGGGAACAGAGGATTGTAAGAAGGATCGCCAAAAGACTTGGTGACCAAACCATCGAGGTACGTATATTCCCCCTGAAACAAGAGACCGTGTCCAAGATCGTGTTTGTACTCAACTTCGAATCCTTTAGCCCATTCGGAAGTTGCGTTCACATAAGCCCCATCGCTTGGCGTATTGTTTGCAACATTCGGGGGCACGCCAATCGAGATCAGCTCGCCTGGGTTGAGAAATGCGATCAAGTCATAGAAGTTGTTGTCAAAAAACGTAATGCCCAGGAGCGACCGTCCATTCCATAATCTTTGTTCAAGTCCGAAGTCGAATGTGCGGCTTCGTTCCGGCCCAATGGGCCCCACGCCGTACTGTTGGACCAGAGCAGGGGTCAGAATATTGATTAATGCACCGGCCTGCTCTAAAGTGCTGGCTTCCTTAATTCCCTTGCCAAAATTAAATGTGAGTTTTGTTTCACCGAAAATGCCGGCATTGGTGGTTTTTCGAAGGTAGTAAGCTAGGGAGACGCGCGGTGTGGCTGCAAAGCCAAAAAACGAATTGTGTTCCAGTCCCACGCCGAATGTTGCAAAGAGGCGATGCGCAATGCTGCCGTGCGCTTGTAACATCGTGCTGTAGTTGTCTCGCGTGAATCCTTCGCCGTCTTCGTGCTCATAGCGAAAGCCGAATATCCCGGTCCAATCCTTGAAAAACTGATAGTCGGACTGAGCGTAAAGGGACCGTCGCGCTTCGTTGTCGGGGAATGCTTCCGGGTAGGTTCCTGCGAAGTCGAGAATGGCCTGGCCGGTTACGCTATAGCCGTTCGCACCCCGGATGGTAACTACATTCCCTAACGTGTTGCCGAAGGAGGGCTCACCAACCTGAAACGGATCGACATAGAGTTCGTTATTCTGGGCAAAATTAAACTGCACCAAGTTGTGCCACTTCTCGGTCGTCTGTTGCTGCGCCGATACGCTACCGTATGTGTTCCGGTTCGTTTGCCAGGCTTCGTCCGAAATCCCGTAGAAAAGAATTCCGTTGGGACTTCCAACGTTGCTTCCAACATGGCGAAATGTCGCGCGAATTCCAGTCGTTGGATTTATTTGCCAACCGACGTTTGTGGCGACCGTCTCGTTGTGGAAATAATTATTCTGGTAACTGCCTTGGGTTTGGAAGTCTGAGAAGTCGGTGAGGTAGTCAAGTCCGTGCACCAAGCCACTGAGCGATACGTCTTGATGCAGGGTTCCAAAATTGCCGCCGTCGGCAGAATATTTGAGCTCTGGGATTTCCGTCGTACCGCGCGCCGAGGTGACATTCACGACGCCACTTAACGCATCACTTCCGTACAAGACGCTATTTGAGCCACGCAGCACTTCCAGGCTGTCGACTCCGCTGTTGGAAAGCTGAGCGAAATCGAAAGCGCCGCCGATGTCATTCACGGGAATCCCATCGACTAGTATCTTATTAAAATCCGCTTCGCCGCCGCGTATGAACAAAGATGTTGTGCCTCCCCGCTGGCTGGTCTGGACAACTTGTGCTCCCGCCACGAGCCGCAGGTTTTCCAGGACATCCAGTTTGTTGAGCGCGTCAATTTGCTCGCCATCGATGACTGTCACCGAGGCCCCCACCTGCGTTTCGGGAGTGGGGATTCCCGTTGCCGAAACGACGACCTGTTGGGCTAACGGACCGATGCTCAGGGTTGCGGTCAACTCCTCGGTTTTTCCATCTTTTCCGATGTCGACCGGAATGGTTTGTGTGGCGAAGCCTGTTGCTTCAACGCGAAGGCTGTAGCGGCCTTCTTTCGGCACCGCCAAACTGAAGGATCCTTGCCCGTCGGATTTCGCGTCAAGGATCGATTTGTCATCCTCAAGAAGGACAATTTTCGCGCCGGGAACCCGGCTGCCGAGCTGATCGACAATCTTTCCGTGCAGAGTCGTCGTGGATTGCGCGTGGCAACAACCGGCAAACAGCGCCAGCGCGATTGCCGTTAACGCGATGGTGCAGAACGCGATGGTCCAGCAAGACGCCAACCGGACACGATAGAAAAATAGCTTAGACATCAAGTCCTCCTTCGCCCTAGAAAGAGCGGACCATGTGCTTGGCGGGACCGGTCTCCTGGCTCGCGACCTACAACTAGGCGACTGCGCCTTCCCACCCTTCACGGGCAGTGGCTCGTGCAGCCGCGAAAACGATCGCTTACAGTTGCGGGGCAGTGGCGGATTTTCACCGCGCTTCCCGAACATCCCGCCAGCGAATTGCTTTACGCTGGTTCAACCATGGACAAATATCGTCCATGGCCTATCACATTTTGATGCGTTGAAAAACTCACATCGAATCGCAACTCTCCGAGATTTAAAGAGCGCCGGTGCGTGTCCGAAAAACAGAAACAGAAATACAAATCCTGCGATCGGACATAAACATCTTTTTCGCTGGTGCGCTCTGGAGAAAGAATCGTCACCGACACTCCCTCAGAGGGTCGATTCGAACCGATGTGGACTTGGTCGGTCTCCTGGCTCGCGCTTCTCCGGATCGAAGCAACCTTCCCGGCGCATTCGTGCACCAGTGGCGTGCTCGCCTTGATCCTCTGCGTTTACAGTGGCTGGGCCGCTCCGGAGTTAAACCGGATTCCCATACAACACCAAGTCACAAGTTTTATACGGGATGGAAAGGTGCTAGTCAAATCCGAATCATCATGGCGGGACGAGACGAGAGAATTCTTCAATTGGCGTGCTTCATGATTCGCGCCGTCAAGAGCTTCGACAAATCTTTGCCCGCGTCGCGATTTTCGCGGCTTCCACATCCTCAGGAGAAGCAAACCCAGACGTACGATGCGGAGCTTTCAGCGAAGCAGCACTCGCCCGTTGTGGTATAACGAAACGGCCCTCCTCACTCACAGTGGCGGGACCGCACCGGTTTCTCACCGGACTTCCCTGTTAGGCCCTTCGTGGGCACCCAAACAAGACTGGCGTTATATCACGGCCTCGTCCACGCCCACAAATCGGCGCCCACACGTGCGAGCTTGGACGCGTGACGGCAGCAA
>Ga0209008_1000138_pt1 | contig 35325 bp, 31 predicted proteins | sample JacPin_JW_Ref_O3_FD_187963 | JGI IMG/M metagenome (GOLD analysis project Ga0209008, IMG submission 187963) | Forest soil microbial communities from Algoma, Ontario, Canada - Jack Pine, Ontario site 1_JW_Ref_O3 (SPAdes) (version 2) | ecosystem: Environmental > Terrestrial > Soil > Boreal... | reverse complement strand
CTCGCTTTGCTTTGGGCTGCATCCCAGAAAATATTCGCCCAAAGCCGCAGCCGTCGCAGGATGTGTAAGAGGTCGTCAAAAGTCGCGTCCTCTGTGCGAACCATGACAACTTGGGATTGCGGTTTCGTTTTTGCAGGATTGACGCGCGGAAGTTTCGGTGCTACTTTTTTCCTGTCCATTCGGCAAGTCTCCTTTTGGGCGGCGCTCCCCGCGCCGCCTTTTTTTATTTCGTGATGATTTTTTCCGGCACAATCAAGCGTTCGCGGCCACGTTCGCGGCGACGTTCGCGCAGCCACCGCTTTACCATTTTCAAATCGTAAGAAACGCGACCGTCCGCAGATTTGAAGTACGGCGGCCCGCGCCGCAAACAGCGCCAGGTCCGCAGAGTCGCGGGCGTGCTTTCCATGAATTCCGCCGTCCGTGCCGTGTTCGCTCGCATCGTTTTTCCCCCAAGCAAAAAAAAAGGAGCACGCCCCTTTCGGGGAATGCTCCTTCGAGAGAGTTTGCGGCGCTTCTTTATTCTCGCGCAGCTGGACACTCTTATATATCAGCGCACAAAAAAAATCAACGTCACATTGACAGAGGTAAACGGCGAGGTGTAGATTGCAATCCTTCGCCGGGCGCACCTTAGACTCTCTCAGCAATGCGGCGAACCACAAAAGAGAGAGCTGTGTGCGCCTACACCTTGACGCAATCCTGAAAGCCGCGCAGGAAATCCCGCGCGAGAAACTTCCCCGCTTGCTTGGCGACATCGAAGAGATTCGCGCGACCGCAGCCGCTAGGCTCGCCGCACCGCCCGCAGAAACCAAACCGGATGTCCTGCTAGACATCGAGCAAGCCCGCGTCCGGCTGGGCGTCAGCAAGTCGTGGCTGTACAAAAACCATTCGCGATTCCCTTTCACAACCCACGAAGGCAACAAACTGCTTTTCAGTTCCGCCGGGCTGGAAAAATACTTGGCGGCGAAACAATGAACTGTGCGCGGTGTCTAGAACCAATCCCGCCGCGTGTGCGGCAGGCATCGCGCATGTGCGCGGTCTGCCACAAGCACTATCATCGCGGCAAATGTTTCGCGGCGCATAAAAAACAGCACCGCTCGGACCCACGCAAGAATTGGAATTTTCGGCATTTTTGGTAAGGAAGGGGGCGAAACAATGAGAAACCGCGAAGCCTCATTTTGTCCGCGCTGCGGTCGCCGGCTGTTTCGCTGCATTTGCCCCGAAAAAGTCGCGCCAGGAAGGCCGCAGGCGAATCCGCCGCGCCGCCTGGTCCTAGGGTATCCCCAAAACATAGTTCTTGACACCGATGCTCACCGGGAAGGATAATATGCTCACCGGGAAGGACAAAGGAGAGACCACCGATGGGCAAAAAGAAAAAAGAGCTAACACTGCGAGAATTCTCGATGCTGGGAGTTAAGGCACGTCAAACGAAAATCACGCCGGAACGCCGCAAAGAAATCGCGACCAAGGCAGCGCAAATCCGGTGGATAAAAGCGCAGCGCAACGCGGGCAAGGCACGCAAGGCAGAACAAATTCGCCAGATAAAAGCGGCGAAAGGGGGAAAGTGAACATGGATGGAAAACGCGATCGGGGCGACGGTTTCATCTACTTGCGCGGGACAACTTACTGGGTTTCGTACAGTCTGCGCGGTAAACAGTTCCGCCAATCCGCCGAAACCGCCGACGAACAGGAAGCGCGCAAGTTCCTGAAAAATAAATTGAAGGAAGTTCACGCGGACCAAATCGGCGCGCGAAAGTTTGTGACGCCGCAAGCGTCGCGGCTCACGATTACGGACCTAGTGACGGCGTTGCGCGCGAAGCTGGAACTGGACGGCCAGCTCTCGCCGCAGAACACTAGCGAGTTGAAAAAGCTGGAAGCGGATTTCGGGCGCATCCGTGCCGTGGAACTGAGTGCCGAAAAAGTGGACAGCTACAAACAGGAAAAGCTGGCGGAGAAATACGCGGCGGCCACGGTTAACCGCACCTTGGTTTTTCTCGTGCGCTGCTACTCCCTGGCAATCGAACGCGGACATTTGGTCAGCAAGCCGCGTATCGAGTTGCTTCCGGTATCGAACGCACGCCAGGGATTTTTTGAGGATGCAGACTTCCGCAAGTTGTACGCCGCCCTTCCCGCCGATCTAAAAGACTTCGCGCTGTTCGCGTTCCTGTCCGCCTGGCGCAAATCGGAAGTGAGTTGCTTGCGTTGGAAGTATCTGGAAAATGGCGTGCTGCGGATACCGGCGGAAGAGACGAAAACCGGCGTCGCGCGGTCCGTGGTGATTGCGGGCGAACTGGCGGACGTTATCGAGCGACGCAAGGCCGCGCGTTCGTTCAAAAAGTCGGACGAAACCACGGCAGTTTCCCAGTTTATTTTCCATCGCGACGGCGAGCGAATAATCGAATTCCGCAAAGCCTGGGCGACCGCGTGCAAGAAAGCCGGCTGCGCGGGGCGTTTGTTCCACGATTTGCGGCGGTCCGGAGTGCGCCAAATGATTCGCTCTGGCGTCCCGCAAAACGTGGCCATGAAGATATCCGGACACGCGACCACGGCCATGTTTCGCCGCTATGATGTTTGCTCGGAAGAGGATTTGAAAGCCGCAGCTGAGTCCGTACAACGCTACAACGCCGCGCAGTCCGCGACCGCAGCGCAGCAATCCAACGTGGTTTCGTTCAGCAAATAGTTTTTCGATTCGCAGCACAAGGGCGGAAGAAATTCCGCCCTTTTTTTGTGCGCGAAGCTGGCCGCCAGCCAATCCGAAAAGAACTATCACAACTCAATCACAATCGGCCTTTTTAGCTCGATTCGCCACTTGGAAATATTGCCGCAAGTTGTTAGGATGTAAGGCGTTGGGCGGTTAGCTCAGCGGTTAGAGCATCCCGCTTACACCGGGAAGGTCCGCGGTTCAAATCCGTGACCGCCCACCACCCACCCCCGCAGCAAATCGACCGTAAGCGAGTTGCGGAAGACCGAATGCGCAACGTGCACGGGCAGCGGAGCGTCCGAGATGGAAAACGACGAGTTGATTTTCCTGGCAGCAGCAATTCTCATGTCTCATGTCGCGAGCCACAGCGACACGGTGCCGGGACGCGAAAACGAAACGGCGATCCGAAAAGCCCGAGAGTTGTACGCGGAACTTAAAACGCCGAAAGACAGCCCGGACGACGAGCTTGGATTGCAGGAGCACGCGAGGAAATCAGGGCTTCTGTAGCGCAGAAAAACTTTTCGGTCACGCCTTCCGTTTTTTGCGAGACTTATCAACGGTTCCGCGCTGTGCTATAGTTTGTTGGTTCGCGCTTGCAACGGGAAGGTCCGCGGATCAAATCCGTAGCCGCCCGCCAAAGTTTCAAGCCCGTTTCACCCCACGCGGGGGACGTAGTTCAGTTGGTTAGAACGCTGCCCTGTCACGGCAGAGGTCGCGGGTTCGAGTCCCGTCGTCCCCGCCATATTTTCAAGCACTTACAGCGGACCCGAAAAAAAATCTGGGTCCGTTTGGGTCCACTAAGCCCAGAAGCGCTCGGTCCGCCGCGCGTTCCTCGAACGTCCAGAAAACGCGCCCTTCAGGTTCAACTATTGAATCAAAGTTGATTTGTTCACCGACAGCAAACCGCCCGGCAAGATGGCATCTACTAGTTTTCCTTGCGCCAAGCGCTTCCGCTCCGGTGTTGCTTGAAGATACTTGTTCGTCACGTGGAGATTGCTGTGCCGTAAGTAGTCGCGGATCGTTGGTTGATGTTCTCCCATCTCTGCCAACAACGTCCCCACGGTGTGTCGAAACGTGTGCCAGCCCACGCCGATAACGCCAACCTTCGCAAACGCCGGTTGAATCTTCCGCTTGAGCACGGCGGCAAGATCCAACGGCTTCTTCCCTTTGTGACGATGGGATGGGAAAACGAAATCCCCAGGTCCGTTGTGTTCGCTCTGCGACTTCCATTCGATTAAGGCATCTTTCAACGCCAGATGCATCGGTAATAGCTTCGCCGACGCTTCCGTTTTTGTCGCCTTCAGATGCCCGCCTCTGCGCCAATAGTACGAGTGTTGAACGCTGAAGCTCATGCTGTCGAAGTCGCAGTCCGACCAGCGCAGGGCGCCGAGTTCGCCTCGGCGAGTCCCCAACGCTCCATCCAGAAACACGAGCAACTGGTCCCGAAATTCCAATTTCGCGAGACCCAGTTTCACTTGCTCTGGTGACAAGAACAGGGGTGCTTCTTGACGCTTTGCACTCACGCGAACGCCAGTGCTTGGACCTCGCCTTCCTCCGGTCCCCACTGGAATTCCCGACGAAATGGGATTGTGGCCACAGAACTCCCAACGCACGGCGTGCGAAAACAAAGCCGACATCACACACTTGAGTTTGGCCTTGGTCCCGTCCGCCACTCTCGCTGCCCGCAGCCAGCGTTCCACCTCGACGGTTTTTAGTTCTTCCAGCAGCACGTTGCCCCATCGAGGGAGAATCCAGTTCTTCGCATAGACGATGTATGCGTCTTGCGTGGATAGCTCCTTTTGAGGCAACTCTTCGCGACAATAGTGCTCCCATAAGGTGTTCACGTTTGTCTGACGAAGATTCCTGCGGTTGGAAGGATTGTTGACGGTTAGTCGAAGCGCATCCGCCGCCGCTTGCGCCACAGATTCGGTTGAGTACTGCTTCGAGCTCCCGATCTGGACCTTGCGACGTGTCGGCTTCCCGTTGATGTTTCTTTCCCACCAGCGATACACCCATACAGCGGGCCTCTCTTCCGTTCTTCCAGAATGAGACTTCCCTGTTGGTAGCGTGCCCGTCTAAACAAAGTTCCTCCTTTGTCTAAACGGCACTGACAGCCCGGTGCAGAATACCCGAAAGAAGTGAAGGTAGCGAAGCATTTCCTATCCAACTGAAATTGAGTGGGAGCCTTCGGCTCTTTCGACCCAACGGTCGAGTGCGGATGCACGAAACCTCCACACTCTGCCGATCTGAATTCCCGGAATCTCTCCGCTGCGCGCTTTGACTCGTAAGGTCTTCGGGTGAATTCTCAACAGCTTGGCTGCTTCAGTAACGTCCAAGAGTGGCTCAAAATTAAACTCGATAACGCCGCTCCGAAAGCCCGGTGTCGTTGTCTTGTCATTCAGTTCCCTAGGGTGCGTCAATTTGGGCGAGCGTTTGGCTTTCCCTTCTTCATTCACTGCGGCCCCGTTCTGATTTTGCTTAAACGTGCCACTGGCGTCATAGTGAAGCAGCGATGTGAATCCATCAGACTGGGCCTGTCCATCATTCGTGCTGAAGCGCGGGACATGTCGCCTTGAGGGCACTGTATTCTCGCGCGGATCGAATTGATTTTGTCGAAGCTTCATACGTGCTACGCCGTTACCTTGAGCGCGCCTCCCTCTAACCCGCGATCGTTTCCGTTGTTAGACTGTTGGCCCAGCCAGGCTTTGAATTCATCGTCGCGCTTGAAAAGTACTTTCAGCGCCTGCGTCATGACGTATGACGGGGTGGACTCGATGAACTTGGCGTATTGGTCGAGTTGGGTTTTCACCGCCTCCTCGACTCGCGCCTGGATCGTTACCGCCTTCGCTTGTTTGGGTGGTGCCTTAATGATCGCCATGTTTTGGTTTCGTTCCTCCTCGTTGGTTTTGTCGTACGTGTTGTCGTACAAATTCGATCGTTCCCTTCTCCTGCGCGGCCAAAACACGATCTGCGACTCCCAGCAGAAAGAGGCGGGAGTGACCCCGGACCCGAAGGGATCGGGCCGCGATTTTGCGGCGCGATGGGGTCGCTCCCGCCTCTGGTCGTGTTTTGGCGGCGCTTCATTTCCTTCCCGTGTTCTGCGCACCTGCCTGTTCCTTCCGCTTGTTATCTCGATCCCGAACTGAAGTCGGGGGTGAAATCCCCCGTGAAAAATGTCTCCTCGGAACTTTTCACGGGCATATTTACCGCACAATGCGGGTGCCGCTCAAACAACGCTGCCTGTCCATTCACCGTCGAGAAGATAATGCTCACCTCCGAAGGCGTGCGGAACTTGAGGGAATCGGATCGCATAGTATTCTCGGTGATCTCCCCGGCGCACCATCTTCGGTATAGTTTCTCCAGTTCCTGGCTGCCGAATCGTTCTTTGCCTTCGTTGATGAAGGCGATGTCGTCGTTGCTCAACTTGCCGTAGTGCTTCTCGTCCCACGTTCGCCGCGTGCGGAAGTATTGAAGGAGTCCGGAGGGGCCATCGGGGTTCCAGAGCCTCTGGAACGTCCCATGGAATACTTTCTTGGCACGCTCGAAATTCGTGTCGCGGGTCGCGATGTAGCGGAAGTTGAGGCTTTGGAGGTTCGTGAAAAGATTCAGATACGCATCCAGATGAGTCCTGAAACTGTCCATACTTTCAAATCCGGGGTCGATGAAGCTGAAGGTCACCACAGGAGAGAGACGCGGCGGGGTTGTAGTACATCGGGAATTTGTCCACGAAATAGCGGTCGCTGAAGTTGTTTTTGATGGCCCCGGAGTAGCGTTTGTAAGGCAGGATTTTCTTGTCGATTCCCAACTGGTCGCAGAAGAATGAGAGCTTCTGTTCCTCCGATTCGAAGTATGTGAAGTGCTGATTGCGGAGAATGAAATCGAGTGCGATGAGCCGGGTTCGGATGTATTCGGTCGAATGCACGCGCCGGAAACGGACGTTTTCCCTGCCGATCGCCTCATACAGATTGCGCGAAAAGAGGTGGAAGACTCGGCCATGTCGGAGGTATTCCTTTGAGCTGGCGTGCTTCTTCTCAACCATTTTTCGTGCGAAGTCGACGCTGCGCTTGCCCGGTTTTGTTCCGACGAACTGCAAAAACTGCTGGCACGTGCAATACCCGGAATGCGTAGCCACAAGGTAGAGAAAGCGAGCTTCCTCCTCCGTGTAACCGAAACCGCGGAGCGCTTCCGTGTGGATGGGAAGGATTTTCATAGGGCGAAGATCCTCGCGCTGATTTCGTGGGTGTCGAGAACGCGGCGAAGCTTGGCGTGGTCCTTCTGCCGGGCGAAGAGATGGAACCCTGCCTTGGCCTTTTCGCCAAGCCCTTGGGGCCGGTAGTCGCGGGTAGCGATTTCGAGGTCGAGACGACGGATTTCCCGACAGTCATCCTCGTACTCGACGCGCAGGTCGGGGATAGGAATCTTGCCGTCCACAACCTCGAGATCGAACTGATTCGCGATGAAGATTCGCTCGTACCTCGGGTCTTTGTCGGGCCGCATCCGGGAAAGGGATTTGTAAAGGTCTTTCTTCAATTCGAAATCGAGAACGACGCGGCGAACCTTCCCGCCTGAGTCTTCGATATCTCTTGCGACCTGCTGAAACAGCCTGTAGAGATCCGCGTCGTGCCGGGCTTCCTTGGGTTTGACAAGGCCGTGATACGTGGCCTGGCGATGGGAGACGAGCTGGGCTCGCTCCAGCAGCCAGTGTCCATCCTTGGTCAGAGTCAGAACTTTCGTCGAGAAGGATGAGTGACCTTCGATGGTCTTCTGTTCGACCAATCGGTGCCGCACCAGGTTTCTAACGTCGCTTTCCATCTGGGAACGGTCGCCGTCGTAGCCGAACCGGGCGAGATCGTCTGCCGACACGACGCGAAACTTGCCGAGGTCAGTGAGCGTACGAACCTCGGACTCGCGCAACGAATGTTCGCGGCTTCGGCCTCGATAGATCGTTCGCGAACGGTCAGAACCACGATCAGAGCGACCCGAATTTGGCCCCCTGTCGCGTTCTGGCTTACCGCGTGAACTGCCCCTGTCCGGCGAGTCGCTGCTCCTTTCGAGAAAATCGCGCGCGGTCCCCTCACGTCTTCTGAACGAGAACGCGAAATCGGAAATACTATAGGGATGGTCCACGGAGAACCTCCTCTCGTTTCACCTTCGTGTGAACTTCGGGAAAGACTTCGAGCGACGCACAAAGTGAAGAAACCGAGATTGCGAGCTACCACACATCATGTTGCTCTTACTGGAGGCGAACTCAGGCTTGCGGGGAACGAGCCTGGTCTTGCCCCTCGGGATACAAAAACACCTCTTCCACAGTCTTTCCGAAAATGCGAGCGATCTTGAAAGCGAGCGGCAAACTGGGGTCGTACCTACCCGTTTCAAGGGCGATGATCGTGCCGCGAGCGACTCCGACTTGCGCGGCAAGCTCTGCCTGCGACCATTCCTTTTCCGCTCTCAGGACACGCAGCCGGGTCTTCATCGATACCGCCAGGAATAAAGAATCAATCCCACACTCCATAAAACGATCATGAGCGGGGGGACGCCAAGCCACGACAGGGAGCGAAATCCGAAGCTCTGGAAGAGGCCGATCGCCACGGAAAAAACGAGCCTTCCGGCAAAGGCAAACGTTACTGCCTGGTAGTTGACCTGCTGTTCGCGCTCATCATTGGAATGGAGAAAGCGCAGCAGGACCAGTACGGCCGTCCCGGCTCCGGCGATTGCCAGAGCGAGCAGGATCAGGCGGAGGGACGGAACCGTTGCTGTAAGAGCGATGGCAACGGATGAAACTAGCGCAGAAACGTAGAAGACAAAGAGCGCAGATCGGCGGCGTTCGGCGAGCTCATCTCTGAAAGACTCAGGCGGCATGGGAACCTCCCAAAGCTGCCGACGAGAGTACGCCAACACGATCTACATGTCAAGCATAGCGTACATATAGGACGCAATAGCGTTCTCCACTAGACTCCCGTCTCGGGGCCGCGCGCGACCAACTCGAGAGCGCCCCGGCCACAACAGGAGGGCAGGCGTGTGCAATGTTGACTGCCTTCATCGCTCCGTGTCAGGGTCGAACTCGCGCTCCGCAAATATGGCGAGCTGCTTGAACTTGCCCGTTTCCCAGTCACTCAGATCGGCTTCCTCAATTACGATGGACATGCCGATTCGCCAGCATAGTTCGGTTTTGTTTGTGAGTCGGACATGGAGATAAAGGACGTCGTCCTCGAATGCATGATCGACCCAATCCACGACTTTGCCACCGACACCGGGGTGTTGTTTGCCCCGCATGATGTCGCGAGGGGGCAGCTTCACAGGTGATTTGCGCTTCGTCATCGGTGATTTCCCTCCTCGTGCGTTGGCGCGGCGTCGGGTTGTGAATCGGCGGTTGACCGTTGCGGCGGGTTCGCGAGTTTAGGTGCGCGCTTCTTTGCCTTCTTTCGACGCCTGTTGGCGGCGTGCTTTTTCCTTCTCAACCTGTTCTTGTTCATAGCGCTTCTCGTCGTTGTAGTCCCAATCGGGAAGGATTACTACGCGCCGAGGAAGTCCCTTAGCTTTGCGTGCTTCCTCGCGCTGTTTGATCTCCAGATAGATATCGTCGGAGTCGGTAATCCGCTTTTTGTGGTCGCGCAGAAATTGGTATGCCCCAATCGCATCGATCTCGACGATAGCGTCAAACTCGCCGAAGAACTGCCGATTCGCTTCCACTTGCGCGCTCTTTACATGGGCCTTCGCCCGTCGAATCATCTCCTTCTTATAAGTGGGCTCGTGTTCCATGCGCTCAAGACCATGAATGACGTGACCGAACTCTTCGTTTAGGGCCAGCAATTCCTGGAAGAGATGGATTTTCATTTTTTCCTCCTCTTCACAATTTCCTTGGGTGAGGAGGCTCGCTTGCGCTTCGCCTTCCGTTTCTTTGTAGTCTGCGCTCTCTTCGCGGCAAGGAGCTTCTCTTCCTCCTCAGCGGACCAGGGCAGGACGACGATTCTCGGCGGAAGCCCTTGCTTCTTGCGCTCCTGATCGCGCTCCTCGGCATCCAAGAACACGTCGTCCGGGTCTTTGAGCCACATTTCGTACTTGCGATGGATGCGGGACCAATCGGTCGCCTGCTCCTGCTCGAAATCGCTGGCTTCGGTGGTCACCTCGAAGCCGGCCTGTGCTCTCACGTATTGAACCTCGTTCGACAGGGGCGTCAGCACGTCGGACCTCTGACCCGGACACTCGGCAAGCTGTTTGAAAAGGTTGACAGATTCGCGAAGATTGCGGTCGAGCAGGGCAAGCAGTTCGTAAGCAGTTTGTTTCACGTCGGCGTACCTCCTCTTTGGTTTTTCTGTTCGCTGTAACCTGTGATCCGAGGCTGTTCGGGTCGGATCGGGAGCGGGGAGGACGCAGCCTTTTGCACGGCCAGGATGCGATCGTCATCGGCCTGGGTCCGAAGCAGAATCACTGCCCGCGGCGGCAACCCCTGTTCGCGCCGAAGTTCCTCGCGGCCTTTCAATTCGAAGTAAATTTCATTGGGACCTTGCTCGGCCTTCTCGCGGTTCCGGCGAGCGCGGTAGAAATTGTTCTCTTCCTCCTGCTCCTTCTGGGCAATCTTGAAAGCAAAAAAGTCATCGGCGGACGAGCGTAATTCGTTCAAGTTGGTGCGGATATTGCCGACGCGACTAGGGGATTCCAAGATTAGTTCTTCTAGGATGTCGAGAGATGTAAGAGCTTGGTCCATTCCCTGATTGAATTGAAACAAGACTTCATAAACACGTAGGTCCATTGTCCTTAATCCTATTCCACGCACGGGACACGACTCCCGGGATCGAATCCTTTCGCTTGGTGAGGAGCGGCAACTGTGCCGTTCCATCCGTCGAGCCACACGAGTAGCGGCTACGGTCGAATTTCCGGTCGAACGGGAAGATTTGCGCAGTGGTTTTCGGTCAAGGGTGGAGATTCAGCGACTGGATCAGGAGGAGATGAAGGCGGAAACACCAAGGGCGAGGGGAGTTGCACCCAAAACGGGAAATGGATAACTTCTCTTGCAGCCATCGTTGCACCTCAGACGTGCGACTGTGGTCAGGGGCGCGTGGGTGCTCAAACACCGGCGCGTCCCGCTCATCTCGGAGCGCTTCGCGAGTAAACCTATGCTTGAAGCGCTGTAAGCATAGCCTTAACGCCTGTTCGTCTGTGCTGTCAAGACCAGATACGCCTCTAGTTCTATGCTTGGAGCGCTCCAAGCACAAAACTACCTCTTTCGACGCAACATTGTCAAGAGTTGTTCATTGGCAGAATTGGGGCACGCCCGGTACAATCCAACTCATGGATCCCAACGTGATTTCGAAAGTCATGCAGGAGATGGGCCGTAAAGGCGGCAAAAAGGGCGGGAAAAAGGGAGCAAAGAAGCGCGCGGAGTCCCTCACTCCCGAGCAGCGGAGCCAAATCGCACGAAAAGCAGCAAAGACTCGGTGGTTGAAAGCAAAGAAGAAAGGCAAAAAGTCTTGAACCACGAAAAGGATGAATCCGAAGACGAGAATGAAAGTCGCCTTTGAGATTGCGCCTCAGTCACACAAGTTGAGGCGTCCAGAAAGGGCTCGTTCGAAGAATTTCTTGCCGACTAATCCGGGAGTTTGAAGTCTTATGCAGGCGACGTGGTGAACACTCCTGTTGCCGATTCTGATCGGGAGTCTCGACTGCTGATCGAGTGTTTTGCTCATAATTCGGTCTCGTAAGGACGGCCTTTTCGGATTGCCGCGCGACTTATGCGATGCGTTCGCGGCTTTCTGAGAATTCAGGCAATGCGAACGTTTACTCAGCTTGAACCCCCGCTCGTCCCCATTTACACTTCAATGCCTAACGTACCAGGGCAAAGGAGCAGCTTTTGTCGGCTTCCCTCTCCTCTTTCAAAGCGACCATCCAAAGACTGATTCGAAGATTTGACTCGGATCAGTCCCACTATCTATCCAAGAGCTATTCCGAAGCCCAGGCCCGCGTGGACTTCATCACACCGTTCTTCAAGGCATTAGGATGGGACGCTGAAAATGAAGAAGGGCTTCCGCATCATGCACGCGAGGTCGTGGTCGAGGCAAGCGAGGATACTGGAGGCCGTCCCGATTACGGTTTCCGGGTATCCGGCCAGACGAAATTCTTTGTCGAAGCCAAGGCTCCATGCGAGCAGCTGGATACCGCCAAGCACATCATCCAGGCGAAGACCTATGCCTGGAACACAAAGCAAGTCTTCTTCGTCGTCCTTACCGACTTCGAGGAGTTTCGTTTCTACGACGCTTCGATTCAACCGGACGTTCGGAAGCCTGACGAGGGTCTCCTTTTAAGTCTCAAATACTCCGACTACATTGCAAGGTTGGAACAACTTTGGGAATTCTCCAAAGAGCGGGTGTTGGCAGGTTCTCTTGAGGCTATGTTGCCTCGCGATCGGCGCACCCAACGTCTTCGAATACCCGTGGATGCCGTCTTCCTCGAAGAAATGACCGAATGGCGCGAAGGTCTGGCGAAAAACATTTACAAAAACAATCCCACCCTCACCGCCAAGCAATTGAACGAAGTTGTTCAACGGTTGCTGGATCGCATCGTCTTCATTCGTATTGCCGAGGATCGTCGCGTCATTGAGAAGAATCAGCTTCGTGATGTTGTCGAGGAATGGAACGCGCGGGGTGGCAAGTTTCACATCTTCGACGGGCTGAACGACCTCTTCCATCGCATCAACGAGGATTTTAACGGTGAAATCTTCAAGCCCCACATGTCCGAGGAAATCAAGATTGATTCGGACATACTGGCGCACATCATCGAGCGCCTTTATCCCCCGAAAAGCCCGTACCGCTTCAATGTCATGGGCGTCGAGTTGCTCGGCTCGATTTATGAACGTTATCTCGGCAACACAATTCGGGTCACTCCCAGGCAAGTCCGCGTAGAAGAGAAGCCCGAGGTCCGCAAGGCGCATGGCGTCTATTACACACCGGAATACATCGTCAATTACATCGTTCAAAACACTGTCGGCAAAGTCATTGAAGGCAAGTCGCCTAAACAGATCGAAAAAATTCGCATCCTCGACCCGGCATGCGGTTCTGGCTCATTCCTGATCGGCGCATTCCAATGCCTAATTGACTATCACGTCCGCTACCTCACCGAACATCCCAAAGAAGCGGGGGTCCATCCGCTGTTCCCAGATGTAATCAAGGATCAAGACGGTGAGCCTCGTCTTTCCGTCATTCGCAAAGCGCGAATACTGAAAAACAATCTCTTCGGTGTGGATATAGACCCGCAGGCCGTCGAAATCACTATGATGAGCCTATACTTGAAAGCTATTGAAGGCGAGCGGTCTCAGCTCCCACCCAAACACCATCTTCTCCCCGAACTGAAAAACAACATCATCTGTGGAAACTCTCTCATACAGTCCGATTTCTACAAGGACCAGCAGCTATCGTTTGTGGACGACGAGGACAAATTCCGCCTAAACGTGTTTGATTGGGAGGCAGGATTTCCAGAAATTCTGAAGGCTGGTGGATTTGATTCTGTTATTGGGAACCCTCCTTACGTTCGGCAGGAATCACTCACAGAATTCAAAGACTACTTCGAGAGGCATTATGAGTCTTTCGACGGAGTTGCGGATCTATACGTCTATTTCATGGAGAAGGGCGTTCGCCTCCTGCGCGCGGGTGGCTACTACAGCATAATCGTGTCGAGCAGTTTCTTACGTACAACCTCCTCCGCGCCGCTCAGGGAGTTCCTCAAGAAGTCTGCCGCTGTTCTTCGCATCGTTGACTTTGGGGGGCTGGCCGTTTTCGAAAATGCTAAGGATACGTATGCCTGTATCCCGCTTTTGTCTCGGCACTCTCAAGCCAAGCGCGTAGAAATCGCAAAAGTAACATCTCTCGACTTTGAAGACTTGGGTGCGTATGTCGCGCCGAGGATCTATACGGTCCCTATCCAACGATTGACTTCGGAAGCGTGGTCCTTGAAGAGCGATGCGGAAGCCGGAGTATTCGACAAGATTGTTAGAGCTGGGATTCCGCTTGGCCAATACGTCGACAAAAAGATCTTCTACGGCATTAAGACCGGCCTAAACGAAGCTTTCGAACTGAATGGTCCTGAAGGTGAGAAGCTCCGGAAGAAATCTCCATCGAGCGGGTCGCTTATTAGGGCCATCCTCGGAGGAGAGGACATCAGGCACTATTTTATGACGCCTAAGGCCAAGTTCTGGATTGTCATTCCTTCTGGCTGGACGCGTGAAACCATGCGAAAGGAAGCTCTCAACGGCTCAATTACAGAAAAAGAAGCGTGGACGTGGTTCTCAAAGAAGCATCGAGCCCTTGCGCAACACCTGCGGGGATTCGAGTCGAACTGCCGCCAAAGGCAAGACCAAGGAGAGTTTTGGTGGGAGTTGAGGCCTTGCGCCTACTACGAGCATTTCGAACAACCAAAAATCATATTCCCAGATATTACAAAGGGGCCGCGATTTCACCTAGACCACGATGGATTCTACCTTGCGAATACAGCCTACTCTTTGGCATCGGCTGACAAATATTTGCTAGGAGTACTGAACAGCCGATTGTTTTGGTTTGCCATCAGCAATATCAGCATTCCATTTGGCATTAGGGCCGGGGAGTATCGCTATAGGCTGATTTATCAATACATGGAGAACGTTCCGATACGAATCATCAATCCCGCCGACCCATCAGATAAAGCTCATCACAGCAGAATCGTGACGTTGGTTGATCGGATGTTGAAGACGAACAGCGACATACATTCGGGCAAGCTAGCTCCATCCGAGCTACAACGTCTCGAACGCGAACTTGTCGCCACTGATGCCGAGATCGACGACTTGGTTTTCAAGGTGTATGGCATCACGGACGATGAGCGCAAGATCATCGAAGGGAGTGGGCTATGAGCGAGACTTCATTCGTAGTTGCCGAGCACCAGGTTGCGACTGTTCGCCTTGATCCAAACAGCTTGCAGGGGAGAGATATGGCAGGAGTGCCCGTGCTCTACATGCCGGTCAAGTTGCAACTTCTCCCAGGCGGCCAGAAGCGTGACGTGAAATACACCCTGTTGCGTCTCGCCGGAACTCTTCAAAACCAACCAGTGGGTGAATTCGCAAGATTTGAGATCGCTCCGCTAGCTGCAGAGCCCAACGCTACACCTTTTGACAGGCAGCATGATGCCTTCGTAACGCTCGACCGCCGGCAAATCGGGAGATTCGAGGACGCACGGGCCGAAAGTGATGCCCGATTCCAGATCATGCTCTCTTGCCTCGTATCGTATCCGCTGACCCAACGGTTCGAAGCTCCGGTGTCATCCGGGTCCTTGGACATCGTAGTACCTAGATCGCATTGGGTGGACAAGGTCTTGTCAGCGTGGAATCTTTCGAAGATTAAGATTGTCGAAATCAAGTTCGCAGGAAATGCCGCGAGCGAAAGCTACCGCGCGTCGTACGCGAAGGTCGAGGCTGCGGAGAAGCTCTTTGCAAACGGCCAATGGAAACAGACGCTCGCGGAACTCTACTCAGCATTTGAATCGCTGGCTAAGACGTTTGGTTTTGCCAAGCCTGACCAGCAATTTTTCGCCGGTGTGCTTTCGTCGCTGCATCCTGTGAAAAAGGAGAAGGTGAAGCTGTCGCTCGACGCCTTTTGTGACCTGTTGCATCTCGGTAGGCATGAGCCGAAAGAAGCGGCAGAAGCTTTCGCCGTTTCGTCCAATGATGCGCGCTTCGCCCTAATTATGGCCCATGCTGTATTTGAGTACATTACGCCTGATACGTGAGGAATGATGATGTCCGCGCGTTTCTGGATAACTAGGTTTCGATCTAGGACATAGGAAACTAGTGGTCTCCAGGACTGGTCGTACGGACCTGCCCGATGTGACTTGCTCGTGGAACCATCCCAGCGGGGAGGTAGATTTGCGGGTGAGTCCCGCATTTGCGTGCGACGATGGCGCCCCACGTTGCCGTCCTGCTAGTATGCCGAGTGAAGATTGTACGGATTTCGTGGAATTAACTAACTTCCCTCAACGAGGTCCCAGTTTGTGGTGAGAAACTTCTGAATGCCAACACCTGGCTTGTACCCTGCATACAGAGATGCGAACACCTCTCTTGCATCCGAAAACGAACTATTGGGAATTTCTCTGAGCCGCTTTGCAAGAAAAAGGAGCGCGAGCGTTGGCGCTCGGGATTCGCCCTGGTTGCAGTGAATTAGTACCGAGCTACCACGCTCGTGGTGTTCACTCGCAAATAACAGGAACTGCACGAACGTCTCGATCTTGAAGAGAGGCACGGGCGGATCAATGATGTTGAGGTACAGGTCATACGGGGTCCGGAGAACAAGGTAATTTGGATGCGTGGGCGGAAGGCTGCCCTTGTACCCAACAGATCGCTGGTGGCAGGGTGACTTGCAAGCGTGCACAACTGCCAACAACGCGGATCCTGGTCGACACGTTGCTTCGTCTCCAATGTAAAGCCGGTCATGCACTGGAACCATGTAATTCTCCTGTTTTGATTCTACATCTTGATTGGATAACGCTGTCGTTCCATTCGGACAGCGGCAAATAGAAGGTGACGATAATGCCGCGTCCTATCCTCAGAATCTTTGACCACTTAGGCAGAAGCAGTTTCACTACGCATTCCATTTTCTGGTAATGCGCCTAGTGCTTAAAATGGGCTACTTTTCAAGGTGATCAATGCCCAAAGCGTCGGCTAATCCCGCGAGATCTTCGAACTGGTTGGGCACTTTCCGGCATCGATTCCTCTTCGGCCCCCGGAGGCTCCTTTATTTCCCGCGGAAGGGTCCCGTGCTGCGAAGCTATCTCGTCGAACTCGATATCCTAATCTCATCGCCGCTCAACGTACCTAGCTGAGTTTGTTGGGCAGCTTCCTTACTGGCACACGAACCGGAAAAGCGGTATAAACCGATACGGCTCCCAAGCGATTTCACACGGAGAGGATTTACTTCTTGAGTAAGTTGCTGTTGCAGAAGTCGACAGAAGTAGCCGAGCCAAAATTCTCAGGAGCTGGTTCACAACACCACCGCCATGCGTAAGACGCTCGTTGTTCATAATCGTCATGCGTTGCGAACGTACCGAACTCAGGCCGCACTAAGTGCAGAACAGGGGCTCCAGATATTCACGATCGAACAACTGGCCGCCCGTCTAGCCGGAGGATTTCTACGGCCGATCGATCCGGATGACCTCAATGCGGCAGCCGGGGCTGCGCTTGCAGTGCCGATGGGTGAGCTTGACGCAATCAAAACGCTCCCCGGTTTCCAGCGCGCCGCCGTGGCGTCTTTGAGCAAGGCGTGGACGGCAGGCGTGAACCTCGCAGAGGAGTCCGAATCCGCCGGCGACCCCACCGCAAAAGCGCGGTTTTCTTCCCTCGCCATCCTTGAGAGGGAGGTACTCGCTCGCCTCCCTAAGAACCAACTCCGGCCCCGCGATCTCGTCACGGCGGCGTCGAAGCACGCCCGCCGTGCCTCCGCGATTTTTGGTCGAATCGAAATTCATGGACGTACCGAGATGTCTCCGATATGGCGACCCCTGTTGTCCGCGGTCGTCCAGAACACCCAGGTCGCGTGGATGGCCGAGGCGAGACACGTGCCGGATTGGCTTTCATCGACCGGGATTGCAGTGGAAAGGAGCACACCACAGCATCCGGCCGTCAGCGTGTTCTCTTGTGCGAGCCCTCGGCACGAGATTTTAGAAGGTCTGCGCTGGGCACGTCGCCATCTTGTCCAGGGCGCATCGCCAAAGCAAATTGCGATTACGGCCGCTTCGCCCGAGGCCTGGGACGACCACATGCTGGCGTTGGCAAAAGCTGCTAATCTGCCGATTCATTTTGCCCATGGGCGTGGGGCGCTTACAACTGCCGAAGGCCAGCTTGCCGCCGCGCTTGCCGAGGTATTGTTGCGCGGCTTCTCGCGCACACGTCTTACGCGTCTCGTAGCGCTCCTACGCTCTCAAAATCCACGCTTCGCGGCTCTCCCAACCGACTGGTGGCGTTTGCTTCCGGAGGATGCGCCGTTGCTCGACGCTTCACGGTGGCTGCGCACCATCGAAGCACTCGCGCCTGAGAGTTTCTCGGACGGTAGGGATCATCGGCCCCTGCTCCGCGAGATCGTCGAGACTGTTAGCAAGGGGCTCGGCTCGGCAGGATCGATTGGCGAACTCCTGCTTTCGGCCCAGGCGCTTTCCATCTGGCGGCATGCGCTCGCTGAAGGTCCTCCAGCGGCCCTCGATGTGATACTCGCTGGCCTCCGAGTTGATGATCATCTCGAACCTGAGGCGGCAATACTTTGGGCACCGGCGTCGGCAGTTGCCGCTGTCCCGCGGCCCTTCACGTGGCTCGTAGGACTTACATCTCGATCTTGGCCGCGGCGAGCCGGCGAAGACCCGCTACTACCGGACCACGTCATAACTGCTGCGCGGATCGATCCACTGCCTGTGCATCAGGCTGACCGTCGGGACTTCCGAACTATTTGGGATATGACGAGCAACGAACTTGTCTGCTCGCGGGCACGGCGCGACAGCGAGGGGCGCCTTAACGGCATCTCACCGCTATACCCGCGCACCGTGCGAGAGATTTATCTCGCCCAAAGCCGCGAGCCAGAGCACGCCGCGAGCGCGACTGACCGACTTCTTGCACGGGCGACGGAGTTCGCGGCACTACCGCTCGCTCGCGGAGCGCATTCCACTTGGATCGACTGGCATCGCGCGGTACTTACAAGTCACGACGGCTTGATCCGGGCGAATCATCCGCTTTTGCTTCGTGCGTTGGATCGGCGCCAGTCGGCCTCGTCTCTGGTAAAGTTGCTACGCGATCCGCTGGGGTATCTATGGACGTACGGCTTCGGCTGGCGGGAGCCCGAAGAGACCGACGAGCCACTCACCCTGGATGCGCTAGCATTCGGCAATCTATTGCACGAGATCCTCGAAGATGTGGTTTCCCAACTCGAGATTGCCGGTCCAGGGGGCTTCGCGAGGGCTTCGAGCGTAGAACTGACTCGCGCGATCGAGGGGGCCAGTGACAGAGTATCTGCCCGTTGGGAGGAAACACGTCCTGTCCCGCCGCCAATTGTGTGGCAACGTAAGCGCGCAGAGGCAGTCCAGTTAGCCCGGACTGCCCTTTCGTATCGCGACGACCCGCTCTCCAATCAACTGAGTTGGGCAGAGATTCCTTTTGGTGGCGACCGGAGGGCCGATTCCCTTAGTGAAGAAGCCCGCGGCGCGCTCCCCTGGGACCCCAGAATGCGTGTCAATATTCCAGGTACCGGGATTCGTATTGGCGGTTCGATCGATCGTCTTGATCTAGCCGGTGACCGAACCCGCGCACGCGTCACTGACTATAAATCAGGGAGACTCAGAGGTAGACCTCCGCAGCTCAAGGGAGGTGCGGAACTTCAGCGGTGTCTTTATGCCTACGCGGTCATGGTGCTCCTTCCGGAGCGACCGCAGGTCGAGGCGCAGTTGCTTTACGCTCGGAAGGATGGTCAAGGTCTACAATTGGAAAACCCGGAAGCTACCCTTGAAAAACTGACCCGTTATCTCGCGATCGCTGCCGCTTCATTTGCCAACGGAAAAGCGCTCCCCGGCCCTGCTGCCGAGGAGGCTTGGTATGATTTCGCGTTCGCCTTGCCTGGCGGTGCCAAGGAAATGTATCTCGCAATGATGATGCCTCTCGTCGCGAAAGAACTCGATGCACTCACGCCACTTTGGGGAGAGCCCTGAGATGGCTAAGGCACCTGCGCCATCTCCTCTTCCCGACGCTCCGGCACGCCTAGCTGCGTTGACCGACCATGATCGCACTCTTCTCGTGGAGGCCGGAGCAGGCAGCGGCAAGACCTCTCTGATGGCAGGGCGCGTTTCGCTGCTCATGGGCGCTGGGGTTCATCCTAAGGAAATCGTTGCGATAACCTTTACGGAAGCCGCAGCCTCGGAGCTGCTTGAGCGCATCGAGCGATGTGTGCAATTGCTCCTTGGAGGTGAGGTTCCGGTTGAGTTGCGCGAAGCTCTATCGCAGGGCCTCACAACCGCGCAAAATGAGAATCTTGAAAGCGGCGCGCGCGCGCTTGATGAGATCACCTGCACGACCATTCACGGTTTCTGCCAGCAGTTGGTGAAGCCGTATCCCGTGGAGACGGGTATCGATCCCGGAGCGGCGATTATCGATCCGGCCGCCGCTCAAATCGTTTATCAGGATCTGATGGAGGCTTGGCTCTCGGCTCGCTTCGGACGCGACCGAGGTGCCGAAGGATTAGGGCTTATTCCACCCATTGCCGATGCGGGCGGTGAGGAAGATTTCTTCACTGAGCTGCTCATGAAGTCGCCGGACGAAACGCTTGAACTGATCAGTAAAACCGCTCAATTCCTCAAACTTCATCGCACGGCGCATGCGCCCGCCGCAACTGTGCACCCATCGACGTTTATTCGGCTTGCGGAGGCGATCGGCGAATTCGCAACATGGTACAACGGCTGCGGCGTCGCGGAGCCGACGACCGGCGACCTCATCGAAGACCTCGCGCGGGTGGCCACTCTGGCGCGAGAAGCGGCCGCCGGACCGCTCACCGGACGCCGCATCGCCGAACTTCTGTTCCAGGCGCCTCCCACTGCGTGCAAGAGGGACGAAACCGCGTTCAAGCAATGGGGCCGCAAGGGGAAGTGGAAAGAAGCGGCTAAGGGTGCGGGCCGTGGCACCGCCCACGGAGACCAACTGAGTGCTACAGGCGAGAGCATTTACCTGGCTTGCGGTGCGGCCTACCAAGATTTCTGCGCCAATCTAGGCGCATTGGCGTTTCAGCGCTTCGTCGTCGAGTTCGATGCCCTGAAAAATCTCTATCGTGATTACAAACGCAAGGCCGCATTGCTCGATTTCGACGACCTGCTCCATCACGCGCGCGACCTTCTCAAGTGCAACGAGCCTGTGCGTCAGGCTCTCGCGCGCCGCTTTCCGCACATCTTGGTCGATGAGTTCCAGGATACCGACCCACTACAGGCGGAAATCATATGGCGACTCGCTGGCGATGGAGATGCGGGATTACATTGGCTGGAACGCGCAATCCGCCCCGGAGCCCTCTTTCTCGTCGGCGATCCGAAACAGGCGATTTACCGCTTTCGTGGTGCCGACGTGGACACATACATCGCCGCCAGGCAGGTTCTCGCAGCCCGCGATCCTGGCGCGATCCTCGAAATCACAGCTAATTTTCGCTCGCGAGCGCCTATCCTGGATTTCATCAATTCCCATTTCTCCAGCATGTTGGATCGATCTCAGGGGCAGCCGGGGTTTACGGCTTTGACTCCCGTGCGCGAGCGCGGCAGCGAGCCGAGCGTCGCCGCCTTTGAGATTGCGCTAGGTGACCAACAACGGAGCCCTAGGGGTGAGTTAGTAGTTGATTTGATTCGTCACCAGGAAGCAGGAATTGTCGCGGCTATCCTGTGGCGTCTCATCGGTGCCTACCCGGTTTGGGACAACGACTTGCACAGATTCCGTCCCGCGCGCGCGGGCGACATCGCGCTCCTCGCTCCCACCGGTACCAGCCTCTGGATTTACGAACGCGCACTTGAAGCGCGTGAGATTCCGATCGCGACTCAAGCGGGCAAAGGCTTCTTCCGTCGCCAGGAGGTCCAAGACTTGATAGCGGTAGCGAGAGCGATTGCCGACCGTCGCGACACGTTTGCGCTCGGTGCGTTGTTGCGTGGTCCGCTGGTTGGACTTGCAGAGGAAGAGATAGCCGATGAAATTGCTTCGCTGCAAAACGCGACCGGGACGACAGAACGACTTCACCTCTGGACAGATCCGAGCCGCATCAATAATCCGGTTCTAAAGCAAACCATGCTGGCCTTGCAAAATCTAGCCCGGAAAGCCCGCCGCACAACTCCTTACCAGCTCCTTGCCGAGGCGGTGGAGGAACTTCAAGTTCGACCAATTCTCACTGCGCGCCATCCCCGTGGAGCCGAGCGGGCGCTCGCTAACGTCGAACTTGTACTGGAGATCGCACGGGCATACGCCGCGCGCGGCATCGCCGATTTTGCCCACGCATTATGGGAGCGCTGGGAAGATGAGGATGCTCAGACCGAGGGACGCCCAGACGCTGAAGCGAATGCGGTGTCTCTTATCACGATCCACTCGGCCAAGGGGCTCGAATGGCCGATCGTCATCCCTATCAACTCAACTACCTCGCTCTGGTCGGACACTCATTTTCTGTACAGGCGTCTTGACGATACTGTGCACTTCAGGGTTTTTGATTTTCCGAGCCTTGATTACGACGCGGTCGCTCAGGCGGAGAAGGAAGCGCAGCGCCGCGAGCGCGTGCGGCTTTGGTACGTTGCCCTTACCCGTGCGCGCGATCTCCTCCTCTTGCCGCGGCAGACTGAACGAATTCCCGGCGACTGGCTTAGTCTTGTAACACTCGACATCGATGCGCTTCCTCTCCTCGATCTGACAAAATTCAACGGCTCGCTAGCGCCATCCGCCGCAGGCACTATCAACGTTCAGGATCTCACGACCTGGGAACGCGAAGCGGCGATCATCGCGGCGTCGGAGGATCGAATCGTGTGGCACAAACCCAGCCGCCACGAAGGGCCAGAGAATCCCGTAGATACCACCGAGGAGATATTCGTGGGGCTAGACGCCCCTCTGGAACGCTTGCCGAAGGCGGACGACGAGAGGAAAGCGATCCAGGGCGGGCGCGAGCGCGGGCTCATTATGCATAAGCTATTGGAAGAAGTTCTCACGAGAGAGACAGATCAGGATGTGGGCGCTCTCCAAGCACGCGCCGCCGAACTCCTCACACAACTGGGGCGTACGGATACCGACGATGCCGCTACGGGTCTCTCAAGTAGTGAGATGGCCTCCACCGTCCATCGGGCGCTTCAGCTTCCGGACGTTGCGGCACTTCGCCCGCGCCTCCAGCCTGAATTCCCGGTTTATGCTGGCGTCCAGGCAGATCAGTCGATGTCTCTTACCGCTGGCGTAGCCGACGCGGTCGCTTCCGACGAAAGGGGACGCGTCGAAGCGGTCATCGACTGGAAGAGCGATGTTGATCCCACGCCCGGTCAAATCGACATTTATCGTACGCAAGTCCGCGATTACCTAGCGGCGACCGGAGCGAAAGTCGGCCTTGTCGTTCTTCTAACCTCTGGCGAAGTGGAGCGAGTTGAACTATCAACTTGAAATCCACGCAACTCCGCAGGTAAGGAAGCCATCCAGCCCACCGATTGGTGCGGACATTAATGCCAGTACACGCAAAACGCAGGGCGCAAGTTTACGGTTTCGCAAAACTCAGCGCTCGCCGCACGAACCCCTGAAGTTCACGATCGTTAATTTGATGCGTCTCCCAAGCCGCATTCGTGTCGTGATGAAATCTATTCGCGTACTCGATGAGATCGCCTAGTTCGGCAGTGTCTTGTGCATCCAGAATTTGCGACGGCGTGGCCAGTCGCTGGGAGCACAGATTACGGAATGGGCCAAGTAGCGTTCCGGGAGGGAAATACTCCGGGCATGCTACGCGGAGAAACGCTTCCAGCAAAGGACGGATGGCCCTCGCAACTTCCCTATTGTTAGGTGCACCACCGGCAAGGTAGTCGCGCAAGATTGCGTGGCGCCGGTCATGTTCTGTGACGCAGTCCTGGTCGACATTCCACGAGCGCATCGTCGATCCGGTTCCATCGCGCGTCACCTCAAGTGCGGCGCGGATCGAATGATCGATCCCTTCCCAGATACGGCATAGGAACGGCTTGGCGTGAGAAAGCACAATCACTTGGCCAGCCCGTTCCGCAAGGCGCCGTATTTCCTGCACCGTGGTCAGGGAGCGATGGTCGTCAAGGCTCGATATCGGGTCATCTATCGCCACGATTTTGTTGCCCAAGGCGAGATCCTGGTCAAGAGACGCAAAGAAGAACGCAAGGGCGAGCGCATTGCGATCTCCTGAACTCAGAGTGTTTCGGAACGAAGGCTCCCCCGGACCTGCCGCCCCCACGGCCACCGCTGTGTTGTTGATAACGACATTGTAGGTGCAAGTTGGTCCGCCCCTGGTTTGAGAGTAAGTCACACTGCCTAGCCGGAACCCCGCGTAGAATCGCTGCAGGTACACATTCACTGCGGTCTCATAACCAGCGAACACGGTCGTCCTATACTGGTCGAGCGTGGCTCGGGTTTGGTCCCGCTGCTGCTCGGTCGCCGTTTTGGCTACCTTCTCAGCCAAATAGCTCTCGCAAAGTGGCGCGATCGTAGCAGTGTGCCGCGCCTTCACGGCCTTGAGCCGCAAGAGATCGGCGCCGAGCGTCGCTAAGTTGCCCGCTGTCGCCTGCTCCTTGGTGAGCCGGATCGCCTCATTTGCCTGCTGAAGAGCGGAGTTAAGTTCCGCGAGACCCTGCCGGTGCGCTTCATATGCCGCGATAGCATCCAGCGCTCCCTGCGCGAGTGTCATGCGCTCCAGCGGTGCGGCCTGCTTTCCAGTCAGCGCCGTCGAGATAGCTTCCCGTGCAGATCGCCAATCGCGCGCGATCACCGCCGTTTCAAGAGCGATCTCTGGAACATCGCAAAATCGCGACCAAAATTGTCGTCGCTCTACAGCGACCCTGACCGCACGCTCGAACGCCGCCGGAAGATCGTTCCCATGTGCCTGATTAACACGCACAAGAGCATCTGAAACCTTGCGCTTCAGGTTTTCGTACGCCGCGCTGAAGTACGCGCGGTAGTGGTTGATAATGGGTGATCCGGCAAGATCCTGGGCACAGAATGGGCAATTCACCCTGCCCGTCCCTGCGACCGGCTCCGCTATGCGCCGCATGCCCTCGCCTACCCATGTCTCTCCGCCCGGACCGAGTCCAGCAAGATGAGCTTGTACCTGTGAGGCAGCAGCCGCATCGAGAGATGGCAGGTCTTCCCCGAGGATTCGATCGATGGATACGGTGTCAAAGGCCGGCAAACTCAGGGCGTCGAACAGTGGCGTTGTGCGAACTGGTTCTCGCTCGCGGGCTGCGTCCAGGCTGCGTTGTGTGGCTTCGATCGCCTCGTCGATTTCTGCACGCGCCGGAAGCGCGCAGAAATCATCCACCGAAAGCGAGCCTCTTTCCGCTAAAGGTATCGCCGCCGCTTTTTCCCTAAGCGCAGTGTTGTGCTCTTCTATCCGTCGAATAAGCTGCTGGAGTTGTTGGTTCAGCGCCACTGCCTGAGCGCCGAGGATCAGCTCGTGCAGCTTCTGCCGGTGTCCCGCATCAACGGCCAAACCGGAGTAAACGTTCTGGTCAATGAACACGTCGTCGAACACAGCCAAGTTCGATAGCGTGCGGTTCCAGGCATTATTCTGAAACATTGCCGCCGGAGGACCGCCGTTGCAGTCCATAACAACATGCGGGGGATGCTGCGCGGCGAGCCGACGCCGCTCCGCGATCGGGACTGGGTCGCCAGTGGCTAGCGAACGCAAAATCGCGGCGAGGGTGGTCTTACCTCTGCCATTCTCGGCATACACGAGTGTAAGACGCGCGAGAGGGATGTTCGCGGCGGCGCTGACCGAATCAAATAGACCTATATTTCTTAGCAGTTGGATGCTGTTGATCATGCGGCACCGTGTCTGGACGTTGCGTTCTGCGTGTAAATCCTATCGTATCTTAACTACGCTTCGGCATCAGTCTCCGCGGGAATGCAGTTGGAGAACCGATTCATTTCGCGTTACCGGTGCGTGCCCTTCGAAGTAGCAGCGAAGAGGCCGGATAGCTTCCGGATAGACGATCAATTCCCCGGGTGGTCGCCAACTCGGAAGTTGTGATTCGGATGAACTCTTCCGTCAGTGCGTGCGCCACTCTTGGGTCGCCCAACGTATCAACTGTTTTTCTCGCTTCTTAACAGCCGCGCGATTCCACTTGCCCTTGGCAATTAGCTTAGATACTTCTATCGCCTGAAGGAGCCCCTGGGTGGCGTACGTGGCTGCCTTCTGACTTGGTAACAAATCTTGGAGCTTTGAGTTGACTCCAGGCGGTAACATGATGAGATTTCCAAGACGATGTACGTAGATGCCGCTTGTCGAAGGGCTATCAGAGCCCCTACTCTGAGGAAAAATGTGTTCTATTGATTTTGATGGGTCAACGTTCCAAATGCGATTCCACATACCCTCATTTATAGTTTGCCCTGCTTTTTGCGCCAAATATTCCTCATATCGGTATAGAAAGTATCGAAGTTCTTCAGACCAATCTTTGTAACAGTCCTTGTTGTGCAAATTTTTAACAACCGAACGAATTGCGAATTCGTCATCGATTCCCAGTTTCTGAATCTCTTCGATTACCTTCTCCGCCTTCAGGTTTTCATTTGTAATCTTCCACGCCAGCCGAACGTAATCTCCGACTTTCTGCCTCGCATCAAACCTTCCAAGGCCATAGATTCTAAACGTTACATTTTCCCACTCTCTCGACAGTCGCCTTTCATCACTCTCGGGAAAGCCTCTCAGCAATATGGCAACAGCCAGAAGTCTTGCCTGGACGATTCGCGTAGCCGCTGTAATGCGTTCGTTATTAAGCAGGCGGCTCTCGGTCTTTGTTACTTTCAACACCCATTTCGAGCAGTCCACGACGCCCCGCGGGCTCCCTTTACACGCGGAAACCAGGGTCTCGACCGCGTCCTCCTCGCTCAGGGGTCGAGCGGGTATCGAGGTTGATTGGAGCGTCCCTGCGAATCGGACTGTCTCTTTGTTCAAACTCTGCCACCGCAACCCGATTGCACGGTAAATCTCTGTCCAGAGGTTGTGTAGCTCCGCTACTGTATCGAGCTTCGCGCTCTTGCCTGGGGAGTCGAAAACAACGGCCATCAGCAGGCTCTTCAGTCTGTCAAACCATGTTACGTCCAGACCACGGCTGTTGAGCACCTCAAAGACCGTGTAAACAACTCCTTCATCCTCAATTTCAAAGAAAATTGCAGACAGACGGTTCTTTATGATTGAGTACAGGTCTATCGGCTTGCGTTTATGCTGCTCACTCCAAACCGAAACGAATTTTTCACATTCGGCGATAGCATCGATGATGTTCTGGTCGGCAGAAGTGTAGGGCGATTTAGCGTCTGGAACCGTTCCGTCACGCAAATAATCGGCAAATATATGATTGCTGTCGTGATTTGTCACGAGCAGGGCAAGATCATCGCCTTTCACCAACAGCGAATCGATTTCTTCGGCGCGACGAATGTCATCGGCCTTTAGTTGCTTGCTGAGCGCTTTCAGTAAAATTGTCAGTGTCGTTAATCGTTGTTGACCATCGACGACTTCTATCTCCTGAAACTCATCCGAGGCGATGCGCTTCTTCTTTCTACGCAAGCCGACGATTGTCGCCATGAAATGCGTTGAATCAGCGTCTGACTCGAATACCTTTTCTATGTCGTTAAATAGGTCAGCACGTTGTTTGGTTTGCCAGCTGTAAGCTCGTTGGTATTCGGGAACCTTAAACAGCCGACCAGAAAGTAGGCCACCAACGGACAGATATAGCGGCTGAATTTGCATCCAACCCCTCCAGTTGTTAACTATTTACGAAATGCAACCTTGCGGTGCTACAAATTTCCGCACTTTTGTCCGATTACATCCGCTGAGACTACACTAAGCGTGTCTTGCCCAGCAAGGCACTGCCGTGTATGATTTCGCGGTGACTGCCCACGATGCCCCATCCCTCGGCAAATATTTTTCGACAGCAAATAAAATCCGCAAACAGTGGGAGACTCCAGCGGACAAGGATTTGTGGTTCCGCGCAGAGGATGCTAAACACTAGGAGACTCGTCTCCAGCCTGGCCTGTATCGTCCGCCAAAACCTGGGGGAACGAAAACCGATTCCGACACTGCTCAAGTTGGAAAACGAATTGTACGAAGAATTTATGCAATGCGCTCCGCAGCTTTCTGATACTAAATCGGGCGAAGACGAGTGGGAATGGGGTGCATATTTCCTTATGCAACATCACGGGGTTCCGACTCGAATTCTCGACTGGTCAGATGGAACGCTCATCGCCCTCCGCTTCGCTGTGAGAGAGAAACCCGAACCGCCGACGACGGGCGCTTTCATTTACGTCCTCGACCCAGATTCGCTCGCACAACACTTGCGAAAGCTTCCAGAACGAACGGAAATTGAGTCTCGTTGGAAGGAATACTCCAAGTCCGACCCATACCATCAATATGATGATGACTGGGGCCGTCTGTACTTACCTTTGGATGAGGATGATGAGAAGAATCCTCTCTTGGCGGCACCCAAAATTCCGATGCTGGACGATGCTCCTCACATCAATCGACGGTTCGCGGCTCAGCGAAGTAGGTTCATGGTCTTCGGCTCTGACCCGCTGTGGATTTCCGATTGGGCGTAAGTACAAGATTCGCGATTCGAGGAAATTAGTATTCCGGTAGATGAAATAACTCCGATTCAACAAGAACTCAGAGATGCGGGCATTACGGAATCGGTCACCCTCGCACGCGAGGGCGACATCGATGAAGGCAAAGATCTGACGTGGCTTATCCAGTGGCCGCAATGTGATCGAAGCGGCAGGCGAGGCGGCTGGGCTGGCCGAGGGAGTTACTGCTCATTTCTTTGATGATTTACTGACCCTTGGTCGCCTCTCCGAAAGCGACGAGCTGATGCCGGAATATCTTGCTTATGCGCAGATCAACCTGTTCACCACTCGCTTCGAACTGAATTGGCTCCTCGTGATGCCCGATAAGTAAGAGCATCGTATCTTCCGCGCGGTTTCACATCGAGACGCAGCTCCGAATCGCCCCAGTTACGAATATCCGCATTTTGATCTCCCTTGCTCTTGTGCTTGAAATGGGGTTTGAGAAATTCAGTAGCTCGGCCAAATCTGGGTACAAAAAGGGGACGATAAGAAGTGACATTTGGTACCTTGTGGTATCAAAGGATGTCCGCCGACACCGTTTGATTTTAATCGATTACATCACAACGTTGCGCTGTCACCGCAGCTGCTGCGGGCTGCTCCGGAATGTTTCAACTCTCTTGAGCTAATTCCAATGCGCAGGACTTCTTAATCTCCTGGGAAGTCTCACGCCTGACGACATTCTCAACATCCCGCCAGACGAGTAGGGCCCGCTCGTCGTGGGGAAAATGTCCCGTGCAAGCTGGTCGCTATTACGAACATGCGGTGGTCTTGCACACCCGCTAGGTTCCCTCAAGTTCCCGGTGACACTCCACATTTTCCCGGAAAGAATACACCAATGAGCAAGTCGACGATGCGCGCTCCCAGTTCTCTCTTCTCTTCCGCCAAACGCTTCGCGTTCATCGTGGCGGCTTGAGATATGAGGTCCGATATTTTTCCCTCCAAACACGGAACAATGTGATCCAAGTAGGCCGCTTTTCCGGCCTTGTCTTGAAGCTCAAGGTACATTTCATGTCCGATCCTCTGGAGCTCCTCGATTCTCGCGAAGGCAACCGCCAAGTCTTTGGTAAGGGATTTTGACTCTTGTTTGAAATAAAATGCTGCCAAGCCGAACACCGTCATGAGAACTATGCACAATGCTAGAGCGACCGAATGAAAGCTCATGGTTTCCTCCCTCCAAAATGTTTGCCGAACCGCGTTTCAACATCATCCCTAGCCTGTTGGCCAGCCGCCTCAGCCTCGTTGATTTCCGTTTCAGTGAGCTGCGTTTGTCCACCGGAGGCATGAGCTTTGGGATGACTGAGAGGCTTTATCAACGCAAAAGCCAACCCTAGGATCACCAGAATCAGCGCAAAATGCCGGAATACGAAATCCCAGAAATTCGAGGAGTCCAAGTTGTCCTCCTTGGATCGATGTCAATTAGATGTGGCGAAGAACAAGCTAGTTTGGAGGTCGGCGGCTAACCCCTAGACTATGGGCGATTGTCCCGCTACCGCTGTCAGATCGTAGCGAAACACCTTCACTTCCCCAAATTCCACTCCTTGAGGTGAAACCGGAGAACTTCTGAATTCGGTCGATCTTTTGGATGCGTAGGCTGCAAGAATTTCTCCTTTTCGAGCTTCTCATAAACGGTTCCTCTGAGAGCACCTGAGATAACGATCTTATGCGTGTCCGGGTGAACTCCGATTTTGCCCAGATCAAAAAGTGTATGGATGTCACCCCGAAGCAGAATGCCGTTCTGAACGTGATTGAATTTCTCTCCACGGTATGCCTGAATGTGAGCCGCCTCTAGCGCCTCAGGGAGGTCACATTTCGTAATCGGGCATCGATGTCCGTACGCCAAAAGCAATTCTGTCCTGAATCTATGCTGGCCCCGTCGCCGCACAATCGCTTGCAACGCCTTCTCTCTGGCGTCCTTCTTGCTTTTTGGATTGAAATCGCCTGCACGTTCGACTTTTCTTTCAGCGTGATCTAGTTGCTTTTGTAGATTTCTGGTAGAAACCGATGTTCGATTTCTGATGCGCTTCTTGCCTTGCCTAGCCGGAGTTCTGCGCTCTGTAACGAAGCCCTTCAGATAAGCTCGGAGACTCTTCGGATCAATGTCGTTGCCGTGTCTTTCTCGGAACCAATTGCGAATTTTTGCGACGCCCCAACCGCGCTCTCTATGAAACCGCAAAAGCCACGCTTTGCGAGCGTGGAATATTTGATCGACCGTTATCATCTCTGGGGCCTTAACTCCTAACGGCATCGTATCAATTCTTGCGCTCAAAATGCTCGATTGCCGCAACAACGAGTTCTAGTGCGCCACTTTTTCTTGAGGAGAAGTTATTTCTGGTGTTTTGAGTCTGGCAGAGGCTCTCAATCTATTCGTCTATTGGCGTTCCACCCGGATGTACCGAAACTCTGGTCAGTGGGGTCAATATCATGTGCGCGTATTCAGCTTGGCCGCGTTCGGCATAAACATTCGCGGCTACGAACGGCCACACGCCCTCTGACTTCCATCAAACTGCCATCAACGGACCCAACGGTCGCGCGCACCAACTACCGAGGGCCGAGTATGTTATTGATTCGAGCTCGGGGCTAGAGCGCCTGCGAGCGCTGGCCGCGGATTCTGCACAGGCGACAAGACCGAAATTCGGTGTCATCGTAGCGGAATACTCTCGCCGCGATTGGATAGGTCTCGCGTACGCGTGAGTGTGGGTGGATCCACGCAATTCGGGTGGGTCGCCCGGAGTTGCCATGGGGACCCGGACGAGCAAAGCGACGAATGGGCGGCGGCTGACCGTTGCGTCGAAGGGTGCGGCACCGAAATGTCTAAACCGTTCTTTTGGGTGGTTTGGAACGAGCGGCCATCCGACGCCGGGCGACCTCTTGTCATCCTAACTTGCTGGCGGCCACTACGAGCAGGTCGTCTTTGGCGAATGGTGATGAGATGATCCTCCCGGCGCGCGCCTTCGACGAGCGCTCCGGCAGCCAGAGCGTCTCGACGCCACGTCGACATGGCAGAGCGACCGAATTAGCTTTCAACAACTGAAGTACTTCGGGTACTAGTCGCCTGGCTCTATGATCTAACCCTCGGTAAAGCGCGTTCTCCCTCCGACCTCTGCCTCTTCGTTCAAAGAGCTTTTTCAGGATCGTAATCATGACGCGAACGCCCAAAGGCAAATGGAGATCAAGGATTTCATTTGTTGTCTCTGCGCCTGCCGCGAAGGAATCGATCTCGCAGTCTTGAAAGACTCCCAATGGCAGATCTCCCTCGGAGATCCGGCCGTCGAACCTTGCGATGTAGCACCGCTCGAATTTCGGAAGAGCGCTGCTGTCGAGTTCTGAATCAATCCCGAGGTCCCCGAAGAAGCAGTCTTGGAAATGAACGCTTTGCGAACATGGCATGCCGTTTGAGAATTCGACTTGTGAAATCAAGACGTCCTTGACGAATACGTCCGGGGCGATCTCGTGCCCCGCCTCGATCGCAGCGAGAACGAGATCGGCCGCGAGGTAGATGTTACCGAGCGCTGCCGCTCGTTGAATAGCGGCGGTGACCTTCGCGGCGGCGAATCCACCACGCTGAAACTTTTCGGCTGCAACTGAAACTCCCAATGGACCAGCACCGCACTCTAGGGATTCTGGGTACAACGAGGAATCGTACGGATTTTCGGTGAACGCGTAGATGTCACCGGCCCGGCAGGTTTCGGCGAAGGATTCGTCGATGAATCGGCGCGTCTCCGACTCGCCTTGCTCTACTCCGAGACCAGGTAATCGCTGGAGCAATAGCATCCCCCGCTCGTCCGGCGCATACCCGCAGATCTCTTGAAATGCCGAGACGATATCGTCGGGGCCTAACGAACCCAATCCGTCAGGCGCTGACCGAGCTCGAGTCGCCAAGCGCTCTAGAATCCGCCGTACCGTCGGTCCGTCAATTCCTGCCTCGATTTGAGCCTCTCTAGAAGTGATCTTGTCCAAAAGTAGATTCCATCCAGAGGCTGGCTCCAAATGTGCTGCCCATTGACCCACCACATCTTCAAGAAGACCTCTGGAAGCCAAATACGCGACCAGTAGGGGCCGTGACGGTAACCATGACGGTACCGCGCCCTGCAACTTGGTTAGCTTCAAGTAATCCTGAAGTTGGGATTCTGTAAACTCATTGAGCGACAGATCCAGAGAATCGGAAATGCCTAAAGCTGCGCGTCTTTCGGTGTCATTATCGAAGAAATGCTCACGTCCAGAGATCGCTAGTCCCGAACTGATCGGGTGTTCGTTGACAAGTCGGCGGACGGGCTCCATCGCGCGGTAACGGTTGGGTCGGAGCTTGCGCCAGAGTCCTTGGATACTCAGGCCTGTAACTTCGTCGAACCCGTCAAGTAACAGCACTACGTAACCGGCCCGCCACGCCCTGACGAGATGAGCGGGATGCTCAAAACCGACTGCGCGAGCATGCCGTTCGAGAACTTCGGCAGGTTCCGTTTGCCCGTAGTGGTCACGCAAGTTCAGGTATACGGGAAACTGTGGCGACTTTCCAGACCGATATCGGGCAGCCAATTTTCGATAGAGATAGAGAAGCGTCATGCTCTTGCCCGCGCCGTAGTCGCCGAGCAGAACGACCCTGCGGGAGGTTTCAAGGAATCCAACAACGTCGTCGGGCGTACGAATTGTCGGTTTGCCCGCCTCAGCTAACCCCAGCGGAACGTAGTTAATCGGCGCCGTCTGACTTCCTGTTACCGGATCTCTTACGCTTCCGAACGCGTAGTTTTCCCTCGCCGTTAAGTACATGGGAGCATCAATAAGACGAGACTGGAACTGGGAAAAACCAAGAATCGTTAAGAATGACTTGTGTCGATCGGCTACCTGGCGCTGGTCGGCGGTGGGTTCATCGCGGGTTATGAACCACGCTCGTAAGGCTTTGTTGGATGAGGGGCGTTGCAGCTTCAACTTCAAAGAAACCAATTTATTAACGTCCTGCTTGGCTTTATCTAGCTTTCGAGATGTTGTGGCTTCGACGAGATGAATGCACTCCTCTGTCTCGAACACCCCATCCCGCTCTCGACCGTCTACGTTGACCGCACCGGAGTAACGCGCCGCAGGCCACAGTGCGCGAGCTACTCTCCGCACCTCATTCTCAAAATCCTTGTGTTCTTGTTCCATATCGTGCTTCCGGGCGCCTTAGTTCAGCTAAGGGGTACGCCTCGCTGAACGACCATTTAAGTCGCAGAGCATATCAATAAAATGTGCGGATGGCCAACCGTTCCGTAGTACAAGATTCGACACGTACAGATTCAACACACGATGGGTGGCCCAGCGTGCCGCGACCCGTGCTGTAAAAGCAAATGCGGCACAGTGACGCTGCGACTACGTTTCGGATTTACACGCACGCAATCCCCAATCGCAGCGCGACGCGATGCAGGCAATGAGTACGAACGCGCCAATCAGTAAGCAAAACGACGTGCGAGTGGTTGAAAAATAAGTGCGTGGCGGAAGCGTGCGGGAGTCGAACCTAAGTTCGAAGCGCTAAAAGTAAAACAACACGCACGCGGTGGGAACCAGCGTTTGAAGTTCTACACTCCGATTTGGGAAGAATTCTGGTGTCAGTTCTGGGTCAGTTGGTTTGCTGTTTTGGTACAATCCGGGCACATCGTGGCTGCTCGCGATTTTCGCATGTGACGGAAATGGCTTGGTTTGACGTGTTTAGACACACCGGGGCGGAAAGCGTGGGATGGCTTAAAAGGCCGCAGCCGTTCTTTTTTTTCCTTCTAGCTTGCGCGAGACTTCTCAGCGGTCGGTCGCTTTCATACCAGGTGCAGCATATCGGTCGCCCGCAAGCTCGTTTTGTGGCACGGCAGCCTCGAACTCCGCCACCTCGCCCGGAGTTAACTTGATCTCTGATGCAGCCGCATTCTCTTCCAGATACTTCCCTCGCTTCGTGCAACCCGAAGGTCCCCAGTCCTAGGCTGCTATTACTGCAATACGGCCAATTTTCTGAGACTTCGGTCTGATAACGATATCCACGTCACGATCCAGGGCTGTAACAAAATTCATAAGCCGTTCGACAGAAAAACCGTCCAATTGGTAATTGGAGAGAGCCGACACCTTCGGTTGATTCACTTTCAGGCGCCGCGCCGCTGCCGTTTGCGATAGTCTCCGGCCCTGAATTATCTGGTTGATCGCAACTGCGAGGCGGACCTTTGTCTGTTTTTCCTCTGCATTGGGTCGACCAAGGTCGGCGAAGACATTGCCGGAACTTGGGACTACGTCCGACTTATTTTTTTTGTTTCGCAAATCGCACCTCATAGTCCGCTCTGGCTTCGATGAGCCGTCTGCCAATCAGTTCGACATCTTTCCGCGCAGTCTTTATCCCGCTGGGCGATTTCTTTTGGAAGGCATGCAGCACATAGACGGCACTCTCAAACTTGACCGTGTAAACCGCGCGATAGGTATCTGCGCGATGGTCCTCGACTACCTCGAAGACTCCTGGTCCCTCTCCTCGCCAAGGCTTCGCGCTTGGATGCTTTCCGCCAAATTGCGCGACGCTGAGAGCTGTCCCGATCTCATCGATAACCGCCTCGGGGAAACCCAATAAGTCGTCCTTGCTCGATCCGGTCCAGAACAGCGGCTTCTCGCCGGGGACTCTCTTCGGTCTCGTCATGGAATTATCCCAGTTCTAGGATATTCAGTCAAGCGGCTGACCTCCTCAAATATCCTCGTATATAAACACTTCCGCGACCTGCTTCCCAAAGACGCGGGCAATCCTAAATCCGAACCTGAGGTTTGGGTGAAATCGGGCTTTTTCAATGGAGTTGATCGTTTGGCGCGTGACGCCCACCTGGGCGGCGAGCTGTGCCTGGTCAGTTCGCGTTCCGCGCGTAAGGCGCGCATACGATCCTTGAATAGATGCATCGGGGCTAGCCACAGACAACTTGGGTCCGAACAGGGTCCAATAAATCGTGGCGAATAGCTCCTCAGAGTACCGATGACGGGCTGTCAGCGCCGTTCAGTATCACTAAGTTCCAGCAAACTGCCACTCTGTCACGGCAGAGGTCGCGGGTTCGAGTCCCGTCGTCCCCGCCATTTCTTCTCTGGCTTGTACTGATTTCCGCAAAACCGGCGGGGGTGCAAAAAAAACTTTTGCCGTCCTTTTTGCGCCCTTTTGTCGTCTCTTGAACGAGTTCCCTTCCATTTGCGGTTTTTTCTCACATTGCCGGTCGGCTAACTACCGTTCGGGTCGGCCGCGGCATTTTTCCCGTGGGATGATGTTCTAATTACTGAATAATGATACGCGTCACGATTGCGCTTCCTGACGAACTCTCAGCGGCCCTGGCTACCC
>Ga0209008_1000137_pt1 | contig 35561 bp, 33 predicted proteins | sample JacPin_JW_Ref_O3_FD_187963 | JGI IMG/M metagenome (GOLD analysis project Ga0209008, IMG submission 187963) | Forest soil microbial communities from Algoma, Ontario, Canada - Jack Pine, Ontario site 1_JW_Ref_O3 (SPAdes) (version 2) | ecosystem: Environmental > Terrestrial > Soil > Boreal... | reverse complement strand
TGCCCCCCGATCGAAATTCGATGCGACCATCGGGCCGTAAAAGCTCACCCACCGAAACTTTTGCCAGAGGAAGATCTGAATCGCCGAAATATCGCTTGCGCCGAGCAGGATTTTCGGCGCCCTCGGCGCAGGCTTGAGGCCCTCGACTAGGTAGGTCGAACCATATCCTCCGCGCGAACAAAATATCGCGCGTGTAGAGGTCTCGGCGAGCGCCTGCCCGAGCGCGCCCAAGCGATCGGCGGCGGAACCCGCAAAGAACCCTTCACTCGCTAGCACGGTTGCCTCGTCCGATTTCGGCGCGTACCCCAGGCGCACCAGTTCTTCGCACCCCTTCTGCAGATGCCCCGGCTGAACAGGGCTTGCCAGCGAAAGGATTCGAATTCCATCGCCGTGGCGCAGAGCAGGTGGCTTTAGAGGGGGCGGCATCTGACGCAATCGAGAATAAGGAATTTGAACAGTCGAGTCTAGCGGCAGCAACCATGGGGGGCGGTTAAGAGTTAAGGGACGAGATCAAGAACCAAGCTCATGGACCTTAGTTAATTGTAAACATGACGTTTGACGACGTTCCGCCGCCAGGCGCTGGATTCGTCACCGTAACGGTTGCCGATCCTGCGGCCGCGATCTCGGCCGCCGGAATATACGCTACCAGCTGCGAACCGCCGATAAAGGAAGTCGCAATGAAGCTGCCGTTCCACTCCACGAAGGCGTTCGGCCCAAATCCCGAGCCGTTGATCCTCATCTCAAAATCCCCTCCGCCATGAGCCGCGCTCGAGGGTGACAGAGAAGAAACGGTCGGGGCAGACGTACTGGGTCCGGTAATAACAAAAGTGAGCGACGGCGTTGCAACGACCTGATCCGGAGTGCTGACCGCGACGCTGGCGGTGCCGGCGGTGGCTATGTCATCACTGGTGATGGTCGCGGTCGCAACCGTAGTGTTCATAGGAGCAATCGTGGTTACGCGCTGGCTCCCGTTCCAGGTGACTACGTCGTTGGTCGCAAAGCCCGTGCCGTTTACCGTGATCGTAAAGTCCCCGCCCCCGGGATTCGCGATCGCCGGGTCGAGAGAAGTGATCGTCAATCCGGCTTGTGGCTGCACGACCGTAAAGATGTCCGCCGGAGGAATCACCTGGGACGTACCTCCTCCCGGTATCGGATTGGTAGCGGTAATCGAGATCGAATTCGCGCTAGCCACGTCGGACGCGAAGATCTGAACCGAAAGCTCGCCCGTGGAGTCGTTGAATGTCGTCGATCGCGGGGAGCCGTTCCAGTTGACGAATGTCACGCCGCGAGCATTGGACTGAAAGCCCGTTCCGGCGACAGTCAGCGTGAAACCCTGACTTCCCGCGGTAATGTTCGAAGGAAAGAAACTGGTGACCGTTGGCGTTGCATTGAACTCAGGAATCTTCTGGCCGCCGCAACCCCACAGCAGCCCGAGCGTTGCTGCAAACGACGTGAACGCAACCCAGCGCGAACGCTTCAAGACCAGCCTCCTAGTATCTTTCAAACGGGGATCCCGAAGCCGCTCGGCGCCAGCACCCGGGAACGCGGAACGAGGAACACGACAAACCGTCTGCAAATCCCCTGCAGATTGAATACGATTGATAGCATCCCGGCCCGCGACACGTCAACTCGGATTCGGGAAAGAAACGAATGGTTGGCTTCTGCAGGCCCGGCATCTAGCGCAGGGCATGGGCCTCGCAATGGGCATGCAGCGCGCCCAACTTCGACAGCAACTCGCGCTCCTTCGGAACGGTCACGTCCGCATCAAATTCGACGACGAAACCGTCCGGGGACCTGTGACTCCGCCACCGCCGAAGCTCAATGCCCAGTTGCGTCGCGATATCGTGCACGCGTTCGACCAAGCCGGCCCCTTCGGGCGCGGTGATGCGAAAGTTCGTGAGCTGACTGTGGAGGCCGAATCGCTCCTCGGCCATACCGAGCAGGACCAGCGCCACAAGCAGCAACAGGGTGGTAAAGACTGCTGTGACCGGCATTCCCGCTCCGCACGCCATTCCCACGGCGGCCATCACGAAAATCGTGGCGGCGCTGGTGATACCCAGCACGGCGCCGCGCTCGCGTATCACGACGCCGGCGCCGATGAACCCGATACCCGTAACAATCTGCGCTGCGATGCGAGTGTGGTCTCCGCCTGAATTGTTGGCCATCTGCCAGGAAATGATTGTGAACAGGGCGGCCCCGAGCGAAATCAGCATATTCGTTCGCAGCCCGGCTGGCTTGTGCCGCAACTCGCGCTCGAGGCCGACCACGCCTCCCAGCACTGCTGCGAGCATGAGCCGGCCGACGATGTAGCTCGTCAAATCGAGCAGCATGGCACCCCACAAACGAACCGGGCGTGAACCGACAAGCCCGGCGAGCCCGCCCTAGAGCTTGAAGGAAGTCAGCTTCGCGAACAGTCGCGCGCGCGCGGTAATTTCCTTGCGAGTCACCTTCGCCAGCCGTTCCACCCCGAATCGTTCGACCGTGAAGCTTGCCAGCACCGAACCGTAGACCATCGCGGCGCGCAGGTTTTGCTCGCTGACGCGTCCCTTCCCGGCAAGATATCCCATGAATCCGCCGGCAAATGTGTCCCCGGCGCCGGTCGGATCGTGTACCTCTTCAAGAGGAAATGCGGGGACCGAAAATACGAAGTTCTTGCGGATCAGAATCGCGCCATGTTCACCCCGCTTGATGATCAGAGTGCTCGGCCCCATCTTGAAGATCTGCTTGGAGGCGCGGAACAGGTTGTGTTCGCCGGTCAGCTGGCGGGTCTCATCGTCGTTGATCATCAAAACGTCAACGTGCTTGAGAGTTTCACGGAGCTCGGCGTTAAAATCCCCAATCCAATAATTCATCGTGTCAAGGCCGACCAGCGTTGGCTTGCCCCGAACCTGATCAAGCACGGAGCGCTGAAGCTTGGGATCGATATTGCCCAGGAAAATAAACGACGAATCAACGTAGGAAGCAGGAAGCGTAGGTCGAAACTCGGCGAAAACGTTCAGCTCGGTCGTGAGCGTCGTTCGCTCGTTCATGTTTTGGCTGTAGCGTCCGGCCCAGAAAAATGACTTGCCCTTGGCATGCTCCAGGCCCGCCAAATCGATCTTGCGGCCGCGGAAAACAGCCTCATCTTTCGCCGTGAAATCCTCGCCAACGACTGCCACCAGGCGGACGGGCGCGAAGTGACTCGCGGCCAGAGCGAAATAGCTCGCCGCCCCTCCGAGCGTGCGTTCAACCTTGCCGTGCGGGGTTTCAATGCCATCGAAAGCGACCGATCCCACTACCAAAAGCGACATGATCTCTCCTGTTTTCTTGCGGGCCGTGCCGGGCAGTTCTGCGGCTTATTTAGCGATGTACTTGCCAATGATCGGCCCGAGGCGCTTTTTCGCCGCTGCGGGAATCACCTTGCGGTCGGTTACGATTGCGTGGGCAAGCGCAGCTCCGCATTTGCAACCTCGCTCATCGCTCAACGTACGCACGGCCTCGCGAATCGCCCGCTGCACGTTGTCGGTGTTGCTGGCCATGTTAGCGAGGATTTCATTGAGCGTGACGGCGTCGTGATGCGGGTGCCAGCAGTCGAAATCAGTGATCAAAGCGATCGTAGCGTAGCAGAGTTCCGCTTCACGCGCGAGTTTGGCCTCGGTCACGCCGGTCATCCCGATCACATCGAATCGCAGCTGCCGGTAGGTGTGCGATTCAGCGATGGTTGAAAACGCCGGACCCTCCATGCAGACGTATGTGCCGCCGCGATGTGTCTTGATTCCTGTGCGGTCGCACGCCTGGGCCAGATGCGCGGAAAGAGCCGCACAAGTGGGCTTGGCAAAACCGACGTGAGCGACAATCCCGTCGGTAAAAAAAGTGGAGATACGTCCGCGGGTACGGTCGAAGAACTGGTCCGGGATCAGGAATTCCAGCGGTGGCAGGTCCTCCCGCAGTGATCCGACCGCGCTCACCGAAATAATCCGCTCGGCGCCGAGGGTCTTCAAGGCGTAAATATTCGCGCGGTAGTTGATTTCACTCGGCGAGAGCCTGTGACCCCGGCCGTGGCGCGAAAGAAATGCGACGTGTCGACCTTCAAGCGTACCGACGACAATTCGATCCGACGGATCTCCAAAAGGGGTCCTGACGCGGACTTCCCGGGTGTCGGTCAGCCCGGCCATCTGGTACAGGCCGCTCCCACCGATGATCGCGGTTGCGAATGTCTGCTTTTTTCCACTAGATGTCTTTTTTCTTGGCCTTGCCATTCATTCTCCTGGAATCGGGCGCGCCTAGTCGATTGTCGCCGGCTCAGCTTCCCATTGACCGTCCCGTTCACGCAGGAACGCGGCAGGACATCTCGCGTCGTGGGCAAACACGGCGAGCCATCCCTCGCGCACGACCTCGGGAATCCATCGTTTCTTGTTCTCAAGCGTCGTCATGGGGTAGAGATCGTAACCCATAATCCATGGAATCGGGAGATGCGCCGTGGTTGGGACCAGGTCTGCAAGCAGGAACGCGGTCTTCCCTCCGCCGGTCAGCTTGACTCCCTGCATGTGGGCGGTGTGCCCTGGAAGCACGATCACCTCGACTCCTGGTGCGATCTCGCCGTCGCCGTCAAGTAGCGAATACTTTCCTGAAGCCTCGATAGGCGCGTAATTCTCGGTAAAATAGCTCGCGCGGTCGCGCTCGTTCGGGTGCATGGCATGCTCGAATTCCCCGCGCTGGACGATGTAGCGAGCATTGGGAAACGCCTCGACGACCTTGTCCTTTTCCAGGCGCGTGTTTCCACCGCAATGATCGAAATGAAGATGCGTGTTCAGAACGATGTCAATGTCCTCTGGACCCACTCCATAGCGGCGCAAACCGTCGGCCAGAAATGGACCATCAAGGCCATAGATTTCCCGCACCTTCGCGTTCAACTTGTCGCCCGCCCCGGTCTCGACCAGAATCCGTTTTCCCCCGGCACGGATCAGCAGACAATTCATCGCGAGGGTGATGCGGTTGCGCGCGTCCGGCTGCATCTTCTTTTCCCAGAGCGGGCGAGGGATTACGCCGAACATCGCGCCGCCGTCCAGCAGCACGTGCCCCGCGGAGATGACGTGGAATTCCAGCTCGCCGAGCTTCACGCGCAGCCCCTTGCGAGAATTTCCTCGACGGCGGCGTAGGGGTCCTTCTTTCGCGCGGCCACTTCCCCGGCGATCCTGTCGAATGCCGCCGAGCTTGCCCGGTCACCGAGCACCCGTTCAACCAGGCGCGTCTCGACCAGCCGAAGCAGCCACTCCTTCCAGTACGTGAGTTCCCGTGCCGGCCGGTCCGCGGACTTGTTCACATGATCCCGAAAAAGAGCGATCTGCCGCGCAAGCTCATCGACTCCCTGCTCTTCGGTTGCAACTGTGCGCACCACCGGCGGTCGCCAGCCGTTGCGAGCCGGGACCATCTGCAAAATGGCACTCAACTGTTCCTCGAAACGCCCTGAGCCTTCGTGATCGGACTTGTTGATTACGAAAATGTCAGCAATCTCCATGAGGCCGGCCTTCAGGCTCTGCACATCGTCGCCCATGCCGGGAACCAGGACTACGATCGTGCAATCCGCCAACCGCACGATTTCAATCTCACCCTGGCCCACGCCCACCGTCTCAACCAGGATCATGTCCTTGCCTGCGGCATCCAGCAGCAGCGCAGCGTCGCCTGTCGATTGCGCGAGGCCACCCAGATACCCGCGCGTAGCCATCGAACGGATGAAGATCCCCTCGTCGCCGGCATGGCCCTGCATGCGGACGCGGTCGCCCAAAATCGCACCGCCGGTAAACGGGCTCGACGGATCTACCGCAATGATGCCGACACTCTTGCTCTCGCGGCGATAGTGGGCCGCCAGTCGGTCGACCAGCGTGCTCTTGCCTGTACCAGGCGCGCCGGTAACGCCCACGCGCCACGCCCGGCCGGTAAAAGCAAAGAGTTCCCGCAGCAGCGCCTCAGCCTCGCCCGTCCGGTTTTCGATGGCCGAAACTGCGCGGGAAATCGCGCGAATGTCTCCTCGGCGGACTTGCTCGGCCCAGTTTTCAAGCTTTGTTGTCATGTCCAGATGCGCCCAGATCGCGCACTTGTGCAAAATGAAGGTTGGATTTTACCCTGAGTGTCTATTCGCGGGACCGGTTTTCGGCGGGCACGCTTGTGCCCCTGGGGCGCGGTGAGCGGCTGGAGTTGGCTTGGCCCGCCTGTCCGCCAGTGTGCTCCTCGTATGCCTTGATGATCCGCTGCACCAGGCTGTGGCGCACGACATCGCGTTCATCGAAATACACGAGCGATATGCCCTCGATCTTGCCCACCACGTCAATTGCCTCCACCAGTCCTGACTTGCGCGAGTCCGGCAGATCGATCTGCGTGACGTCGCCGGTGATTACGGCCTTGGAGTTGAACCCCAGGCGCGTGAGGAACATCTTCATCTGCTCGCTCGTGGTGTTCTGCGCTTCGTCGAGAATCACGAACGAATCGTTTAGTGTCCGGCCGCGCATGAATGCGAGCGGTGCGACTTCGATGATGCCTTTTTCAAGGAAGCTCTCAAGCTTGTCCGCTTCGAGCAGATCGTGAAGAGCGTCGTACAGCGGCCGCATATACGGGTCAACCTTTTCCTGGAGCGTCCCGGGAAGAAAACCCAGCCGCTCGCCTGCTTCGACCGCCGGTCGGGCCAGGATAATCCGGTTGACTTGCTTTGACAGTAACGCGGACACGGCCAGCGCAACGGCAAGGTATGTTTTTCCCGTACCGCCGGGACCGATCGCGAAAACCATGTCGTAGGTTTCCAGAGCCTCGATGTAGCGTTTCTGGTTCGCGCTCTTGGGCACCACGCTTTTCTTGCCGAGCGCGCGTTTATGCGACGGCGAGAACGCACCGTGTAGTGTCGAGACAGGCTGGTCGGCTGCCGTGCGAAGCAGCGCCTTTACTTCCTGGCTTGAGGGAATGCGCCCCTCGAGGACGCGTTCGTTGTAGGCACCCAGCAGGCGCGCGGCACGTTCGACCTGGGCAGGCTCGCCCTCGATCTCCATATCGTGATCTTTCAGGTTCGTGGTGACGCGCAGCGTGGACTCAAGAAATTTCAGGTTTTCATCGAGGGTACCGAAGAGTTCGCTAATCCCTCCGGCGATTCTTACAGTTTGTTTCATCAAGTTTGGCGGCCGAGAAATAGCCTAGCGCGCCCCGCTAACCTCGGTCAAGCAGGAGCGCGCCGCCGTGTTTGCCGCCGCAACAGCCATGCGGGCGACCGCAGTTAGGCGAAGTCTAGTGCGTATTCGCCGCCGGGAACTGCACCTTCGGCACCGCACGCTCGGCTTCCGAAGCTGTGAAGTAGGCGTCGTTGCGCTGGAATCCCGACATGCCGGCAATAATGTTGTTTGGGAACAGCGCGATATACGTATTGTAAGCTTGAATCGCGTCGTCGTAACGCTTGCGCTCGACCGCGATTCGGTTTTCGGTTCCTGCCAACTCGTCCTGCAAACGCAGGAAATTCTCGTTCGACTTGAGCTGCGGATAATTCTCAACGATGAGCAGCAGGCGGCTCAGCGCGCCATCCAGTTGGCCGTTTGCGGCGATCCTATCCTTCGGAGTCTGCGCGCCACCGAGGGCCGCGCGCGCCTGGGCAATGTCGTTGTAGACGGTCTCTTCGTGTGCGGCGAAGCCCTTGACCGTCTCGACGAGATTGGGAATCAGCGCCGAACGGCGATCGAGGACAACATCCACCTGCGCCCAATCGGACTTGACCGTTTCATTCAGCGTGACCATCTGGTTTCGACGCGAAACGTACATGCCGCCGAAAAGCAACGCGAGGATCACCAGTACCGCAACGATTCCGAGCAATACCTTCATGAGTAGCCTCCGGCGAAAATCTATCACAGCACGACTGCAACAATCGCCATCTCTGAGTGGATACGCTGGGCGGCACTAGGAAGTTTCGAGCCGCCGGTCCACTTCATTGGTCACCACTTCGACAAATTCCAGATAGATCTGCACAGCTGCCTCGATATCGATTTCCTTCTCTTTGCGCTTCCCCGCACGAAGTTCAAGAATACTGTGGAATCCGGAGGCGTCGGCGCCGGTCAAAGCGGCGACGCCGTCTACGGCTTCCCGCTTGCCGTGCGCCTCGGGTTGGCCAAGCGCGAGTAGCGCATGGCGGAACAGAGCGCAAAACACGGCGACCGACGCCATCATGATGCCGAGATGCGCCTTCTTTTTCGGAGGAGCCGTAAGGATCGCCTGACGCAGACGCAGCCAGTTCGTCCGGAGCTCGCGCTCAACTTGCAGCCGATGCAGCCGAAGCGGGACCTCCATCTGCTCCAGGAAATCTGCGCCAAAAAGCATACGGTGATGGCGCTTCATGTCCAGCAGTTCGATCGCAAACACGTCTGCCGACCGTGCGAGCTCGTCGAAGGTGAAGATGAGCGGAGCCGGATTTTTCTGGCCCATCCACCAATCCGCGATGGGGTGGAGACGCTCGAGTTCAAGCACCGTGGTTCGCTCGACAATGCACAGAATGTTCAGATCGGAGTGCTTCTCCTGGAATTCGCCGGTGACGGCCGAACCGTAGAGCACCACAGCCTTTATATTGTCGCCCGCCGCCGATTTCAGCCGCGCCACCAAATCGCTCAGTTTCGTTTCCATGCTAACCGACCTCGCAATCGTTACCAGCTGCCGCCGGCGCCACCGCCGCCAAAACCGCCGCCACCGCCGAAACCACCCCCACCGAAGCCGCCGAACCCGCCGCCACCACCGCCTCCGCCGCCGAAACCTCCGCCGCCCCGTCCCCCTCCACCCATGCCCATCCCGATTAAGGGCCAAATCCACCAACCACTGCCGCCGCCTCTGCCTCCACCCCCTATGCTTCTTAGCAAGAAGAAAATAAAAAAGATCGCGAGCGGTATCACGAAAGGCGGAATCCGATGAGGTGGAGTGTCCTGATCGGGCTGCGGAGGTGACGCACCTGTCAGGGTGACGCCCTTATCCGCGGCTATCACGTCAGCCACGCGACGCGTCATCAACTGGATGCCGGCATCATAGTTGTTGCTGCGGAAATAGGGCACAGCCTCGCGCCCGAACCCGCCAACCTTACCGTCCGGCAGAATCGACTCGAGCCCGTAGCCAACCTGGGTCCAGTATTGGTGGTCGTCAATCGCGAAAAGGATCAACACGCCGCGCCCTTTGCCCTTCGGACCGAGTCCGAGACGCTCCGCGAGGTCGAACGAGTAATCCACGACAGGTCGACCACCAAGCGACTTGATGGTGACTACCGCAATCTCAGCGTCTGCCTTTTGGCTGACCTCTGTGCACAGCGCTGTGAGCTGTTCGCGCCCCGCCTGGCTCAGCACGCCCCCCAAGTCCGTCACATACCCGGTGGCTTTGACCTGGGGAGCGACCTGATCGACGGTTTGAGCCTGAGCGGACCCCAAGCCAATGCACACCAAGGCGGCGGCGAACGCCGCCAAAACGACCGGGCGGAGTCGAGCGACAGTTTGGTTGGGCGAAGGGCAGGTGGACATGGGTGCTTCAGCGGACCGGGCCATGGTAGAGCGCGCCGCACCAAGAGTCAACGCGCCGACCATAACTACGTAGCCGCGACCGAAAATGTAACGAGCGCTGCGGGAGGCATGCTCGGGACGCTATGGCCTTCCCGGTGTCCCCTTTTATGGGCTCTGTGGCAGGGTTGTCTGACGCGCTTACCATCCACGGCGCAACCGCAATTGTCACGCCGAAGACCCGATGCTACACTCATACTCCTTCGTGCACGAATGCGCACGATTGTTTCCCGGAACAGACATCTGAGGACGCCCGAATTCCTGCCCGAACGTCGAATATCAGGGGAAAGGCTTGGCCGCCCTGTCGCCGGGAGCGATTGTTCATGAAACAAATTGAGCTCCCAGCGCGTTTCAGTACATTGAAGCTGTGCGCAAGTCTGTGAACCGCTGAGTCATTTGAGAGGAAAAACACGATGAGTGGAAGGTTTACGCATGCAGTCTTGGTGATCGCGACGGCGGCCTCGCTAGTGGTCTCGCCCGTCTACGCTCAGGACCAGCCCGCGGCGGCCCCTGCGGCGCCTGCCACCCAGACAGACCAGACGCCGGGCGCGATACCTCCCCCTCCCCAATATCAGCCCCCTGCGGCGACCCAGGGCCCTCCGCCGGCTCCTACTCGAAACTTGGGACTTAGCAGCAGCAAGGACTATTCGAGACCGAATCCCTGGTTCCCGAACCTTATTGGGCCATACACCCCCATGAAGGTGCCGAAGCCCGAGGTCACCAATACTCCGCGTATCAATCAGCTGATCCAGGACGGCAAGCTCATGCTGAGTCTTGAGGACGCCATCTCGCTCGGCCTGGAAAACAACCTGAGCATTGCTGTCGAGCGGTACGTACCCTGGCTCGATGAAGCGAGCCTTCTCTACGCCAAATCGGGCGCCAACGGCAGGCTCCAGTTTGACCCGGTCTTCACCAGCAACCTGGCTCTTGAGCAAAACGTCACGCCCATTAACAACCCAATTTTCGCCGGTATCACAACTCAAATTACCTCTCCGGTGGCGCTTGAGAATCACATAACCACCGCAAACTTTGGATACACGCAGGGGTTCGCCAGTGGCGCGCAAGCGCAGGTAACTTTCGACAACACGCGCGAATCGACGAACTTTGGCGCCTTCGACCTTTTCAACCCTTACGAGCAATCCACGTTGACCGCCCAGGTGACCCAGCCGCTGCTAAATGGTTTCGGGCGGATTGCCAATACCCGCTACATCATCGAGGCGAAAAACACAGTAAAAGTTGGCGAATCCCAGTTCGCCCAGCAAGTAATCACTACGGTCACCCAAGTCGCAACCGATTATTGGGAGCTGGTGTTCGCGCGAGAGAACGTAAAAGTCGAGCAGGTTGCTGTGGCTGCCGATCAGCAGCTCTACAATAACAATAAGAAGCAGCTCGAAATTGGCACGATGGCTCCTCTAGACGTCATCACGGCGCAATCGCAGCTCGCAACCGACCAGCAAGCGCTCGTTCAGGCCCAGACCACCCAGTTGCTTGATGAGACCACTCTCCTGGTTGCGATTACCAAGGATCCCCTTTCCGGGACTCTGAATGGCGTCGAAATCGTTCCCACCACAACTATCTTTAATCCCAACATCGATAACATTTCGCTGAACGACGCGGTGAAGGAAGCATGGCAGAAAAGGCCTGAGCTTCAGCAGGCTGCGCTGAATCTGAAAAACGCCGGTGTCGAGGTGAAAGCGACCAGAAACTCGCTGTTGCCCCAGCTGAACCTTTTCGGCGAATACCAGGCGGCCGGTCTGGGCGGAGTCATTACGCCGGCCACTCCCACGGGCGCATTTATCGCGGAGAGTCCAATATTCGGTCCGGCCGCCGTCCTTCCCGACGGCACGATTCCCACCGGCAGCGTGCCCATCGGCATCTCAGGCGAGCCGATTACCGCCGCCGGGACGCCAATCCGAGGTGGTTTGAGCGACGACTGGGACGCCATGATTCGCGCGAAATATCCCACGATCGAGGGTGGAATCAATATCACCCTGCCGATCCGGAACCGGGCCGCCCAAGCGAACAATGCCACCGCGCAGCTGAACGAGCGCCAACAGGAAGTCGAGTATCTGCAAACGCAGAATACGATCGTGCTCAATGTGCGCCAGGCACTGATTACGCTGGTGCAAGACCGCGCCGCGATTACTGCCGCCGAGGAGGCTCGCATCTTCGCGCAGCAGAGCTACGACGACGAGGTGAAAAAGCTCCAGCTCGGCACCTCAACAGCCTTCACCGTCATCCAGAAGCAACAGTTGCTTACGGTTGCCGAAGGAACCGAGCTTCGCGACCGTATCAATCTCATCGAGGCCGAGTTAAACTTCAACCAGGCCATGGGCCGCACGCTCGATGTGCACAACATCACCGTGGCGAGCGCCCTCAAGGGTTCACCGACCGGCGTCCCGAATATTCCCGGCACGCCGGATGAGAACGCTCAGGCCGGACATAAGTAGTTTCGCGAGGTGAATTTTGGCGGACAAGAAAGCGCCGACGGCTCGGTCCCTTTCGGCTGGCGTCTCCTTGCGAGAAGTGTCGCCCGCGGAGCGATCATGGGAAGAAAAGACGCTCGAGCCCACGCTCAAGAAATCTCCCGACCGCAACTCCGATTTCACCACCGTCTCAAGCTATCCGATCAGACGTCTCTACACCCAAGCCGACCTTGCCGGCTGGAATCCGGATCGCGATCTCGGTGCGCCCGGGGCACCGCCCTACACCCGGGGCATTCATGCGACGATGTACCGCGATCGCCTGTGGACGATGCGCCAGTTCGCGGGCTTCGGCTCGGCAGACGACACCAACCGCCGTTTCCGCTATCTCCTCTCGCAGGGCCAGACCGGCCTTTCCGTGGCCTTTGATCTGCCCACGCTCATGGGTTACGACTCCGATCACCCGCTCGCGGAAGGCGAAGTGGGCAGATGCGGCGTCGCCATCAGCTCGCTTGCGGATATGGAGGCTCTGTTCGATCAGATTCCTCTGGCTGATGTCACCACGTCGATGACCATCAACTCGCCCGCAGCCCCCATCTGGGCGATGTATCTTGCGGTCGCTGAAAAGCAGGGCGCGGACTGGCAGAAGATTTCCGGCACGCTGCAAAATGACATTCTCAAGGAATATATCGCGCAGAAGGAATACATCTATCCGCCCGAGCCGTCGATGCGCATGGTCACCGACACGATCGAGTTCGGCGCAAAGCACACTCCGAAATTTAATCCGATTTCAATCAGCGGCTACCACATTCGCGAGGCAGGCTCGACTGCCATACAAGAACTAGCATTCACACTGCGCGACGGCATCGAATACGTCGATCACTGTCTGCGGCGCGGGATGCGGGTGGACGACTTCGCGCCCCGGCTTTCCTTTTTCTTCAACGCGCATAACGATTTCTTTGAGGAAATCGCCAAATACCGCGCGGCGCGCCGCATCTGGTACCGCGTGATGCGCGAGCGCTTCGGCGCAACCAACCCCCGCTCCTGGGCGCTGCGTTTTCATACCCAGACGGCCGGATGCTCACTCACCGCCCAGCAGCCCTACAACAACGTTGTGCGCACCGCCGTGCAGGCGCTCGCCGCCGTCCTGGGCGGCACGCAATCCCTTCACACCAATTCGCTTGATGAAGCATGGGCGCTACCGACCGAAGCCGCTGCCACGATTGCCCTGCGCACCCAGCAGATCATCGCTCACGAAAGCGGCGTCACCAACACCGCCGACCCGTTGGGGGGATCGTATTTCGTCGAAACGCTGACGAACGAAGTCGAGCGCGGAGCTTGGGATTACATCGAGCGAATCGACGCTCTGGGCGGAATGGTCGCAGCCATCGAACGTGGTTTCCCGCAGCGTGAAATTGCCGATGCGGCCTATCGCTACCAGGTGGCCGTCGATCAAAAGCAGAAGATCGTAGTTGGAGTAAACGACTACGTCATAGACGGAAAACCGATCGAAACCCTGAAAATCGACGGAACAGTTGGGGACCGCCAGTCCGATCGCCTTCGAAAACTTCGCGCCGACCGCTCGAATGCAGAAGTCGAGCGTCGCCTGAACTCGCTGCGTCACGCCGCAGCCGGCACCGAGAACCTGATGCCTCACCTGATTGAAGCTGTGAAAGCCTACGCCACGCTCGGTGAAATCTGTAGCGCCCTCCGCCAGCCCTTCGGCGTCTACCAGGAAGTGGCTATCACCTAGTTACTCGCGAGACTGCCGAATATCTCCGTCACGGTTCATTTCAGAGGTTTTTGCAGTATTCTTGCATTCCTATGCCTGACAAGAAGATTCGTGTACTGATCGCCAAGCCTGGCCTGGATGGCCATGACCGCGGCGCCAAGGTAATCGCCCGCGCGCTACGCGATGCCGGGATGGAGGTTATCTACACGGGCCTGCGCCAGACGCCCGAGATGATCGCCTCAGCTGCCATTCAGGAAGACGTTGACGTGATTGGCCTATCGATTCTTTCCGGCGCGCACAACACGATCTGCACCCGTCTGATGGAGCTGCTCCGCGCTAAGGGCATGACGGACGTAACCGTCCTGATCGGCGGCATCATTCCGGAAGCCGACATCGCCGGCCTGAAAAAGTCTGGCATCGCGGAAATCTTTCTTCCCGGGACCACGACTCAGGCCATCGTCGATTTCATCCGCGAGCGGGTGGCGGTGACCTAGCCACCTCAGATCAGGTCCGCCGGCTTCCCCGGGTCGCTGATTTCAGGAGTTAGCAGGGGGATCACGGTGTCCTGGCCATCCACCTCCACTTCAAGTGTGTGAAACAGCCACTTTCCGTTTTCCTTCTTGGCGTTAACCTCGATATGTCCGGTCTCGCGCGGCCCAGAGATTGGAATTGAAAACTCAGCCTCACCGCTATCACCAGACACGTCGATATTTCCAGAGGCGAACCCGCCGACTTTCAGCGGCCGTCCAAATTCCTGGGCGACCTGCGGTGAATCCTCTGCCCTTTGAACGGCCATTTTGTAGGGGTCTGAGGACGTCGTAAGGGAAGTGACGAGTTCAAACACGCCCGCGAAAAGCAATCCGAACAGCAGCACCGCAGTTGCGACCATGACCGGAACGAACCACTTCCAGTTCCGCCCAAACCAGGTCCTGTTGGGCCGGAGTGGCCCGTCAATCGGCTGCCCGTACTCTGTTGGGCTACTGCTCATTCTGATCAAACTATAGATTCCTCCGTTCGTCCGCGCAACCTCCCCCAACACCACTCCGAGGCTTTGCCCGAGCGCGTCACGAGGAACCACTAGAGGTTCAGCCTCAAGTGCGCTCCATGGACTTCTTTGATGAGTGCTCGATCCGCGCGTGCGAGCCGAATTGGCAGGACTCGCACCGCCTCGCGGAAGTTAAACTCATATCTGGTGATACAATGCCGCCTTTCGCAGCGCCAATCGTTGATAAACTGAAATCCGTAAGTTCGTTCGTCAGGGGCGATGAGTGAAAGAATCGGTCATCGAAACTCACCTGGATCGTAAGACCGCGGTGTTCGAGCAGAACAATCGCGCGATGGTGGAACGGCTCACCCAAATCAAAAACGAAGAAGAAAAAATCCGCCAGGCCGGAGGCGCCAAAGCCGTCGAAGGGCAGCACAAGAAGAACCGCCTCACCGCCCGCGAGCGCATTGCCAAGCTCATCGATCCGAAGACAGAATTTTTCGAACTGGGGATTTACGCCGCGCACGAAATGTACCAGGAGTGGGGTGGCGCACCGGCTGCCGGCACGATTACAGGCCTGGGCCTGGTCTCCGGCCGGCGCGTGATGCTCATCGCCAACGACGCGACGGTGAAAGCAGGCGCGTTTTTTCCGCTCACTGCGAAGAAAGTCATCCGCGCGCAAACCATCTCGATCGAGAACCGCATCCCGACGATTTACCTGGTTGATTCGGGCGGAGTTTTTCTACCTCTGCAAGAGGATGTTTTTCCTGACACCGACGACTTCGGCCGGGTCTTTCGCAACAACGCAGTGATGAGCGCCCTGGGTATTCCTCAGATCGCGGCGATTATGGGTCTGTGCGTCGCAGGCGGAGCCTACCTGCCGGTTATGTGCGACCACATTCTGATGACCGAGGGCAGCGGACTTTTTCTCGCAGGTCCAGCCCTGGTGCAAACCGCCATCGGTCAGAAGACTTCGCTTGAAGACCTCGGCGGCGCAAAGATGCACGCGCAGACCAGCGGGACTGTCGATTTCCGTGAACCGGACGATGAAAGCTGCATTCGGCGCATTCGCGCGCTGGTTGACAAAATGGGCCACCAACCCGGCGCGCCGTTTGATCACAAGCCGTCCAAGCCCCCTGCGTACCCCGCTGAAGACATGTACGGGATCGTCGCCGGGGATTCCTCGAAGCAGTACGACATGCACGAAGTGATCGCGCGCATCGTGGACGCAAGCAAATTCGAGGAATATCGCGCCGAACGCGGCCAGACCGTTCTGTGCGGATACGCTCGAATCGGCGGATGGGCCGTTGGCATCGTCGCGAATCAGAAAAAGAGCGTCAACGTGATCGTGCCTGGCACGGGGGAAAAGCGGATCGAGTTCGGCGGTGTGATCTACACCGAATCCGCGGACAAGGCCGCTCGTTTCATCCTCGATTGCAACCAGAACCTCGTCCCGTTGATCTTCCTCCACGACGTGAACGGATTCATGGTCGGCAAGGAAGCTGAGTGGAGCGGGATTATCCGGGCCGGCGCAAAAATGGTCAACGCCGTAGCCAATAGCGTGGTGCCGAAGATCGTGGTCATCTGCGGTGGCACATTTGGCGCGGGCCACTACGCGATGTGCGGCAAGGCCTATGACCCGCGGTTCATCTTCGCCTGGCCGCTTGCACGCTACGCCGTGATGAGCGGCGAGTCTGCCGCCGGAACGCTGGTCGAGCTCAAGGTCAAGCAGCTGGAGCGGGAAGGAAAAAAGCCCACCGAAAAAGAACAGAAGGACCTGTACGAGTCGATTCGCTCGACATACGAACGCCAGACCGACGCGCGCTATGCCGCTGCGCGCCTCTGGGTCGATGCCATCATCGATCCGGCCCGCACGCGCGAAGCGCTGATCGAAGCGCTGGAATCCGCTGCTCTAAATCCGCACGTCGCCGAATTCAAAACGGGGGTACTGCAAACCTGATGTCGGAGGCCGTCACCATCGTCGAATGCCCGCGAGACGCGTGGCAAGGACTGCAGCAGGTAATTTCCACGGAAGAAAAGTTTCAGTACCTCACTCGCCTGGTTTCCCTGGGTTTCTCGCACATCGACGCTGTCAGCTTCGTTTCGCCTAAGCACGTTCCCCAAATGGCGGACAGCGAGGCCGTTATGCTCGAGCTCAGCAAAGTGAAGTTGCGCAATGGCGAGTCGCCGGAAATCATCGGTATCGTGGTGAACGAACAAGGGCTTGCGCGTGCGCTCGCAGCACCCGGCGTGACCACCATCGGCTACCCATACTCCATCTCGGCCTACTTCCGCCGAGCCAACGCCAATATGTCGCGAGAGGAATCGCGTAATTTGGTCGGAACCATCCAGAAGCAGACCAAGGCCGCAGGGCGAAAGCTGGTCGTCTACATCTCCATGGCGTTCGGCAACCCGTATGACGAGCCCTGGGGAGCTGAAATCGTCGAAGACGCACTCGTCTGGCTCAAGGACGTGGGCGTACGCACGGTATCGCTTGCAGACACGGTCGGCACCGCTTCTCCGCTGGAAGTCGCGCAACTGTATCGAGCCGTGAAGGATTCCGTGGCTGGCGTCGACATCGGCGTGCATTTGCACAGCCGCCCTGAAGATGCAGGCGCAAAGGTTCTTGCCGCATACGAGTCCGGCTGCCGCCGCTTCGATGGGGCGCTCACCGGTCTGGGCGGCTGCCCGTTCGCGGGCGATCAGCTCGTGGGCAATATTCCCACCGAGACGGTGCTCGCAACTCTTGCGGCGCGTGGTGTTTCAACCGGGATCGATGCGAAATCGCTCACCATTGCCTGCGCCATCACCGGAGAGCTGCGCGAAAAGTACGCGAACCCTCCCCATACCCCGAAGCCGAATTAATCCTGGGTGCTCGATTCTCCCGTCGTCGGACTCGCGAGTTTTGCTGCGGTCGACGTCGTAATTCCGCGCAGATGTCTTTGATTTTTCTCTCCATCAGTGTTTATCTGTTGTGGTTGCCAAAGGTCTGAAACGATGGGCTATCCGACGTTAACGTATCAGTGTGAAGACCGCATCGCGACCATCGCGCTTACGGTGCCGGAAAAGCGCAATGCTATCTCTGCGCAAATGATCACCGACATGCTCGGCGCACTGCAGCAGGCGGACGAGGGTCCGGCGGGCGTGGTCATTATTACCGGTTCGGGTAAGTCCTTCTGTGCGGGAATGGATCTGGACGAATTGCAGCACCTCATCAGGCAAACGCAGCAGAGGAATCTCGAAGATGCACGCCGGCTGACCAAACTGTTCTACCGGCTGCATAGCTTCCCCAAACCCGTGATCGCAGCCGTGAACGGCGCGGCTATCGCCGGGGGCTGCGGGATTGCGACCTTGACCGATTTCACCCTCGCCGTTCCGGAAGCGAAATTCGGGTACACGGAGGTTAAGATCGGCTTCGTCCCCGCCCTGGTTTCTGTTTTCCTACGCCGCCGAGTCGGCGACAGGCAGGTGCGCGACCTGCTGCTGACGGGAAGAATCATCGACGCGGCCGAAGCCCTGCGCATGGGGTTGATTACGGAAATCGTTCCCCAGGAAACGCTGATGGAGCGCGCGCGGGAAATTGCCGCCCTTTTGCTTGCCGCGAGCCCGTCATCGGTCGCCTTGACGAAAAAGCTTCTTCTGAATTTTGACCGGGCCGCGATTCGTGCCGAGCTCGAAGTGGCCATCGAAGCCAATGCAGACATTCGCACGACAGCTGATTTTCGCGAAGGCGTTACCGCATTCCTTGAAAAGCGCCCGCCGAAATGGGGCAAATCGTAACCGCCGATGAAGGACTTCGCCGACGCCACAGTTCGAGTGCGTTACGCCGAGACAGACCAGATGGGGGTGGTCTACTACGGCAACTATTTCACCTGGTTTGAGGTCGGGCGCGTCGAGCTCTGCCGTCACCTGGGCTTTGAATACAAGCAGATGGAAAGCGAAGACGATACGCTGATTGTCGTAGCGGAGGCGTCCTGCCGCTACAAGCGCCCGGCTCGATTCGACGACATACTGGTCGTGCGGACCCGAGTGGCACGATGGGACAAGCGCACCATGCGATTCGCCTACGAGGTCTTGCTCCAGCCGTCCGATGAATTGCTTGCGACCGGTCAAACGACGCACGTGATTTGCGACCATCGAGGACGCCCGAAATCGCTGCCCGAAAAGTACCGCAAGTATTTCTCTCCGGGTCTCTCGGAGGGCTCAGAACATCCGCCTGCGAAGCTGACTCCTGGGTCGAAAGCGCACCGATGAGTGCACCCGATCCGGCCAAAATCGAACGGTTCCGCGATAAACTTCGCCAGGAATGGACCGACGAGCAGACCGTTGCCGCCTGGCGCAACTGGCAGGCGCAACTTTCAGCATTCACTCGCGGCGCAACCGAAGCAGTCCTTGAGGGCGCGCACCTTCGCCCGGGCATGAACGTACTTGACATTGCAAGCGGCGTGGGTGACCCCGCCCTGTCAATTGCCGCGTCGGTAGCACCAGGCGGTCGTGTTACGGCAACCGACCTGGGACCTGGAATGATTGCCTACGCCCAAGAGCTCGCAAAATCAAAAGCCCTCCGCAACGTCGGATTTTGCGTCGCCGATGCCGAGGCGCTTCCTTTTCCGGATCGGTCCTTCGACGTCGTAAGTTCCCGCTTCGGTGTGATGTTTTTTACCCAGCAGGTAAAGGCGTTTCGAGAATGTCGGAGAGTACTCAAGACCGGCGGACGCGTCGCATTCGTGGTCTGGGGCAAGCGCGAGCAGCCATTTCTTACCGCGACGATCGGGGTGCTGATGAAGTATCTCGAGGCACCGACGCCTGACCCGGATGCGCCGCACGCTTTTATGTTCGGCGAACGCGGACTGCTTGAAAGCCGCCTTCGCGCTGCCGGATTCACGGACGTGCGTGAGGAAGTTCGGACCGTGACGGGTCGCTGGGACGGAACGCCGGAAGACTACTGGCGCCAGTTTACCGAAGTCGCTGCGCCGTTCCGCCCGCTGATCGCAAAACTGACCCCGGAAACGCGATCCAGGGCGGAGGCGGAGATTTTCGACGGCCTGCGAGGGCTTTCCCGTGGCGGAGTCCTCACAATGCCGCTTGAGATCGTAATCGGTACAGGCGTGCAACCGTGACCCTCATCGCAATCGATGGAGAACGCCTGACGGTCGACGACCTGTACCGCCTCGTCCTTGGCGGCGCGGAAGGGGAAATCCCCCCGGCGGCGCGCGAACGCATGGACTCCTCGCGAGCGGTCGTTGAACGTTTGGTCGAAGCCGGCACCGCCGTATATGGTGTAAACACCGGCTTCGGAAAGATGGCCTCGACGCGCATCTCGCGCGAAGAAATCCACCAGCTCCAGTACAACCTCGTCCGTAGCCATGCATGCGGTGTCGGAGCGCCGCTCAGCGAGCACGTGACGCGCGCCATGCTCGCGCTTCGTGCCAACGCCATTGTCAAAGGGTTCTCCGGAGTCCGGCCCATCGTCGCCCAAACGCTCGTTGCGATGCTGAATCGCGGTGTGCATCCGGTCATTCCGTCGCAGGGATCGGTCGGAGCATCGGGCGATCTGGCACCGCTTGCGCATCTGGCCCAGGTGGTGATTGGTGAGGGCCAGGCGACCTTTCACGGGAGCCCGATGACGGGCGCCGAAGCAATGCTTGCGGCTGGAATTGCGCCCTTGGTGCTCGAAGCGAAAGAGGGCCTCGCGCTGCTCAACGGCACGCAGGCCATGCTCGCGCTCGCCCTACTCGCGCTGCGCGAAGCGGAAATCCTCGTAGATACTGCCGATATCTCTGCCGCGCTTTCACTCGACGCGCTTCGCGGCAGCCCTGCAGCATTCGATGCGCGGATCGCCTCGGTCCGGCCCCACCCGGGTCACGCGACCACCGCGCGCAACATTGAGCGGCTGAACCGTGGAAGCGAGATTCGCGAATCGCACCGCTCGCCCGACAAGGATCCACGCGTGCAGGACTCTTACAGCCTGCGTTGCGCCCCGCAAGTGCATGGGGCGGTCCGCGATGCGCTCAGTCAAATTCGAGCCACGCTGACGATTGAGATCAACAGCGCGACGGACAATCCGTTGGTCTTCGCTTCGGGAGCAAGTTCGGGCGAAGTGGTCAGCGGCGGGAATTTTCACGGCCAACCGCTCGCGATGGCCGCGGATCAAATGGCCGTCGCGCTCGCAACCCTGGGCGGAATCTCTGAGCGGCGCATCGAGCAGATGACCAATCCGCAGACCAGCCAGCTACCCGCGTTTCTGATTCGTCACGCGGGGCTGAATTCAGGCTTCATGATTCTGCAAGTCACCGCCGCTGCGCTCGCAAGTGAACTCAAGCCGCTGGCCGGCCCACATTCGGTCGACTCCATACCCACATCGGCCAATCAGGAAGACTACGTCTCGATGGGTATGGGCGGCGCACGGCGTCTTGAACCGATGCTTGCCAATCTGCGAAACATCCTCGCAATCGAGCTTCTTGCGGCCTGCCAGGGAATTGATTTGCTGTCGCCGCTGCGGCCTGGCCCAGAAACGCGTAGGGCGTACGATATCGTGCGGGCGCTTTCGCCGGTGGTAGAGGCGGACCGTTCGCTTGCGGCGGATATCGAAGCCGTCGCACGGGAAGTGGGCAAGGGCACGTTCGCCGCGATCCTTCGGTAACACTCTAAAGGCGAGAAGACGTTAGCCGGGAACGGGCCGGGAAGAATCTTCTCTTGCACTCGCGCCGCAATTTACTTTGTAAGTGCCCTCTTCAGAAATTTGCCGAAGCGGTGGCCCGCGATGTAGCTGAACGGCTTGACGCCCAGCGAGTAGTGCCCGCACGGAAGGGACATCCCCTCGAACGGAACTCGCTCGGCGCGTAGCTTCGCAAGCAGGGCTTCGGTGTATTCGGGCCAAAACGTCGGGTCGTATCGCGCCGTGATCAGCAGGAGCTTCTTCTTTGCGTCTGTCAGCCGTGTAACGTAGGGAAACGGACTGATCGGGGACCAAAAGTGCCGGAGATCCTCGTGCGACACGCCAGCGCCTGAGATCGGCTGCCAGACGGTTTTCGTTGTGAGACCGGTCGCGACGACATCGCCGAAATACGTGGATGCATGCAGGAACGCGGCTGCCTGAACCGCCGGTTCATGGCACAGAGTGATGAATCCGACTGCCGAGCCAATGCTCGTGCCGAGGATGCCCAGCGGGCCAAAGCCCTGCTGCTCGAGCCAGCGAAGCGTGCGCCTGACGTCTAGCACCGCCTGGCGGCCCGCTTGCATCGTGAGGCCGATGTTTGGACCAATCAGGTGATCCGCGCGCGGATGCCCGGGAATCGACCGGCGGTCGTGGTACGGTAGGCTCATCTTTACCGCCGTAAGTCCGAGCTTGTTCAGCCAGAGGCAGACGTTCCGCTGCTCTTCCCAGCGCGCGTTCCACTGAGCGAGGACGACGACCGCCGGTCCTTTCTTGCGACCGGGGAAAAATTGTGCATGAACACGATTGTTTTCGGCCCACGGCGAGGCGATGGCGCTTGTGAAGGTGAGAACGTTGTCTACTAGCGCGTAGTCTCTTGCTGGCTCGACCGAATACCAGTCATCGCTATGGGCAATCGCTTCAGATATATAGCGGTCGAAGTAGGCGCGGGGATTTGCCTCCGCCGGGTCGCCACCGATGTGTTCAACGCCCCACGCGAATTCGAGCGTGCGGCGCTTCGGCTCTTGATCGAAGCGCATTTGCTCATAGCGGCGTACTCTTTTTTCGTACCAGGATGGCATTGGGCGAGGAAATGAATATACCTTACGGCGCAAAAGACTGAAACCCGGACCGCCAGATGAGCCTTGCTACGCCCCTACGAAGGCAACTGGGGGCTTCAAGCGCCGGCAATGCGGCGGAAAACGTTAGCAGTCGGGCACGACTGTGCGGGGACCCGGACGCGGGCATGAGGCGATGTGGCAAAATTGAACGGTGGCTCCTTTTCCAATGATTGGCGTATTTGCGGCCCTTTTCGGACTGATCATCGGCAGTTTCTTGAACGTCTGCATCGTGCGCATACCGGAACGGAAGTCCATTGTCCTTCCCTCGTCCGCCTGCCCGAAGTGCGGGGCTGTGATTCGCCCCTGGGATAACATTCCGGTTGTAAGCTGGCTCGTGCTTCGAGGGAAATGCCGCGCCTGCAAGACGACAATCTCGGCCATGTATCCGGTCGTCGAGCTGCTGACGGCGCTGCTTTTCTGGGCTTGCTACTTCGCGTTCGGGTTGACGACCGAGGCGCTGAAGTGGTCGATTTTTTCCGCGCTGATGATCGTACTGGTGTTTACGGACATGCGCGAGCGGATCCTGCCGGACGTGGTCACCTACTCCGGGTTTGTGGTCGGACTGCTGCTGAGCCTGGTGACAAAGCCGTCTGACGGGACCGCACTGTGGCTCTCAAGGCGTATATTCGAATTCCCTCCCCCGGTGCCTGTGCTCTCACTCGGAGACGCGCTTCTGGGCGCAGCGTTCGGGAGCGGCCTGTTGTGGATGGTGGCCGAGCTGTACTTCCGGCTGCGCGGCCGCGAAGGCATGGGCTTCGGCGACGTGAAGATGATGCTGATGGCCGGCGCGTTTCTCGGGCTAAAAAGGACGCTCCTGACGATTCTCGCAGGCTCAGTGTTGGGAAGTGTGCTGGGCCTGGCATTCATGCTCGCGCGTCGGAAAGAATCCGACTACGAGCTGCCATTTGGAAGTTTTCTGGGGATGGCGGCGGTGCTGGTAATGTTTTTCGGCACGCCGGTGGTGAATTGGTATCTGTCGCTGATGATGGTGCGATGAGGGTCGCGCGAATGGGGATTCCTCGAACGGAGAATGGGCGATGACGCTGCCGCCCGGGGTCCATCCGGCGGTCCCGCCGATCGGCCTGGTGGACGCGATCGTAATGTTGGTTCTGCTGCTAGGCGCGCTTCTGGCGCTGGTGCTGATTGTGCGGAAATTCATCCACCGCGAATCGGCGGCGGCGGAAACCAATTGGCAGAATCCCAAGGCCGACTCCGACAATGCCTCGATGTTCATGGCCGCGTCCATGCAGGGCGTGATCGAGAAGTTGCGCACGCAGGAGAAGGAGCTTGCGCGCCTGCACGCGATGGCCCAGGAACGCGCCCAGGAGTCAGAACGCTTGACCGAAGAAGTGACCCGGAACATGCCAACCGGGCTGCTGCTGGTGAGCGCGACAGGGTCGATCAGTTCGTCAAATCCTGCAGCCGAAGAGGCACTGGGACTGCGGCCAATGCGCTATCGGTCGTACAAGGAAATTCTGGGAGATAATTCCGGGCTCTCGCAGATGTTGACGGCGTGCCTGCGGGATGGGAAAACGTTTCAACGCGGCGAAGTGGAGCATCTCACGGCCGACGGAGAAGTACGGCGTCTGGGAGTGACGATTTCCCCGATCTACAGGCATGCGCGAATGGCCGTCCGCAGGCAAGTGTCCGACCCCCCGCGACTGCCGGAGATGAAAGTGAGCGGCGCGCTGTGCCTGATGAGCGACCTCACCGAGCTGACCGCTCTTCAAAAGCAGATCCGATGGAAAGAGAATCTCGCAGCGCTGGGTGAAATGTCGGCCGGAATCGCGCACGAGTTCAAGAATTCTCTCGCTACCATTTCCGGATACGCGCAGATGATTCGCACAGAGTCCAAACCGGGAGATACGCGCGATTCAGCGGAGAAAATACTCGATCAGACTCGGGCGCTGACGCACGTGGTGACCGAGTTTCTGAAGTTCGCTAAGCCGCTTGAAATCTGCTATGAGACGGTGGCGATGGCGCCACTGGTCGAGCGCCTGGCCGAGGAGCTCGAAGAGTCCTTGCCCCAGTGCGAGTTCGCGCACGAAGGATCGTTCCTTGAACTGCCGGGGGACGAAGCTCTGCTCCGGCAGGCGCTTCTGAACCTCGCGCGCAACGGAGCGGAGTCGGCAAGTTCGAGTGAAAAATCGCCGCTGGTGACGATTTCAGGAACTCTTGAAGAGCTCGGCGGCAAGAAATGGCAGCGCATCTGCGTGGCAGACAACGGGCCCGGCATACCCGAACACGACCTCCAGAAGATATTTTTGCCTTTTTACACCACGAAATCCGAGGGCACCGGTCTGGGGCTGGCCGTAGTGCAGAAGGTCGCACTCCAGCATGGTGGCAGCATCGAGGCCCGCAACCGATCCCAGGGTGGCGCCGAATTCCTGCTGTGGTTACCTTTGCGGCAGGAGAACGCACCGTCTCTATTCCCCTCACAGGCAGCACGCATCTAAACTGGTACCAGGAGCCCCTGCAGGTGCGCTCCGGGAGGCGTTGCTATGCGCAGAATCCTATCGTGGGCCGCAGCAGCCGCGATCCTGGCCCATCCCGCAATCGGATGGTGCCAGTCGGCTGACCCAAAGCCCTCGCAGGAGAGCCAGTCCCAAACGTCCGGGCAAACCACCGGAACGACCTCCTCCGCTACAACAACGACCATCACTGCCAGTCCCGCGCCGCCACAGGAGTCTCTGGCTGAAGCCGCTCGCAAGGCCCGGGAAGCCAAGAAGGACGAGACCAAGCCGGTGAAGGTGTTCACGAACGAAAATATACCCGCATCAGGCGGGATTTCGACTGTCGGAAAAGAACCGCCCTCAGCGGATGCCGCTGCAGATGGGACTGTCGCAAAGGCTGGCCCCGCCGACGAAAAAGCCTGGCGCGAGAAATTTGCCGCGCTCCGGGCCAAGCTTGCGCGAGACCAGCAGGATCTCACCGTGATGCAGCGGGAGCTCGGCGTGCTGGACCTGCAGAACTACAGCGATCCCGTGAAAGCGATGCAGCAGCAGTTGACCCGTGAGGACATCAATAAGAAAACCGCCGACATCGACGCGAAAACACAGGCGATCAAGGCCGATCAGCAAGCGATTGACGACGCCGAAGATGCTCTGCGCAAGGCAGGCGGAGATTCGGGTTGGTCACGCTAGAGAATCCAAGCAATGGAGCCCGTCCTACTGGTCGAGGATAAAGCCGAGCTGCGGGCGATGCTGCGCAAGGCTCTGGAACGAGCGGGCTACACCGTCGAAGAAGCCCCGGATGGAAACGCTGCGATTGATAAGGTCCGCTCGCGGCGCTACCTGATGGTCCTCACCGATCTGAAACTCCCCGGCCATTCCGGAATTGACGTACTGCGCGAAGCGCGTCGCGTAGAGCCCACCCTGCCCGTGATTATCATGACGGCGTACGGCTCGGTTGAGGAAGCAGTGACGGCGATGAAGGAAGGCGCGTTCGATTTCATCCAGAAGCCGGTTGACCTCGACCATCTTGGGCTGCTTCTCGAGCGGGCGGCGAAGCAGCAGGAACTGCTGCGTGAGAACCTGTTGCTGCGGGAAGAATATGCAGCGCGGTACGGCTTTCCGCGAATCGTCGGCGAACATCCGACCATGAAGGACGCAAGCAACATGACTCAGCGCGTGGCGGCGACCGACTCAACCGTCCTGCTACTGGGCGAAAGCGGCACGGGCAAGGAACTTTTTGCACGCGCCGTGCACCATTTGAGTCCGCGTGCCGAACAGCCTTTTGTGGCTCTTAACTGCGCTGCCATTCCCGAGGGCCTGGTCGAAAACGAGCTGTTCGGACACGAACGCGGGGCGTATACGGGCGCTGGCGCGCGGAAAATGGGCAAGCTCGAACTCGCGCACCGCGGCACGCTGTTTCTTGACGAAATCGGCGAGCTTCCTCTGGCCATTCAGAGCAAGCTGTTGCGGGTGCTCGAGGAGCGTCGATTCGAGCGCGTTGGCGGAACGCAGGAAATCGAAGCGAATGTACGCATCGTTACGGCGACGAACAAGGATTTGCGTGCCGCTGTCGCGGACAAAACCTTCCGCGAAGACCTTTACTTCCGCATCGCGGCCGTACCGATCACGATTCCGCCGCTGCGGGACCGGGGGGATGACGTACTTCTGCTGGCGGAGCATTTTCTGGAACGGTTCAAACGGGAATTTCGCAAGCCAGCGCTGAAATTGACCGACGACGCGCGCGCCCGGCTGCGTACCTACCCCTGGCCAGGGAACGTCCGCGAACTGCAAAATGCCATTGAGCGTGCCGCAATTCTCGCGAACGGAGAGGCGATCGATTCCGAGGCCCTGCAATTGCCCGCCGCACGACCCTTACCGGAAGAAATGCCCGACGGCATGCTCGAGGAACGGTTTCTGTGGGAAGGGCCGCTTGAAGAAGTATCGCAGCGCGCTGTGGCTCACGTAGAGCGCTTCAAGATTCAGAACGCCCTCCGCGAGTCGAAGTGGAATAAGACGCGAGCGGCCGAGAAGCTCGGCGTTTCCTACAAGACTCTGCTTACGAAAATCCGCGGACTCGGCCTCGAGAACTAGTTCCCTTCCCCGCTTTGAAGGTCGCTTTCGGACAACTACGTCAGGCGAGAAGCTGAACGAATATTTCGTTCGATACCGTGAGGCGGTCCGGGGCAATGCGGAGGCGCGAACCGTCGACCTCGATGAAGCCGCTCGAACGCAATTGGTCTATGCGCTCCCGCAGCGTCGCGAGCCGGTCCGGCAGGTGCGCCTCGTAATCGCGCTCGATGCGCGCAAGGTCGATCCCTTCCAGCTGACGCAGGCCGAGGTAGAACTCTTCCTGCAATGCCAGAGGCGGCAGAAGCGTCTCCATCTGCTCCTGCACCGAGCTGCCGCGCTCTATGAGCGTCACGTAGCGCGCCGCTTCGTGGACGTTCGCCCAACGCGCGACGCCGTCAAAGGAATGGGCGCCGGCGCCGATTCCAAGATAGGGCTCGCGGCGCCAGTACTTCAAATTGTGCTGCGAATGGCGCCCGGGTAGTCCCCAGTTGGAGATCTCATAGTGCTCGTAACCGGCGCTCGCCAGACGCTGGGAGGCGTAATCGTAAAAGTCGGCCATGGCGTCGTCGTCTGGAATCTCGGCCGCGCCGTAACGCTTGCCGCCGGCAAGCGCCTCCTTGCCCAGCCGACTGTCCTCGTCCACCTCGAGCATGTACACGGAAACGTGCTCGGGGAGGATACGCAAGAGCTGGCCGACCGATGCCTCCCATGTTTCGCGCGTCTGGTGCGCGAGTCCTGCAATCAGGTCGAGGCTAATATTGCGAAATCCGGCGCCGCGGAGGAAATCAGCTGCCCGATAGATGTCCTCGCGCCGATGCATGCGCCCGGCAGCCTGCAATTCGCGATCGTTGAACGATTGTGCGCCAAGGCTGATCCGGTTGAAGCCCGCCTCAAACCATGCCGACGCTTTCTGCGCCGTGATCGTTTCCGGATCGGCTTCCAGCGTGACTTCCGCGAACCGGGCGTCACTCGAGCTGCGGAGAGTGTCGAGAATTCGGGCAAGCAAAGCGGGATCGAGAAGACTCGGAGTGCCCCCTCCCAGGTACACCGTGTCGACCGTCGGCACGGATGCGAGGTTCGAGCCCGCAATCTCTCGGCAAATGGCATCGGCGTAGGGCTCATAGCGGTCGCGCGAAACCACCCCGGTATGGAAATTGCAGTACGTACAACGCGTCTGGCAGAACGGCACCTGAATGTAAACGCCCAGTGTCATGGAAGTAGTAAAACTTAACATAGACCGGCGACGGCGAATACACACCGAGCGCCGCACAGGCCAGGCGATCGCGTTGTCCGACTGGGCCAGTCCTCGCCGGGTGAAACCATGGGCGGCCGAAGGCATCTGATACGATGGGAAAGTAGCGAGAGGACTTGATATGGAGACACCGCTGGTGGAAGTGCATCGCGCCGCTGGGGCGCGCGTCAAGGAGTATTCGGGCTGCGCCCTGCCCGAGGCGTACGTTGACCTCGAACGAGAACACAGCGCGGCGCGGGAAAGCGTCGCGTTATTCGATACCAACTGGCATGCGGTTTTCTCGCTGACGGGGCGAGACCGCGTCAAGTACCTGCATGCGATCTCATCGAACAATATTCAGGCCCTTGCAACCGGACAGGGGACGCTTGCGCTCCTGCTAAACCCCCAGGGGCGCATTCAGGCCGAGCTCGAAGTGTACGTCTTGCCTGAAAAACTGCTGGTGCTCTCGCACGCGTCGCTGCGGGAACAAACGCTGGCACTGCTCAGGAAATACGTGATTGGCTCGCAGGTGAAAATCGAGGATCTGACCGAACTGGTCGGAAGCTTTGCGGTCGAAGGGCCGCGCGCAACGGTGATTATCGAGCAGGCTTGCGGCGTGAAGTTCGGCGAACTGCCCGAGATGTCCATCCTGGATGTGACCGTTGAAGGCATCCCCTGCCACGTCGTGCGGCGTTCGCATTTCGGTGAAGTCGGCGCGGAGTTCATTGCCGGGCGCGATTGCATTGGCTCGCTCTGGGAAAAACTGCTGGCGGGCGTTGGCGCGCACGGCGGCGAGGCGATCGGTATGAGTGCGCTCGACACGCTCCGTCTTGAGGCCGGCTTACCCTGGTTCCCTGCCGATTTCAACGACGGCATGATCCCGCACGAAGCGGTGCTCGAGAATACGCACATCAGTTTTCAAAAGGGCTGTTACACGGGACAGGAAATTGTCGAGCGTGTACGGACGCGAGGGCACGTCAACCGCAAGCGTGTGGGGCTCAGGTTTTCAACCGTCGCTCCGCCCGCGGCCGGTACGAAGCTGCGCGCAGGAGATGCGGAAATCGGATTTGTGACCAGCGCCGCGTTCTCGCCAGATGCGAAGCCGGCAATCGGCATGGGGTACGTGCGGCGGGAACACCTCGCCCCGGGAAGCAGGATCGAATTTGACGGCGGGACAGCGGAGGTCACCGACAGCTGATGGCCCTGCGTCAAAATTCGCCGTGCCAAGCCGAGGTGCGCACTCGCTAACTTGACCAGTGAGGTCCGCGCGAGCCGATACCAGGAGCTATTTCTTTTGCGTTTGCGCGGCTTGGGCGCGCGCAGCCTGTTGTTCCTGCCTCTGGCGTGTCAGATGCGGGACAACTCCAACCAGGCGCTCAAGCAGCATCAGCTGGCCGCGGTGATGCATTTCGTGTTCCTTTGGGGCTAGCAGCATGTCGAAGCGCGTCCTGGTGGTTGGACTTCCACCCGGAGGCATGGTCATTACCTCGTCCAGGAACGAATCCGGGAACCCCTCGACAAGCGACGCGTAGCGATCGCCCTGCGTTTTCAGGAGGGCGATGATTTCGGCTTTATTGCGAGCCTTGGATTCTTCTGCGGTGATTTTCTCGAAGATCTCCGGAAAATTCACTTTCGCCATGTCGCTGACTTTTTCGCCGTGGATGTGAAAAGCGAATTCAGGTGCACAGGCAATGTGAACCAGCGTTTGCGCGATCGACCGGGTGTCGGGTGTCGCTTTAAACCCGTATTTGCTCTCGGGAATATCTTCGGCGATTTGAATCGTGTTTTTGCGGACCGTGCGAAACGCAGCCGCTATTTCCTTACCACCATATTTCGGCATGTTCGTTTTTCTCCCTGGATATTTCACGAGCCTGCGAATTGATCCGGATCGGCGCAACCGAAAGGCGCGCCCGTCTGATGTGAACTCTCTCGACTGTTAGCTCTTGCTGAAATTCATCGAGCGAAGGAAGCTGCCGCGGTCTGCGTCGATTTTCTTTTGCAGCTGGAAAACGGCGTAAAGAAGCGCTTCGGGGCGGGGCGGGCAGCCGGGCACGTATACGTCAATGGGGATGACCTGGTTGACACCCTGCACGATAGCGTAGTTGTTAAAGACGCCGCCGGAAGTGGCACAGGCACCCATGGAAATAGCCCACTTGGGCTCTGGCATCTGGGCGTACAACTGCTTGATAATCGGCGCCATCTTCTGCGAAACGCGTCCGGCGATGATCATCAGGTCGGACTGGCGCGGCGACCCTCGGAAAACCTCGGCGCCGAACCGCGATATGTCGTAGCGCGACGCAGCCATGGACATCATCTCTATGGCACAGCAGGCCAGACCGAAGGACATCGGCCAAATCGAGCTGCGGCGCGCCCAGTTGACGACCTTGTCGAGCGACGCGAACAGGATGCCTTCGTCCTTGAGGAAATTCTCTTCCTGGCCGGGCGTTTCAAGCGTGACGCCCTTGGCGAGTTCAACAGACATGGTTAAGAGCGGCTCCTGATTACAGCTTCATTTTGCACCTTAGCGAGGAGGTTTGCAATGGACCAGGCGGGCGAATAGTGGACTACTTGGAATTCTCGTTCGGACGAAGCAGTAACCAGACCAATAGAGCATATACCGCAGCGGAGATCAGCAAGAGCCACCAGGGATGAAGCAGAATTGGAAAGAATACCCATAGAATAATGAGCAACCCCAAACGCCAACCTTTTGCCGCTATTTCGATTTACGCCGCTCTTTCCAATCCCGCCGACCCCAAGCTTCCCAGAAGGCGACGAAATGCTCTACGCTCCATCGCCGATTTATCGATGAAAGTAGCCCACTGCCGACGAGCGGGTAGCGGCACCGTGCACGACGATACTTGAGGTCGGTCCTCCCGTCCAAGACGCTGTCCTACGCCGTATGGATCAAATGACGCACCGTGGGTTCGGCGGCGACACAACTTTGCATGCGTTCTTCCAGCTCTCGGTCAGCCTGTGTTTGACGCTCGTGTTGACGCAGATGTTCTGCCCAGGAATTCACCAGGAATATTTCCAGATAGTGATCGGCAATCTCGGTATCGCGAAAGATTCCCCACCGAAAGGCGCCGTCGCGACGCCGCATGCGACTGTATTCATGCATCACTTCCAAGAACTCTGCGGTCCGTTTCGGAACGACAGAATAGTCGATCGTGACCAGGACCGGACCCTGCGCAAGATTGGCTCCAACCGCTTCGACGACCGCGGGCATTCGCCAATGGTTCCAAGGGCTCAGATCCGCAGGCGAATCAGGAAGTTTCGCAAAAACCGCAACCGCTATTGTCGCGATCGTCCCGATTCCAGCCAAGACCAAAGCCGTTCGAACCGATGCTCGCTGTGCGACCGCACCCCAAACCACAGTGCCCAAAGCATAGCTTCCCTGATAAACCAAGATGAAGATCGCGAGGACTCGAGCCCGTACCCAATCCGGCGCCAGATTCTGGACAAGAGCGCTGATCAGAGAAATGAAGACGACCCAGGCTGCACCGCCGATCAACATGACCGCCGCAAGCGTGCTCAAACTGCGCAAGCCGCTGATCGCGACCATGACCACTCCCAATATCACGACACCAGCCGATACGACGATCTCGGTCGACCACCTGGCACGGGCGGCCTGCATTGCGAAAGCGCCGGCAATCGCGCCGAACCCGAAACATCCGAGCAGCAGCCCATAACCGATCGCGGTCTTATTCACGCTGCGAGCCACCGCCGGCAGCAGCGCAAAGAGCGGACTGGAGAAGAACATGACCACGCCAGTTCGCACCATCACGGTCAGGATTGCGGGAGAGTTGCGGACGTAGCGGATGGCGGCGACTGTGGCTCCCGAAAATGATTCCGCCGGAGCGCTCCTTTTGCGAACCGGCCTTTTCCACCTGGCGACAACCAGAATGACGCCGAAAAACGATACGAAATTCGCCACAAATGCAGTGGCGACGCCCGCAGCGGTTATGATCATGCCCGCCAGTGCCGGACCCACCGCCCGCGCGAGGTTGAACTCGATTCCGTTCAGCGCAGACGCTGCAGCAATGTCTTCCTTGGGAACTAATTCAGGAAGAATCGCGCGCCAGGTCGGCGTCTCGAGCGCATCCCCCGCAGAGAGCGCAAACGTCAATGCCAGCAAGAGCCAGGGAGACATCAAACCAGCGATCGTGAAGACGGCAAGAAGGAAGGCGACCACCAACATCCACAACTCGGTGGCCAGAACTAGTTTGCGGCGATCAAAGATATCTCCGGCAGAACCTGCAGGAAGAGCCAGCAGAAAATAGGGTAGCGAAGCAGCGGTCTGGGTGAGCGCGACGTAAATCGGCCCGGCGCCGAGTGACACCATCAGCCATGCTGCCCCGACGTTCTGCATGAAAGTGCCGACATCGGAAACCACATCTGCGATCAACAGATTGCGAAAGGTCGAAGCACGCAGAGGTCGCCACAAGCTCGATGAGCCCGGCACCGTTAACTGTTTTTCAGCGGTATCCATCAACCAGCTGTGCCTCCTCGCCGCCTTCCGGCGGACGCCCGGGCGAGATGCCCGCGCCCGGACCGCCGGCTTCGAACGGCCACAAGTCTACACGGAGGTTCTGGGCCGCGTCCCGAGGGTTCTTGAAACCACTCTGTGCCGCAGCAAAGTCTGCTGACATGCACTTTCAACTCCTGTCACCGAACCCTCCGAACACGATGCATTCCGGCAGCGGATGTGCTCTGATTGCACTGCTATATTGTCCTGTAAGACTACGGCCCAAAAACAGTTGCGCGCCACGGTGGGTGCAACCATCGGAACGGTAAGCGCGATCTCGGGATCACGATGAACATGCCGGCCACTACTTCGCAGCCCGAACCAGATCGCATGAAATCCGGCCAACGCGTGCCCCGCGCGTCAAGAGGCCACTGGCTCAAACTGTTTCAAGGTATCAAGCCGCTGAGCCGGGCCGGAGCGGTCCGGGATGCCTTCGCCGGATTCCAACTGGCGGCAATGAACATCCCGCAGGTGCTGGGCTACACCAGGATCGCTGGCATGCCCATCGTCACGGGGTTTTACACGTTGCTGCTTCCGCTGTTGGCATTTGCGGTGTTCGGTTCCTCGCGCTACTTGGTGGTCTCTGCCGATTCGGCAACCGCATCGATTCTTGCCGGGAAACTTGCCACGTTGGCTCCCATCGCAAGCGCGAGATATGTGGCGTTGGCATCGACGGTCGCGCTGCTCACGGCCGGGTTTCTGTTGCTGGCTCGAATCCTTAAACTCGGCTTCCTGGCCGATTTCTTGTCCCAAACCGTCCTAACAGGGTTTCTCACCGGAGTTGGATTTCAGGTGGGCATCGCTGTACTGGGCGCGATGGTCGGTCTCGAGGTGCACTCCAATCGAACGGTGGGACAGCTCCTTGATGTCTTCCGCAACCTGCCCAGTATTCACGCACCGACCGTGGCTATATCGGCGGTCGTCGTGGTGGGTGTCTTTGCCTTCAGCCGATTTGCCCCCAAGATCCCGGGCTCGCTAATCGTCGTCGCAGGCGCAATTGCCGCGAGCGCAACCTGGGACTTCGCGGGTCGCGGCATCGCCATCATCGGGCCGGTCGCAGGGGGGCTTCCACATTTGGGGCCGCCGGACGTGCACTGGAGGGACATCGGACCACTGCTCGACGTTTCCATCTCCTGCTTTGTGATGATCGTTGCCCAAAGCGCGGCGACCGCGCGTTTCTACGCGGGGCGCCACCATCAGTATCTGGACGAAAGCGCAGACTTTGTCGGCCTGTCGGCGGCCAACGCCACTGCAGCACTGAGCGGAACTTTTGTGGTGGACGGGAGCCCAACTCAAACCGAGATGGTAGAAAGCTCCGGCGGTCAGAGCCAGCTTGCCCAAGTGGCTACCGCAATGACGGTTGCGTTTGTTCTGCTCTTTCTGACCAAGCCTCTGCAGTACCTGCCACTTTGCGTGCTGGGCGCGATTGTATTCTTGATTGCCGTCCGTCTCATCGACGTGCGTGGCTTGAGCGAGATTCGACGCGAGAGCCCCGGGGAGTTTGCCTTGGCCGTGTTTACTGCGGCCGTCGTAGTGCTGGTGGGAGTTGAGCAGGGCATTATTTTAGCCATGCTTCTGTCGCTGCTCCGGGTTGTGCGGCACAGCTATCGTCCCCACACCGGAGTTTTGGCCATCGGCCAACGTGATGCGTGGCAGCTGATACCGGCGATTCCGGGTGCGCTAACGGAGCCAGGTTTGATTATCTACAGTTTTGGAGCAGCGCTGTTCTATGCCAACGCCAGCCTGTTTGTAAAAGAGATTCGCGGTTTGGTTAGGATCTCTGCTTCACCCGTGCGTTGGGTGGTGGTCGATGCAGAAGCGATCACGAATGTGGATTACACAGCGGCCCGAATGGTGCAACAGCTTCAGAAAGAACTGGCCGACGGCGGAGTTAACTTGGGGTTCGCACGCGTGTCTCCGTCTCTGAAGGCAGACTTGGACCGGCATCTGTTGACCGAAGTCATCGGTCCGGCGCAGTTTTTCGACCGCCTTCACGATGCGGTCGCTGCATTCGCGAAGCGGAACGAGATTCTCTGACGTTCCGAGCGAGATTGCGAGGGGCCGTCATGTCTGGGTCGACAAACCGCAGGAGACATGCCGGAATAGCCAGAGGACCCTCCCGACGATCAAGGTGCGGTTGGGTCGCCGGACCGGTTGAAATCAAACTCGAAGATCTCGGTCGATTCCCTGGAGGCAGGCTCGAAACGCCACTGCTTCAGCGCATCTAGCGCAGCATTGACCAGGAACGGACTGCCGCCGACGACCCTGGTGCTGACGACCCGCCCGTCTGCCGAGATAGTCGCTTCCAGCTTCACGCGTCCGGAGATATTCATTTGCTTGGCGGTCGCCGGATACTGAGGGTCGACTTTTGTTCGAATCCTCCGTTTGGCGACGTCGCTTGAAGCATCCTGCGCGGACGCCCTCGGTGACAGGACGACAAAGCCGCCCAGAACGAATGCGATCGCAAGTCCCATTAACGCTAGCCGACGCTTCATGTCCCCATATCCTTCCTGGCCGAGAACTCAAGCCTATAAACGCACGCTGGGTGCCACGACCGCAGGCCGATAGTCAGTTGGACAGGACCGCTAGCCGTGTCGGTATGTTATTGGCAATACGTATGTTAATTGGAACGCCAGGCGGCGATTGGCCCCTGGGGCGGGAACACGATCGTCTCAAATATGCCCGAGCGCGACGCCGGGTGTCTCAGATTGCGACATGTCTCAAATAGCCCGGAACGCATGGCTATGATCGCGGCGCGCCGCCGTCGCGCTAGTGGACCACGACCGTGACAGTTGCGGACTTCGTGTGGCCCGCAGCATCGGTGGCTGTC
>Ga0209008_1000135_pt1 | contig 35827 bp, 30 predicted proteins | sample JacPin_JW_Ref_O3_FD_187963 | JGI IMG/M metagenome (GOLD analysis project Ga0209008, IMG submission 187963) | Forest soil microbial communities from Algoma, Ontario, Canada - Jack Pine, Ontario site 1_JW_Ref_O3 (SPAdes) (version 2) | ecosystem: Environmental > Terrestrial > Soil > Boreal... | reverse complement strand
TCGGGCGACCATTCACAGGTCGCCTGGATAATCCCACAACGAACGATCCGCGGCATTGACTGCCTCCTGGGTGTTCTTGGCAGCCAGTCTACTATTCGGCCAGAGGCCCGACAAGGATGTAGGTTCAGCTGGCTTGTCCCTGCTGGGCCGATCGACCCTGCCGGCGAGGGTTGCCGGTGGCTTTGGCGCAAGGGTCGGATCTATGCGAAGACATTCAGCTAGGCGGACTTTGATTCGGTGCACCCGCGCAGCGCCTCAAAGCCGAGCTCGCGGGTATAGCCGGACTGTCGAGTCCCGCTCGTGGGAAGATCAGATGCGCGTCAGCGCGGTCGCTTCGTCCTCGGCCAGATCGAGAACCGAATCCAGACGGACCATCTTCAGCAGCATCTGGATGCGCTTGGTCGGAGAGAAAAAAGTGCATTTCCCGCCAGCGCGCTTAAGCGTGGTGAACGCGCGCACGAGCGACCCGATGCCGGAGCTGTCTAGATCGGTGACTCCCGCGAGATTGATCGCGATGTGCAGCGACCCGGCTTCCACGAGTTGCTGGATCTGGCTCCGGAAACCTTCTTCGTCCTTGCCGAGCTTCAGCGGCCCTTCCAGGTCCAGGATCGTAGCTGGACCCGCCTTGCGGATTCGAATGTTCACGTCGCCCCTTTGCGTCTTGTCAAACTAACCGAATTGGGATTTTCGATCAAGAGTTGTAATTCGGGGAGGGTCCGATTGATTCAGTTCCTTGACGCATTAGCGCCGCATTTGCTAGGCTGCGCCGTCCGCTCTTTATCGCGCTTCTCAACATCGTACGCGATAGCATTGCCATTGTGTCCCTGCCCGGGAGAATCATGGATTCGTCAGCTGCGCTCTTCGAACTAGCGAGCGTGTCTTTAGCGTGTCGCGACCAGGACACGTTGATGAAAACGGTGGCAGCCCGCGTTGCCGCCGCTGTCGGTGCACGGGCTGTTCTCATCTGGCTCGGCGACCCCGATCCGGGCTTGGTGTGCCGATCGCGCTGGAACGATCCCGGCGAGCGGATCAATCTCTCTGTCGGCCCCGTCTCAGCGGGTGTTCTGGCAGATGTCCTGGAGTCGGGCGAGACACGGCGCTTTGGCGCGGGGCAGGTTGACGTGGATGAGCTTGCTCATCTCGACGAGGCCAGCCGAGGACGAGTGAAATCCGCAGTGTACGCTGGTCTGCCGGGCGGGCAGGGTTGGCTGGGAGTGTTGGAGGTTTTGGGCAAGCGCTCAGGAGAATTCACCGCTGACGACACGCTGTTCATCGAGGAAGCGAGCCGCTTGGCGGGCCAGGCGCTCACGAACCTGGAATCGATCGAACAGGAGCGCAGTTCGCATCTTGCGACGCTTGATCGTCTGACCGCCCTGTACGACATCGGACGGACCTTTACCTCCACGCTTGAACTTTCCGAGCTTCTCCCCATTGTCGCGGAGAAAATCCGCGCGCTCCTCGGTGCTGCCGCCTGCAACATTTGGCTCATGGACGCTGGTTCGCAGGAGATGCATCTGGCGAACCGCGTAGGGGAGGACCCGACGGCCGAGGAGGGAACAAGGGTTTCAGCGACCGAGGGTCTACTCGCCGAAATTGCGCATGAGGTGAATCCGAGGCTGGTAAACGAACCGGCGGATGAACCGGGGCTGGAAGAGCGCCGCGAGGCTGGCGGTGAGTTCGAATTCCGGTGCTGGATGGCCGCGCCGCTGCGCAAGGACGACGAAGTCTTGGGTGTGATCGAGCTGATCAACAAGGCCGACGGTAGCTCTTTTGATGAGGACGAACTGTTCCTGCTGGCAAGCGTCAGCGAGCAGGCGGCCATCGCCTTGCACAATGCAAATCTGCTGGAGTCTGAGCGCAAGGTACATGTGCTCGACGCCCTGCTGAAAATCTCGCAGGAGATCACCTCGACACTGGACCTCGACCACGTCCTGACAACAGTTGTCCAACAGGCCGGATTGGTCGTGCCGTTCGATAAGTGCGTGATTGGCTTCTTCGACCGCGGCCGGTTCATGCTCGGCGCGGTGTCGGGTGAAACGGAGGTCCCGAAGACGCGCGAAATGGACGATTTCCGCGACCGTTTCGCGTGGGTCGCAAATCAGAAAGAGGTGGTTGCGGCCAATCTTCATTCCGATGGCTGGCAGCTCCAGCCGAGTGAGGCGCATGCGCAGGTCGTCTCGGTCCTTGAGAAGTACAGTTACGGCGGATTGTATGCCCTGCCTCTGCGAGACGAACAAGGCGCGCTTGGGGTACTCGCGCTGGTGAGCAGCGAAGCCGATTTCCTGAATGAGAACCATAAGGAGACACTCGCGATTCTTGCAAGTCAGACCTCGGTTGCGATCCGCAACGCACAGCTTTATCAGCAGGTGCCTCTTGCGAATCTTCTGCAGCCGTTTACCTCGCGAAGGCAGAAGCTGATAGCCGCCGTCCCAAAGGGTCGTTGGCGCGTTTACGGAGAGCGGGCCGTAGCGGTTGCCGTGTTCCTGATTGTGGTCCCTTGGCCCCTGCGTGTGGGTACCGACGCAACGGTGGTACCGGCCGAGCACCGGGTGGTCAGCGCCGTCGAGGGCGGTGTCGTCAAGCGCGTCCTGGTTCATGAAGGTGATGTTGTAGCGCCGGGCCAGTTGCTCGCGCAGCTTGATGACGGCGACGACGCGGTCAAACTTGCACAGGCCCAGGCAGCGCTCGCGCAGGCTCGACATGATTCTGCCGAGGCGGAATTCAAGAGCGACAGTTCCGCGATCGGGCAGGCGAACATTCGCGCGGATCTCCATGCCGCCGAAGTGCAGCTCGAGCAGGAGCGCGTGTCGGAGGCTGAGTTGCGGGCCCCGATCGCCGGAGTCGTGGTTACTCGGAACGTGGAACAGCGCGCCGGAACCATGCTGAGGCCGGGCGAGGCGTTCTGCGAAATTGTTGAAGGCGACCGCATGGCAACCGAGATGAGCGTGCCGGAAACGGACCTTGGACTCGTTCGCCTGGGCCGCACCGTGGCCCTGAAGCTCAACGCTTTTCCGACGGCGACGTTTGCCGGAAACGTCGAGCGGATCGGCGAACAAACCCATTCCGAAGCTGGCGAACAATACTTTCTGGTTCGAGCCGTCTTTGATAATTCCGGGGGCCGGGCACGCGACGGCATGGTCGGCCGCGCACGAATTCGCGCCGGAGGCGGGTGGTTCGGGAGCGAATGGTATCCGGTGGGGTACGCTCTGTTGCGTGACCCGTTCCGCTGGGTCTGGCAAGAAATCTGGGCCTGGCTGCCGTAGGGGGACGAACGAATATGAAAACGCGCGCGACGTTTTTTTTGATAGCCGCAACGGCCTTGGTCGCAGCGGGCTGCGGAGATTCTTCGGCCATTTCTCCATCCCATGCTGGCCCCACCGATTCTGGCAGCCGGGCGGCGGTTACCCCTGCTGCTCAACCAGGACCCGGTTCTGGGCCAGGCGCCTCGGCGAGTCACGAGGTACTCAGCGTGCTTTCCGTCGAGCACCAAGTCGACGTGGCCACCGAGCGTGACGGGGTTGTCGTGTCCATAGCGCAGGACGAAGGCAGCGCGGTCAAGAAGGGCGAGATACTGGGCCAGCTCGACGATCGCACACTTCAGATTGAATTGATCAAAGCGCGCGATGACTTGCAGGTGGCCCAGAACAACGTGAAATTCAAGCAAGCCGAGCTGAAGGCCAAGGGGGCGGCCCTCACGCGCCAGCAGCAGCTCCGTGACCTGGGACTTTCCAGCCAGGCAGACCTCGAACAGGCTGAATTTGAAGCCCGGGGCGCCGAATACGATATGCATGGTTGGGAGGCCATGGCCGAAAGCAGCCAGGCGGAAATCCATCGGCTGGAGATCGAGCTCGACCAAACGCGCTTGCGCGCACCGTTTCCAGGTGCCGTCGTGGTTCGCTACGTCCGAGAAGGACAGCAGGTTGCCAAAGGCGACAAATGCTTCCGAGTCAGCCAACTGGCTCCACTGGAGGTGCAGTTCCAGGTTCCGGAGTCCTCGCCACAGCGTCCGACACACGGCGCCCCGGTCGGCCTAGCCCTGGTAAGCGATTCCAGTCGCGCGATCAGCGCACGCATCATGAAGATCAGCCCGGTGATTGATCCCGCAAGCGACAGTTACAGCGTGACCGCGGAACTTACCGGTAAAGGCATAACCGATCTGCGCCCGGGGATGGCCGTACGGGTCTTTTGGCCGGACGCGGGCCACACGAGGCCTTAGCGGACCCGCCGATATGCGTTTTGGACCCACCAGCCTGAAAGCATCGAGTGTCCTCGCCAAGGGGCTGCGACGCCCCAAATTCCGAACAGACTTGCGTATCAGTGAACAGATATTTGCGGGCGAAAAGACGTATGTCATTAAGGTGGAGGAAACAAGCTCCTACAACCGCTACGGCCCCTCGGAATACGAACTGCTCACCCTGTGCGATGGCACTAGGACGCGCGCGGAAGTCGCAGCAACCTGGAACGAACGCCACCCTGACGATTTCCTGGGCGAAGCCGAGGTGATGGAGTTCCTGGACGGCATCGAACCGGAAGTGTGGGAGCAGTCCGCAGGGGAGAAGAATCTCGCAGTCCTTGAGCGGATTCGGGACGACCGCAAGAGCCGCGTGGACCAATCCAACGTCCTCTATATCTCTTTCAAGGCCTGGGATCCGAATAAAACGCTTACGAAACTGGATCGGTACCTGGGGTGGATGTATACCCGTGGTTTTGTTTTCTTTTCCATCGGGTTGTTCATCATAGCCCTCTATCTGGTGGCCGGAGACTGGGCGCAAGTGCAGCGCGACACTGCTTCTCTTTATACGTTTCAGGGAAAGACCGCGTATGACATCTGGATTTTCTGGTTCCTGCTTTTGGCGCTCGGCAGCATCCACGAATTTGGCCACGGACTCACGTGCAAGCATTTCGGCGGGGATGTTCATCAAATGGGATTCTTGCTGATCTACTTTACGCCGGCGTTCTACACGGACACGACCGACATCATGCTGTTTGACCGCCTGGGCCGCCGACAGTGGGTTCTATTCGCGGGAATATGGATCGAGCTGGTGATCTGTGGGATCGCCGCCATCTTCTGGCGTTTTACGGCTCCCGGCTCGTTGGGCAACGATTTCGCGTACAAGGTGATGCTGCTGAGCGGGATCCAGGGTGCACTTCTAAATCTGAACCCCCTCATCAAGGCGGATGGATACTATGCGCTCTCGGAATTTCTGCGCGTCGACAACCTTCGCGAAAGTGCCTTTGCGTTTCTTCAGGCATGGGCCCGCAGACATATACTTCGAGAGGACCTGGAGTTGCCGTTGGCCAGCCGCCGGCAGCGCCGCATCTACCTTATCTTCGGGATCACGGCGATCGTCTACGGCACCTCCCTGGTGATACTCACTGTGCTGTTTGTAACAAACGTCTTCGTCTCCAAGTTCGGCGGCTGGGGATACGTTTTCACGGCCGGGGTGGTCTATTTCTTCGTCCGGAAGGGCTTGAAGAATGCCGTGCCACACGTGCGAGCGTGGTTGCGCGAAAAGAAAGAGGTATACATGGCCTGGAAAGTTTCGCGGGCACAACAGGCTGGTGTGCTCGGCCTCGCCCTTCTGTTTCTGATTCCCCCAATTCCTACCAGGGTCTCGTCAGACTTCATATTGGAACCTGGCAGGGATGCCCACGTCCGCGTGGAGGTGCCTGGCTCAGTGCGCCAGGTGTTCGTCAAACAAGGTGAAGCGGTAAGCGCTGGAGAAACTCTTGCGATTCTGAAGAACCCTGATATCGAATCGGGCGCCAAAATACTGGCTCAGCAGCTCGCCATGGCCAATAGCGAGGTCCGTCTGGAGCAGGCGCGCTCGGATCCGGCCAAGATCGCCTCAGCTGTTCAAGAGCAGGAGCGAATCGAAGCAGAGTGGACGATCGCCCAAGGTAAGGTTGACCGGCTGACCGTTCGCGCTCCGTTCGCCGGAGTCGTGGCCACACCCCTGGTCGACGAGAGGGTGGCCGAATATCTGGCTGCCGGGGAGGAGTTGTGCGAAGTGGTGGACCGCAGCACGATGAAGGCACGCATCCTGGTTCGAGATTGGGAGATCGAAGAGACGCCGGCTGGCGCGCGCGCGGAATTGAAAGTGCGGCCCTACCCGTTCCGCACCTATGACGGTCGGGTTTCGCAGGTGCTTCCCGCGGCGGCTCCGGACCGGCCTGTGGCGCGTCCACAGGAACTCGAGCGGCTGGGCCAGGAGTTGACCAACTATTTCGCTGTCGTCACGGTTTTCCCGAATCCCGATGGATCGCTCCGTGAAGGGATGACGGGAACGGCCAAGATCGCCGGTAAATCGCGTCCTTTGGCATGGCAGGCCGGCCGGGGCGCGTGGCGATGGCTTCGCTCGCAGGTCTGGTAGCGTTTGGAGGTTAGGGTACGGAACAAGCTTGGGGCAAGAGTGGCTCGGCGCCCTGAAACAGAAAGGGCTGCCCGGAAAAGACAGCCCTTTCACCATCCGCGCTAAATCGAAATCGGGGTCCGTCTCAACGCCCTCGGCTGGACAGGAGGGCGCTGTTCCCGCAGCTCCGATCGTTACCTGATCACCATCAGAGGGACCTTCTTTTCAAGCTTCTTGGAACCGAGCGTCTTACCCTTTTTTGCCGGCTTCGCTATTGTCGCCATGATCTTTTTCCTCCCAGAGGTTTTGTGTTGCTTGGTTCGCAGCTACGTAGTGCAATCCTTGCGCCAAACCCGAGGTAAGCACAGACGTCAACGGCGGATTGTAACCACAGGGCTTACGCGAGCCGGGCGGTGATTTCCGAGGCTTTGCCATCCCTCCGAAAATATTTTTCCAAACGAAGCGTTGAGTAATTAAACAGATCGCGGGCTCCCGGCACGCTCGCAATAGGCACGAGCGACCGTTCATGCTCATAGGGGGGCGGGTACTGCGCTGCCGGTAGGAAAAAACGCCATTGAAGAACCGCGGGGAGCGGTTGAGCGCGCCAAAACAGAAAAGGCTGCCCGTTCAGGGCAGCCTTTTCACCATCCGCGCTACATTGAATTGCAGGAACGGGCTTCAAGACGATCTATCCGCGGCCGCTCCCGCACCACCGTGTGTAAGAACTATGCGTGATGCACGTTCACGGGCACGTTCAGGGGTACTTTCTTCTCAAGCTTCTTCGTTCCGAGCGTCTTTCCCTTTTTTGCTGGCTTGGCTGATTTCATGATCTTTTTCCTCCAGGGATTCGTGTTGCTTCCTTCGCGGTTGCATAATGCAATCATCGCGCCAAACTCCATATAGCCGCATGACTACCGGATCCGATTGGATTTAAAGCTGTTACGCCGATTCAACAGCTGGAGACAGAAGGCTCTCGTCCCATTTGTGTTGACTTTCCAACTGACGTGTTGAGTAATTAAACCGATAGGACCCTCCGGGCTGCGGAAGCCGGTCTGGACCCGGTGACGGGCGGAGCGAATGCTGCCGGTCGTCGACAGCTCTCAAGGGCGGTGCGCTCTGGTTGGGGCGGGGCGGGTGATTTTCCCCTCAGCTAGGTTTCAGGAGCGCTGAGATTGTAAAATTCCAGACGCTGGCGCCCTGGATCGGGTGAGGCTTGGCGCTCGGTCAGTCCAAAGCGCCCCCTGATAACGCCTCGGCGATGAAATATTCAACAAGTCGGAAGGAGAACTACTCAGAGTCCGTATTTCCGACACAGGTAATTTAAGCGATTGCGGTCGACACACAGGAGGCGCGCTGCGTCTGACTTGACTTGCTTGGCTTGCTGCATGGCCTCCTGAACCCAGCGGCGCTCGTGGGCTTCGAGTTCCTTGTCCAGATCGATTCCCTCAGCGGGCAGACGGAATCGGGATTTCGAATCGCGGCCGGTAGCCTGCACGATTTCCACCGGCAGATCGCCGACGGAGATGGTGTCCGTCTCGGTCATGACCACGACCCTCTGGCAGGCATTCTCAAGTTCCCGGACGTTTCCGGGCCAGGAATAGCGCTTAAACGCCAAAAGCGCTTCGTCCGCCAGCCGTTTGACGGGCACACCGTTTGCGGCGCAATACACGCTGATAAAGTAGTCGGCAAGAACAGGAATGTCCTCGATGCGCTCCCGCAACGCCGGGACGAAGATGGGTACCACGTGAATGCGGTAATAGAGGTCCTCGCGGAACCGGCCCTCCCTGGTCATTTCCTCGAGGTTTTCATTGGTAGCGCTGATCAGCCGGAAATCGACCCGAATCGACTTCTTGCCGCCGAGACGCGTGAGCGAGCGATCTTCGAGTACCCGCAAAAGCTTGCTCTGCAGCGAGGGAGTGAGCGTGGCGATCTCGTCAAGGAAGAGAGTGCCTTGATGGGCTACCTCAATTCTTCCCTCCTTCATGGCGGCTGCGCCGGTGAATGCACCTTTTTCGTAGCCGAAGAGCTCGGACTCCATCAGCGCCTCGGGCAGCGCGGCGCAATTGACGCTGACGAAGGCTCGGCTGCGGCGCGGGCTTTGCTCATGGATGGCCCGAGCGACCAGCTCCTTTCCCACCCCGCTCTCGCCGCGGATAATCACGTTGGTCGTGGCCCGCGCGATTCGCTTGATGGAATCGAATAGATGACGCATCACGTCGGTTGCGCCGATGAAATCGCCCAGGGTGTTTTTGCGGCTGATTTCGTTGCGCAGGATGCGGTTTTCGCGCTGCATGTGGAGCTTTTCAACAGCGCGTCCCAACAGGTGGCGAAGGACGTCGGTGTCAACCGGCTTGGTGAAATAGTCGTAGGAGCCGGCGTCAATGACCTTCAGGGCGGTCGATTTCTTTTCGTCGGAGCTTAAAACGATGACCAGCGTGTCGATATTGCTGCCGTCGAGACGGTCAAGCAGTTCCGCGCACTCGCGAATGCCACCAGACGCAATCGGCAAGCCGAGCAGTAGTATGTCGAGTTCGGATTCTTCCAGGAAAACGTACGCAGTCTGGTAGTCCTTGCCTTCAAGGACCTCGAACTCGGAGCGCAACGATGCGGCGATCTTGGCCCGCAGGTTCGCATCGTCGTCTACGATGGCTATTCTGGGTTTGGATGACCCGGGTGCGATGGCTGATCTCCGGCGGGGACACGCGAGACCTGACCTTCTGTTTCCGAAAAGCGTCCCGCGTAGCCGCGATTCTAGGTGGTCGGCCCCTCGGTGTCAACGAATGGACGCAAAACTGTCAGTAGCACACGATATGTCCGGTCTAATTAACACACGATATGTCCGCTTTTGTCGAAGCGGCCAGGGAGCAAGATGCATGCATGAACTGCTACCCGATGGCCGCTATGGAGCGGACGATGAAGATCCAAGAAGTGATCTTGCGAGCTTTGGCGAAGAAGATTACCTGGTGGCAAGCAGCCGAGATCATGGGGATCACGGACCGACAGATGCGGCGGTGGCACTGGCGGTACAAGGAGTATGGATATGACGGCCTACTGGATCGGAGATTGGGGAAGCCCAGCCCCAAGAGGGTGCCGCTCGCGATGGTCGAGCAGGTGTTCGCTTTGTACCGGGAGAAGTACTTCGATCTGAACGTGCGGCATTTCCAGGAGAAGTTGGCCAGCCAGCATCAGATTCCGTTGAGCTACAGCTGGGTAAAGAAGGCTCTGCAAGGAGCGGGCCTGGTGAGCCGGGAGCGGAAACGGGGTGTGCATCGACGGAAGCGGGAGCGGCGCCCCCTACCGGGGATGCTGCTGCACATCGATGGGAGCCGGCATCACTGGTTTCAGGATGATCGTTGGTACGACCTGCTGGTGATACTGGACGATGCGACGAACCGGATCTATTACGCCCAGTTGGTGGAGGAGGAATCGACGATGACGGTGTTGGAGGCCTTGCGGAAGGTGGTGGAGCGGGAAGGGGTTTTCTGCGCCTTGTACAGCGACCGCGCCAGTCACTTCTTCTGGACGCCTCGAGCGGGAGGGAAGGTGGATCCGGAACGGCCGACGCAAGTGGGACGAGCCTTGAAGGAGCTGGGGATTCGGATGATCCCGGCCTACTCCCCCCAAGCGCGGGGACGATCGGAGCGGAGCTTTGGAACCTGGCAAGGGCGCTTGCCTCAGGAATTGCGTTTGCGGGGGATCCAGACGTTGGAGCAAGCCAATGATTTCCTGGAGAACGAGTACCGGACCGAGTTCAATGAGCGATTCCAGGTACGGGCTTTGCAGGCGGGAAGCGCGTTTTTACGGTGCCAAAGGAAGGACCTGGATGTTCTGTTTTCGGTGCAGCAACAACGAACAGTGAGTCGCGATAACACCGTGGTAGTCGGAGGGAAGACGCTCCAGATCGAGGCGACGCGCTGGAGAGGAACGCTGGCTGGATGTTCGGTCACGGTCTGCGAACATCTGGATCAGAGCTGGAGCATTCGATACGGACCTCACGTTGTAGGTCGCTACAACGCGCAGGGATGGCCTCAGTTGCTAGAAGCAAAGCAAAACGGGCGGGGGAAGACTGTGGAAAAGACGCTCCGTGGAAAAGTCCTTCGGACTTTCCCACCTCGCTTGGAAATCCCGCCCAAACCGCGGGATTCCCACTTTCCCACAGTCACGACGGCGGTACTCTCTCAACCTCATACCGGACATATCGTGTACTCAAAAAAGCGGACATTTTAACTTGCTACGGACATGCGGGCATCGGCAGCCGGAATTCCGGGCCCGAATTTCAGTTTCCTCCAGCAGTTCCGGTCTCAGATCTGAGAATAGGGCGCCGGAGTCAGTACGGCGTTGTCGACGTTCGACACCAGATCCTCGAATGTGTATTTGGGCTGGCCGAACAGTACCTTCGTCTCCGGAGCGGACCGGAATGCGTCCCAGGCCTTGTCCCGTTCGGCGAGGTTTGCAAAACCGATCATATAGGTCAGGTTCGGCATTCGCGCGCCGATCACCGTGTCGCCGAAAAAGACGGGCCAGAATCCGGCCTTGAGGAAAATGGGAATTTCGCCCTCGTTTACTTGGGCCACCTTCGCCTGATGGTCCTGATCAGTTGAACTCTCATAGGTGCGCAGTTCGAATAACCGCGGCAAATGTTGGGCTGTCGCTTCAGGTACGGTCAGCCTGGGCGCGCCCGCAAGCGCCTGCATCAGCGAGCTTTCCATACGCACGAACGCGGGTGACTTCGCCGGAGCGTTCAGAAAATCCGAGGCCGCTTTCACATATTCGGCGTCTTGGCTCAGGCGCGCAGCGGAGCTCACCAGTGTCTCAACCGACGTGCTCGGCAACAGCACGTAGATGGACGGGCCCTCGGGGCCGATCGATACGTTGAAGACGCCCACTGGGGAGATTCCCAGGCGATTCAGTCCCGGCACTAGGGCGCTGCGGAAATAGTCGTCGGCAAGCTTTCTTTGCGGTGTGAGCAGGTGATACCGCCGCAGCTCGTAGTATTGCCGGGCGCCCGGACCCAGGGCTTGCTGAGATTGTAGAGCGTAACCCAGCGGCGCGGTGGCTGCCGATGCAAGCGACGTAGCGAGAAATTTTCGTCTGTCCATGCTGCGTTTCTCCTGCTATGGCGCGACATCGTCACACAAATGGATTCGCTGGTCCACTGCCTTCCCAAGCGGAATCTCGCGGATTTACTACGGGAGTCTCGAGGATCGCTGGGCCTTCCTATAAAAATGCTAGAGCGTGAGGCTGCGCGGAAGTTCACCACGCAGCCTCGCGAGTCCGGTGTACCAAAACAAGCCGCCGAGGGAAGCGCTAGCGTTTCTTCCGTTTCTTGGGAATCGACTTTTTCGTACTTCTTTTTTTCTTGGCAGGTTTCGGTTTGCCCTTGGCCTTCTTAGCTTTCGGGCGCGGCTTCTTCGCCTTCGCCGCCTTGCGCGCGGGCTTGGGGGGAGCTGGAGCGGATGGAGCGTCCTCTTCTTCCGGCTCTTCGTCGATGACGATCTCTTCGACTTCTTCTACGACTTCCTGCGGCTGCTCCTGACCCTCTTCTTCGTCGTCGAAGGCGGGGAGTTCGTCGTCTTCCTCATCGTTCATTTTCGCGTGAAACATTCGATCCTCCGTGGGGGTCGAGGTCTTGCCGGACAGCCTCACTCCTCGGCCGCATATAATCGGAGTGTCGGAACTTTGTCAAGGCGCAATGGATCGAAAAAACGGTGGGGTCGCCGCTGGTTCCTTCGATCGACGCTCGGAGGGCTGTGAGCAAAGGGAGGGAATTCGCGTATCCCGCAGAATCAACAACACTTACTGTTTCTAGAGGTTCCCTAGCGTTGGATCGTGAGTACGTCGCCTGCCTGCAGGGGCCGCTCGGCGAGGAAGGGATTCGACTGTCGTATGGCGGAAACGGACGTCTGGTAATCGTGCGCGATCGAATAGAGCGTTTCGCCGGGTTTCACCCTGTGTTCTAGGCTTTCTGGCGCATCGGATTTTCGCGTGGAGACATTCTCAAGGCCCTGGTGTCGATTCTCTGCGGACTTGCCTTTCGCTTGCGGAATCTCAACCGTCTGGCTACCTGCATATATCCGCAAGCGCGCTCCCCGCGCAACATGCCCACCGGAAATATGATTCCAACGCTTGAGCTGATCGACCGTCACATCGAACCGGCCGGCAATTCCTTCAAGCGTGTCGCCGCGCTGCACGCGGTAACTTACCAGCCGCACAACGGGCGGCTGCGTCGGCACATTGAGAAGGAAACCCGATGGCACGGTTGCATGAGGTTCCAGGTGGTTCGCCGTTTCGATCGCCGCGACGGTCACGCGGTAACGACGTGCGATGTCGGTGAGGGTTTCACCCTGTTCGGCGGGATGCAGGCGCCAGCTCGTCCACTTGTCTTGGGGGACCTGTTGCACGTTTTCTTCGAAAGACTTCGCTGCGCCGGTCGGCAGCTTCAGCGGAAATCCCGCATCGTTCGGCGTTACGTTGCGCAAAAGTTGCGGATTGAGCAGCCGCAAGTCATCAAGATCGGCACCCGATGCGTCGGCCACCAGCTGCAGGCTGATTGAGTGATCCAGCTTGACTGTTTCGGTCTGCGCTGGCTTCTCCGGACTTACCTGGACGCCGTAACCCGCCGGGTCCTTGGCCACCAACGCCATTGCCAGGATGATCGGAACGTAATTCTGGGTCTGCTTCGGGAGCGCGTTGCGCTTCTGCAGCTCCCAGAAATCGGCGTAACCGGTGCGCTCGATCGCGCGCGCGACATTCAATGGTCCCGAATTGTACGCGGCCATGACGAGATACCAATCGCCAAACATGCCGTACAGATCGCGGAGGTGGTGGGCCGCAGCGCGGGTCGCCTTTTCCGGATCACTGCGATCGTCCACCCAGTAGGTGCGCTCGAGATCGTATTCCTCGCCGCGGTAGGGCATGAACTGCCAGATGCCACGGGCCCCGGCACGCGAAACTGCCTGCGGCAGGAAGGCGCTTTCGGCCTGGGCGAGGTAGATCAGGTCCTGCGGGACTCCCTCTTCCTTCAGAACCCGCCGGATCATCACGTCGTAGCGGCCGGCTCGGTCCAGTCCGCGTGACACAATTGCTCGGCCTCGGGTGGTCGTAAAGAAGCTCAGATATTGCAGGACCGAATCATTCACCGTGAGCGGCAGGTCGTGGCGGACATTGATCAGTTCCTTCTCGGCTTTGAGCGCCAGCCGCGGGTCGCCCGCCGGCAGCGTCAGGTCCGCAATCTCTTCAATCGGGGCGGGTTCGCCGGGCAAGTCGGTTTCGTCTTGATTCGCCACAGCGCCGGACGCTTCAAGATCGCCGGGTTGGACGGCCTCGCCAATTTCATCCGAGAGTTTTGCAAGCTGGGGATTGAAGTCAGCCGGGAAGCCGCTGTTCAAAATCATGGCTGCTGCGAGATCGAAGTCTGCCTGAGCCTTGTCAAGATGGGCAGCCTTAATTTCCCTCTGGCCGGCATCGTACGCCGCCTGGACGTTGTCCACCAAGATATCGATCTCGGGCCGCTTCCCCGTGAACAAAGCATGCGCCGTTATAGGGTGCTGGGGGAGCGGAAGTGGCTGGCTCGCGTAGCTCGGCGAGGGCGCGGGCGTAACGGCCGGCGGCCGCACCTGCACAGGGGTCTTCGCGGAATCGTTGCAGCCGGCCAGAATAGAAGTGCCAGCCGCCAGAACGAACCAGACTGTAGCCCGATGATTCACTCTTGGCCCTTGCCGCTTCATGCTAGGAAAAATATTACGGGGTGCTTACGACCCGGTCAATGGGACTTGACTGGCGAACGTTGACCGAAACAGGACATAGGGTACTAGCGCGTTCCCGGTCGCCGCAGCGACGCTTATACCACCTTGGAGGAAGCAATTACTAGCGTCTCGGGGGTTCAGGGGTAATCGGCTGGCGCGGGCTAAGCCAGGGCCTGGCGGAGATCGTCAATGAGGTCCTCGGGATCTTCAAGGCCGACTGACACGCGCACCGTCCCGGGTTCGACACTAGCAGCCCGGAGCTCTGCGAGTGTCATGTTGTAGTGCGAGGAATAGATCGGCAGGATCGCAAGAGATTCGACCCCGCCCAGGCTTGCGGCCAACAGAAACACACGAATGCGATCCCCGAAGCGCCTGGCCCCGGCCAAGCCGTCCTTGTGGTCAAAGGCGAGCATGGCTCCAAAGCCGCGCATCTGACGCCGGGCGAGCTTGTGATCAGGGTGCGACGGGAGACCAGGGTAGTGCACTCGCGCCACTTTCGGATGCCTTTCCAGGTACTTCGCAACAGCCATGGCCGTCCGGCACTGGCGCTCGATTCGAACCTCGAGCGTTTTCAGCCCGCGGATCAACAGGAACGCAGCCTCGGGATCCATGGACCCGCCGATCTGGATGATATTGGAGCGCACCTTGTCCATCAGCACTTTGCTGCCCGCAGCGGCGCCCGCAATCACATCGGAATGGCCCGAGAGGTACTTCGACGCGCTATGGAGAACGATGTTGAACCCCATCGAAAGCGGCTTTTGCAGTACGGGGCTCGCGAAGGTGTTGTCGACGATGGAAACCAGTCCCCATTCCTGGGCGAAAGCGACCGCTTTGTTCAGGTCTACGAGCCGTAGGGTTGGGTTCGTCGGAGTCTCGACGTAGAGCGCTTTGGTGCGCGGACCGACGAGTTTTTCCATGCCAACGAGATCAGCTTCCACCAGCCGAACTCCGATCCCGAAGCGCGGGAATATATCGCGCAGCAGGCGATAGCTGCCGCCGTACAGCTGCCGTGTGGCGATCACTTCATCACCCGCCTGGAGCACGGACAGAAGTGCGGCCGAAATCGCTGCAGTGCCCGAAGCCGCGACCACCGCCGCCTCGGCTCCCTCGAGGGCTGCGATCTTCTGCTCGGCGGTTGTGAGCGTGGGGTTCCCGTAGCGGGTGTAGATGTATGCCGGGCTTTTTCCTTCCGCCCACCGTTTCATCTCCTCGGTGCTTGCAAAGGTGAAATTCGCAGTACGCGCAATGGATGTTCCCACGGCAGTGCTGATCCGGAATTTTTCCTCGCCCGCATGAATCGCGAGCGTCGCATCGCCCCACCGTTTTGTTTTCGAGGACTTTTTCATGATGGCAGGAGCTTGACGCATCCGGCCGCGGGATCGCAAGCGCCAATTTGGCTACCAACTCTGCCCATGCATCCCAGTAGTCTTGACTCCGGAGTTTGAAGCGTACAGAAAGCAGACAATTGAGTTGAGAATTGGTCTCGCCATTGCACTCCAGTGGACTTGTCTGCCTGTCCCATAGGATTTTTGCGGGTTCATGGGTCGACAACATGAATCCGACAGAACCCGCAGCCGAACTCGGCGCTGGGATATTGGTAATCCTGGCGGCCCCCAGTCGGATTGATAATGACCGGCGTTATCTGAACGCGCTGGGACTAAAACCCAAGCTCCGGAGGCTTCGCCTTCCGTTCTCTATGGCTTTCTGGATGAACCTGATCTAATACGGGGTAACGTCCCAGAGGTTCTATGCAAAGATATGGGCAAGCCGTCGAAAGCCGCTTTGCGCTCCAGTCGTGCATCGGAAAGGGGAAAACCATGAAGAAGGTCGGGAGTGTACTGCTATTGTGCGCAGCCACGCTGTCCCTATCCGGCTGCGCATGGCGGAATCTGGGTCCCTGTTATGGCGTCGGTTGCCCGACCTTTATGATGAGCAAGAGCACACCTCCTGCGAGCACCGCCGTGAACTCCCGGCGAGCAAAGCCGGAGTACAGCGACAACGCCCGGGCTTCAAACGCGAAGGTCTCACCCGCTTCAACCAATTCCGGCCAGTAAGTCGGTTTCCAGGCCGCCTCGATTCGCCCGTCGCGACGCAACCGAAACGGCGGGATCGGCGCTGGGCGGTTATGCCGAGGCCGCGGCCGCCGTCTCCTCCTCGCCCGCGTGGTGCGGTTTGTGCGCCGCGATCACTTTCTCTGCGATTTCGGCTGGCACAAAATCGTAGTGCGAGAACTCCATCGAATAGCTTCCACGCCCCTGGGTCATTGAAATCAGTTCGTTTGCGTAGCTGAGCATTTCCGACAACGGCACGAGCGCTTTGACGACCACACTGCCGCCGCGCGATTCGCTTCCGCTGATTTTTCCGCGGCGGCCACTCAGATGACCCATCAAATCGCCGGAGTATTGATCGGGAGCGTATACGTCGACGTGCATGATCGGCTCAAGCAGCGCCGGTTTCGCCTGCTTCATGGCTTCCTTGAAGGCGAGCGAGCCCGCGATCTTGAACGCCATGTCGCTGGAATCGACGTCGTGGTACTTGCCGTCGTAAAGGCTTGCGCGGAAATCCACGACCGGAAATCCGGCCAGGTACCCGCGCTCGGCGGAATCACGGATCCCTTTTTCAACCGAAGGAATCCAGTTCTTTGGAATCGCGCCGCCGAAGACATCATCCACGAACTCGATTCCCTTACCGCGCGGAAGCGGTTCAAGCTTGATTCGGCACAGCCCGAACTGCCCGTGCCCGCCCGTCTGCTTTTTGTGTTTCCCTTCCGCATCGGCCTTGCCGCGGATGGTTTCCCGGTAGGGGACCTTGGGCGGTTTTAGAGTCATCTCGACGTGGTAGCGCTTGCGAAGTTTTGCGACGACCACTTCGATATGCTGTTGCCCGGCGCCGGAAAGCAGGAATTCCTTGGTCTGGGGGTCGCGTCCGAATCGCAGGGCAAGATCCTCTTCCAGTATTTTGTGAATCGCCACTCCGATGCGGTCTTCATCGGCGCGGGTCTTGGGCTCAACCGCAAAGGTAATGGACGGTTCGGGAATGCGCGCCGGCGGATAGAAGATCGGAGCGTTCTTATCACCGAGCGTGTCGCCGGTCGTTGTTTCTTTCAGTTTCGCGATCGCGCCCAGGTCACCGGCAAACAGATCGTTGACCGCCACGGCCGTTTTCCCCTGCATCACCTGCAAATGCTGAAAGCGTTCCTGCGTGCCGCGGTTGAAATTGTTGATCGTCGCATCGTTCTTCACCACGCCGGAAAGCACCTTGAAATAGGTGATCCGCCCCGCAAAGGGGTCAGCGACCGTCTTGAAGGCGAATAGGGAAGCGGGCTCCGATGCGGCAATATTGCGCACGACGGCGTCTCCCTGGTGGTCCGGGGTGGTGTGGCCCACGGCCTTTCCGCGAAACGCAGGCGACGGGAAAATCTCGACCAGGAAATTCAGAATCGCGTCGCTGCCGATGTTGTGAAGGGCAGAGCTAAGCAGGACGGGAAAAATCTTCTTGTCCCGGACTTCCTCGTGAAGCCCTTTTTTCAGGTCCTCGACCGGTAGCGTGCCCTTGTCAAAAAATTCCTGCATCAGCGCGTCGTCACCTTCAGCCACCATTTCGACCAGTCTTTCGTGCGCAGCCTTGGCCTGTTCGGCGAGGTCGGCGGGAATCTCCTCGATGATTGCCTTGCCATTGCCGCCCGGCGCATACCGCAGCGCCTTCATGGTCACCAGGTCCACGACACCGCGGAAATTCTTTTCGGCTCCTATGGGCAGCTGAATCGGAACGACGCCGCGACCGAAAACCTGCTCAAGCGAGCCGAGCGCGCGCTCGAAACTGGCAAGCTCGCGGTCCATCCAGTTCAGCAGGAACGCACGCGGTTGATCGTATTCCGTTGCGTAATCCCACACCTTTTCAGTGACGACCTGCACTCCTGCCGCAGCGTCCACGACGATCAGCGCAGCATCGGCAGCAATCAGCGAAGATTTCGTCTCATTGACGAAGGTCGAGTAGCCGGGCGTGTCGAGCAAATTGATTTTCGTTTCTTCCTGTGCGTTCCCGCCGGTTTCAGCCGGAGCGCGCCATTCGGCATAGGCGACGCCAGTGTTGATCGATATCTTGCGTGCGATTTCCTCTTCGTCCCAGTCGGTCGTTGTCGAGCCGTCAGCTACCTTTCCGAGCCGAGGCGTCATCCCCGCCGTGAAAAGCAACGACGACACAAGCTGGGTTTTCCCTGTGTCGCCGTGGCCGACAATGCCCACGTTGCGTATCCGATCCGTTGTGTAGGATTTCATGGTTCACCTCGTTGGAAGCGAGATTCAAATGTCGCAAATGGAAAATCCGGTACCTGCTGAAACAGTCGCTGAGTGAACGGGCTACCGCCCCGGATCAGGTGAGAACAGGCATTTCGCGTGGGAATCTTGCGGACAACAAACTTCGTGCTGTGAGTTGGGATCAGCATCACGAACCCGCCCCCGGCGGTTGCGCGCGATGAACCCTCCGACCTTTGGTCCGCATACAGAGGACCCAAGGCGATGATGGCGGGATGCTAGCACAGGCATCGGTGCGCATTCAATCCCTCGACTGAGCCGGGCGATCGGCGGACTCCGCCTATTCAAAAGATGAATCCGAGCGCGTCGAAGTATGCATCGTCCACGGAGTCCAGCCGCCTGGATCTTCATGCTATATTCTGGCGGTTTCAAGCGCCCGATCCGTCAAGCGAGAAACAGGTCGTACCGAGCTGCGATGATTGACGATCCCGTACTCTGCAATGATTGGCACGCCGTGGCTTGGGTCTCGAAGATCAGGGACTCGGAGCCCATTCCTATCCGCCTGCTCGGGAACGAGCTTGTCCTGTGGCGCAATCGGGATGGTTTGCATGCCTGGCGCGACCTGTGCATTCATCGCGGCTCGAGGCTCTCGGCCGGACGAGTCACGAACAACTGTCTTGCCTGCCCCTATCACGGCTGGGAATATGATTCGGGGGGCCGCTGCGTACGCATTCCCGCCCATCCGGAACAGCCGCCTCCGGCGCGCGCCCGTGCCACAGTCTATGCGGTCAAGGAAAAATACAATCTCGTGTGGGTTTGCCTGGGGGATCCGCAGAAGGACGTTCCGGTTTTCTCGGAATGGGATGATTCCTCGTTTGAGAAAATCATGGCTGGCCCGTATCTGTACCGCGCCAACGGCCCGCGCGTGGTCGAGAACTTTCTCGATGTAGCGCACTTTCCATTCGTCCACGGGGGCTATCTGGGTGATCCCTCGAAGGCGCAAATCGGCGACTACGAAGTCCAGGACTTCAACGGCGGCATTATCGCCAAAGACATTCCCGTGTGGCAGCCCGATCCGGACGGCACCGGCCGGCCCGCCAAGGTGTTCTACACCTTTCACGTGCTGCGTCCGCTTACGGCGTCTTTTACCAAGATCCACGGCGAGAATTGCTTTTCGATGTTTGCCTCTGTTACTCCCGTTGGCGACCGCGAAAGCCTTGCCTGGCTGATCATCGCGCTGAATTACCCACACGGGGCGCCCGCCGAAGAGTTGCTGCGGTTTCAGGACGTTGTCACCCGGCAGGACATTCCTATCGTCGAGGCGCAACGGCCTGAACTTCTTCCGCTTGATTTGCAGGCGGAGCTGCATTTGCGTTCCGATCGGGCCGCCATTGCCTACCGCCAGTGGCTGAAAACTATCGGCCTGCGGCACGGAACGGCCTGAGCAGAAATGGCCCATGCGATCGCAGCTCCCTCGGGGCGGGTCCGCTGGTTCGTGCCGGGCGACTGGGACGGCTTCTTCGCCCTGTTCTTCAGCGGATTTCCCGACCTGCTGCTCATCGCCGGGCTCGCTCCTCTGTGCGGTTTCTCCGCAAGTATGGTCACCACGCGTATCCTTCCCGGCGTTGCCTTGTCGATTTTCGCTGGCAACATTTTTTACGCCTGGCAGGCGCACCGGCTCGCCGAGCGCACCGGCCGGACCGACGTCACCGCCATACCGTTCGGCGTCAATGCCCCGACGATTTTCATTTATGTCGCGCTGATCATGCAGCCGGTATACGAGCGTACTCACGACCCGAACCTCGCGTGGCAGGCGGGGCTCTTCGCCTCGCTTTTAAGCGGCGTCATTCAAACTGCGGCGGCTTTCTGCACGGACTGGCTCCGCCGCACCACACCTCGGGCAGCGCTTCTGAGCCCGCTTGCGGGAACGGCCATGGCTTTTCTGTGCCTGGATTTCGTTCTGCGTGTGTTTCAAACGCCGGAACTCGGACTGCTTCCGTCGATCGTCGTTCTGGCAATCTTCTGTTCGCGAATTCGACTGCCTTTTCGAATACCAGGCGGCCTGGTCTGCCTCGTGGTGGGAGGGGGGCTGACGGCGCTCCTGAAATCGACCCATCTGTATCATTTGGAGCTGTCGCCGGTGTCCATGAAACCGGGAGTGTATCTCCCGCACGCCTTGAACCTGGTCTCGCTCGTGACCCACGGGGAGGGATGGAAGTTTCTGTCTGTAATTCTCCCCATGAGTGTGCTCGACACAATCGTATCCTTGCAGGTGCTGGAGAGCGTTCAGGTCGCCGGAGACGACTACCCGACACGGCCGTCGCTTCTTGCCAACGGTCTTGCCACCTTGGCCGCGGCGCTGTTCGGCAGCCCGTTCCCGACTGCGCTCTACTTCGGGCACATGGCGCACAAGGAACTCGGTGCTCGTTCCGGCTACTCGATATTGAGCGGTACCACGACGATGCTGGTGTGTCTTACAGGTCTGGTCGTTCCCGTGCTTCGTGTCGTTCCTCTGGAAGTTGTCGCGATGATCGTGGTCTGGTTCGGCCTGGTGATGGTCGCGCAGGCATTCACCGAGATTCCGAAATCCCACGCCATCGCCGTGGCTTTCGGGCTGATTCCGATGCTCGCGTCATGGGCCGTGGGGCTGATTGACGTTGCACTGCGCACGGCCGGGTCGAGTTTCCTTCAGAGCGCCCCGCTGTTCGGCGGCCAATTGTACGTCTATGGATTAATTGCCCTGAGCCAGGGCGCACTGTTGATTTCGATGATCTGGGCCGCAGTAATCGCCTACCTGCTGGATCGACGCTTCCTCCATGCTGCTGCGTGGCTCGTCGGGGCCGCCGTGTTGTCCTTGACCGGATTCATTCACGCGTTCCGGATCACAAGCCGGGGCGTTGAAACTGTCATAGGTGTCTTCGCGGCCCCTGCATTTGCGCTCAGTTATCTGGCTGCCGCGATTTTCCTGATCGGATTCCACTTTTATGCGGTGCGGAATACCGAGGTGAGCCGAGCGGCCGAGAGTGTCTGATGCGTTCGCGAGGCCCGAACTTCGCAAGACGCCACCTTTAAGGATCGGACCGTGCCTGCGTGTGTCCCTGCGAAGCGCTTGCACCGTCGCGGCATCGGGGTAGAATACGCTCGCATTGGCGCCGGCACCGGGCGCGGCGGTAGATGTTTGCGAGCGAGGGAGAAAACGCGTATGTCACCGGAACCAGCGGCGTTGTCGACATCCGGATTTCGGATGCGAATCGACGCGCACGAAGAAGCGATCGTCATCTATTGCATCGGCCGGCTGACGAGCGAGCACGCGAGCGCCCTGAAGACGCAGGTGAGGGAAAAGCTCCCACACACCAAGCGGGTCATTCTGGATCTGCAAGAGCTTGTTCGGATGGACAGCTCCGGACTGGGGGCAATCGTAGGCCTGTATGTTTCAGCGAAGAAAGAGAAGTGCGAACTCCTGCTGATCAATTACAACAAATCCGTCAGGGACCTTCTGGGGCTGACCAGCCTGCTGTCCATGTTCGAGGACTGTGCGCGAACGGGCATGCGAATCCCCTGAGGCGAGATCGCCGGGCTGCTTACGGCTTGCTGTTCCCGCAGGCGAAGTTGGCCGCGTCCATCGTGTCTCCCGCACCTTTGTAGATTGCCACCTGCGGATACGGGCAGGCGGGGTGCGTTTTGTCCACCGCGCCGCCCGTCCGGTGGGTATTGATGATTTTATCCGGCGCAACGTTGGTCTCGCGCCACTTCTGGACCACATCCATTGCGTCAAACGTGCCGTCGCTGCCAAATCCGAAGCCGGGGCACATGCCCATTCCCGGCACCACAAAGAGGCGGAAGAAATCCTTCGTTTTGGCAGGGCCACCCATGGCCTTCTGCACGCTGTTGTAGTAATCGATCGCGCTTCTCGGCGGAATGATCGCTTCATCCCAGGACTCGTATAGCAGGAGTTTTCCGCCATGGTCCTTGAACGGCTTCAAGTTTGGATCGTTTGAGTTCACCAGGGCGCCTACCTTCGAATCGGCCGTATGCGTGTCTCGATCCACATCGAACGTCCGGAAATCCCAATGGGAATCTCCGAATACGACACTCTTGAAGAAACCGGTGCTGATGCTCAGCGGATCGGGACCGGCGGCCATCAGCCCCCACCCCATCTCGCTGCCGGGATCAAAGCCAGGATAGATCTGGGTGCCGTCGGAGAATTTCGGTCCGGCGTAGATCCGCTTTGCTGTTTCCACCTGCGGGCCGGTGAGACAGGATGCGTTGTCGGTGTTGCCCGGGCACCGTATCGTCTCGGGATCGAACCGGCACCGGGTGGGATCTTCGATGACACCATCGCGGACGCCGTCAAGGGTGTCGCAAGCGTCGAGCGCCGCCCGGTGAATTACCGCATACTTGCTTGGCGGAATGTATCCGGGCGCCTTCACGCCATCCTTGAGCGACAGCCATGTGACGTACTCCGACATCGCCTGCAGGTGCGTGATGTCGTATGCCGGGTCACCGGCAGCGATCCCGTCGAAATCCCCGGGATACTTCTGCGCTTCGGTGAGAGCTTGATTGCCGCCCTCATGACAGCTGCTCCAGAAAGACAACCTGGCTGGCTTGCCGTAAAACGCCCGGAGGAGTTCCTTTGCGGTTGTAGTGGTCACGTGCACCGCGCGATATCCCCAGTCCGCTACTTTTTCCGGATGGCCGATGGCCCAAACGTCGGGCGCCTCGTTGGTCGCGCCCACATCGGCGTGGCCGGTATCGGTCGACGCGGTCGCGGAGCCATGCGCAATCTCGCGAACCAATCCCCCGTAGCTGATCGATCCAATGAATCCCGGATTTCCGATGCCGACGTATTTTCCGTTCCAGTTCGCTGCGATGGGAAGCCATACCTCAAAGGAAATGTGCGAATCGCTTGTCGGCGTCGCGAATCCGACCACGCGACAGAAGGGAACTGAAACCTTCAGTCCCGGCGGCGTGCCGAAACGTCCGGGAGTGCTGGGGACTTCGAAATCCGGCGGCGTGCTGATCGATGCTGCCGAGGTGATCGTGACGTCTGAGATCTTGACAGACGTTAAACTCTCGCAGGACTGCTGCGCCGACGCGGCCTTGGGAATACAGAGAGCACCCGCAAACAGGGCTGCAAATACAATCCCGTGCGCACGCTTGTTCATATGGATATACTCCTGGGCCGCGACCGTCGCCCTTCAGATTTTTCAGTATCGGGCGCGGATTATACACCGTAATTTCAGGCGCCGTGGCGTGCTTGCGCCGATTTGGTAATCGCGTAGAATACGATTCGCACCGCACGGGAAAGGCACCCTGATGAAATTTGGCGGCATACACTTGATGGGTCTTCCGCGCCCCTGGACAAGTCAGTCCGAGCAAGCCCTTCTGAACGACGCTTTGGACATAGCCGAGCTGTCCGACCAGTGCGGATTCGATTACGTTTGGGCGACCGAGCATCATTTTCTTGAGGAATACTCGCACGCCTCGGCTCCGGAGATATTTCTGGCCGCCTGCAGCCAGCGAACCAAGAACATCCGCCTGGCGCATGGCATCATTCAGACTCCCCCGCAAATCAACCATCCTGCCCGCGTAGCCGAGCGCATCGCTGTTCTGGACTTGATCAGCAACGGTCGCTGCGAATTCGGAATGGGTTCCGGGGCGACGACAACGGAGCTGGGCGGATTCCTGGTGCCGCAGGAAGAAAAGAAGGCGATGCAGATCGAAGGGATGCGCGTCGCCGTGCGAATGCTGGTGGAAGATCCTTTTACGGGATTCGAGGGTAAGTATGTGAAGGTGCCGCCCCGCAACCTGGTGCCCAAGCCCTTGCAGAAACCGCATCCGCCGCTCTGGATGGCTTGTTCCAGGCGCGAATCGATCCTCGACGCTGCGAAGCTGGGATTGGGCGCACTGACCTTTGCGTTCGTCAGCGCAGCCGAAGCGCGTCAGTGGGTGAAGGATTACTACACGACGATCGAAAACGAGTGCGAGCCGCTGGGGTATGCGGTGAATCCGAATTTTGCTATCGCCACACCGTTCTTGTGCGACAACGACCAGAAGCGGGCTGAGGCGACAGCCGTTCAGAACTACGGCTTCTTCGTTTACGCGATGGGCCACTACAGTTTTTTCGGCGAGCACCGTCCGGGCATAACCAATATCTGGCAGGAGTACACCACGAATCCGAAGGAGCCTGTTTCGCCCGAATTCATCGCCCAGGCCTGCGTGGGCACGCCACAGAAGCTGCGTCAGACGCTCGGCGATTATGAGGACGCCGGGATCGATCAGGTGATCGCTGTCAGGCAGGTTGGGCGACTTTCACTTGACCAGCAGTGCGATTCGCTGCGCCTGTTCTCGCAAGAGGTGTTGCCGGAGTTTAAGGATCGCGATCAGTCGAGCGCCGGAGCTCGCGCCGAACGCCGCGCCCGGATTTCCGACAAAGCCATGAAGCGAAAACCCAAGCAACAACAGTCCTGGGGCGATGCGGTGATCCCGTCAGCCGGACGCCACTAAAAACAAAAGGGCCGGCACGCACCAGCAAAAGAGGTGCGAACCGGCCGCTCGAGCTGCGACCCGGTGGCCAATCCGTCGCGAGTTACATTCTGCCTTCGTCGCCGGAGGGACCGTAAATTGAAGGAACGGGCACCTGATTCATCCGCAAGTAAACCGAGAGCTGGCCACGATGATGGATCACGTGATTCAGGATCATGCCCCGGAGTACGGCGATCCGCGGCATCGAGAAAAACGTCTTTCCTCCGTTCATCAGCGTCCAGGTTTTCTGCAGCTCCTCGTCGCTCGCCTTTGAGATTGCGGCGCGGGCTGAGGCCACGTTCTTGTCGAAGATTTCAAGCAGCTGCTTGCGCGAAGTCATGACGGTTGGTTGAGTCGGCGTCCCTCCTGGCGGTGCGAAGTCGAAGGAATCACCCTGAAATGTTGCGGCAGCGAACCCGGCCATCTCGGCGATGTGACCGGCCAACCGTCCCATGGCCATCGAGGTGTCGTGCGGTTTCCATGCAGTCTTATCTTCCGGGACGCGTTCTAGCGTCTTTCGCGTGGTTGCCATTTCGTGTTCGAATTCGGGTAGGAATGAATCGCGAATTGCCATAGTGCCTCCATTGGAATCCTAGGTTTCGTCCGGTGATTTTACCCCAACTGTCTAAATTGAAGGTAATCCGACGCCTGAAGGCTCGACCTAGATCTGGCCGCGTCCGGCTGAGCGCGTCAGCAACGGGGATGCCTCGCGAGTCTCGGGCGGTTTGCCGGTGTCGACCTTTATTGAAATCGGCTGAGGGGCGCTCCCGCGAGTCTGTTTCCAGGTGTGTAGAATGCGGTGAATCACAGTGATATTGGGGCCGATTGCCAGCAGCCACAGCGCCACATCGATGCGGTTGGTCAGCGCGCCCAGAATCATCAGTACGAGGCGCTCGGGTCGTTCCCAGAATCCGATTTCAGACGTCGGCACCAGCGACTCTGCCCGCGCCTTCGCGTAGCTGACCATCACCGACCCGGCCATCGCCGCACCCGCCAGCACCGCGTAACGGAAGCGGTTCACCTGCGCGTAATAGACGAGCAAACCAAGAAACAGCATCAGGTCCGCGTAGCGGTCAAGAATCGAGTCAAGAAAGCCCCCAAACAGCGACACACGATTCTGGAGGCGCGCAACCGGTCCATCGAGCAGGTCGCACAGACCGGCAAGAACCATCATCCCGCCCGCGGCGGCGAAGCGTCCGGCCGCGAACAGCATCCCAGCCCAGAGATTTGCGACCAGCGCACACCAGGTAATGACGTTGGGAGGGATTCCCGTGGGAGCCAGGACGGCAGCGAGACGGTCAACTGGCCAGGAGACGTACCGGCCGATCGCGCGAGTTAGCATGAAGTCCAGGTCACTACGCTATTCCTGGTCATAGATCGTCGTCAGCCGCATAACTTCGTATTCTTTCACGCCCGCCGGGGTGGTAACCGAAACTTCATCGCCAACTTTTTTCCCGAGCAGCGCGCGTCCAATGGGAGACGTCGTCGAGATCAATCCCTTCGTCGCGTCGGCCTCTTCGATGGTCACCAGTTTGTACTCGATTTTCGTGGACTTCGCAACGTCCCGCACCACTAGTGTCGAGCCATACGCGGCGCGGTCCTTCGGCAGATTGTTCAGATTGAGCATCGAGATGTCGGCCATGCGCTGGTGGAGCTGGCCCAGGCGCGCCGAAACATACGCCTGGCGCTCCTTGGCGTATTTGTATTCGGCATTCTCAGAAAGATCCCCATGCGCACGGGCGACCTTTATTTCCTTCGGCAGCTCGTCGTGCAGTTCGTGCTCCAGGGCGGCGATTTCGTCCTTGAGCTTCTTTTTGATTTTCTCGGTCAGATCGATCATTGGGTGCTTGAGGCGTCCCGCAGGGCCCTAGCTTGGGCGGCGCGCGGGACGTGCTTGGCTACATAGGGAGTATAGAGGATTTGCGCGGCGCGCCGCAAATCCTGGGACGGACACGGGCTCCCCGGACTCAGCCGCGAATGGACTCTCAGGCGGTCGCCGTCCTCGGATGCAGACTGGACTTGTAGGAGCCAGGCTCGATACGGAACGAGATGCTCAGCCGGTTCCAACTGTTGATCGTAGCGATCGCCAGGGTCAGGTTTGCAAGTTCCTCCTCGCTGAACTGCTTGGCGACTGCCTGGTAAACCTCGTCGGGGACGTGGTTTTCGGCTATGAGCGTGACCGCTTCGGTCCATTCCAGCGCCGCTCGCTCGCGTTCGGTGTAAGACGGAGTGTCCCGCCACGCATTGAGCAGGTAAAGCCTTTGCTCACTTTCACCTAGGGCACGGGCATCCTTGCTGTGCATGTCGAGGCAGTAGGCGCAACCGTTGATCTGAGAGGCGCGCATTTTAACCAGCTCAAGTAGCGGCCGTTCCAGTCCGCAAGATGTCACGAAGCTTTCCAAAGCTGCCATCGCCTGATAACCCTTCGGCGAGGCTTTGAACGGATTTAGACGACGTTCCATTTTTTGGTGTCCTCCTTGAAGCCCTATAGAAGTATAGCTCCGCCGGTTGGCAATGGGCGAGTGCGGCACATGCCGGGGGCGAGACCGCCAGTTCCGCTGTACAATTGCGTGAATCCCAGCGGTCGGAAAGGGAACCCGGGGCGCGCCAGTGAATATTGAACTCAACGAGGAACAGAAACTACTGCAACGCAGCGTGCGAGAGTTCGCAGAGGCGGAGGTGAAGCCGGTTGCCAAGGAGCTTGATGAGACCGGACGCTTTCCGCGCGAGCTAATCCGCAAGGCTGCGGAGCTGGGGTTGACCGGAGTCTGCATCTCTGAAAAATACGGCGGCGCCGGGATGGATCACATCTGCTACTCGATTGTGATCGAGGAAATTGCCCGTGCCTGCGCTTCGACCAGCGTCATCCTGTCGGTCCAGAACTCTCTGTTTTGCGCCACGATCGAGCAGTACGGCACCGAAGATCAGAAACAGAAATTCCTCGTGCCCTTCGCGCGGGGCGAGAAAATCGGCTGTTACGCACTTACCGAGCCGCAAGCCGGGTCCAACGCAGCGGCTCTTTCAACCAAAGGCGTTCGCAAGGGCGACCGGTACGTCATCAACGGCGCGAAGGCCTGGATTACCAACGGCGGCGTGGCTGACGCGGGAATCATCTACGTAAACACACAGCCTGACAAGGGCGAGAAGGGCATCACGGCGATCCTGGTCGAGAAAGGCACGCCAGGATTCTCGGTCGGCAAGGACGAAAAAAAACTGGGCATACACGCCACGGCTTGCACGGCGCTTTCCTTCGACGATTGCGAAGTCCCGGCAGCAAATCGGATAGGGGAGGAAGGGCAGGGCTACAAGATCGCACTGTCAATGCTCGACGGCGGACGCGTCGGCATCGCCTCCCAGGCCACCGGAATTGCGCAGGGCGCCTTCGAGGCGGCGCTCGCCTATGCACGCGAGCGGCAGGCCTTTGGTCATCCGATCGCGGAGTTTCAGGCGATTCAGTTCATGCTGGCGGACATGGCCACAGAGATCGACGCGGCGCGATTGCTGGTGCGGCGCGCCGCCTGGAAACAGGATTCGGGCGCTCGCTTTTCGATGGAGGCAGCAACGGCGAAGCTATTTGCAAGTGAGATGTCCACGCGCGTCGCGCACAAAGCGATCCAGATTCACGGCGGCAATGGCTACAGCCGGGAGTATCCCGTCGAACGCGCCTACCGCGATGCGCGCATCACTGAAATCTACGAGGGGACGAGTGAAATTCAGAGGCTCGTCATCGCTTCCTGGGTGCTGAAGTCGATCGGAACTTGATCACCCGGGTTGGCCCGCCCAATCCCTGGATCTCAAGCGACTTGGAACCAATAGAGTTCCCGCAACGCGCCCTGGGGCGCGATTTTGATCTCAGTGTATGCTGGCACCATGCTGGAGCTCGATTGCAGCCAGGAATTCGATCCTCGGCAACAGGAACAGTTCTTCGCGGCAGTTCCGGAACGCCCCGGAATTCTCCTGGTCGAGATGTGCGCGCCGGGGGCTCACCCGCATCTTGTCCGAACCGCGGATCTAAGGCGTTCCGCCGAGCGGCTGCTTCGTCCTCAGGAACCGGGCGCGAGGCGTCTGAACCTGCGCGAGGTGGCCGCGCGAATCCGCTACCGGCTTACGGGTTCGAAATTTGAGCAGACGCTCGCGCTCTATCAGCACGCGCGGGCAAACTTTCCGGATCGCTACCGCGACCTACTGCGCTTCCGTCCCGCCGCGCTGCTGAAAGTGAATCTGCGCAACGACTATCCGCGCTGCTACGTCACCAGGCGTCTGGGCGCTGACACAGGATTCTACTTCGGGCCTTTCGCATCGCGCCGCGCCGCCGACGCATTCTCGGAGGGTTTCCTCGATCTGTTCAAGATCCGGCGCTGCCAGATTAAGATTCGCCGCGATCCCGGCTTTGCGGGATGTATCTACTCGGAGATGAAGATGTGTCTCGCTCCGTGTTTTGCAGGATGCACCAAGCAGGAGTACGACGCCGAAGTCGGCCGTGTGCTCGATAGCCTGGATACGTCCGGCGAGGCCCTGAGGATGAGTGTCGAGCGGGAAAGGGAAGCGGCGAGCGAAGCGCTGGATTTCGAACGTGCCGCGGCACTGCACAAGCGTCTGGAAAAGATCTCCGCAGCTCTCCGCGGGCTGCCCGAGCTCGCCAGGAGAATTCAGGATCTCGACGCGGTCATTCTCGAGCGGGGGGTGCAGGAAAAGACCATCGCGGTTTTTCCGCTTCACGCGGGAATTCTCGCCGAGCCTTGTTTTCTCGATTTCGCGGAACTTTCGAGTCAGCCGCGCTCGGTTGAAGCGATCCTGCGGGAAAAACTGAAACCACCCATGCGCGAAGATACGCCCGCAACACACCGGAGTGCAGAACCAGAAACAAGCGACCCTGCCCAGGCGGTGGACTTGCGCGCAAGATACGGCCTGCGCGCGGCGCCTAAGGAGTTGGCCGAGCACCTGTCGCTTGTGGCGCGCTGGTTTTACTCCAAACCGCGCGAAGGCGAAATCCTGTTTCGCGAGGATGACTGGCCCTACCGCCGGATCCTGCGCGCCTGCGGAAGGTTGCTCGCACCCGGCAACCAGGCGGCCGCCGAAGCGCAGCAAGGCGACCGCGTAAAGAAGGCACGGCCCGAATCCTAGGGAGCGGAGTGCGCGATTGCATCGTACAATTAATCGAGAATGGCAGAGCGACACACCGCGCGAAACACGGATGCCGCAACAGCCCCGGCGCGTTCGAGATTTCAGGACACGATCCGCTCGCTGAAGTACCGCAATTTCCAGCTTTTCTTCAGCGGCCAGCTGATTTCGCTGGTCGGAACCTGGATGCAAAACGTGGCTCAGGCGTGGCTCGTCTACCGAATGACGGGTTCTTCAGTTCTTCTGGGCGTCGTTTCGTTCGCCGGCCAGATCCCGGTGGTTCCGCTTGCGCCGCTGGCGGGAATGGTCGCGGACCGGATGGATCGCCGGAAGGTCGTGATCGCAACGCAAACCGCCTCGATGGTTTTGGCGCTCGTGCTGGCCGTCCTAACTCTCACCAAGCTGGTGGACGTATGGGAAGTGGTCGTTCTCGCGGCTCTGATGGGCGTCGTGAACTCATTCGACATCCCCGCGCGCCAGTCGTTCCTGGTCGAGATGGTCGGTCGCGAGGATTTGATGAATGCCATCGCGCTGAATTCGTCCATGTTCAACGGCGCCCGGATCATCGGTCCCGCGATTGCCGGAATACTTGTTGCGAGCATTGGTGAAGGCTGGTGTTTTTTCGCCAATGGCGTGAGCTACATTGCCGTGATCGTCGGCCTGCTTATGATGCGGATGCCTCACCGGCGTATCGAACGCAAAGGTGTATCGGCGCTGGAACACATTGCGGAAGGATTCCGCTATGCGCGCCAAACGGGGCCGATTCGGGCGCTGCTTTTGCTTCTTGGCCTGGTGAGTCTCGTGGCCATGCCCTACACGGTGCTCATGCCGATTTTCGCTGCGCAAATTCTGCACGGCAATGCCCGCACGCTGGGAGTCTTGGGAGCGGCTACAGGCGTCGGCGCTCTGGGCGGTGCGCTCACCCTGGCTTCGCGGACAAAAGTTCACGACCTGGGACGCTGGGTTGCGATCGCTTGCGGCGCTTCGGGCGCAGCGCTGATCGGCTTCGGGCTTTCGCGCTGGTACATCCTTTCAGTAATCATGCTCGTGCCGGTCGGCTTCGCGATGATGACGCAGATGGGCGCGTGCAATACGCTGGTGCAGGCGATGGTGCCTGACCGGCTGCGCGGCCGGATTATGGCCGTATATGCCATGATGTTTATGGGCATGGCACCGCTCGGTGCTCTGCTTTCCGGCGAGGTCGCCGATCATATCGGCGCTCAGTGGACCGTCGCTCTGGGCGGCGCGCTCACCGTCGCCGGCGCAATCGTGTTCGCCCAACACCTGCCGAAGATCCACGTGGAAGTCGGAGAGCTGATCACCGCACAAAGTCTGGAGGCTGACGATTCGGTCCAGCAAATGGCCGCGCGCATCATCTCCTGACTTTCTGGTCCCAGCCGCTCGCATTAAACTGTTCTGATATACTTCGCCATCGTCGCAATTCTCGCCGCGAAGCGAGGCCCGATGTCTTCTCAAGCTAGTTCGAACGACAAGCGCATGCCCGGCTGCGCCACGGCGCAGGGTACCCTGCGCTACGCAGCCCGATTTCAGGGCCGCGCAGCGGCGGGACACTTTCGCGACGTGCAGGCCGGGATGGTCTTGTCCTCGATCGGCATCGGGACATATCTTGGCGAACCAGACGATGCGACCGACCAGGGCTACGCGAACGCCATTGTCGCCGCCGTTGAAGGTGGCATTAATGTCGTGGATTCGGCGATCAATTATCGTCTGCAGCGCAGCGAGCGCTCCGTGGGCGCCGCCCTCAAACTGCTCGCCGCCAGGGGTTTTGCCCGCGACGGAATCGTTGTTTGCACCAAGGCCGGCTTCCTGACTCCGGACGGCGAGATGCCGGACGACCCGAACGAATATTTCTTGCGGGAGTTTATCGAGCCGGGAATCTTTCGTCCCGAAGATATCGCCGCGGGCTGTCACTGCATGACTCCGCGTTATCTTGCCGACCAGCTCGAACGCAGCCGCCGCAATCTGGGCGTTGATTGCGTGGACGTTTTCTACCTGCACAATCCGGAAACGCAACTGAGCGAGGTACCGCTGGAAGAATTTCGCCGGAGGCTGGGCGAAGCGTTTGCGTTTCTTGAGTCCGCCGTGGCCTCGGGGAAAATAGGGGCGTACGGCCTCGCCACGTGGAACGCCTTCCGCGACGATCCAAAGTCCCAGGGGTATCTGTCGCTCGCGTCTGTCGAGGAGATCGCCCGGGATGCCGGCGGGGCGGAGCATCATTTTCGCTTCGTGCAGCTGCCCCTGAATCTCGCCATGCCCGAGGCGCTCCTGCGCCCGAATCAGGTGGTCGAACGCAAGACCATGGCAATGGTGCAGGCCGCACGCGCTCTGAAAATTACTCTGGTATCGAGCGCGGCGCTCCTGCAGGGTCAGCTCACCCGGAATTTGCCGCCCTATATCGCTGCGGCTCTGGGCACCCAGAAGGACTGGGTGAGCGCGCTGCAATTCGCGAGGTCGGTTCCCGGCGTCACGACTGCGCTTGCGGGCATGAGCCACGTCGAGCACGTCCGCGCCAATCTGGACGTAATTGGTATCGAGCCCGCCCCCCGCGACCAGTTTCTCAAACTATTTGAGCCTCGCGGTTAGGGTCTCGAACTTCGCCTTCACCCCGTTCCTGTTTCAAGCCACGCGTCGATGGCCGGGCCGAGCTCACCCAGGTGACCGGTGAAAAAGTGGTCCGCGCCCTCGACAATCACCAAGCGCTTGGGCTCCTGGAGCGTCGCGAATAGCTTCTCGATAGCGGGGCGCGCCCCGAACTGATCGTTTCCGCCTTGAACCAACAACTTTGGCTTCTCGCACGCACCGAGGAAGCTCATGTCGATGTTGTCCACCGGCAATCCCAGCCCGATCAGTTGCCCGACCCGCGCGTCTCCGCAGCCCACTCGCAGGCCCACCGATGACCCGAAACTGAATCCAGCGACCAGAATCGGCTTTCCCGGAAAATCGGTGGCTAGGTAATCAATTGCCGAGCGAACATCGTCCTGCTCACCCCGACCGCGGTCGTGCACGCCTTCGCTTTGCTCGACGCCGCGGAAATTGAATCGGAGCACGGTCGCGCCGCGCAGGTGAAGCGACTTCGCCGTCTGAAAGACCACCTTGTTGTGCATCGTGCCGCCGTACAGCGGATGGGGATGGCAGACCAGTGCGACGAATTTGGGATCGGGGACAGCCGCCGTCCAGAGCAAAGCCTCCAGACGACCGGCTGGGCCTGCAAGAAACAGACTGCGATGGAAGACGTCCGCCATCAGGATGTGCGCGAATGCGCCTTCGGGGAAGCCGCGGCGCGAGCGTTTTTGTCGGAAAGACGTGGGCGATTCAGAGTTTCCCGGTTCTTGACCATTCCACCGCGACCGACGCGATCAGGGCGTGCTTGCCAGCTTCCAAGTTCTCGATGGGCGCCGGGCCGTGCGCGTTTTCGATGGGCTCGACACGTACGACTCGCCCGGCTACCTCGCCTGTTTTGGACCATTCGCCCCAGGGAATCATCGAGAGAACCTTGTCGCCCAGCGCGTAGATGTGCGAGGTTTCAAACCGCACACCATGCTGCGAAATATCCTGCGTCATGAACTCTTCGGGCCATGGGGTTCCAGCCAGGCGAACGAAAATCGGCAGAGCGAAGGGAATCCGCTCCGAACCCCGGCGTTCTTCAGTGGAGGGTGGCTTCGCAGTTCGCGGCGTCGATTCGAACCGCAGCCCAACCCAGTACCCCCCGCCGGCGCCACGTTCCACGCGAACGATCCGCGCCGGCGTTTCCGGCTGGGTCGAGGTGCCCGCAGCGGGATCGAACGGGAAAGCAACCCAGACGCGTGCCATCTTGTCGCATCGTTCGTGCCGGTGAAACAGCATGCCGTCCCGGGAGGCGTCGACGGTTCGTGTCGTTTCAAGGCGCATGCCGAGAGGGCCGGGCCAACGGATTCGCGCCGGCAACTTCAGTTGGGCGCGCGGGTGTTTCCGCCGTTCGACCGATGTCACAGGCTCGGACATGGCCCACATCGTAATGGCAGCGCCTCGCACAGGTCAAAACTTAGTCGTCCTATGCTGCGTAGCAGTCACCGGGCCGTCCAGGCGGGGGAAACAGGCCGCTGCGGGCACGCCGTCGCCGCAGCTCTGCTTCGGCGACCGAGCAATCCCTGAAAATCCATTGCGTGCTTCCGGGAGCGATGGTAGCGTTGCCTTGTCCTCACGGACGACGGACGGAGGGCTCATGGAGAACGGTGTGGAGCGTCGCGCCGCCCGGCGCTTTTCAATGATGCTTCCTCTGCGAGTCCGGTTCTCGGCAGGAGACGGAATTGCCGAGAAACCAGGCGAGACTCGCGACGTGAGTTTCCGCGGGCTATACTTCGTGATTGAAGCAAACCTGGAGTCGGGCAGCTCGATCGAGTTCGTTCTCACGCTTCCACAACAGATTACGCTCGCAGGCGATGTGCACATTCGCTGCTATGCCCGGGTGCTGCGCGTGGATTCGCAAAACGGCCGCCGCGGTGTAGCCGCCCAGATCGAGCGCTACGAATTCCTTCCTGCCCTGGCCTGAGTCTCGCGGTTGTTGGCTTCTCTGCGTAAGTGCCCACAGGATGTTCGTTTTCTCCAGGACCTCCAAAATCTCTGTGGCCCTGTGTGCGGCACCAGGTTCTGTCTTTCGGGCGCGTGTCCACGGCGCCCCCGGACAGAATTTGCTTCTCTTATCATTTCCGCTGGAGCAAGATTTGGTTTCGGAGAACCAGCATGGCCCGCCACACCCTGCTCATCGATGCCGACGACACCCTTTGGGAAAACAACATCTTCTTTGAGAAGACCATCGACGATTTCATCACCCGCCTCGAGCACCTTGGCTATACGCGCGAATATATCCGCCACATCCTGAATGAAACCGAACGTCGCAATATTCGTCAGCACGGCTACGGTGTGCGCAGTTTCCGGCGGTCTTTGGAGGAGACCTACCTGAAGCTTGCTGGCAATACTGCGCGACGCGATATGGTGAAGAATATTGAGCAAATGGCCCAGGAGCTTGAAAACACGCCGCCGCACATCCTCGACGGCGTTCCCGAAACGCTCGCCTACCTTGCCAAGCACCACCGCCTGATTCTGCTGACCAAAGGCGAGCCCGCCGAGCAGGCAGCCAAGGTCGAACGCTCCGGCCTGCAGCCGCATTTCGATGCGATCGAGATCGTGCTCGAAAAGGACTCTGGAACCTACGGGCGGATGATCGAACAATTCAAGATCGTGAAATCGCACGGATGGATGGTAGGCAATAGCCCGCGCAGCGACATCAACCCGGCACTGCAGTCGGGCTTGAACGCTGTCTTCATTCCGCATTCGGCGACCTGGGAGCTGGAAAAATCCGAGCTCGAAAGCGGCACGGGCAAACTGCTGATTCTTTCGACGTTTCGCGAACTCCGCGCGCATTTTTGATCGCCTTCGGAAGCTTGGCGGGAAAGTCCTCACAGTCCAAATTGTCCGCGCCGCGCCTGGCCCGGCTCCTTCCTGTCGTGGTTTTTCGTGGATACACTTGCACAGGAATGGAGGGCAGGACATTGGCCACGGACTACCGAAGTGAATTTGCAGATTTCGAAGGGATGGCGTACTTGAACGCGGCGCTGCAGGGGCCGATGCCGCTGGTTGCTGCGCGCGAAGCGCAGGCGGCCCTGGAATGGAAGAAGCGCCCTGACCGGTTGGCCGACACCGCCTACTTTGATCTTCCCGATCGAATCCGGGAAAAGATTTCGCGCGTGATCGGCGCCCGCCCCGATGAGATCGCCGTTACCAGCGGCGCGAGTTCCGGATTGGCTTCGGTCGCCGCGGGAATTGATTGGAA
>Ga0209008_1000134_pt1 | contig 36126 bp, 18 predicted proteins | sample JacPin_JW_Ref_O3_FD_187963 | JGI IMG/M metagenome (GOLD analysis project Ga0209008, IMG submission 187963) | Forest soil microbial communities from Algoma, Ontario, Canada - Jack Pine, Ontario site 1_JW_Ref_O3 (SPAdes) (version 2) | ecosystem: Environmental > Terrestrial > Soil > Boreal... | reverse complement strand
GGCCGGCAAAGCCTGGATTTCGCGAATTTGTGGACGGTGCCAAAACCGACCGACCCGGTCGCCTACAGTTTTCGGCTGTACCGCAATTACGATGGCGCCGGCGGGCAATTCGGCAATACCTCGGTTGATTCGAGCAGCACGGACCCGGGACAGCTGTCGGAGTACGGCGCGCTTCGTTCGAGCGATGGCGCGCTGACCGTGGTTGCGATCAACAAGACCACAAGCGCGATTCAGACCAGCCTGACGGTTGCAAATTTCAGTTCGAGCGCGACGGCGGCCGTGTACACCTATAGCAACGCAAACTTGGCGCAAATTGTCGTTGGTACGCCGGTGGCGGTCGTGTCGGGTGCGCTGAATTACAATTTCCCGGCGTACTCCGCGACGGTGTTTGTTTTCACGCCGGAGGCGTCTGCGCCCGTTGCCACGACTACATCGCTGACCGCGTCGTCTACTCACGCGACTTCGGGGCAGGCCATCACCTTCACCGCGACTGTCGCGCCAAAATCGGGATCCGGCGTTCCCGCCGGCACTGTGGCGTTCAGCGACGGTAGCACTCAAATCGGCACCGCATCGGTGAACTCGTCCGGATCGGCAGTGTTAGATACATCGAGTCTGGCGATCGGCTCCCATTCGATTTCAGCGGCATATTCCGGAGACACGAATTTCGCGTCGTCCGAATCAGCGGCAGTATCGGTCACAATTTCAGCGCCAGCCAAAATCGCGACCACCACCTCCGTTTCAGCTTCCGCCACGCAGCTAACGGCCGGTCAAAACGTGACATTCACCGCGGGCGTCGCGCCGCAGACTGGCACAGGCGTTCCGACTGGTTCGATCACATTCCTTGACGGGCAAGCGCAGCTGGGAATCGTGACGCTCAACGGCGGCGCGGCTTCGTTCAGTACCGCGAATCTTGCCGCGGGAACTCATACAATTACGGCAGCCTATTCCGGCGATTCGAACTACGCGGCATCAACTTCCAGCGCGTTCACGGTGGCTGTGGCGGCCGCTGCGTCTGCCGACTATTCGCTAACGATGAGTAGCTCGTCACTTAGCGTTGCGCAGGGATCGTCCGGGAGCTTGATGTTGACGGTGACGCCGAAGAACGGATTCAAGCACGCTGTCAGCTTTTCTTGCTCGGGTTTGCCCGGCGGCGGAGGCTGCACTTTCAATCCTCAGACAGTTGATCCGGTTGCTAGTGCCGTGTCCACGACGTTAAACGTGCAACTTCCCGCGGCTGCTGGAACTACGGCCCCGGCAAGCGCGCCATCATCGGGATCCCGGACGGCAGGCTTGTGTATTTTGTTTTTGGCAATCTTGGGAGTTGCGGCGGCGGTAGGAAACAAACGACCCGCGGCACCGGACATGAATTTCGCGCGCGCGTTTCTGGCATCTGCGGTATTCGCTGCGTTGCTGGCAACAGCAAATTGCGCTGGATACAGTGGCCAAAAGACGGGCCAACCGACGAGCTACGTCGTCACAGTCACAGCATCGGGTGCGAACGCGCCAACTCACACTCAGCAGTTCACATTAACAGTGATGCCCTGAGAATTTTGATGTGCTGTGCGTTCTACGCCGGCGATTTAGATTCGCCGCCACGGATGCTGTTCGAGCCTGCGGCTTTTGTGTGAGGAAGTTAATTCAGCGAACCAGGCGCGACGCACCTCGGCGATCGCGGCGTAAGCGCTCCGCAGTCTTTCTTTGCTGCTCGCGGCGATTTCTGCAACGGATATCGTGCGTACCCAATCGCGCAGTTCCACGACGTTAAACGCCATGTACCCGGCTGCCACCGCTAAAATCAGCAACGAGACGGCGCCTGCGAGCGCCATTCCTGCGATCGCCTCCGACACAGGAGCCCGGCCTTCGTCTCCGGTGACGACCATCACGCCGACCATAAAGAAAGCGCACGAGGTCAGCGCGAGGATCATCGCTCCCGAAAACGTCAGCACCGCGGCGACGGTCAAACCCGTGGGACGATTCATCTGCTGTGCCTCACAATTTACCCATCACTGCCAGAATTATCAGAATCAATAACAGCAGTCCCAGGCCGCCGCTGGGATAGTAGCCCCAGCCCGCGCTGTACGGCCACGTGGGCAGCGCTCCCAGCAGCAGGATCACCAGGATTATCAACAGGATCGTTCGCATGTGGTTCCTCGCTTGGGCATCAAGGCCCGGTCAACAGGAGCTCCAACTCTTCCGGCGCCGCAACATCACCCGGCGCGCCGCGAATCTTGCGGTCGCAAACTCACGAAGCGGGCGCAGTATTCCGTATTCCAAAAAATGGCACCATCAGGGGAACACGGTATGCGCTGACAAGCGATGCCGTATGCCATTTCTTTCCAATGACGCCGAGGAACCCCCCTACGCTCCAAGAATTGGAAGGCGCGTACAAATTTTCGTATCCGCCGCGGCACGCGAACAGTTCCAGCCGTCCCTGGCTTTCTGTAGATGCTGATAAGAAAGTTACTTATTAGAGGCGCTATATGCGCGAAATCGTGGCGACGAAATTGCCTGCGAAAAGTCAGCGAGTCAGGCGCATACCCAGTGCGCCCCTATGGGTGTGTACGTCCAGTCGGTAGAACGGACGATGTTGGGCGGGTTTCCGGGTGTAACCACCAGCGATAAAGCGCTTCGGCATCAGTGTCAAAGATTCGGCTGAATCCCGAGCGCCAACTCGATCCCACGTCGCCTCTCAAACCAGGAGGAGCGATGAACTCTCAGAAAGCACGCGGTGCCTTTTCAAGTGCCTCGATCGTATTGTTTATTCTGCTATTTATCCTGTCGATTTCGCTCTGCCCCGCCACGCATGCGCAGTCCACCGCGCAGCTCAACGGTACGGTATCGGACGCTTCCGGCGCTGCCGTACCCTCAGCAAAAGTTGTGTTGAGGAACGTCGCCACCTCCGAAGAATGGAACGCGCAAACCAACAGCGCGGGGCTGTATGTCTTTCCTTCGCTGCCACCTGGGAATTATCAAATTACAGTTACGCAGACGGGCTTTCAGACGCTGGTGGTCAGCGATCTAGCGCTGGATGTGGCCACTTCGGTCACCAAGGATTTGCATTTGACGGTCGGCTCGGTTTCCCAGCAAATCCAAGTGACCACCGAAGCTCCCCTGATCGAAACATCCACCACCGGCGTTGGGCAGGTCATCAATTCCAAGACCGTCCAGGAAATCCCATTGAACGGTCGCCACTTCGTGGATTTGAACTTGCTCACCCCCGGCACCGTCACGCCCCCGGCCAATGGTTTTCTCACCGCTCCGCTGCGCGGGCAGGGCTCCTTCGCCATCAACACTGCCGGCCAGCGCGAAGACACCACCAACTGGCTGATTAACGGCATCAACTTGAACGATCCGTCACAGAATCAGGTAACTTTCCAGCCGCCGATAGACACGCTGGAAGAATTCAAAGTGGATAACTCCACGTTTCCCGCGCAGTACGGCCGCAATGCCGGCGCCATCGTCAATATCGCCACGCGCTCCGGCTCCAACGAATACCACGGTGAGGGCTTTGAGTTTTTCCGCAACAACGCGCTGGATGCCCGTAACTATTTCAATGACGTAGGTACGCCGCAGGCTCCCTTCAAACACAACGAGTTCGGCGGCGACATCGGTGGCCCTATTAAGAGAAACAAAATCTTCTTCTTCGTCGCCTATGAGGGCATCCGTCAGCATCAAGGCCTGACTCTGGGCGCTATCGTTCCCAGTCAGAACCAGATCGCCACGGTAACTTCGCCGGCGATTCTGGCCCTTCTAGCAAAGGTCCCGGCGGCGAATAATCCGGGTACGGATACCACCGGAATCCCCGCGAACTTCAACGGCTTTAGCGGTGCGACTCTCGCCAACGTCAGCCTGAATCAAGGCTCCGGTGATGTTGACGTCGAGCTGCGCCAAAGCGACCGCCTGCATTTCTATTACGTGATGCAGAAGGACTTCCGCCAGGAACCGCAGCAAGGCGGCGCATCGCCAGCGAATATCCCCGGCTTCGGTGATAGCAGGAACGGCTTCCGCCAGCTCATGACTATCAGCGAGGACCACGTCTTCAGCCCGTCACTCACCAATACCGTGCGGCTCGGCTACAACCGCATTCACCTGATCTTTACGCCAACGCCGTTGAACCCCGCAGATTTCGATATCGGGCTTCCCGCAGGCGCGCCCGTGGGGGTGGGCATACCAAACATCAACGTTCTCGGCGACATGGACTTCGGCGGCCCGACCGCCGAACCGCAAGGGCGCGGCGACACGACCGTCGTCCTGAACGACACGCTCAGCTGGCTGAAGGATCGCCACTCCATGGCCTTCGGCGGAGAGATTCGGCGCGCCTACAACAACAACATCGCCGAGAACGTCGGCAGCTTCACCTATCCCACCATGGCGGATTTCCTCGCCGATGAATCCTCGGCCTTCACCGTCTTGCTCGGCGCTGGAAATGACCGCATTCTGCAGCCGTCCTACGGCGTGTTCGCGCAGGATAGCTTCAAATGGCGGCCCAACTTCACCATCAATTTCGGTCTGCGCTACGAGTGGGATTCCACTCCATCCGCGGCCGACGCCCGCTTCACGAATTTCGACCTTGTCACTGGCACGCTCATTCCGACTCCCCGTCCGTTTCACACCAACAACAAGAATTTCGAACCGCGAATCGGGTTCGCCTGGGATCCTTTCAAGAACGGCAAGACTTCCATTCGCGCCGCCTACGCCATCACGAACCAGGACCCCACCACAAACATCGTCAGCCCTCTCAGCGGCAATCCGCCGTTCGCTCTGCCCGTCAGCGTCAGTTCCGCTACCAACGCCATCACCCTGGAGAATCCATCTGCCTCGATCACCGGCCTCAGCTTGGGCCCCAGCGCGCTTGCTTCCAACTTCGACAATATGTACGCGCAGGATTGGAATCTCACCGTCGAACGCGAGCTCACTGCTTCACTGGGGCTGGAGGTTGCGTACGTCGGCATGAAGGCCACGCACCTGCAAATGACCGGCAACTTTAATCAGCCGTTCGTGACCAACGGTTTCTACGACGACACGCGTCCGTTCACCACGCTTCCTCTTAGCAGCCCGGTGCTGCCCGCGCAGTGTGCCGCTCCCAATCCTCCGTGCGCCATCGGCAATATCACCCAGATTTTCAGTCCGGGAAATTCCAATTACAATGCGCTGTGGGTAACGCTCAATAAGCATTTATCCCATGGCCTGGAATTTCTCGCCTCTTACACCTATTCGCATTCTCTCGATTACAGCTCAGTCAGTTCCGGAGATCAAGTTCCGCTGCAGAACGTTTACAATCCGCGCGGCGATTACGCCTCGTCCGAATTCGACGTGCGCAATCGCATCGTCGTCAGCGGCTTCTACCAATTTCCCTTCAAGGGCAATCGATTCGTCGCAGGATGGCAGCTCGGCGTGATCACCATGGCCCAGAACGGCAATCCGATTACGCCGCTTTTGATCATCGGGCCGGCGCCCGGCTCTTCACTCACCGTGCGGCCGGATCAACTCCGAGCCGTCGCCGGCACTGGGCGTCCCGCACAGTTTTACAGCAACACGCTGCTGTGCGAGCCGTTTAATGGCGCGCCCACCGGCGGCGCCCCTGCGATTCCAGACTGCGCCACGGCGACGAGTCCCACATACGCAGTGCCGTGCACGTTCAGCGATGTGCCCACCGCGCCGGGCGGCAGCACGTACCCGATCGTCCCCGGTAGCTGCCATCCCGGAGACGCCGGGCGTGATTCGCTCCCTGGTCCGGATTTCGTTAACACCGACTTCTCCATCGTCAAGAACACGAAAATCACGGAGCGGTTCAACCTGCAATTCCGCACCGAGATGTTCGATCTTTTCAACCATCCTAATTTTGGCAACCCCACCAACACGGTCACCAGCGCTGCGTTCGGCAAAATTCTTAGCACGCGGTTTGCGGTTGGTGACTTCGGCTCGGCGCGGCAGATTCAATTCGCATTGAAGCTGCTTTTTTAGCCGGGACTTCGAAGCTACCAAAAAGGGCGGGTCGCCCCGGCCCGCCCTTCCCCCCTTGTAGTCACCGAGCCACTCGCCGCAAGAATCTCAGCGCTCCAAAATATCCTTGTATACATTCAGCGCGACTTTCTTCGGCTGGCGATCCAGGATGAAATCCACTGTCCGCGTGGAATTTCCGACGATTCCCACCGTGGCCAGGCGCATCATGCCGTTTCCAAAATCCGCAAACACCGGAACGAACATCGCGAAATGCTCGTCCACTTCGCTCTGCGTGATTTCCGCGCGGATTTTGATTTGGCCGCTCTCGCCCGGCTTCAATTCATATTTGAAGCTGTAGCGCGGCACCTGCGTGCCGTACACCCATTCGTCGAAGAACCAATCCAGCCGGCCGTTGTGCTGGATGTCCATCTGCTTGGTCATGTGCTTTTCGGCGACGGCCTTGAACGATTCGGTGGAAGCCGGCGCGTTGCGGTGGCTCTCCATGAAGTCATGCATCATATCCACGAAGGCTTGTTCGTGTTTGTCGGCCGTCGCGTGATCGTCATACATCAGCGAGCGCAGCATCAGCAACACGTAAGCGCCCTTGGAATACGTCACGCCCTGATACGCTTGCGGCGAGCGCGGCGCAATCAGCCGCAGTCCCAGCCACAATGGTCCGGCGTCGTTCGGCGAAACACCGAAATTATTTTTCTCCAGGATGCGCACCCGCTGCCGCTCCCAGAAATCAATGTAGTCCTTCTGCCACTTGGGCCCTACCGCTTGCTGCAGAAATAGTCCCGCGGCAAATTCCGCGAATCCTTCGGAGAGCCACTGGTCGTGATACGAAGCCCAGCCCACTCCGTGCCCGAACCACTGATGCGCCACCTCGTGCGGCGTCACTTCCTGTACAAACCCAGTGAACTTGGCATTGATCGTCCCGAACAGCATCCACCTCTGCGTCGAATCGATGTACGCGGAGATCGGCAAATACACCAAGCCGGGCCACGATTGCCCAAAGCTAAAATTCGGCTGCTCGGTGATGCTCACGCTGTCATATGGCATCCTGCCGAAGAATATCGTGCACACCTGCATCTGCGCGCGGGTCTGGTCCAGCGCGTATTTGGTCATCGCCGTCGGAGACATGGAGCTTAAAAATGCGCTGTGCTCGTACGGCTGCAAGCTGCTCGGCAATTCCGACAAATAGTATCCGGACAGGTTGTAGTGCGTGATGCTGTCCGGATAATCGATCTTTTTATATTGGCCGTAGTTGAAGCCCGCCACGGCCACCGGCACAGGCGTCACCCAGTGCGACACCGCGAATCCCGCTTCCGTGGATTGCCCTTCCAGCTTGCCGATGCTGATCAGCACGTTCGAGGGCGGCACCTTGAACGTCAAGTCGTACAGCGCCTTCTCGCCGAATCCGTTCAGGTTCGGATACCAGGAATCGCGCGCGCTGACGTAATAACTTCCGTTGCCGGCATCCTCCAGAACTTTATCGCCAACGTAGTCAACGCTAATCGCATGTTCCTGTCCCATCGCCGGTGGTTCATCCAGGATGGCGTAGAACGAGCCGTCCTCCTTTCTGTTTTCCTGAATGAAATGCAGGTCCTGGCCATTCTGATCGGTGACGCGCGTCACCCGCAGCGTCGGCAGCAACCCGAATTTCATCACGCGTTCGCCGGCAATCAGTGGCTCAAACGCGATCGTGGCGCGCCCGAAGAGGTGATCGTTCCTCGCGATTACGGTTTCAATGTTGTAGCGGTGCGTGGCGAATAGCCGTTTGTCCTCGCGCGAATTTGCGGTGTGCGCCATCTGCTCCGCTAGCAAGTGCGCGGAATACCATACGCCGTCGTCCATTTCCCCGCCGTTGCAATTGATCAGCGCCACTTCCTCGGGAGAATCCAGTTGCGGAATGGCTCCCACGCGCGCGCGAATGAAAAAGCGCAGGTCCTTATGCGGCGTCCCGTGCATGTAGGCGTTGAAAAACGCGGGATGTTTCGGATTGTCAATCGCCGCAAGCACGTCTGCGTCTACGTTATCGATCGTTTCACTCTGCAGAATTGCCTGCGTGAATCCTTCCGGAATTTCGCGCCGGTGGCGGACCTTGTCCTTCCAGCGCGCAAACACCGCGGCCGCTTCGGGCGGCGTTTCGGTTCGTCCGCCCAGCTCCGTAGTGAATCGCACATACTGGTTGCCAGTGAAACGAAACACCGCTTCGCTGAAATCTTCCTCCGCGCTCGCAGCGCCGCTACGGCGCAGCAGCTCGCGCTTATTGATGTCGTCGACGGGCTGCAGCGTGAAATGTCCTTGGCCCACGAAAATCGCGCCGGTTTCGACGCGATCTACGAGGGCGAGAAAAGTAATGGTTCCGGATTTGAATTGGAAAGTTCCCAGGTCCATATTCAGCGTGAAATTTTCCAGCCGGTAGCTATCGCCCAGGCCCATGTCGCGCAGCCGGCGGTAGCCCGCATCGGAATTCGCGAACGCCGAGTTTTTCTCGGTCACGTTCACGCTGGTCTTCTGCTGCGCGATGGTCAGGCTCAGCGCGAGCTCCGCCGTGCCTTTCAGCCCCACCACGGCGACCACATCGTCGAAGCCGTCTTTAGCGACACGCACGGAATAACTGCCCGGGGTCAGATTGGGTGCCGCGAACTTGCCGCTTTCATCGGACGTGAGCACGATCGGCTGCGTCAAGTTGCCGCCGCTGATTTCGATGCGCGCTCCCGCCACGACAGCACCGGAAGGATCCTTCACCGTGCCGGAAATCGTGTCGGCCCGTAGCCGAGTGGCTAGAGCCAGGCACAGCAGCGCCGCCATCGCCGCACAAAGAAAGTAAAATCCTCCGCGGCGCAAGCGTGCATCGTCTACACGGCGCAGCTGTGCGGTGCGATTCGTAACGTGCATCTCGTCAGTTCCGCTCATCGGTTCCCTTGCGATCAGTCGGTCGCAATTCCTCGCGCAATTTTTTCGCAGCTTCCGGTGGAGCGTCTTGCCGGGTTCCTCTTTTTGCCGGGAAATCCCAACAGTGCGGGAGCAGTTGTAGCCGAGCGTCATCCAGGAAGCAATAGCCGTCCTCAAGTTGATTGCACAATCAGTTCAGGCCCCAGATGGTAATGCCCGCCCGGCACAGATTCTCCGTGCTCTCCGGTTTTCCTCGCGCTGGTACGGAGATTCCCGCCGTGTTATTTTTCTAGCGGAGCAGCCATTCAGGCCCACAGGAGACCTGCCCGGATGTTCGGATCGAATTTCTGCAAACGCTTGGCGCAGGTTGCGGTTTTTCTGGTGTTTGGGACCGCTGCCGTCTCGAGCTCCGCGGCCTGGCAGGCTACTTCTCCGGTTTCGTCACCAGCCTGGCAACGACCACCCGCCGCCGCGTCGGCGCCGGCGCCCGCTCCAATCACGCTCGCGGACATTTTGCGCGGCGCCTATGGGCCTTACCGCGTCAACAACGACTTGCTCTCCTATCATCTCGAGGTGCGCGTTGATCCGGATAAGCAGACGATCAGCGGCAAGAATTCCATTCGCTTCAAGATGCTGCAGGACGGCACGCGCATTCAACTGGATCTGCATTCCGCGCTCGGGGTGGACAAAATCCTGCTTGGTACGACTCCGCTGCAATATGTCCGCGATTCTGGCGCGGTGTTCGTGGATTTTCCGGAGACGCTGCACTCGGGGCAGGAATACACGATCGATTTTTATTACTCCGGACATCCGCTGCAGGCCGCGCGGTTCGGTGGCTTCACGTTCGGCAAAGATCCCGCGGGGCGCCCTTGGATTTACACCGCGTGCGAAGACATCGGCGCAAGCGTCTGGTGGCCGAACAAAGACCAGTGGCGCGATGAAGTCGAGAACATGCAGATCAGCGTCGCGATTCCGAATGGGCTGGTGGATGTTTCCAATGGAAAATTTCTGGGCAAAACCGATCTGGGCGACGGCTACACGCGCTGGGACTGGCTGGTGCAATATCCCGTCAACAATTACGACGTTGCACTGAACATCGGGAACTACGTGCACTTTTCAGATCAGCTGGGCGACCTGCCGCTGGATTTTTACGTGCTGCCGGAAGATCTGGAGAAGGCCAAAAAACAATTCGCGCAGGCCAAGGGCATGATCGAGGCCTACCAACATTATTTCGGCGAATATCCCTTCATGAAGGATGGCTACAAGCTGGTGGAAGTGCCCTATGCCGGCATGGAGCACCAGAGCGCGGTGGCGTACGGCAACCATTTCACCAACGGCTATCTGGGGCGCGACTGGACGGGCGTGGGCGTCAGCCCGAAATTCGATTTCATCATCATTCATGAAAGCGGGCACGAGTGGTTCGGCAATGCCGTCTCGGCTGCCGACCGCTCGGACATGTGGATTCACGAAGGATGGACTACATATCTGGAAGTTCTCTACGTCGAATACACCTTCGGGCACGAAGATGCGCAGAAGTACGTCAACGGTTACAAGGCGAAGGTACAAAATCGCGAGCCAATCATCGCGGAGCGCGGCATCGCGGCGACTCCGCCGCAGGATATGTATTTCAAAGGCGCGCTTTTCCTGAATACGCTCCGCAGTGTGATAAATGATGATGCCCGCTGGTGGGCGCTGATCCACGATTTCTATCAGCATTTTAAATATCAGAACATCATGACGGAGGACGTGGTCGCGTACTTCAACCAGCAGACCCAGCTGTATCTGACGCCGCTCTTCGATCAGTATCTGCGCCACACCGCGATTCCCACGCTCGAGCTGAAATTCAACGAAGCGGATGGCACCTTGGATTATCGCTGGCAGGCGGACGAGCCGGATTTCGCGATGCCCATTCGCGTCGGGAAGAAAACCGATTGGCAGATCATTCAGGCCACTACTTATTGGCAGACGATGAAAACACAGCTGAAGAAAAACGAATTCGATGTGGCGACCGACCTTTACTTCGTCAACGTCTCCAAGCAGTAGATTCGCACGAGGCGGAAGCCAACTCAGCGGCCGAGAATTTTCTCGATCTTGGTTATATCCGCTTCCGCTTGTTCCATATACTTCTGGGCGTTTTGAATGTCACCTTGCTGCAGCGCTCGTTGCGCGAGCACCAATTCATTGCGTGCCATCTGCTGTGACATAGCGACGTCCGCGCCAGGCTGCTGCGGCAGCGCCGCGATGCGCGCGTCCACTTTGTTGTCGCGCTTGGAAAGGTCGTCAAATTCCTCGTGCTCGAGAGCCGCGAGCTGCGCGACGGATGCCACGGTCTTCCGCGCGGATTGCTCTGCGGCGCGGTGGTCCGGCGGCGCGTTTGAGGAAGGCTGTGCAACCGGAGGTGGTTGCTGCGCTACGGTTTGCTGCGGCGCGACTGGCGTTGGCGGCGGGGTTTGCTGTTGTGGCGTGTTCCGTTGCGGCGCCGGATTCTGCGCAACCTGCGCCGCGCTCGCGTGCCGCTTCCCGCTCGACGCTTCAATCGGTTTGTTCGGGGTCGTAGGCGCAGGATCCGCCGCGGGAATCGTCTGCACATCCGGCGTCGAATTGTCCGCCGGTGTAGTGGTGGCACTTTCGGACGAGCGCGCGTCCATCCAGCGTTTCGCGCCAAACCCAGCCGCAGTCAACACCAGCAACACGATCACCACACTGAGAGTGATGTAAAGGGGACTGCGATTGCCGGCGCTCGCTTGCGTTGTCGCGATTCTTGACGCTGAAGCTTCTGCTTGCGAGTAATGCGAGGCCGAGCCGGCGAGCGGAATCGTTGGCGCGAGCGGCGGAACCGGAGTCGTGGGCGGCTGATGAAGCGGCTGCGCAGTTGAGGGGCGAGCGGTGACCGGACGCGCCGTGATGGGCTGAGCTGTTAGTGGCCGAGCGGTGACCGCACGCGGAGCGCTGGGCGTCGAAGGGTGCGACGTCTGCGGCGCTCCCACGTCGAGAGTTGACTCCGGAGGAATCATCGGCGCAAACGGAGTTGGTTCGCCCAGCACAGGCGCGACGCTGCGCAGCGCGCCGCGCATGGCGTCGGCGGTCTGGAATCTTTGCGCGGGATTCTTGGCCATGGCCATGAGGATCAGTTGGTTCAGGCCTGGCGGAATATCCGGCTTCAACTCGATCGGCGCGGTCGGCGGCACTTGCAGATGCGCTTGCATCACTTCGAAGTTGTTGTCGCTGACGTAGGGACGCTGCCCGGTGATGGTCTCGTACAACGAAACGCCGACGGAGTAGAGATCGGAGCGGCCGTCGAGAGGTTCGCAGCGAACTTGTTCAGGAGACATGTAAGCGACGGAGCCGAGCGTGGTGCCGGTCATGGTGAGGCCCATATCGTTGCCGGAGCGTGCGATGCCGAAATCCATCAGCTTAACGACTCCGAACGGAGCGAGCATGATGTTGGCGGGCTTGATGTCGCGATGCACAATTCTTTGCGAGTGGGCGCAAGCGAGTGCGGCGAGCACTTGATCGAAATAGACGAGCGCGTCGGCATAGCGGACGTCACCTTGTTGCAGGCGGGAAGCGAGCGTGGTGCCTTCGACGTACTCCATGATCATCACGAGTTGATTGCCGATGGTGAGAGCGGTGCGCAGCTCGGCGATATTCGGATGATGCAGGCTGGCGAGAACTTTTATCTCGCGCAAGAAACGGTCGGCGAGTTCCTGCTGCTCGGAAAGATCGGGCAACAGAACTTTCATGGCTTCGACGCGGTCGGAAAGCGTGTTGCGTACTTTGTAGACCTTGCCCATGCCTCCGGCGCCCAGGGTGCCGAGGATCAGGTAGTCGCCTTTGCGTGCGCCAGTGACGTCGTCAGTCATTTGGCCTCTGCGGTTTTAGAACAATCGGTCCAGGAGGCCCGAAAGCTGCCGACATAATACGACATTTGCGCCAGAGTGAAAGAGTCTGCTGCATAGGATTGGATAAGGCGCGATTCGGTGGGTATAGCGGGCGACGAAGGGTGCGTCTTGAACGACGGAGCGATTTTCCGGGCTTGACAGGGGCGCGTTGCGGAACTATGTTCTTGCACCATAGCTTCTAATCCGACCGGAAGATGCCACCCTGGGGCGTCTGCGACGGATGTGCGTAATCGCGAGTCGCGATGCAGCGGCCGCGGTGAATCGGCTGGCGGAGCGAATATCTTCCTCGCCGTGACGGTTTTTCTGGCACTTTTGCGCAATGTGAATTGGAGGGCCGCTTCGGAGCGATCCGGCGCGGAGTTCATGCGGAGCCAGCCTATTATTCTCGTGGCAGAACGCAATCCTTCCGGACAGTGCTGGCGCAACCCTTGAAGCAGTCGACGGGCGCGAAAAACAGCGTCTAATCAGACCGAATTCGGCACGGCAGCGGTGGGGTGTTCTGGCGCGGCAGGCGCCGGGGAATTTTCAGGTTCGCACGTGCTTGGCAGTAGAGTCAGAGACGGAATTTCACATCATTTCACGTCAGGAGGAGAGTTACGATGAAATCGACTCGGCCCATCACTACCATCGTGGCAAGGTGGCTCTTAATTCTGAGCCTGATCACGGTCCCCAGCCTGGCTTGGGGGCAGAAGAACAAGAGCGCGCCAGCGCCCAAGGCTGCCCCGGCAGCGCATGCTTCCGCCCCTGCCTCGCATGCAGGAGGGAACACGGGCGGCGCGAAGGCAGGAGGAGGCGGCGCGACGACCGCGAATAGGGGCGGTGGGACCACTACGGCCAACAAGGGCACCACCACGGCCAATAAGGGCACCACGACTACCGCTAACAAGGGAACGACAACCACAGCGAACAAGGGCACCACCACTACCACGGCTAACAAGGGTGCGACGACCACCACGGCCAACAAAGGAACTACAACCACGACGGCCAATAAGGGTACGACGACCACCGCCGGTAAAGGCACGACGACAACCACTGCCGGCAAAGGTACGACTACGGCCACTGCTGGCAAGGGTACGACGACCACAACCGCCGGTAAGGGTGCGACGACGACCGCCGCTGGTAAGGGCGCGACAACCACGGCAGGTGGTAAGGGAACGACAGCTGCGGGCGGTAAGGCTGGCGCGACGAACACGGCTGGCAAAGGCGGTGCAGCTGCCGGTAAGGGCGGCGCGGCGAAAGCAGCACCTGCTAAGACTGTAACCACCAAGGGTGGCAATACGGCGCGCGTTTCGGGCGGCCGGGTCACTTCCATCAAGACCGCGCATGGGGCGACGATCACCCGCGGCGCGCACGGAGCCACGAGAGTTGAGGGGCGGCGTCCTGGCGGCGGTCGGCTGGTCAACACCGGGCGGCACGGGGGCTATGGCGAGCGTGGCTATCGGGGACGCGACGGGCACCGGTACATGGGGCGAACCTACTACCGTGGCGGCCGCTACTATGCGTATGGATACCGTGGTGGCTACTACCACGGAGGCTACTACTACGGCTATGTGCCGGCTTTCTACTACGGTCCGGCATTCTACGGCTGGGCCTACAATCCCTGGGCCGCTCCGGTAGTTTATTCATGGGGCTGGGGTGGAGCGCCGTGGTTTGGAGCCTACAGTTACTACTTCAATCCGTATCCGGCTTACGCCACCGCTGCATTGTGGATGACGGACTACGTAATCAGCCAGAACTTGCAGGCAGCGTACGAAGCTCAGGCAGCGGCGAATGCGAATGCCGCGGCTGCGCAAGGCGATGCCGGTGCACAACAGGATGCCAGCAACGGCGGTGGTGGTGGCGGTGTAGCGCTGACGCCGGAAGTGAAGCAGGCAATCGCGGATGAAGTGAAGGCGCAGCTGGCGGCTGAACAAGCCGCTGCGCAGGCACCGCAACCTGCGGCAGCAGCAGCAGCGCCGGCGGCAGCGGCAGACACGTCCGCCGATGCAAACCAGCCCGAAGAGGTCCCGGCGGCTCTGGACCCCAATCACCGGACCTTCATCGTCAGCGACGTGCTGAATGAAACGGGACCGGACGGGGCGGACTGCTCACTATCGGCCGGAGACGTCGTGACACGAATTGACGACACTCCGGACGCGAACAAAAGCGTGAAGGTGCTGGTCAGCGCGAGCCAGAAATCCGACTGCGCGTCGGGTTCGCAAGTCGCGGTGGCTGTTGACGACCTGCAGGAAATGCACAACCACTTCCGCGAGCAGCTGGATTCAGGGCTCAAGACGCTGGCAGACAACCAAGGGAAGAACGGCTTGCCAGCAGCCCCTGACACCAAGACGAAGCCAAATCCCGATGGCCAAGTGAAGCCCGATACGTCGGTGAAGGGCGAGCTCGAGGCGCAACAAGCGGATGCGGATAAGGCCCAAGCTGACGTGCAATCGGATACGGCAGCCAGCGGTCAGGGCAACGACTAACACAAAGTAACGCTGGCGGTCACGGCACCAACATCGCGATACCGTGAGGCGCCATACCGGATTCGGAGCGTCAGTGGTGCAAGCCACTGGCGCTCCCGATTCAGCGACGTTCGAAGCAAATAGTGCAGTCACCGAGTTTCACAATTTCCGACAAACACCTCAGGGCTTGCCATGCCCAAGGAGAAGTTATCAATGAAGGCCAGACTTCCGATTCGGATGCAAATTGCCGTCCTGGCGGTCGCGGGAATTTTTCCATGGTTCACAGCCGGAGCGCAGGGTTCCGTGCAGAGTCAACTGGAAGCGAAGTACCAGCTCACCAAGCCGACTGACGATAAAAGCGACATCGTCACCGCGGGCGCTGTGCTGGTGCTGCAGAAAGACAAGCTTCTGATGTACCCCACCACAACGCAAGTCCCGCCGGTGAACACCTATAGCGGCGGCAGGCTCTCCGAGGGCGCGTATGGAGTGCATCAAAAGCTGCAAGGTTTTGGCAGCATGATCGGACATCCGCCGCCGCAGACCGTGCAGGGGCGGCAATTTGTTACCGGCGAGAAATTTTGGGTGACGGGTATCGCCGTACAGCCCGACGGCGTTCTTTTCAGCTTGTTCAGCGATCCCTATCAGGACATCCGGTATTACTCGCAGCTCAAATTCATTTTCCCGAAAGGCTCGAACCTCAGCGCGGATCAGGTGCTGAGCCTGGTGGCGGAAGTCTTGACAGTTCAGGCTGACGATTCCGCGAAATCGGACGATGGTGCAAAGCCGGACCAGGCGGCGGGAGGCGACGCGCAACAGCCCGCAGCGGCGGACGCTCCGGCAGCCGCACCCGCGGCACCCGCAGCCCCGGCGGCGCCGCCAGCGACAGTGGAGATTGGGCAGACGCCGGATCAAGTGACCGCGATACTGGGTCAGCCGGACAAGATCCTAAATCTGGGCCCCAAGCAGATTTACGTATATAAAGATCTCAAGGTAACGTTCGTCAAAGGCAAGGTCACCGACGCGCAATAAGCAGTTCGCGGGCATTCGCTTTGGCGGCTGATACGGCTAAGGCGGCTGCTCGTGCGTTGCGAACCACGCCGTGATGGCGGGAGCACACAGCCGCGGCCCGGACAGCTTTGAAACGCAGCTAAGATAACCGCAAAAAGGGCGGTCCCGCATAGCGGGGCCGCCCTTTTTGTTGGTTCGTGCGACGTGCTGGGCCCTAGAAGGTGAACTGCAGTTTGGCCTGGATGATGCGCGGCGATGCATTGGCTCCCAATCCTGATCCGAAAGCTGTGGTCGGCGGGTTGACCGTGTTCACGATACTTCCGAACAAGGCCGGATTGCTGACGTCTGCGACCGGAGCTTGGAAATTGGGGTGGTTGAATACGTTGTAGAACTGTGCCCCGAATCCAACCTGGCCTTTCTCCCACCCCGGAATCTTGGTCAGCTTCATCAGCGTGAAGTCGCTGTTGAAGTAGTTGGGACCGCGGAGCTGGTTACGCGTTACGTTGCCGAAGCCTGAAGGCGACGTGGCGAAGTCGTTCGGGTTGAGGCAGATCTTCTGCTGCGGTTGGCCCGCTGGGCAAGTGACAAACACGTTGGTCGACGAGAGTTGGTTCGCAAATACCGTGCCGGGGTAGTCCTGGCCCAGTAGAGCTCCGCTGGTGCTGAGATCCACTGGGGTGAAAGGCAATCCGGTGCGAGCGAAGACAGTTCCAGAAACCTGCCATCCGTCCGTGAGCGGGCGCCAGCCATGGTCGCGGAGAAGTCTGCGAATCGGCAAGGTCCAGACGTAGTCGCCGCTAAGGTAGTGCCGCACGTCGTAGTCGGAATTGCCATAGTTGAATTCACGGGGATTGAACGGATTCTCCGGAAAGCTAATGGCGCTATTGGTGGCACCGAAGGCGGTACTGACGAACGGCACGCTAGGATTACCGCCGTTGGAGATGTCATCGAGCGCGTGGCTATAGACATAATTGACTTGCACGATTCCGCTGCTCCACCGGCGGGTGAAAGTCATCGCCAAACCATTGTAGTTGGAGACGCCACCGGAGATGGTTTGGGTAACGGCTCCAAAGCGTGGGTCGAGTGGAGTTTGCGGAACGCCGTTGAAGCCAGTAGGAAATTCGCTAGAAATGGGAACGGCGGCGTTCAGGCCATTATCGAAGAACAATTCGTGGATGCCGTGATTGCCTACGTACTGGACGTCCAACGACATGTTCTGTCCGAAACTACGCTCCACCTCGAGGCTCCACTTCTGGTATTGGGGATTCAGCGGTCGAGCCGAGGCGGAAAACAATCCCGGCGGAGAAAATCCCGGAACAGAAGCAGCGATTTCTGGGAACGTCGCGCCGTTGCCAAAACCCGCAAGGAACGCGGCGTTCGACGCCGCGGTTGCCGCGAACAAGTTATTCACCTCGCCCGGAGCGATATTGGGCGTGGCCGGCGACGAATTGATCGAAAACGCGTTGAAGGCCGGAGAGTTCTGCGCGAAGCTGTCGGCGACGATGCCCGGAAACGCGTCGTAGAAGATGCCGATTCCTCCGCGAATTACCGTTTCGCCTTTCATCCCGAAGATGTGCGGAGTGTAAGCGAAACCGAAGCGCGGTTGTGGCGCGACGGTGGTCAGATACGGCAACGCTTGCTTTCTCCCGGTCTGGATGGCCGCGTTGTAAGGCGTGTTCACGTCGTGATCGAGCGAGAGGAAGGGTTCGAACGGAGCTGCAAAGCAATTCGTGGTGCAGATGGGATTGGAATTATGCTCGAGGCGCAAGGCCAGAGTGAGAGTCAGGTTGCTCTTGATCTTCCAATCGTCTTCCACGTAGCCGCCCAAGTTGTAAAGCGCGGCGGGGAATTTCGTGGCCCCAGTGAAGGTTTGCGCCAGGTTGCTGACGCCTCCGACGGCGCCGGGATCGAATCCTCCGAAGAAGAAAGCTCCCAGGTTAGAAGGCGTCACGACTCCGTCGGTGAACAAGCCGAGATCGAAATCGGTAACGTCGTCGCGCCTAAACTTCAGCCCGACTTTCAGCGTATGCACGCCGATAGTCTTGGAGTAGTCGTCGGATACCTGATATTGGGTGACGTTGCGTCCCTGCGGCAAGTTGTTGCCCAGACCGAAGAACCCGCCTAGCGTTTGGAACGCGCCGTTGCCGAAATTCAGGAGCGTCGGAAACGCGGCGAGCGTGGCGCTGCGATTGACGTTGTCAAATACGGCCGAATACCACTGACCGGAGCCAATGAACTGATTGACCGCGCTGCCGGCGAACGCGTGCGTCCATTGAAATTGGCCCTGATATTCGGGCTGATCGCTCTGCGCGTTGAAAATGGGGTTGATCGGATCGGTGATCGAAGCTTGCAATCCGTGTTCTTTCTGAATGCGCGTAAACATTCGATCGTTATTCCCGATGTTCCAATCCACGCGGCCGGCGACCAGCCAATCGTGCGTCATATTGCTGGCGACTGCCGTGAGAGTGTTGGCGCAGGGAGTGGTGGTGCCAAAGGTGGTGCCCGCTACCGCGTTGATATCGGCCACGGAGTTATCGCAGCCAAGACCTGCAGCGGTTACCGGAGTGCCAGGGCCACCCGGGGTTCCGGCATAAAGCGAAAGGATCTTGTTGTAGAAGGTGCCGGTGGGAGAGCTGGCGCCGTACGTTGTATTGATGAAGTTCTGCGTAGCAGCTGCGAATTGCGGGCTGGGAATGGAAATCGTTTCTCCGCCCGCGGGTATGAACAGGTACAAACCCTCGGTGTTGAAATAACCGAAGACCTTGTTCTTCAGAATCGGTCCGCCGATATCGGCACCCCACTGATTAGCGTTTACGAAGGAACGCGGAACGCCGCCGGCGTTGTTGAACCAGCTGTTGGCATTGAGTGCGCGGCCGTTCCAATAGTAGGAATCTTTTCCGTGCCACTCGTTGGTGCCGCTCTTGGTGACGTACGCGACGTTAGCGCCAGCCAGCGTTCCGTATTCTCCGGAATATCCATTGGCCGTGACGGATACTTCCTGAACTTCGTTGTTGCCCAGCATCAGGTTGGTGGCGCCGGAGTTGTTCAGGCTGAGGAACGGATCGTTATCGTCCATGCCGTTCAGCGTGAAAAGATTGGCGGTTGCCGAAATGCCGAAGCTCGAAAAATTTCCCAAGCCGCCACCGGCGGTGTTGGAAACCGAACCCGCCGCCATTTGCGCGTTAAATGTGATGTCGTTTCCGGAGTTGGGCATCTCCTGTATTTGTTTTTCAGACAAGGTGCTGGAGACGTTGCCATTTTCGGATTCAACCAGCGGAGTTTCTTCGGACACCGTCACCGTGGTGCTGGATGATCCGACCGAGAGATGCACGTCTGCCGTGGCGATTTGGCCAAGGTTAACCTCGACCACTTGCTGCGACGTTTGAAATCCCGGGGCGCTGACGATCACGGTGTAGCTGCCGGGCGACAGCAGGAAGAAGCGGTACACGCCGTCTTTGCTCGTGGTGACGTCTTGCGAAGTGCCGCGGTCGTTGCTTGTCAGAACCACTTTGGCGTTGGGCACGACGGCGCCGCTGGCGTCCGTCACCGCACCGGCGACGTCGCCGGTGGTCTGAGTCTGCGCAGCCAAACTGGCGCAGTGTAGTGATAGGGCCCAGAGAACGGCAAAAAGCGACACCAGGCGTTTGAGATGCTTCAGTTTCATCTTCGTAGCTCCTGTTGCGGCGTGATTTGAGGTGGGACGAGAAGCGCAATTTCGCATGCTCACGGTTGTGTCGCGGATCTCCATTCATCCCACTCCCCGAAAACTGGAATGCAAAGGTTCTGCCATCTCGAATTGTTTTTATCTAGCGGAAAACAAGGAGCTTAACTGGTGGTTCTATGCAAAAGAGTAGGCGATGTATCCGAGTTGTAAAATGTAAACAGAAGCGTGTATATGGCGATTCGCATAGGTTTGTTTTCGAAATGCGGATGGCGACTTCGAGGGACGGCGCCGCTCCATCGAGTCTCAGGGCGGTTAAGCGCCACTGGCGATACAGAAGAACATACAGATTTGCGTGCGTGTATATGGAAAACAGTATGACAATCAGCCTACGTATTTTTGCATTCTCTTTAAATTATTGATTTCAATGGCCTTATTTTTGATTTTACATGGAAACAAACGTGCGATGTAGCCGCCGACTAGGGGTTTGACAGTCTGGGGCAGGGGTGGGTTGCGAGTTTTCCCGATTTTCTCGCCACAATTTCTAGGAGGGTGTATGAATTGGAAGGGGTTTTTGGGTGTGATGTTTGCGCTCCTCGTAACAGTGATGTTCATGCCAACGAGGCTTGCCGCACAAGCGACGATGAATACCGGCAGCATTCAAGGTATTGTCACGGACGCTCAGGGTGGCGTGGTTCCAAATGCAAAGATTACGATTAGCAATAAGGAGACTGGAGCAGTCATTAATAGCGCAGCCAGTTCGGCGGGGCAGTTTGCCGCGAGCGCGCTGTCTCCTGGGACGTATGTAGTGCGCGTTGAGGCCCCCAACTTCAAGACCGCTGAAATCAGTACGGTCGTAGTAGTCGGGCAGGTTTCGACAGTGAATACCAAGCTTGAGGTGGGCTCTTCCACCACGGTGCTCGAAGTGACCGGTCAGGAAGTTACGGTCAACACGGAGCAATCGCAGATCGCGGGCACGCTGACTTCGCAGCAAATCGAAAATCTTCCAGTCAATGGCCGCAACTTTTTGGACCTGGCGCAACTTGAGCCGGGCGTACAGATTCAGGATGGCGGCAACTTCGATCCGACCAAGATTGGTTTCTCGTCAATCTCCTTCGGCGGAAAGTTTGGCCGCAGCGCGCGCATTTCGGTGGACGGCGTGGACGTCAGCGATGAGAACGTGGGCACCACGACCACGGGCCTTCCCTCCAGCGCGATTCAGGAATTCCAACTCGCGCAGTCCAACCTGGACATTTCGAACGATTTGACTTCGGGCGGTTCGGTGAACGTAGTCACGAAGTCGGGCACGAACACCCTGCACGGAGAGGCTTTCGGGCTGTATCGCGACAATTCCGAGGCCGCGGCTTATCCGGCCGACGCGCAATTTCAGCGCAGCCAGTACGGCGGCGACGTTGGCGGTGCGATTATTAAGGACAAACTGTTTTTCTTCGCTGATGCCGAAAGACTGCTGGCGCACGACGCTGGCGGCGTGTTGGTAGGCTCGATTCCATCAGGCATTGACGGAACGAACCTGTCTTCATTTTCAGGAACCTTCCCAGCGCCTTTCCATGACACCAGCACGATCGGCAGAGTGGATTATCAAATCGCAAAGAATATCAAGGCATTCGGGAAATTCACCTACTGGCAGGCATCCGACGTCGGCAACTTCGGCGGAGCCGCCAACTACTCGGTCTATGACAACAAGGATCGCACCAAGACGGTGAGCGGCGGCGTGGACATCAACCAGGGCTCTATCACGCACAGCTTCCGCGCCGAATATTTGAAGTTCGTGAACACTATCGCGGACGCCGTGCAGGGCAGCTCGCTGCCTTTTGCGGATATTCCGAACGAGATCGTTCTTTCGGGTACTGGATTTGCGAGCGGGCCGAGCTTCCTGGCGCCCCAGTCAACGATCCAGAGCGACCGCCAAGTGAAGTACGATGGCAGCAAGGTGTATGGATCGCACATCATCCGCTGGGGAGTTGACTATAACCGAATCACCGGTTGGACTTTCGCCAGCTTCAACGGTCTAGCACCGGAAGACACCTCAAGCTTTTTGTTTGCGCCGGGCACTCTCACTTGCCCCGGCGGCCAGACCGGCGCAGCTTGCCCCTTGAACTACGTCGCCGACTCTGTGGCTATCGGAAACGGCGAAGGCGCCTTTACGGAGCTCGCGCGGTTTGGAAAGCCAAACGGTGGTTTGGGGCCTGACAACCGCGTTGGCGCGTATATCGGAGACAGCTGGAAGGTGAAGCCAAACTTCACTTTGAACTACGGCATGCGCTATGACCGGGACACCGGGCGAACGGATAGCGACATATCGCTTCCGGAACTTAACAATTTCTTCCCAGGGCTTGGGGATCCGGTAAGGAACCCCAACAAAAACTTTGCGCCGCAGGCTGGATTTGCATGGGATCCCACTAGCAACGGCAAGACAGTCATCCGCGGCGGAGTGGGAATTTATTTCGACAACACGGTATTCAACGACGTGCTGTTTGACCGCTTGCTAAAGCTTCCAAACGGGGCCTTCAACGAAGTGCAAACCGCTTGCAGCGCTGGAGCGACCGCAACGTCTGCAAGAGCGGCGGGTCCCATAGCATTCGGAGACGGGTCCACAAACTTCATTGGCGGAAGCCAAGCCGCGGGAAACGTAGTTTGCAATACACCGATCGGAGCCACGGTCGCGGGTGGCGGCGGCGCATGCGCAGGCGAACCATTTTTCACCTGCGCCGCAAACTTTCAGACCACAACCGAAGCTTCCTTCGCGGCGGATCCAACCGGACCGAATTCGGCTTTCCTGCCGGGCGTTCTGTCCTCAGGAGGGGTAAATCTTTCCGGCGCAGGTATGCTGGATCCGAACTATAAATCTCCGCGATCGATTCAAATGAATATAGGCGTCCAGCACGAGATCCGGCCTGGGATGGTGTTCAGCGCCGATTACGTCCGCAACGTCAGTTTGCACTATTTGCTCGCAACGGACATCAATCACTCCGGTGACGTGTCTCTCTTCAATCCAGCGTTGGGTGCGGCAGCCATTGCCAGTACCTTGACGGCTTGCGGAGCGGGAAGCATCAATGCAGCGATTGCGTCGTGCCCAGGATTGCATCCAACTGGTGGTGGAGCGACGATTGCGGATTTCGCGGGGAACGGACTGGACTCCGCGAACGACTTGGGGCCCGTTCCTTGCCCGACCTGTGCCTTTCAATCACAGAACCCAGCCGTCGGCCCGTTTGGTTTGTACCATGCAGGCGGCCGATCGGTTTATAACGGCATGGACCTGAAATTCACGAATAACGTCCGGCACCCGTTCACCGGCGTTAAGTACCTGAATTTCCAAGCTACCTATACGCTTTCTCGCTACGTGAACGCCGGATCCACAGGAGCCGGCATAGCGGCTGGCGATGCGGACTTCTTGTCGGAGAGCCTCGACAATCGCAACCCGCTGGCTCTCACGGGGCCGGGTTCACTCGATCGCACGCACCAGTTCAACTTCGGCGGCTACGCAGATCTACCAGCTGGGTTCCGTCTTGGTTTGCTTTCGCACTTCTGGTCACCGTTCGCTGCGACGCCGTATGTGCTGCCAACTGCAGCCAGCACGGTTTTCGCGGGCGCGCCAGGTGGAATTTTCGCATCTAACTTCCTCGGCGACGGGCAAATTGGCCAGCCGCTGCCACAATCACAGACGAGCTCAACCTGCGGCGACGTAGGCGGGACCTGCAATTACAATCTGTACAACGTCGGAGCTTACATGCGGGGACTCGGACCAGGCGGTCTGACCAATGCCGTCAACAACTACAACTCGACCATAGGTGGCGTGCTTCCGACTCCGGCTGGGCAGACGCTCATCAATAATGGTCTGTTCACGCTTGCACAGTTGCAAGCGTTGGGCGGTGTCGCTGCTCCTGTCCCGCCTGTTGTGGCTGGGCAAGTAGGACTTGGCTGGTTGAAGGCCTTCGACCTTGAATTCAGCTGGGTGGGCCATGCATTCCACGAACGGCTTGCCATTACGCCGAGCGTGAGCGTGTTTAACCTATTCAACTTCTCCAACTTCGACTCAGCGGCCAATGCGTTGACTGGGCAGCTCAACGGAAATTCTGGCTCGATCAATGGCACGGTTCAGGCGGGCCGGCCGGACCGAATCGGAGCCGGCACGGGCGTGTTTGCCTTCGGTGCGCCGCGCACAATCGAGTGGGGCTTGAAGCTCCAGTTCTAATCCAAGGCTCGGCGCGCAGCCAAAAGGGCGCGCTGATCTCGGAGGTTCAAAAATCAAAACTGGCTTCGGGAAACCGGAGCCAGTTTTTTTTGCGATCTTGTCTTCAGCCGTCAAACCAACGAGCTTTTTTAGCGGGTCCTAGGCCAACGGAAAAGAGTAGAATCGATCGCAAGATCGTCCGCATAAGGAGGTTCGTATGCGACCACTGTTTTTTTGCTTGTGCGTTTTGCTGCTCCTGCCAAATCCCGTGACTCCGCAAATGGGGCACGCGAAACCCCCGGGGATTGCGACGGCGGACACCATGGCCAATGCGCCGATGGAAGCGCCCGCAAAATTTGACACGAGAAAGGTCAACCTTGATCAAGTGAACGCGGAGACGCAGGAACTACGGAAGCTGGTGGATAGTTTGCAGCCGCAGATGGAGCAGGTGAACAAAGGACAATTGCCCAAGGACCTTACGGAAGACCTCAAGAAGATTGAGAAGCTGGCGAAGCACCTGCGCAGCGAAGTATCTCCCTGAGCGTACTTAGAAACGCCATTTAATTTGCGGCGAACTCTGCTCGCGCCGCGAATGATGAAGTCCCGCCCATGATTTTGGCGTTTGTTTGCGGTCGCCCGCCTGCGGTTCTCTTTTACAATCAGCAAAAAAAACCAGCAGTGGGCTTAGTGCGTCGCGCTACGCGCTTTCTAGTCGTTTTAGTGATTCAGCGAATGACGGTCGAGCTACGCCGCGTTCGGTGATTATCGCGGCGATGTAGCGGTGGGGAGTTACGTCGAAGGCGATGTGAGCGGCACGGACATCTGGCGCTGTGCGCACGCCGGCTGCGTGCGTGACTTCGGCTGGAGAGCGTTCTTCGATGGGGATTTGATCGCCGCTGGCGAGCGAGAGGTCAATCGTAGAGATGGGAGCGGCGACGTAGAACGGCACGCTATTTTCTTTGGCCAGGACTGCGATGCCGTACGTGCCAATTTTGTTGGCGGTGTCGCCGTTCGCGGCGATGCGGTCGGCTCCCACTACTACGGCACCGACCCCGCCGGTCCGGAGGAAGTGGCCCACCATGTTGTCGGTGATCAGCGTGAGCGGGATGCCGTCCTCATTGAGTTCCCAAGCGGTTAGGCGCGAGCCTTGAAGAAAGGGGCGCGTTTCCGGCACCAGAACCTCGATCTGATTGCCTTCTTCAATCGCTACGCGAATCACGCCCAACGCAGTGCCGATTCCTGCGGTTGCTAGCGCGCCGGCGTTGCATTGCGTCATCACGCGGCCGGATTTCGGCATTAGCGCGGCGCCAAATTCTCCGATGCTGCGGTCGCCGGCGCGGCGCTGTTCGTGCACTAGCAAAGCTTCCTGCACCATTGCCGCGCGAATTCCTTCCAGGCCGGCAGCGCCATTCCGGGCAGCGCCCGGTGCTAGTTCTTCGAACCGGCGCTTCAAGCGAGCGATCGCCCAAAAGAGGTCCACAGCGGTGGGCCGGGTGTGCGCGAAGGTTTCACAGATGATGGGAAATTCCGCACGCAAATCTTCGAGTGTTTTCGCTTCGGAGCGTTGTACGCCCAGCGCAATGCCCATGGCCGCGGCTACTCCGATCGCTGGAGCGCCGCGAATAATCATCGTCTTGATGGCTTTGGCGACGTCGCGGTAATCCGTGTAGGTGTGATGGACCACTTCCGTCGGCAGCTTGAGCTGATCGAGCATGACGATCCCTGCGGATGTCCACTGAATGGGTTCAACTGTTGGCAACGCTTTCGTCTCCGTTACAGGCGCGGGCTGGATGCCGCGCACAAATTACTATTGTAGCTGATTTCACGGGGTTCGTTGCAGGGCGACTCGCTCACAGCGTTAGTCGTCCGTGCGGCTACGGCGCGGCGGGGAAATGACGGAAGCCGTGCGAGGCCACCAGAAAGCCCAGAAACAAGCATGAATTGTAGCTGACGTGCAGCAGGTAACTGGCGACGACGGTGTGCGTCCTGGCGCGAGCGTAGGTGAAAACGATTCCGACCAGGACCAACAGCACGATCTGAGCCCAGCCTCCCCATAATTGCGAGGCGTGCAGCAATCCGAACAGCGTACCGGTGACTACGACGCCGGCGTTCACGCCGAAGCTGCGCGCAATGACGGGATAGATGTAGCCGCGGAAGATGGTTTCCTCCAGCACGGGCGCGAGCAGGACGGCCATGGACATCAGCAGCAGCGCGCTGCGGCGATCCTGGAAAAATTGTTCGATGGGCGTCCCTTTGGGAACTTTGAAAATCGCGGAAGACAACGTCACCAGGATCGCGAGCATGAAGCCACCGAGAATTAATCCGAGATAGGCTGCTGCGCGAGGTGTGTGGCCGGTTTGCAAGGGGCGCCAGCCGATGGTGCGCCAGAAAGGCGCATGAAAAGTGTGGCGCATTTGCGTGGCGAGATACGCCAGCAGGACTACGGATAGCAGCGCTTGATTCAAGATGAGGAAAAGATTCTTGTCGCCGGCGTCTTTCTGAATTTGGTGAAAACTGAGGCCAAAAATCGCGAATGCTTTAATGAGGAGCAGGCTGATGACGAAAGTTCCGAAGAAGGCGACAACAACCAGGATCAGCAAGTCGAGCCAGCCCCAGGGGACCCGAAGATCGTCAGGGAGCCGCGGATCAATTCGGCCCAGATAGCCGGGGGTGAGGGACGGCGCAAGATGTGCCTGTGGAGATTCGGGCGCGGCCGCGGCGGAGCGCGAGGGTTCAGGCTGCGAGGGATTGTTATCGTCGAAAGTCATTCGCGAGCGTTGTTGTTCGTCCTCGTTCACTATACTTCATTCGCTGGTGCGCGAAAATGCACAGGCACAGCACGTCATCGCGCTACTGCTGCTCCGCCGACCGCTTGTCTTTTGCACCATTTGCGCCGTTTACGCCCGTTCCGTTGCCGTTCAGCGCGCGGGCGAGAATTTGTCCAGTGTAGGATTTTTTCACGCGCGCCACTTGTTCCGGAGAGCCTTGCGCGACGATGCGGCCGCCTTCTTCGCCGCCTTCTGGACCGAGATCAATGATCCAGTCGGCTTGTTTGATGACGTCGAGATTATGCTCGATGATCAGGACGGTGTTGCCAAGCGTGACGAGGCGGTTGAGGACGTCGAGAAGTTTCTTGACGTCGTCAAAATGCAAGCCAGTGGTGGGCTCGTCGAGAATGTAGAGCGTCCGGCCGGTCTGGCGCTTGGAAAGTTCGCGCGCGAGTTTGGTGCGCTGTGCTTCGCCGCCGGAAATAGTGGTTGCGGATTGGCCGAGCTGCACGTAGCCGAGCCCGACGTCCACGAGGGTCTGGAGTTTGATCTGGATCGCAGGAATATTCTCCAGGACTTTGAGAGCTTCTTCGATGGGCAAATCGAGAAGATCGGAAATGGAAAGGCCTTTGTAGCGCACGGCGAGCGTTTCGGCGTTGTAGCGCTTGCCTCGGCAAACTTCGCAGGTGACATACACATCGGGCAGGAAATTCATTTCGATGCGGCGCTGGCCGTCGCCCTGGCAGGCTTCGCAGCGTCCGCCTTTTACGTTGAAACTGAAGCGGCCGGGGCGATAGCCGCGCTCGCGCGATTCTGGAAGCATGGCGTAAAGCTCGCGAATGGGCGCGAAAACGCCGGTGTAGGTGGCGGGATTGGAGCGCGGCGTGCGGCCGATGGGTGCCTGGTCAATCTGCACGACTTTATCAATGTGCTCGATGCCGGTGATGGCGCGATGCGCGCCGGGCTTTTCCATGGAGCGATAAAGTTTCGCGGCAAGCGCGCGGTAGAGAATGTCGTTGATGAGCGTGGATTTTCCGGAGCCGGAGACGCCGGTAACGACGGTCATCAGGCCGAGCGGCAGAGTGACGTCAATATTTTTCAGGTTGTGGCTGTGCGCGCCCAGAATCGCGATGGATTTTCCGTTGGGACTGCGGCGCGTTTCAGGGACAGCGATTTTCACTTTGCCGGCGAGATACTGGCCGGTGAGTGATGCGGGATTCGCGGCGATTTCCTCCGGCGCGCCCGCCGCGACCAGGTAGCCGCCCGCTTTTCCAGCGCCGGGGCCCAGATCAACCACGTAATTCGCGCGGCGAATGGTTTCTTCGTCGTGCTCGACGACCAGGACCGTGTTACCAAGATCGCGCAAGGTTTCGAGCGTATTGAGCAAGCGGCCATTGTCGCGCGCGTGCAGGCCGATGGAAGGCTCATCCAGCACATAGAGCACGCCGCGCAGACGCGAGCCGATTTGAGTTGCCAGACGAATACGCTGGGCTTCGCCGCCGGAAAGCGTCGCGGCGGAACGGTCCAGAGTGAGGTAGCCGAGGCCGACGTTGAGCAGAAAATCCAGCCGCTCCGCGATTTCGTCGAGCGGGCGTGCGGCGATTTTGTGCTGGCGCAGAGTGAGCTTCGTGCGGATTTTATCCACGGCGGCGCGCGCGGCGGTAAGGGGCAGTTCGGTGAAATCGGCAATCGAGAGGCCGGCGATTTTCACGGCGAGGCTCTCGGGACGCAGGCGGCGTTCGCTGCACGCGGCGCAGGGAGCGGGCGACATGTATTGCGTCAGCCATTCGCGGTAATTATCCGACTTCGATTCTTCCAGGTTCGATTCCAGATGCGCCAGCAGGCCCGGAAAGTTGAACTGCTTGGCATTTTTGCCATCGGCGGGATTGCCGTGGAGAATCAGGTTCTGCGTTTTGCGCGATAGTTGTTCGAACGGCGTATCCAGGTCGAATTTGTAGGCCGCTGCAGCCAGGCGCATAGTGCGCTGGAGGTACGTGGAACCCGAACCAGGGCCGAGACCGCCTTCGAATAGCGGTTTGGTCCAATCCACGATCACTTTCGAGGGATCGAAATCGTATTTGGAGCCGAGTCCGTGACATTCGGGGCACGCGCCGTAGGGCGAATTGAAACTGAAGGAGCGCGGCTCAAGCTGCGGAACGGAAATGCCACAATCGGGGCAAGCGAGTTTCTCGGAATAAACGTGCTCTTCACCGCCGACGACAACGATGGTGACGAGGCCTCCGGTGAGCTTCAGCGCCGTTTCGACGGATTGCTCGAGGCGTTGCGCGATGCCATTTTTCAGCAGCAGGCGGTCCACCACGATCTCGATGGTGTGATTCTTGCGACGATCGAGCGGAATGGGCTCATCGAGATTGACCAGATCTCCATCCACGCGCGCGCGCACATAGCCTTCCTTGGCGTACTTTTCGAGTTCTTTCTTGTATTCGCCTTTGCGGCCGCGAACTACGGGCGCGAGGACCATGATGCGATCGTCCGGTTTCAGCGCGAGCACCGACTGGACGATTTGTTCGGTGGACTGGCGCGTGATGGGCTTGCCGCAATTGGGGCAGTGCGGCGAGCCGATGGCGCTGTAAACCACGCGCAGATAATCGTAGATTTCGGTGATGGTGCCGACTGTGGAGCGCGGCGAACGCGTGGTAGTTTTCTGTTCGATGGCGATGGAAGGCGAAAGGCCTTCGACGGAATCAACGTCGGGTCGTTCCATCTGATCGAGAAACTGGCGCGCGTAAGCGGAAAGAGATTCCACGTAGCGGCGCTGTCCTTCGGCGTAGAGCGTATCGAAGGCGAGCGAGGATTTGCCCGAACCGGAAAGCCCTGTGATCACCGTGAGCGTGTTGCGGGGTATTTCCAGATGAATATTTTTCAGGTTGTGCTGCCGGGCGCCCCGGATAACGATTTTTTTCAGGCCCATGTTGGGATGGGAAGCTCCCTACAGGATGCAGCGTCATACACTGGGTAAAATGCGCCCAGCGTAATCTACCAACATAGCAAGGTGGACAAGGCGTGGTCAAGGAGCGCGCGAGTGCGAAGGTCAATCGAACCTATTGCGACGGCAGCGCCTAGGGGGAAATTTTGCCCTGGAGCTTGGATTTTTTACTCGGGGGCGAAAATAGGAAGTCGTGTGTTTTCAGTAAGTTGAGTTTGGTTAACGGCGTGCGATGGGTATATGCGTCAGAGGGAAGGAAAGCCGAGGATCCCTATAGGGGATTGAGGGCTGGGCCGGCTTCCTTCCCTCGGCCTCTCTCGCCACATTCATAAATCTCATACGGCCATAAATAAGCGGGGGTGTCTTCATTCCATTGGTGCTGTTTCGTTGCCGCGCTTTCAATCTTCTTCGATATCCAATCCATTCAAAAATGCGTGGGAAGAAAGATTCCATTCGCGTTTACAATCTAGGAACGGCTGGGGCGTGGTCCAATTGGTAGGACACCTCACTGTTAATGAGGACGGTGTTGGTTCGAGTCCAACCGCCCCAGCCAACAAAAGCTGAATCACTGCACGTACTTAGTGGGTGTTTGGCTTGAAGTCTCTGAATCCGAAATTGGGGACTGGTGTCCAAATGGTGTCCATTCGGTCCCGCTCCCCGTCGATGAACTGCGAAGACGGCTTTGCGTACCGCTGCGTCATCTTCAGGTCTTTGTGCCCGAGGATCTTCGAAAGCGTGTAGAGTTGGCCGGCGCTCATCGTTCATGAGGCGGTTTCAGGCGCGCTCTGTTCAAATAAGCTCACCGGAAATAAAAAAGCGGCCGAAATTGCCCGCTTGGTTTCGCCCGACTTTAATCGCTCTAAGTTTTGGGAGTATTTGTTACACGCACGCGTTTACGCTCGGTGCGGGTTTATCTTGTCTTTCGAATTCGCCTTTCAGGTTTTGAGTGAGTCAGTAAACAAAGCTTTTCGCTTTGCCATTGCATCAAACCTCTGATTCCTTCTCTCGCTTCGCTCTGCTTCAAGTCTGATTCAACTGCTTCATATATACGTGCCGTTTTTAGCACTAGCGACTGCACCACTAGAAGTGCATCCACTTCACCACTAGAGGTGCATTCGTTGCACCGGCAGTAGTGCATTCATTTCGCTACTGCGGTGCAGTCATTGCACTACGTCTCTTGAGGTATTCGGCGTGACGCTTCGCCTCGTTGGCCTCATTGATTGCAATCTGAGCCGTGAGCGACTCTGGGGTACACGGTCTCTCGCGGAGCTGCTTTGCCGTCGGATGGCAGGTGCCGTAGATGTTTTCACAGGGCGAAGAACGGTCCGCGAATTCGTCTTCACTCAAACCGGCGATTCTATACACTGAAGAGCCTTGGCCCTTCTGCCCTCGCGACTTTTTGAACAGCCCCCAGCATTCGCAGATCACACGGATGGCGTGAATTGCCGTGTGGCGCGACACTGCTGAGCCGTATTGGATCGCGGTGAGGGAGAGCTCTTCCACCTCATTGTCCCAACCCACCGTTTTACGCAGCATGAAGAGAAACACGCTACGGGTCGCGTGCGGCACTTCTGAATTCGAAAGCAGTTCGTCGAAAAACCAATTCGGGACCGGCGAGCTATTCGGAAGCAGCATCGTTCGCAGCGACTTTCGTTTTTGCCCAGGACTTTCTCCCTGGACGTTGGGTGTTCTCGGGTTGGCCACGGCAAATCGCCGGCCGACGTCCGCAGGAAGTTTGCGATTCTCAAAATCGGTGACCGCGCGCGCAGTAGCTTCGCTAATCACTTTTCTTCGCTCAACGATCCTGTCGATCGCGAGCATGATGCGCTCACCCTTCGCTTCGTCTAAGGCGATTTGGCCGCGCTCGACGAGGCTGACCCAGAATTGGCTTCGCCCGAGTTCGACACCGATTTCACCCTGCGAAACACGCTGTTCGCGGGGCCGTTCCCGAATCTCAGCTGGCAGACGCATGTACAGACTCCTCATCTAGATCGTGGAGAATTTGTATCACTTCTGGATCGATTTCGGGTTTCTCCGCGCACGCCCAACACAGCCGCATCCCGTTCTTTTCCCGGTCCGATATTCCCTTGCACGTCTCGAAGTAGTAGCAGAGGGTCGGGCCGTTATGGTGTCGGTTTTGGTCCCCCCAGCTGAGGGACGCGACAGGGTTGGCACCGTCCAAGAGATCGTGATACGCACCGCGGCGAAAATCACCGCTGGACTGCGGATGCGATGGCGACATCCTCGACGAAAGCCCGCGCGCGCTCGTGAGCTTCGTTCGACGAATGGCCTTCAGAGCCAGTTTCCCTTTGTTCGAACGAATCGTCAGCATTCCGCATTTTTCTGCGCACGGGTTGCCGGGAACCATCAAGTCATCGGCGTCGCTTTTTCCGATAATGCGTGCGCGGCTCCCTTCGAAAAGAATCACAAGAAGGCTTGCCAGGTTGGCCAAATCCTCGACACGTTTGCCATTCTTGATGACAGCTTTCCCGTTTTCATCAACGACAAGTGGGATAAGTTCTGCGGGAACCTTGAAAAATCCAGACGTGGGAATGAACCAGCTTCGCGCATCAGATTGACATACGCCATGCAACTCGCGGCGCAGTCGATAAAACTATGCGGTGCGTCGTTTCCTTTAGTGGTGGCTGAGGGGCCTTGGCTCGAGCTGGCTTGCCTTTTGCCGACTACGTGGTTTCCTGCATCTTGGAAGGAAGTTCTATCCAGAAGTAGCCCGACTTTTGCGATTCGAAGATCGCGAGGGTTCGGACTGTCCCTCTACTTCGTTCGATTTAGTAATAACAAAAAAGGTTGTCCACCGCGATGGCACTTTTGGAATTATTTTTTTGGCCGCGGTAAGTTTGCTCGCTCAAACCGGCGCCTAATCAATTTGCGAATCTCAAAATCGCGCGAGTCGTCGGGTTTCGGCCGGCGCCATTTCCGCGGCGCCAGCCCGTAGCCGCACTGCGATTCTCAGGGGATCTCTCGTCCCACATTTTGCGATTCCCAAAATCCTGAGGGGAGTCTCACGTCAGGTCACGCAACTAGTCGCGCTTTGACGATGGAAGGAGCGCGAGCTATGAACGTGCGCTGGAAAAACCTAACGCGCACGAGATTTTGCGATCGGGCGTCGCAATCATGCGAGGCCGTGTCGCGAAATAGGAATCGGCTCGTTCGCCGCGCGCGTCTTCACCGGGAAAATCGCAGTAATCGTTGTACCCAAAGCATTGGAATCCACAGTCAATTCGCCAAGAGCCTGCCGCACGCGTTCTCGCATTCCCCTGATCCCGACGCCCACCCCGGCCCCTTGGGATTGCACCTCTGCGAATCGTTCCGGCGACATTCCCTTCCCGTGATCCTGAACCTCGGCATAAATCTTGTCGGGCCCACGAATGATACGGATGACAGCAGTCTTGCTTCCTGAATGGCGATGGATGTTCGTCAGGCACTCCTGCACCAGGCGAAATATGGCGAGTTCCACCTCCGGGGCAAGCCTTCCGAAGTCGCTGGGAATATTCAGCTCGATACTAAGTCCGCTGCGCTGCTGCAGTCCTTCCAGATACAAGCCAAGTGCGGAGGAAAGTCCGAATTCGTCCAACATGGGCGGGTGCAGAAGATAGGAAGTAGTGCGTATCTCTTGCGAGAGAGCCTCGATTAATTCCCGGGCATCTTTGACCGTTTGGGACAGTTGCGCAGGGTCGCGCTTCGCCTCATCCTCGATTCGCGCAAGAGTCATCGCCAGCACGGATAGATTCTGGCCGGCGCTGTCGTGCAAGTCACGGGCAATTCGCCGGCGTTCCTGGTCCTGAGTAGCCATCAATCTTCCGGAAAGGTCGCGCAGCTGATCCGACTGCTGCAGGATCTCGGCGTTTCGCCGCCGCAACTCTTGCGTCCGAAATTGCACTTGAGTATCGAGCGCGTCGGCGAGGGTGCGAAAACGTTGCTCGCTCTCATGCAATTCACGCTCGATCCGCTTGCGGGCAGTGATATCGCGCGCTATTTTCGAGGCGCCGATGATTTTTCCCGCGGCGTCTCTGATGGGAGAAATTGTCAGTGATATCTCAAGCTTCGTGCCATCTTTTCGCAGGCGAACGGTGTCGAAATGATCGATGCGCTCGCCCTGCCTGAGTCGAGCAAGGATTATTGTTTCCTCGGACCGCCGATCGAGCGGAATGATCATGGTGACCGGTTGGCCAACGGCTTCTTTGGCTGTGTATCCAAAAAGTCGCTCGGCGCCCGCGTTCCAACTGGTAATGACGCCGTCTAGACTCTTGCTGACGATTGCATCGTCAGAGGAATCGACAATGGCAGCTAGCGAAGCAGTAGGGAGTTCCGCCTGCTTGCGCTCCGTGATGTCTTGGATCACCAGGAGAGTCAGCTCCCGGACATTGCTTCCTTGAGAGGGCTGGGCTGCTTTGCGAGGAAGGCGCCGGGCATTAAGCATCACCGCGCGACGTCCAATCGCCGGGAACTCAAGCTCGAACTCGGCGGCGGACTGGTTCTCGGCGTCGGCCTCCTTCAAGAATTTCTGTAGCCGTGGAACCTCCCAGTCCTGGCTCCCGATATCGTAGAGCCTGGCGCCGTGGGCTTGATCGCGCGAGACCTGGAACTTTGTATAGAAAGCTTGGTTGGCCGCCTGCACTCTGCAATCGTCATCCAGCACGACCAAGGAATCGATCACCGTGTTGAGGATAGCTTTCGTGTATTCGCGTTCGTATACCGCTTGGTCCAAACTCGCTCGAAAAGCGGTTACGTTCTGGAACGTGAGCACGGCGCTGTCGACTTTCTGTTCGCTTCTCATGCAAGGAGCTATTCGGAGGACGAACCACGATCCGTCTGTCGCACCCCGCACTTCGCACTGGGATGAGTTCCCGCTACCAATCGCGTCTTGGCACAGTTCCTCAAGGCGCTTTACACCCTTTAATAAAGGGATCTCGCGGGCTGGCCGAAGGAGACTCGCCAGTGTGAGTGACAGAAGCGTTGCAGCCGCGGGATTGAACCTGACGACTGCCCCGTCACCTCCAATCACGATGGTGGGGACGTCTATACTGTCGACGATATCGATGCCGGGCGTCTGCGCCGCGCCTGCGTCCGGACGTGTGGGGGGAACGTTCATTATGTCGACTGGGCTGCTCCTCCGTACAAATTACGGCTTCGCTGTAATACCGTGTCGGCAACCAGCGGGAGCGTCTCCCGCAGGGCCAGGAGCATGGCTTGCGACCGCGGCATATTGAAAGGCGCGGCATATCGCGTCAGAAGCTGCCCTTCTAGGACACCAGCGTCGGCAGAACCCACGGCCTCGCGCAGGGCGGCGGCCACTGCGCGCTCGAGCCGAGCATAATCCTCAACCGGAATAAGATGTGAGTGATTCTGTCCTAGCCTTGGCAACATCCGGGCATGCACGTCGCCGTCGAAGTTGTCCATCAGGAACGAGCAAAAGATCGCGATGTCCCGATCGTGCGCGAGCTTGTGGAACAAGTCTTCAAGGCCCATGCTGGCGGCAACATCACCCCGTTCCCAGAGGACATTGACCATCTCACCCCACCAGCGAACTTTCGTGAAGCGGTCTCCGCCGCGGGCCCGGGCGATCGTCTCCCCCGCAAGTCCGAGGAAGAGCGGCGCGTCAGGCATCGAGTTACGCATGAAGTTCGGCAATAGCTGATCGGCGTCAATCACCGTGAGCTGTCCACAAGACTGCGCGGCCTTAACGTCCACCCCTTCCGCCTCAAGACGCGGGCGCAAGGCGTTCCAGTGCGCAGACGTGGGCACCAAAATCACGCCCTCGCCGTGGTTAATCGCAGAAACGGCAAAGCGGCAGACAGCCCGACTGAGGAATTTTTCGTCCTGATATAACTGAACAATGTGATCCCGCGGAGCGGCGGCGTCGAGCAGACCGCACCAGGGTTCGTTCTGGATATCTTGGCTCATACGGCCTCCAGTCTTTAGCTCTAAAGCAGATTCCTATGGAGTGGAAAGACTCTGCATAAACTCGAAGGGATGAAAGCGGCCCTTATCATAAGGCACATCAGCATCGGCACCTATACAGTCTTCCCTGGCTGGCGCTACAGGTTTTACCTTATTGCGCCGAAGGGACTTCCGCCGACGCGCGACCTTCGGGCTAAGTGGCGCGTTGGTCTGATCTCTTGCACGCGGAATTAGTGCTGCTAAGTCGCGCAGTTTTTACCGAGGGCGTTCGGAAGGAGGGTTGCCAGCTATTGGACCCAAGTCCTTCCATGAGAAGGCCGGTTGATGTCAAGGCACACTTTTGCTTTCTTTTTTCTTTTAGTCTGTTTCCATTCAGCTAAGCCGCCCCTGTCGCCATCCTTCCATCCGCACTCTTGGTGAGCGATATTCGCTCGGTGC
>Ga0209008_1000133_pt1 | contig 36320 bp, 28 predicted proteins | sample JacPin_JW_Ref_O3_FD_187963 | JGI IMG/M metagenome (GOLD analysis project Ga0209008, IMG submission 187963) | Forest soil microbial communities from Algoma, Ontario, Canada - Jack Pine, Ontario site 1_JW_Ref_O3 (SPAdes) (version 2) | ecosystem: Environmental > Terrestrial > Soil > Boreal... | reverse complement strand
GAGATAAGCTTGGCGTGAAAAACCGCAATTGAGAGCACCTTGATATCGGTGATATCGGTCCGCGTGGATTTCCTGGATCGAATCAATCTTCGGCGGTCGGACTCCCATAAAAATCAGCCAATGACCCGGAAGATCATTCTCAGACTACGGATTTTCGACTTGCCGATTCAATACTAGTGCTAACCAGATCACGTTCTAAACAAGCCCTCTTGTCAGATCGGGCGATCCGGGAAAGCAAGTAATCAACCTCTGCTTTCGCTCGGGACGATAAAGTCATTGCCGGTTTCCGCTGAGTATCAGACTCCAAAATGCCACGACGCATGAGAACATATTTGCGAACGGCGAGACCCAAGCCGGGCTGCTGCTCGTATCGGATAAGCGGGAGATGCAGATCGAAGAGATCATGCGCTGCATCACGGCTGCCAGACATGGCGAGATGAACCATGTCGACTAGCATGTCGGGAAAGCAATAACCGGTCATCGCGCCGTCAATTCCCCGTTCGGTTTCAAAGTCCAGGAAGAGCCCGCTGTTTCCACACAGAATTGAAATATGACGCATCGAGCCATCGGCCTCAAAGCCACGCAATGTTGTTATCTTTTCCAGACCAGGCCAATCCTCATGCTTGAGCATGACACACGAAGGGTTTCCCTGAACGATTCGCCGGATAACATTAGGTGACATGGTCACGTTGAAAGTGAGCGGATAATCCTGAATTACAAAAGGCACATCGCCGCCAATTACCTCAGCCACCTCGCTGTAATAGTTTACGATCTGATCGTCAGTCTTGAGCGACGAAGGCGGAGCAATCATGACGCCTGCCGCGCCCTTGTCCATAACCGCGTGCGTCAAAGAGTGCATGGCCGCGAACCCAGGCGCCGACACGCCGACGATAACAGGTACAGTCGCACGTTGAATCACACGGCCAGCGACATTCAAGCCTTCCGCATGGTCCAGTTTGGGAGCTTCGCCCATCTGGCCGAGCACGGTAATTCCGGTAACGCCGAATTCCAGAAACGAACTGACCATTCGATCAAGAGATCCCTCGTCGATTCTGCCGTCCGAATGAAAAGGCGTCGAAGCGATGACGTAAACTCCATTGGCACGGTTGTTTAAGAGCATTCCTTCTCCGTCATCTGCAGTGGCCTTAGATCAACTATACGTTGCGTAACGCTTCGGTCCTCAACGGGTCGCGTCCCCTCTGGCGAACGTTCTTATCCCGCTAAACAGCAGCGTATTTTGCCCAGCTACACACTTTGTATCATTCCTCCGTCAACCCGAAGCATTGTTCCCGTAATATACGATGCTTTTTTACTCGCAAGAAATGCGACCGCATTGGCAAACTCTTCCGGTTCGCCGTAGCGGTGCATGGGAATAGAATCAGTGCTGCACTTGACGATTTCAGCGACGGCCTTACCCTCCCGGGCCGCGCGTGCCTCGTCCAGCTGGCGGATGCGATCCGTGGCAATTCGACCCGGAAGTAAGACATTAACGGTAATCCCATCAGCGGCCACTTCTCGAGCCAGCGTCTTGGACCAACCTACCAAAGCGGAGCGGAGCGTATTGGAAATACCAAGATTCGGAATCGGTGCTACAACTCCAGACGAGGTGCTGGTAATAACGCGGCCCCACCGCTTCGCGCGCATGCCGGGCAGCACAAGATCAGTGACGTATATCATCGACACGACCATCGCTTGAAATTGCTTGAGCCAATTTTGCGGCGACACATTGGCTGCTGTCGTCGGGGGTGGCCCACCGGAGATGTTAACCAGAATATCGACGCCACCGAGTTCGCGGTCGACCCGAGACACAAAAGAATCTAACGCCGCAAGATCCATCAAATCTGCAGCCCCGGCGACCGCCTTGGCCCCGCTTGCCTGGACCTCTGCCAGGGTCTCCGCCAGGGCGACCTCATCGAGATCAACAACCGCCAGCGCCGCACCTTCCCTAGCCATTGCGACGGCGATCGCGCGACCTAAGCCGCCCCCCGCGGCGAGAACGAGAGCGGACTTACCTTCAATTCCAAGATCCATCTCAATCTTTCCTTTGGATGCCTACGACCAACGCATCGTGACTGCCTCGTGAGTTAAGGCAAATGGCGCACTCGATCCGGTAATTGCGATGTTGAGTATATTAGATTCCCGAAAAGATATGACTCAAGCGACTGTCCTTTCTGGTAATGCGAAAAACACTTGCGCGATGAGAAACTATCAGTCCAGCTTCCTCGTCGCAAAATGCTGTTACTGCCGGTGAAGCTCGAGTGGATATTACCGTTGTACTTCGTTTTATCTACCAAATTAGCTTCAGAGCAAATTGCAATTGTCGCGAAGTAGTGGATGTCGCATCAATCAACCCGGCACTCGCGATCGGGGCGCCTGATGCATTGAAGACTTCCGGATTGTCTGTTGGGGGGTTGAAATTTGCATGATTAAAGACATTAAAAAACTCAGCCCGGAACTGCGCATTAAATGTTTCTGAAATTCGCCGGATGGGGAAGTTCTTGAAAAGCGAAAAATCCAGATTCACTAACCCAGGTCCGATTAGCGAGTTGCGGCCAGCGTTCCCTAGCAGATTTGCACAGTAGACTTGACCACTCGGGGGAGGTGCCGTTGCTCCTGTAAAATTCGCGCATTCCGATGCAAACGAGAGCGGCGCGGTTGGAAGCGCAAAGCAGTTTATGTTGATGTATTGTTTCGCATTACCGGAGTTAACTCCAGATTTACACCCAGGACCGTCGACGCGGTTCGGAAAAGCATACGAAAGCGTGCTTCCGGTGCCATACGGATCCGGACTGATTTGAGGTGTGAAGGGTAACCCCGTGTTGGTGGTGAAAATACCACCTACTTCCCATCCTCCGAGAGCGGCTGATGCGAAAGCGGAAGTGGTCTTAGGCGTGGGAAGTGTCCAAACATAACTGACTACTAAATGCTGAGCAACGTTGAAGTCGGACAGGCCGCGATTTAAGGTTTGATACCCCGGGAAGAACCAATCGGAAGATATCGAATTTTCAAATGGATCTCCGTGCGTGCTCCCTGATCCCAAATCAATGCTCTTACCCCAAGTGTAGGATCCTTGAATCTGGAACCCGTGGCTCATCTTCTTTATAACTTGGACCTCCAGAGCATCGAAGAAGGTGCTGTTTGTCCACGACAGTACATCGGTGCGGCCGAAGGCGGGATTGATCCTAGTGCCTGAACCAACTGGATATGGGAAAAGATAGCCGGCAGAAGTCGCTTGTGGTTGGACCGTATCACCGTCATCCGCGCGAAACGGTTGGTGGACACCGCGACTCCCTACATACGAAACGGTCGCGGCGAGACTCTGCGTGATTTCTCGCTGCACATTGAGGTTCCACTGTAATACGTAGTTCCGTTTGGGATTATTTTCGATATAAGAGACACGAGCCGCGCTGGGTAGAGTCAGAAGCTTCGTATATGCATTGTACGGGAAATCATCCGGCGATAGGTTGGATTCATTACCGGTTATGACGAACGGGGCAGTGCCAACGACGAGGATGGCGTATTCATAAGTCAAAGGAAGAACGTCAAATTGGCCGAATCCCGCACGAACGGATGTCTTGCTGTCGCGAAAAGGATCCCAGGCAAAACCTACTCGCGGCTCGAAGTTTCGCAAAGTTGGATTGTTGAAATATGGATTACCAAGATGAATGGTCGGAGATGTGATAGTGCCGATGTTCGCGAGGGCATTATATTTCTCCGTCGGCACTGTTGACATTTCATAACGCAGTCCAAGGTTGAATGTCAGGTTTGGTTTCCAGCGTACGTCGTCCTGGAGATAACCACCGAAGACGTCTTGCCGAAGGTATTCCAAACGTCCACGGGTCGTGTTGCCCCTGAAACTTGACGGCAAGTCTTGAAGGAAGTTAGACAGGGATCCAAACTTGTATTGCCCCGCGATAATTCCTACGTTCTGTCCTGCGTTTTCCTGAATATGTTCCGCTGCAAAACCGACTTTCAGACTGTGGATTCCCTTAATGAAAAAGGCATCATCATAGAATTGATAATCGTCAAAGTGATAGGTGGTGGACGGCTCGGTGATTAACCCTGAAGTAAGGGAAGCTATGCCCCCAACCACGATCGAGGGAGCAGCGCTGTGGCCGTCAGGCCCTAAAGTAAAATCTGACGACACAGGATTGATTGCGTTGACCCCATAATCATTGAGCGCGGTGCTCCGATTAAACCCGGCACGCACCGCATTGATGAATTGCGGCTTGAAGGCGTGGGTTTCCTCTAGAATGAAGTATTGGCGGGTTGTTGTCGATCCGAAGAGTGTATCGTCCAAACTGTCTGGTTCTGTAGCCACGCCCCGATCGTACTGATAAGTCCCAAAAATACTATCCGCATTAGTGAATTTGTGATCAATTTTGCCGGCTACAAAGTTTTCGCTGTTCTGACGCTGCGTCACGATAGAGATAGTTCCGGTATCTCCATAGCCCAGCGGCGTGGTTGGAAGCGGCCAAAACGCAAGGTATGGCTGCACTAAAGGGCTCACGGTTACGGTAATCGGCTGGCCGCTTGAGTTATGCAGGTTTCCGAGGCGGGCTTGTGAAGACGGTGTTACGGCGGGAGTGGTGACGCCCAAATCCTGGCCCAATCCTTCGTAGTCTGCGAAGAAGAATGTATGGTCCTTCTTAATTGGCCCTCCTACAGACCCTCCATATTGGTCGCGGTGAAAAGGAGGGATTGAGTTAGGTATATCAAAGTAATTCCTGGCGTCGAAGTCCTCGTCGCGTATAAAGTAATATGCGTTTCCGTGGATCTGGTTTGAACCTGAACGCGAAATGGCGTTTACCACACCGCCTGACGTTCGTCCGTATTCTGCGGAGTAGTTGCTCGATAGCACCGTAAATTCAGCGACGGCGTCCACGCCCAAAGCCACGCCGAGCACGCTTCCCGGGCCACTGTTCACATAATCATTCACACTAATGCCGTCAAGGCGGAAATTATTTTGTTGAGGGCGACTGCCGGATATCGCCATCTGCGTACCAAACCCCCGGTTTCCTCTCGAAAATCCGTTCGTGCTGAGTTGCAAAGATCCCATGGAAGTCACTCCAGGTTGCAAGAGAGCCAGTTGTGTCCAATCGCGCCCATTGAGTGGCAACTCGCGAACTGAAATTGGGTCGACTTCACTCCCCACACTCGATGTCGCCAACTCCACTGCCGAGGCGCCGGCGGTAACCTCGACTTTCTGTGAAACCTGACCTACCGCCATCTTGAGGTTCAGAACTTGTTCGGCTCCGACCGCGAGAGTGATGCGGGAATCTTCCGTTGTAGAAAATCCATTGGCGGTGACCATGATCTTGTAATCGTCCGGTAGTAGGTTCGGCACGGTATAAAAACCAGCCTCGTCTGTTGTAACAGTTCGAGTGATCCCGGTAGCCATGTTTTGAACAGTTACTTGCGCATTCGAAATGCGAGCGCCAGATGCGTCCGTGATCGTTCCGCTGAGAGTGGCTCCGCTCACCTGAGCCCGCGCGCGAAGTGGAATGAAAATGATCAAACTCAAAAATAGCGACAAAAAAACGAGACCCTTGCATGCTTGCAGAGAAATCATGGCCTACCTCGACCGTTCGTATTCGTCTTCGTGGACGTCACGATGCAACTCCAGCAGCGGCGGGCGCCGAATCAAGAACCGGAGCCAGCCGGCAAAGCACTGCTTGATGGATGTAACCCCCAATCCGATTGATGTCAATTCGCAAGTTCTCATCAATCCATACGATAATTGCATTAATAATTTTGCTTGCGGTGAGTTACCATACACAACCGTGACAGCCAAGCTGCTGGTCGGTAAGAAGGAAAAAGGCCATGACGCGACACATTCATTTTGTTTTAATCACCGCTTCTGCGCTTGCGATAGTCGCCATGGTTGTTGGCCAAGCCGATGTGCCTCGACGAGAGCCCGTCAAGATGTCTTTTTACCGAGAGGCCACGGGAATCAATGCGAACATCTCCGGGATAAAAGTCGACGTAGCCAAATTTGCCGAGGAATACGAGTCGGCTTTGAAGAAAAAAGATTCGGCTGAAATTTTGGGTGATATGGCTGACAACTGGGCTTACTCCAACGAAAGAGGAGAATCATATCCTCGGGAACAGTGGGTGGCCGAACGGGTTGATCCAAACAAAGGGAAAAATTTAATTTTTCCTTTTTTTCAGCACGTCGATATCAGGTGGCACGTTTTTGGCGATAACACAGTTGTCGAAACGGGACGTAGTAACTCGACGTTGTACTACAAGGGCAAAGTCTCTCACGGACCACGAAGGGAAACAGCTGTTTACAGCAAGATCAACGGGAAGTGGGAACAGGTGTCGCTCCATGTGGGTTTCATTCCTGACGAGCAGAGAGACTTTACCTTTCCCGCCGGTGCGCTTCCAGATAGTGTGACTACTCCAGACCCGAAGTCAGAACCACCCAAGCATCAAGACCTAAAAATGGCGCAGTATCAGGAGGCCACCGGAATCGACACGGGCATAACGGGTATCAAGACCGATCTTCTAAAATTCGTGGACGAGTATGACGCAGCAATGAAAAAGAAAGATTCGGCCGAAATCCTCGCGCACATGGGCGAATTCTGGGCGTATTCCAACGAGAGGGGTGAAACATATCCGAGAGAGCAGTGGGTGGCGGAGCGGGTAGACTCGCATCCCGATAAAAATCTGATGTTTCCGTTTGCTGAGCACGTCGATGTCATGTGGCACGTTTTTGGAGACAACACAGTGGTTGAAACGGGGCGCAGCAACTCGATGCTGTACTACAAAGGCAAAGTCTCTCATGGCCCGCGAAGGGAGACCGCCGTATACGCCAAGGTTAACGGTAAGTGGGTGCAAGTGTCGATCCATGTCGGTTTCATTCCCGAAGAACAGAAAGACTTTACATTCCCCGATGGCGCACTTCCTGAGTGATTTGTAAGAAAGTAACATGCCGTAGCTTGTGTTGGTCGGGAGCTGACTTTGCGAACACACGGATCCTAAGACGATCCGCACAACTATCCGGAGGCGACATGAAATATGGTTTGGCAGCATCCCTACTCTTCTTTTTGGCATCCCCGTTGTGGGCTCAAGCGCAAGACGCTGCGCAACTGCCGTCATCGGTACCCGAGATGGCTTACCACTCAGTTCCAAACCTGCTGAAATTCCCGAAGCACATATATATGAGTGAAGGTGCGGGCATAACGGTGGATAAGAACGGGAACATCTATGTCTTTACACGTGTAGGTGAAGGCGGGCATTCGCTACTGGAATTTGATCGCGACGGCAATTTCATTGACACAATCGGCGACGGATTGTACTGCTTTCAGTTCCCTCACCAGGTGCGCTTTGATCGCGATGGAAACCTGTGGACAGTGGATGATGGGTCCAACATGGCTGTTAAATTTATCTTCAACGGAACGGATTGGCGGCCTGCGTTGACGCTTGGCCGAAGGTCGGAACCGTTTGGACCGACTAATACCGATGACGGCTGGGTTCTCCCCCGAGCCGCGTCGACGGCATTCTCCAATTTGATGTTCAATATGCCCACCGACGTGGCTTTTGGTTTGAATGGTGAAATTTATGTGGCGGATGGATACGGGAATTCCAGGGTTCAGAAGTTCGACAAGAATGGAAAATTTATAAAAAGCTGGGGGCGCAGGGGCACAGGTCCGGGAGAATTTCATCTGCCACACGCGATCATTACGGATTCCAAAGGCCTCGTATATGTCGGAGACAGAGAAAATTCTCGAATTCAAATATTCGATCCCGACGGCAATTACATAAAAGAGTGGGACAATGTTGGCAAACCTTGGGCCATGTGTCTCACGGACGACCCCAAACAAATCATGTATGTTGCTGATGGAGCCGCAAACCGCATTGTGAAAGTCGACATGGATGATCATGTTCTGGGATGGTGGGGCAGACCGGGCAAGCAACTCGGGGAGTTTAACAACATTCACAGTATTGCCTGTGGCTCAAATGGCGATCTGTTTATCACCGAAACTCAGAACTATCGAATCCAAAAATTGGTGCTCGACAGACGTTGATCAGAATGAGCTGTGTTGGATTTCGTAATTTCGATAAGAGTTTGTATTCAAGCACAACCGTCGCGAGAAATCCAAAAACAAGAGGTGGAAAACCGAAATGAAGCGAGTCATTCTAGGTACACTGTTGTTGATTTCTTTCAGTGCCGCTCAGGGCCAAGAGGGGAAGTGGCAAGTAGGAAAAGGTACCGCAAATATCGACAAGATCAAGGCCGACATTCTTAAACTGCGTGAGGATGAAGCCCAGGCCATTCACAATAAGGATGCGCGGGGCCTCTGCAATCTCATGGCCGATGGTTGGGCGGGCACAACGGAGATGGGTCGTACCATACACAAGGCGCAATATTGTGATGAGGTGACAGATGGAGATGTGACGTTTACTTCTGTCCATCGCGATGAAGTCACATTCTATGTCTTCGGCGATGACACGGTTGAGGAGTGGTGGCGCGATACTTCGACTATGGTCTACAAAGGCAAGACTTCTCATGGCCCGAGAAAGTGCTCGATCGTTTATTCCAGAGTTGATGGTCGCTGGATGGATGTAGCTCATATGACGAGTCTCTACACTGTAGAGCAGTGAGTCAAGGTCGGTCCCTGTAACAGATCGAGGGCGGCTTACTTGGCGCGCTTGTCTAAAGGGCCGATTTGTCTAAAAGTTTCCTTCGTAACGGAGTGGACTATCTCGGACCTCCTCAGAAGGCGGCACGTGTGTGCGATCTGGACGGCGATCCCCCGCGGCGCTTGTCATACAGATCGCTAATCAAAACCCTCAAAGGGGGAGCAATGAAACAGGTCGGCTTCTATGGCGGGCTCATCTTCTGCTTGTTTGTGAGCATCGCAGGTCTATCCCTTGTGAGCGATTCGAATGGCGACTATCACTTGCTGAAAAAATATGACATCGGCGGGGGAGACGGTAAAACTGAATATTGGGACTACATAACTTTGGATGACAGTAGTGGCCGCCTTTACCTTTCGCACAACACCGAAGTCAAAGTCGTAGATTCCGAGACAGGCCATGTCGTGGGCGCGATCACTGATGTGAAGCGGGGCCATGGTATTGCGCTAGTGAAAGATCTGGGGCGGGGCTTCATTTCCAGCGGCGGTACCGACGAAGTCGTTGTTTTCGATCTAAACACTCTGAAAAGTCTTGCTCGTATCAAAGTCGGCGGTAACCCGGATTGCATCATTTACGATCCTGCCTCTCGACATATCTTTGTTATGAACGGAGGAACCGAGAGTGCGTCTGTTATCGATCCTGTCAAAGAGACTGTATTGGCAACGGTGCCTATGGGGGGCAGGCCGGAATTCGCCGTCGCCGATGGCAAGGGCCTGATCTACGACAATATCGAAGATAAGAACGAGGTGGCTGTCTTAGACACTCAGACTCTTATCATAAAGAGCCGATGGCCGATCACGCCAGCCGGAGGCGCCACAGCCATCGCGATGGACCCACAACATCGGCGGCTCTTTATCGGTGGACGCAATAAAGTCTTTGCAATTATGAACGCGGATAACGGACGAGTAGTCCAGACGTTTCCGATTGGGGCCGGGGTTGATTCCAATGTGTATGAAGCAAGCACAGGGCTGGTATTCAGCGCGATGCGTGACGGAACGCTGTATCTATTTCACGAAGACAGCCCCGATAAGTTCAGCCAGGTAGAGATTCTTCAAACCGAGGTAGGCGCTCGCAACATTGCGGTTGACCCGAAGACGCATAAGGTATTCACTGACACAGTCGAGTTTCGGACAGCTTCCGTTGCTACCGGAACACAGCCAAGCCCGCAGCCGACACCTGTTCCGGGAACCTTCCACTTATTGGTCTATGGACGCTAGAGACAACGGGATAAAGGCTACAGCGTGAGTGCCCCGATCGATAAGCGCGATCTGAGTCTGGTTGAGAGACGGACGATGACTCAGGTTGCGTTGCGAATCGTACCGTTCTTGATGATCTGCTATTTCATTTCTTTTCTGGACCGCGTCAATCTGAGTTTCGCCGCACTGCAGATGGTAAAAGACTTGCATTTTTCGCCGGCAGTATTCGGTCTTGGCGGCGGACTGTTTTTCGTTTCTTATTTTATATTTGAGGTTCCCAGTAACCTGCTTCTTGAGAAACTGGGTGCACGCCGCTGGATAGCGCGCATTATGATCAGCTGGGGAGTTCTGGCGGGCGGTATGGCTTTTATCAGGAGTTCCCAATCGTTTTATGTAATGCGCATTCTTCTCGGCGCAGCTGAAGCGGGGTTCTTTCCGGGTGTAATTCTCTACCTTACATATTGGTTTCCACCCGAGTATCGCGGTCGTATTATTGCGATGTTCACGGTTGCGATTCCGATGTCAAGTTTTCTCGGTTCACCAATTTCCGTGGCGCTGCTGGAGTTGGACAGCCGCTTCGGTCTTCGCGGCTGGCAGTGGATGTTTATTCTGGAAGCCGTTCCCGCGGTCTTGCTAGGCCTTGCTTGTCTTCTGGTGCTTACCGACAAACCTAGCGGCGCGCGCTGGCTTAGCAATGATCAACGTGACTGGCTGGCGGGTAGACTCAAGGCTGAAGTGCACGGAAGGCGATCAGTGGGGCATTTATCACTTTGGCAGGTTTTGTGGAATAAGCATGTTCTTGTGCTGAGCGTAGTCTTGGCCGGAAGCACAGCAGTAAGTAGTGGGCTTCAACTCTGGCAGCCGCTTATCATCAAGTCCTATGGTCTTACTAACATTCAGACAGGTCTTCTCAATGCAATTCCGTTTGCATTGGCATCCGTGGTAATGGTCTGGTGGGGAAGGCGATCGGATCAGACCGGTGAGCGAATTTGGCACGCCGCTTTGCCTTTAATGCTGACGGCTATCAGCCTTATATCGGCGCTTGTTTTTCATAGTTTATTTGCGATCATCGTAGTCTTATGCCTGGCGGTCATTGGGATTTATGCGGGCAAGGGTCCAGTTTGGGCTGTCGCATCTGAATGGCTGTCCTCAACCACGGCAGCTCCGGGATTAGCACAAATTAATGCTCTAAGTAATTTGGCTGGATTTGCTACGACATACTTACTGGGAGTTATTAAGGAGATGACGGGAAGCTACCCGCTTGCAATGCTTCCGCTAGTTGCGTTGGCGGCCTCAGGGTCTGTGGCCATACTGCTGATCGGTCACGACAACGCTACCAATCGTGGCGAACTACTAGTGCAGGCTAAGTAAAGAGTGTTCGTGTTATATCGATAGATCTTAACCGAAGTGGATTAGTTGGCATAAAGTCTCGCAAGATAAGTGCCTCAGCTGTAGATGAACCGTGGTCAGTGATCTGAACTGGAGGAAGTTACGGCGATGATCCGAGCTATTGTATGTGGACTGTTTGTGCTTTTGTTCGTCAGCGCTCTGCAGGGTCAGGACGAGGGAACAACAAAGAGCACGAGTAAGGTCGATGAAACTGATGGAAATTATTCTAAACTGCTCGACGGATTTGGTATGTGGTCACTGTCGGATTTCAGGGATCACGAAAAGGTACTCGACACTAAGATAGGTCCTGACCACTCCGCCCGCGAAACTCTCGGCAATTATGGTAACCATAGAATTCGTTTCATTCATCGCGTAGGCACAGGCGCTCCGGAATTCCACACCTATTTTGTTGATCTCTGGATCGTCGAAAGCGGGCGCGGAACGCTGGTTGTTGGCGGTGCGCTAGTTGACCCTAAACCATTGACTGGCAGCGAGGCCGGAGTGCGTGGGGATATGACGGGCTCGTCGATCGAGGGAGGCGAACAGCGAGCGGTCTCCACGGGAGACGTGATTCACATACCACCGAAAACGCCACACCAAATCCTTGTAACGAAAGGCGAGGAAATTACTTACCTGCGAATCGCCATTCCGAGTGAATAGGGGCGTCATATGAGTGGTGTATTTGATGTAAAGCAATCACTTGTTACGTGGTGGTGGGAAAGACAACCGTTTCCGTTGTACGGGCTAACACCTGTACCGAGGGTTCGAATCCCTCCCTCTCCGCCAGATCTTTTCTAAGTTCCACCCAGCAAACAGAGTTGCAAAGCATCGGGGCGGTCATTACATGATCCCCTTCGTGCCCGGACTGGGCAGTCTGGGTGTCACGTAGGTGTCATTTAAGGCGGTTTCGAGTTTCTGCATTGCGGCTTTGGCGTCTTCGCTGACCGTCTTGATGTAGCAGGCTTGGGTGACGGCAACATTGCTGTGCCGCAGGATTCGCTGGATCACTAAATCATCCACGCCCAGGCGATTAAAGGTTGGTCGCTAGGCCGCGGCGGAAAGCATGCCATCCGCGCCACGCCGGCAGTACCTTGTTGCGTTCGTATTCGTGTATTGCTCTCCCGTGCTCGGATTCTGGCTTGCTACAGATTTCGCAGACCTCAAGCGCTGGGAGAATGGCCCTGCGTAGAAGACTGTCGGGATCAATCGCGTTGCCGGCTGCGTTGGGAAAGATTGGCCCCACCTTTGGCTTTCCGAGAGATGCGCGATGGGCCTCGAGTTTCGCGGTGAGTTTTGGAATGATTGGGATTGGTGCCTTGCTCTTACGGCTCTTTGGGTCGGTTGTGATCCCATTCCAGATCGAGCGCGCGATTAGCAACTCGCCCTCACTATAATTCTCCCAGAACATCCCGCGGAGTTCGCCTCGACGTGCACCTGTGAAAGCCGCAGCAGCAATGAGCGTGGACGCAGGCTCTGGGACTGCGTCGATCATCGTGAGAACCTCTTCGAGGGAATAAGCGTATGTCTCGTCCGCTTGTCGAACCTGGGGCAGGGATGTTTCGCGAACGGGATTTGCGCCCTCGTAATAGCCCTGCTGAGCGGCAAGCCGGAAGATCCCGGAGAGGAAGCTCTTGATGTGCTTCAGAGAATTGATATTAAAGCGATTCGTTTTCGCCATGGCTTCTAAGATCGCCTGCACGTGGCGGGTCCGAACGTCGCGCGTCCAGAGTCCCTCACAGAATGGCTTGATCTCCCGCCATAGCACTTTGTAACCGCGATACGTCGACGGCCGCGTCCGTTGTTCCGAGTGAGGAAGGTACGGACCCGACGAACGCGGTGAACGTGACTGCGGTTTCGGGTGTAAGGGTAGGTTGATTGATTTTAGCCAGAAACACCTTTGCTTCGAGCCTGGCTTCTTTCTTGGGTATGTCGTCGACAGAACCGAGTTGTTTTGCCAAGCGCTTGCGTTCTGGTTGGCCATCGGTGACACGGGAAGTCCGTGTAGCGGACGTACCACATACCGCTCTTCGCATATACGGTGCCGCGTTGTTCTCTTCTCCGTTTTATTTGGGTTTTCTCTCCTTCTCCCATCTGGCCTTTGCTGCAGTCCGCGCAATCTTGCTACGCTCGATCGCCGTAAGCTTTTGCTCCCGAGCGTTCGCACCCTTGCGCCCAATAGCGGAGAGTGCCGAGGCCGACTGAGCCTTAGCCCTAGCCTTTCCGCCCTTCTTACCAAGCGCTACTGCGTGTGGATCTTTCATGGCATGCTAGGTTAGCGCTAGGTTAGCACTATGTCAAGGATGGGGAGACAACAAACGAGGCGTTCAGCGTCTGCGCTTTTCCCACCATTCCGAGAGTGACGAAGAGCCCCATTCAAATCGCACATAGCGCCCTAGTTTTACATGGGGATAGGATCATTGGCATAGCCTTCTCGCGTCCAGTTCCGAATCCAAGTCTGAGGAACCTGCCAGCGCTTAGACAACTCACGCGCATCGATAATCTCATTCCGACGCTCAACGATCTGCGCATCGATGCGGCAGTAAATATCTTTTCTTTCGGTAGTGTTGTGCATCGTATTCTCCTTCAAATGGTCGTTATCAGGACCTTTCGGACATCCTGCGCGAGCATCGTACGCTCTATTTGGTCTGCTGGATTGGCAGAGAGAGAACCTGACACAATCCGTGGATACAAGTATTACTACAACCAGCACATGGAGACGATTGCTCCAATGGCGAACTCCATGCTGTTCGGAGACTTTACGAAGTACATCATTCGTGATGTGCTCGGATTCCAGCTCGTTCGCTTCAACGAGCTCTTTATGAGTTCTCATCAGGTTGGATTCCAGGCCTATCTGAGAACGGACGGAAATATTCTCCAGACTGCGGCATTCGCAATGCTTCAGCACCCTTCTTCCTAATAAGGGATTTACAAAAGCGTCCTGTGCTGGCCAGTCCGCTAAGCTCGCAATTCCGCAATACTGTGCATTTCGAAGATGCTTCAATTCCGCTCGCGTTAACCCTTGGAGCATTTCGCAAGTTGTCGAGGTGATGAGCCGCGCCCCCTACGTTATCGAAGCCGTGTGATTACCCGAATCGCTGTATGGATCATTTGGCAGACCCATAGCACTCTCAGCGTGCTCTTCGTCTACACCGGATGACTGAATTCGACGACCGTGCCGTCAACCATTGATAGTACGAACATCCGAGTTGGCCACACCTCCCGGATTCGCTCTCCAATATGCCCAATTCATTAATGAGGGAGTGAACTATGTCAAAACCAAAAGTCGGGAATGGGCTCCAAGGTTTACTTTCCAGGCTGCTCGTAACTTCATTAAGCCTGGCTGCGGCAGTGTCATTCATTGCCATCAACAGCGCTGCTCAAACTGATACTCAGCTGTATTCAGCAGGTGCTTACGGGTCTTATGCGTATGTCGGGAATGTCGTCGAAACGGCGAAGACGGCTCCCGTAGCGGTCGGGCCTGGGTGCGGAACTCCTAAAATTGGGGCCTCGGATACGGCTACAGTGTCCACAGTAAATGCTGCGCCTCTGGTAGCGACCGGCGTCATCAATACGAGCGCGTCGAGCGCGGAGAACATGGCAACAGCCACGTCCGACATCCATAACGTCAGTGTGCTGTCGGATCTGATCACGGCGCAGGAAATAACCGCAGTCAGCACAACCAGCAACAACAATGGGACTCTACAGTCGAGCGAAGCCGGTTCAAGCGTGGTGAATCTGATCGTTGCCGGCACGCTAATAACCGCGTTACCCCCTCCGAACACGACGATAGATTTGGCGGGGTTTGGCAAAGTTGTGTTGAACGAAGAAATCACGTCGTCGCATCCCTCGAAGGCGCAGTTGACGGTAAACCTCATTCACGTTTATGTAACCGAGGCCAACGTGCTTAATATCAAGGTGGGCACGCAGATTATCTTGGCGAGCGCCCACAGCGGTCTGGCCGAAGTTTCGGGACCGGCCATTCTTGACGGCACCGCATTCGGCACCTCAGTCAGCAGCAAGCTTCTAAGGTCCACTCCAACGGCAGAGGTAGGCGTAGGCTGCGAAGGGGACAAACTGAACACCAAGACTCAGGTGGGGGTCACCGTGCCAGATGTGTTGAGTTCCGGCACGATTACCAATACGGCACAAGGAACGGTAAAGACCTCCGAAGCAATGTCCCAGACAAGTTCAACAGTCCAGAACGTGAACTTACTGGGGGGGCTCATTACTGCAGATGTTATCGAGGGCCAAGCAACTGCCTCGACCACCGATGGCAGCACGTTCACTTTCAACGGTACAGGGTCGTTCGTGAACATATTCGTCAGCGGCCATCCCGAAATCACCGACAACGTTGGTCAGAATACAGAAGTAGATCTTGCAGGTGTTGGAAAACTCTATCTTTACCGTGTTCTACCTTCGACCAATAACATCGAGGTCCGCATGATTGAGGTCAAGCTGGCCCCGAACAACATACTCGACCTTCCCACCGGTCTAGACGTAAAGATAAGCAGCTCTGAAGCATCGTTACACAGTACCTCGCATCCCTAGATCGGATGCTTAGTTCGCAGTCTGAGCAAGTTGATTAAGAATCAGCCGGGTTTCTACTCTTCATTGTTTCGAGAGCAGGAATCCGGCCTGCGTTTTGTCAGACCGTTCCTGCTTGGAGTTCGCGCTAACTAAAATATGTTCCTCAACAGGGCAGGCTCGTTCTGAGTCTGCCTTTCCTTCTGCAGCAACAGCATCACTGCCTTCGCAGTATTTGAATATTAGAGGTACTCACATGACGATACGACCACAGTTAGAGCGTGAAACTACGAGCTTGTCACCGGCGAAGCACTATGCGGTTCGCCCTGCCGCTGTAAAGAAAACCAAAGACCTTCAGCTTTGCGCCGGGACCATAGCGCAATCCCCAGGGTTGTATTCGAGAAGAATCGCAAGATTTGCCACCGTGGCCTTGTCCTCGGGATCTAGCTTTTCCGCCGCTCGGAAGGCAGCTTCGGCGCCCACGTAGTCGCTACCGGGTCGAAGCTTGCGCCCAACGAGATCATATTCCAGGATTTCAGCAAGCGTCTTCTCGGCAAGCGCGGAATTTGGATCCATCTGGGTCGCCGTGTGTGCCTCGGCACGCGCGGCTTCGGCAAGTCCGGCCGCCAGCAATGTCTTTGCGATCCGCAGATGGTAGACTGCCTCTTTGGAATGAAGCGCAATTAAATCACGGTACGATTGAAGCGCTTCGCGAATTTTTCCCTCGCTAGTCATTACCTCTCCGACAGGCTCGAAGTAAATGGCCACGGGCTGCCCTTGTACGAGTTGCGTAATTTTTTCGCGGAGCTCCGTAGCTTCGACAACGTTCAGCCGCCGCTTTACCGTATCGAATCGGAGGTCGGCATGAACCGTATTGTCCTTACCCTTACCCGAGGAGAACTCCTCCGTCAGAAGGCAAGGACCTAACTGAAGTGTCACGTTCTTGGGCAAGGGTTTTGGCTGAAATCCTGTCGGCGCCGTGATTGTGTAACGCCATTCTGTGACAAATGCTTCCGGTAGCTGGTAGTCGGCCGTACGCTTCGGCTTCGGTTTTTGTCCACCAGCGTCGTTATCACCTTTTTTCTCGCGTTGCTGCAATTCTGTTGGAAGCCGGTAGAACAAACCCTCCAACCGGATGGCGACCACCGCGAGATCGAGTTCGGTAATTCCGCGTTTTGCTCGATCGCTCTCCAACACGAGTTCGAACTGACCTGATAGGTCATCGGGGTTGGAGCGGTCCAGCCGATCGAGTTTGTCGGCCAGGTACTGAGACTTCACGTAAGCGGTGAGATCATCCTTGGTGGTCTTGTTCTGCTTATCGGCGTAAAACCGCCGGTAGCCTGACTCACTGCTTCCATGTGGCTGGGTGCGCTCGATGATTCGCGCGGGGCCATATTCCGCAAGGTGAACCTCGCGGAATTCAACTAGCAGGTTGTCCTGGGGTGAGCTTTCAGGGGTCCGAACGAGAGCGGTAGTTCCTGGGCGCACCACAAGAGCGAGCCGACCCTGGTCAGAAATTGGAAGTTGACCTGGCCGTGCGAATTCATCCGTAGCATCGATCCAAGGGTCGGGGGGCCCAGGCACATAGACAATTGCGTGATCGAACAGACCCAAGCCTGGAAGATCCGAGGGCACATCCATTCGTCCCCCCGCGTTTAATAGCGCGATGTACGCTGGAATGTCAGCGGCTCGCAACATGGTCACAAGGAGAGTGGACTTGTCTTTGCAATCTCCATATTTGCGAACGAGAGTTTCGGCCGGAGAATGAAGAACGATCGCGGCATCGCCAAATTCAACCCCTGTGTACCGAATCTCTTTATCCAAGAAGCCGGAAATCGCCTGTATCTTTTCGAATTTCGTCTGCTTGCTTTTAGTCAACTTCTCCACTACAGCTTTGACATCTCCACTCTTAATCTGCCTTTCTACGATCGCCGAGTACTCTTGGGCCACCTGTCCCATGATGCCCCGGTTGAGAAAGTCACGGATGGGTAGGCAGGCACGTCGCTGGGCAAATTCGAGTCAGCGGTCTCCAGGGGATCGATGGCGCCGCGGTCAAAAACGAGCCTGACTCGTCGGTCGCTTTCAGACTTTTGTGGCTGCAGGTCGGCAAGGACTTGAGTTTCGTAACGCAACGGAACCGACGACGGTGCCTCAATTGTGAAACGACTGTGATGGACCGGTACAGAAACCCGCCCGAAGAAACACCTGCCTAATGTGCCCGCGCCGAAGAAGGGAGTCGTTTCATTGACGACGATTTCCTGCTCAACAACCGAGCCCGGCGCAACGGCAGGCAGCGGCCCGCGAACGACTCGACGATCACTGTAGATGTTGGAGCGTTCGTCCTGCGCTGGAGCGTCGGTTAGCGTCTTCAAGTCGAGATCATGGACGGCAAAGTCTGGAGTGATGACACGGATTCTGATTGAGGGGCGTTCCTGATGCCAGGGCTCCCAAGCTACGGAAATACTGCTCCATCCATCGGAACCTCGTTGGGTGAGGACCTTGTAAACAATGTACTCGGTATACGAGTTGCGGCCGGAGACATCGAAGTCATAGTTCTCTTCGTCATCGAGGACGATGACGTCGGTTCCTTCGGCAGGAACAGACTCAGATCCCTGTGCGTAAAGAACCGTGGGATCGATGGTAAAGTGCGGGGTCGCCCAGGGAGTCGGGGCGTCACTCGCGAAGGATGGGATGCAGATGACAGAAAGAAGAACAGCCTGGAGTGTCACACGCTGCTTAAGAGTTAGGGACAAAATGAGCCTCGCGATTAGAAACTTGGATCGAAGGAAGAAGGTAACTCTCCGGCGGCGGTTCTGCAACCAAGAAGGGCACGGGGGCCCGTACATGATGCTTGGAGTTAGCACTCATTGACCCGTACGGGTCGCAATTGGTGTAATTGCGATTATCACCAGTTGACTCCAACGAACACCGAATGCAACGCGAGCGCAAGTGGTATGCTTGCGCCCGCAACGATATCAGGGCTGTTTCCTTCGGTCGCGGAACGACTCCACTCGCTCACTGAAGGGACAGTCGACCGGTTGTGAAGTCGATTTGCCCTTTGTCCATTCCGCTTCCAATGCGGGATTTGGCGAGAAATACGTATACAATCAATGCTGTTTTTAGATCTAAGACTCCAGGGAGACCCCGGATGAAACCAGTCCTCACCGTACTCGCACTAACGTTGCTTCTCACCGCCGCTTCTGCTCAGACTTTCAGCGTCTTCTACACCTTCGATTTTACCGACGGCAGCTCCCCCAATGGAGGTCTCATCCTCGACTCCGAAGGCAACCTCTACGGTACGACCCAATTTGGAGGATCGTCCAACCGGGGCGTCGTTTTCAAACTGAACCCCCAGGGACAAGAAACTATTCTCTACAGCTTTACCGGCTCAACTGACGGAGGAATTCCCATTGGCAGGTTACTTGCCGATACCAAAGGAAACCTTTATGGAATTACTTCTTTGGGCGGTGATGACACCTGCAGTTGTGGGACCGTCTTCAAACTGGCGAAGAATGGATCGTTGAAGGTACTGCACGCCTTCAAGGGCGGCACCGACGGTGCTCAGAATCAGGGCCAGGCCGAGCTTGGTTTGGTCATGGTCAACGGCGATCTCTATGGCAGCGCCAGCTTCGGCGGAGTCTCCGGCTGCGACGGCAGCCTCGGCTGCGGCGTTCTTTTCAAGGTCACGCTAGCTGGCAAGGAGACGGTGTTGTACAGCTTTACCGGACAGTCCGACGGAGCCTTTCCTCAGGATTTAATCGCCGACGCGGCGGGCAACATCTACGGCGCGACTGGCGGCAGCTACGCACACCGCAATGGGGGAACTCTGTTCGAACTGGACACGTCCGGCACACTGACGACAATTTACACATTTCCCGAAGGCGCGAAGGGTACTTCTCCGCGATGGCGCCTGTTCCAGAATTCAGAAGGCGCCTTTTATGGCGTCACTCAGTTCGGTGGCGACACCTCGACCTGCGCGATTGGCTCCGTCGGCTGTGGCGTTGCCTACTCCCTGAGTGCCACAGGCAAAGAGCGGGTGTTACACACTTTTGGCAAGACGGCGAACGATGGAGAGGAGCCCTCCGGTGGCCTCTTCGATGCCGCCGGCAACTTCTACGGCTCGACCTTCTACGGCGGAATCGTGAACTCAACTTGCACCCTTGGTTGCGGTATCGTGTATGAATATAGCGCCAAGGGCAAATATTCCGTGATCTATAGCTTTACCGGCGCAGCCGACGGATTCAGTCCCAGCGGGGCCTTGGCCGAGGACAGCTCGGGCAACCTCTACGGCGCCGTCCTCTCCGGCGGCAGCGGAAACGGAAACGGCATAATCTACAAGATCACTCCATGATTCGGTTGACCAGGCGCCAGTAAACGAACGAGTGGAATCGGGACGATAGCGCTCAAAACGCCATAAGCGTTATCGCGATTTGTACGAAGCCGCTGGCGCGGCGGACGCTACCGCGTGTTCGAGGATCGGCGGTTGGTGAGGGATTGAAGTAAGTTGGGTCGCAGAAAAGGAGGTCCTGTGACCCAACTACGCAACAAAATGCTGGAGGAACTCCAAAGCCGTAATTACTCCCATCGTACCGCAAAAACCTACGTTCGCATCGTCCGCGATTTTGCGGAGTATTTCCATCAGCCTTCTGACGAGCTCGGGCCCGAGCAAATTCGGCAGTATCAGGCTCATCTGTTCCAAGCCAAGAAGTTGGCTCCTGCCAAGGTCAGTCAGTATGTGTCCGCGTTGCGCTTCTTGTTCGTAAAGACACGGCGCCGGCACTTTCTGTCTGAGTACATTCCATTTCCGAAATCCCGCAAGCGATTGCCGACCGTGCTCAGTCTGGAGGAGGTGACCAGACTGATTGAGGGGTTGCCCGTGATACGCCCAAAATCGTTGTCAATCGTTGTCAAAGGATAGAACTGCCTACTGACGTCAACCACTCCGGTAACGCAATCAAATGTGCTAAGAAGAGGTGGAACTCGCGCAACGGAAACTCACACAACAAGGTGCGGCGATGACCTGCGGAATTCGGTGGGACAGGGCGCCAATAGGCCCCGGTGCGTAGAATCTGGCGCCGTGAGCGGAAATCCTATTTGAGCCCCGTAACCAAATAAAGCTCGGAAAGCAGGCGCGTGTAGCTGTAGACGTAAGCTCGACCATCAGAGCTGAAATAAGTGTGAGAGATGTCATGAAGTCCCGCTACGTCCGGGGGAGTCATTTCTCTGAAAAACTGCCTCTGTCCTGTCAGAATGTTCAGGCGGTAGACTTTGACCGGTGATTGTTTCCACCGATACACGTACAACCAACGCGGATCTGAGGTCCAAGCGAAACTTTCGCCCGTCTGCGAGCCAGGTATCGGGCGTGGCTGACCGCCTTCGATGGGATACAACCACCCTCCACCACTGGCAAGACCGTTGCCGGCGGCCAATTTGCCGTCTGGAGAGATCTTGCAGAACTTAACTCCTTCCGGAGTGAGAGCACGTGGTTTACCGCCGTCTACATCCTGAGCGAAACACTGAACCGCATGCCCAGGCCGGTTTGCGGAGAAAACGATTGGCTTAGCATCAGGCATCCGGTTAGCTCCGTACCAGTACTGCTGAATGTCGCTTTGGTCGATTTGCTTGGCCGTGCCTGCTCCGGTCGGCAACAGCAGAAGATGGGCATTGGAAACAATCGCGCTTGCCCATTTTCCATCGGGAGATAAACTGCCCGCCATTCCGGGGCCAAGTGGAATCGGGGGCGATCCGCGCGTGTCCCGAACGACGACGGTATAGGTTGGTCCAGACTCAACTCCCTGCTCGTCAAAGAGGATGGTGTTACCGTCCCCGGAAATGTCAGTGGGGACCGACCAGTCCCGCCATGAGACCTCTTTCTCCGTGGTGGCTCCCGGCGCCAGAGCCATCATTCCAACGCGTTGTTCATCCCGGGTTAGAAGGACTCTGCCATCTGAGGCGATGTCCTGTAGCGTGACTCCACCGGGTGAACGGAAGATCAGCCGTTGGCGGCCCGATAGATCCACAGCATAAATGTGTCGTTCGGTTCCGGCTTCGGCAGCCGAAAACCAGATCTCGGTTCCATCGGCAGACGATGCCAACCCTTCGACACTTCCCCAAGCTGCAGAGACAACTCTCTTGTGTCCCTCAAGATCTACAATGGAGACGACGCCCTTGTCGTCAGGATAAAGTGGGTGGTCGAGGAATGCGACTCGATTCCCTTTGGGCGAAATCCGCGGATGGCCGATCCAGCCAGCGGTTTCATATAGAACATGACCGAGGGGAAATTCAAGACGCTGTTTACCGTTTACGCTGCGGACGGCCGCTAACGTCGCCCCATCTGTAGACCAATCAGCCCAGTCGATACTTTCAGCGAGCTGACGAGGAGATCCGCCCGTCAGTGAGACTTGGCCAAGCGTTCCCCGGCCTGCGAACAAGAAACGATTATCGACCGGCTGCAGCACCGCCATTTCACCTGAAGAGGAAACCGCAAGCAGCTGAGTTGCGGATAATCCGAGGTTGCGCGCTCCGGGGATTTTCGGGTCGGTGGAGAATACTTCAGTCGGCCCGCCGTCCCAGGAGGCGGAGTAAATAACGCCGCGACCGTCAGACGCAAACCTGGCTGAATATACCGTGCCGCGGCTAACGGTCAGCCGCTGAAAATCTGGCGGCTGCCAGTTGCCTGTACGGTGGCCGAAGAACACGCCGGAGCCGACGAGGATTGCGGAGACCACGACTGCGAGAGATGCCAGGAGCCTGCGGTTGAATCCCGATACCACGCTGCTGGGCCGATCGCTGTTGATCGCGGGCAGCTGCGGATCGGTATCCACCGGGGCTTCGTCCAACCTGGCCACAAAACGGTAACCACGGCGTGGCACCGTCTCAATGAAGGAAGGTCTCCAAAACTGTCTTCTGGCCAGATACGGGACTGCAGTTCCTTGCGAGTGACCAGGTCTCCCGGGTGCTCCAGCAGAATCTGCAGTACCTTGAAGGGTTGGTCCTGGAGTTTGATGCGGCTTCCAGACTTGCGGACCTCTCCGGAGGGGAGATCGGCTTCAAACGCGCCAAAGCGTATCGTCCGGTTCCCGTTGTTCACCGTGACCTTCCCGTTCATAGGGAAGTCTAGCATCTTTGATCACCTCTTCTATCGACGCGGTGGAAGCGAATTGCTTTGCCGAATTCAGCCGGAGACCAGGGTCTCCGCACGTCTCCAGTGTGTCTCCTGATCCGATATTCACTGGGGATGCACAAGTTAGCTGTGGTGAATTGAGCCCGCAGACCCCGATCGAATATACCTGCCCACGTTGGGCGGATTTGTGAACGCAGTGGATCGCCTTACTACTAGAGAAGAGAAGAAAGGAAAAGGAACGAACGATATGAACTGGATAAAGGGAACTTTTGCGAGCCTCCTCTCAGTCGCTGCCCTATTCAGCACTGCGGCGGCTCAAGACAAGCCTCAGGAACCCACACGGGAAGTGCACTTGGCAACCGCTTCCATGCCCCGCGAGCAGCAGATCGAACTGGCCTTGAGCGCGGCCCCAGCCGAGGTATCGAGCAAGGCCGCAGTTTATATTTTGGGGTCCAAAGGCTACGAGAAAGTTCGCGAAGGCACGAACGGTTTTAGTGGTTTGATTGAGCGGTCATTCAAAGGGACAACGCAAACTTCGTCAGCGCCAGCGTGCTTCGACGCAGAGGGCAGCCGAACTATTATGGTTGCTCACCTGCGCAGGGAAGAACTACGGGCAGAGGGTAAGTCTGAGGGCGAGGGCAAGGATGACATCGCGAAGGGATATAAGGATGGCCGCTTCAAAGTGCCTGGGCCGGGTTTCCTGTACATGATGTCGAACGAAGACTATATCTATGATTCCGAGTCCAAGGAAAGCGGTTTCGTGCCCCCGCACTTGATGTTCTACGCGCCTTATAAGACCGCGAAAGACGTGGGATATGAATCGGTCTCGCCGACAATGGTGCCCTATCTGACGGGGAACGGAGTTGGACCGGAATCTTTGCTGGTCGTAGCCGCGAAAAAGCCGCCCCAGGATAGCTCCTCTGGGGATTCCCATAAGCACTGAGGGAGGGTTTGGTGAAGATGTGGCGAGCTAATAAACACGTTTGTGAGACAACCATGACTGTTCCTGCGAAACGAACCATGTCTGGGTCGGCCCGCAGGAAGATTGCGGCCGCCCAGAAAGCGCGATGGGCGAAGGTTAAAGCACAGGAGACGAAGGCCGCATAGTTCCATCATCGGAGTGGTTACTGACCTAGGCTGGCGAGAGAGCATCGCGGACTCGTACAAGAGATGAATGCCAGCGAGAAGTTGTTCCCGATTGCGCGGTTCTTAAACTCCCGGAATCAGAAAAAGCAGGGACGCAGCGAAAACGAGCAGCGCGATCGCGAACGTGATTACCATGAAACCCATCATGCGGCGCATCGGAATGCCGGCAATCGCCAGTATTGGCAGAGCCCAGAAGGGTTGCAGCATGTTCGCGACCGACTCACCCATGGCGACCGCCATCGTTGTAGCGGCGAGCGAGGCATGTAGATCGCGAGCAGCTGGGACGATAAACGGTCCTTGGACCGCCCAATGACCTCCTCCGCTCGGAACAAAGAAGGTGATGATAAGGGATGTTACGTAGGTCCAGAACGGCAGCGTGTGGGCGGTCGAGAAACGCAGGAAGGCCTTGGCGAGTGCTTCCGCCAACTTCGTACCTGTCATGATACCCATCAGTCCGCCATACAAAGGATATTGCAGGATCAGCGAACCGGTGACGCGCGCCGCGCGCTGAACCGCTGCGACGTAGGCGGCGGGGGTCCAGTGGAGCAACAGGCCCGCGAGCAGCAGCATCGTGATGACCGAATTCAGATCGAGTGAGAAACCGTTCTGCCTCCATTGTATCGCTAATGCCGAGGCGCCGAACCCCACTAGCAGCAGGTTGAGAATCCAGGCGTGATCGAGCGTTGAACCCAAAGTGCCGGTTTTCTCTTTTCCTTTTTGTTGCAGGTCTTCAGTGCGGAGCTTGTCCGGATCTGCGAATCTCGCGTTGGCGGCTGACGGGCCGAGGTAGCGAAAAATCAGAGGCAGCACGAGAAATAACGCAAGCACGGGCACCATGTTGAAGCGGGTAAAAACAGTTTGAGACAGTGGCGTCAGCTGACCTGTGACTTTTTCCACGATGTTGAGCGCCGATCCGTGAGTTGCCTGCGAGAGAGCGATCGACCCGGATAAACCTTCGGTCGAAACCACGAAACCCGTGTAGGCGGCGGCAACCAACCAGCCGAAATCGACCTGGACTCGCTTCGCGATCTCGCGGGCGAGCAGCGCCGATACTACGAGGCCAAGTCCCCAGTTGAGCCAGGACGCGATCATCGCAACCGCGATGGTAAGGGAGACCGCGGCGGGGGCATTCTTTGGGATCGAGGCTAAACGGGAGAGAGCGGAGGCAATGACGGGAGCGCTAGCGAGAGCGTATCCGGTGACCAGCATCATCACCATTTGAAAGGCGAATGTAAGGATGCCGAACACACCTCCGTACCAAGACGAGAGGATGTTCTTGGGAGTTCCCATGGGCGCAAGGAACAATGCGAGGAGTGCTCCAACAAAAGTCAGAATAACCGCGAAGACATAGGGGTCGGGAATCAGCCGTTCAAATAGGTAAACGAAAAAAGCAGTGCATCGGCTGAGCAGCGACGGCCGCGCGTCTTCTTCTGGCGCCGTTGAAGTTTCCGACACTGAAACTGGTCTCATAGAACTCATCGGTTCAGAGCCCACGAACCCAAACGCAAGAGCGCCCTGAATTCCGAGTCCCGCTTACGACGTTCTCGCTGGAGTTCGGGCGTCTCATTGCAGGCTGAACGTCAGCACCTTGGCTGTAGCCTTTGTATCACCTGGGGAAACCGCAAGAACGACTTCTTTCATGTCCGGCAACAGGATGCCTGTCTTTGCTCCGGGTGCGGTTGATACCTTGGAGATGACTTTCAGATGATCGGGATCGCTTGTGTCATAGACACCCATGTAACCCTCTCCGCCAGGCATGTAAAGGCGACGCGATGCGGCGTCGAACAACAATTCGTCCGAGCGCAGGGGCCCTGCCGCAGTGCCCGTTATCTTCCCGGTGTCGGAATTCATGGTCACTATCATGCCCGGCTTACGACAACCTATATATAGGCGGTGATTCGCCGCATCGAAGGCGACCATGGCATTTTGCTGTGCTGCCGAAACTGGCCACTGGGCAAGCACCTTCATCGCCTTGCGATCGACAACGGCCAATTTATTCGTCTGCGTGAGATTGACAAAGAGGCGATTGCCGTCTTTTTCAATGGCCATGGCCTCAACATGGTCGTCCTGAAAGGTGATGGCGCGTTTCTTTTCGCCGGTATCGGGATCGACGGCAGCTAACTCGGCCGTCTTCATGTCTACATCTTTACCGCCAGTCACAATGTAGACGACATTTTCAGCCGCATCGTAGCCGATGGAATCGGCACCCGGCACCAGCGTTACTCTACCCTTTTTCTCGTACGACTCGGCATCGAGCAACTTCGACATTGACTTGCCACTGTCAGTTACAAGAATAGTCGGCACCCCCGGCCGTATCAGAATACTGTGTGGGTTATCGAAGCCCGCGATGGTGCGCAGATGGTTCCCAGTCCGCAAGTCAAATAGTTCGAGTGTGCCATGGTCTTCGGCAGCTAGCAGCAGGCGTCCGCGTTCACGGTCCACCGCGAAGTGATCGAAGTCTCCACTGTAGCCGGGCAGTTCGACTGTCTTCTCCAGTTTTGGCGGCTCGGCGGTTTGCGCGAATGCGAACGGGACTACACAGATCAGAAGGAAAGCTAACAGCAGGATGAAAGGGTTCTTGTTTCGCAACATTTCGCTCGACTCCCGTGATTGACGCTCCTGAGCATGAGCATCGTCCATTACGACCCTCTGAACCGAGGATTAAATTGCGTTAATTCCATCCTTCGAGTTCCTTGGTAGACTGGCGCCGTAGAAACGTGAGCGGAGAGCCTTATGCGCATTCTATTGATGGAAGACGAGCCCAAGGTCGCGGGTTTCGTCGAAAGGGGACTGACAGCGGAGCGATACGCAGTCGATGTATCGTCCGATGGGCAGGAAGGCTGGGAACTGGCCGAAGCATATCCCTACGATCTGATAATTCTCGATCTCATGTTGCCTACCCTCGAAGGGAGGGAAGTGCTTCAGCGTATTCGCAAAAAGAATACGACTGTTCCGGTGCTGATTCTAACGGCCCGGGACACGGTGGATGAGAAGGTCCGGTTGTTTGAGATGGGCGCGGACGATTACCTCACCAAGCCCTTTGCGTTCGCGGAATTGCTGGTACGCGCGAAAGCGCTGTTGCGGCGCGGTCCCGTGAACCGATCAAGCACGCTGCGCATAGGCGATCTGGAGTTGGATCGTTTGACGCAGTCGGTAAAGCGCGCGGGCCGGCGGATTGAGCTGACGACGAAGGAATATCAACTGTTGGAATACCTGATGCAGAATGCGGGCCGCGTGATGTCGCGGAACATGATCATCGAGCACGTGTGGGATCAGAGTTTCGACGGCTTCACCAATATTGTGGACGTTTATGTGCGACACCTGCGGTCGAAGGTGGATGACCCGCATCAATTCAAGATGCTGCGTACCGTGCGGGGAACGGGGTATATGATCCGCAGCGAGGAAGAAGCATGAGCATCCGTTCCCTGCGAGCGCGCGTGACCTGCTGGTATGTGGGCCTGCTGGCAGCCGCGCTCTTAGTATTTGGGGCGAGTCTTTATTTTGGGTTTAAGCGATATCTCGATACTGCGATGGAGCAATCGTTGGCGGCGAAGGCATCGAGCATTGGGCAGACGTTTGTTTCCGAACTGGAAAATAAAGGGCTTTCATGGATGTCGGTCGAGCTTGCTGAATCGTATCCGCAGGAGAATGGGGAGCACTATGTGCGTATCTCGCGGTTGAATTCTAACGGCGCTTATGAAGTCCTCTACGAGTCGGCAGATGCGCGCGATCTTTCGCTCGCCCCACCGCTCTTCGCCGGTTCGCGTTCTCTCCTCAACCCGCCAGTCCAAGTGAAAACAGGCAGTCTCGATCGGAAGGTTGTGCTTTATAACCTCCCTTACAAGCTCGCTTCGGGGACCCAATACCTGATTGAAACAGGGACAACGCAGCGAGAGGTCGAACGGCTGCTGAGCAGCCTTCTGACGATACTCTTGACACTCACGCCCCTCGTGCTCCTCGGTGCCGCCGCCGGTGGATACTTGATGATGTCGCAACCGCTCAAGCCAGTAGTTTCGCTTACGCTGAAAGCCGAAGGCATTGGTATTGGCGAACCCGGGGAACGGCTGCCGGTGATTCGGACGGGGGACGAACTTGAACGTCTGTCTCTTTCATTGAACAGAATGATCAGCCGCCTTGAAGACGCGCTGGCTCACAACCGGCGTTTCTCGGCTGACGTTTCGCACGAACTTCGGACCCCGCTAACCATTCTGCGAGGCGAGCTAGAGCACGTGATTCAACTGCAAAATGTTGTACCGGACGTGACCGAGTCAGTCGGCAGCGCGCTCGAAGAGATTGACCGCCTGGCGCAAATTGTCGAAAGCCTCTTGACCATCTCTCACCTCGACACGGGCGGCGCTGGAATCGAGTTCAACCGTTTTGATTTGCAGCAGATGGTGAAAACGACCGCTGAACAGATGAAACTTCTCGCCGACGAGAAGCAGATCACAATGAGCAGTGACACATTCGATCCGGTTTATAGTTTGGGAGATGAATCGCGGATTAAGCAGGTGCTCGTGAATTTGCTCGACAATGCCATCAAATATAGTCACCCGGGCGGGCACGTCGTCACCTCAGTGCGGGGTGAGGACAACGCCGCGGTGCTGACGGTCCGTGACGATGGAGCGGGGATCCCAGCTGACGCGCTTCCTCACGTCTTCGAACGTTTTTATCGAGCCGAAAAAGCCCGGCCGAGAGGCACCGCTGGTGCAGGCCTGGGACTTTCGATCGTCCAGGCAATCTGCCGCGCCCACAGAGGAACCGTTTCCGTAGAAAGCACTGAGGGCAAGGGAACTACCGTCGAAGTTCGATTGCCCGGTGCAGTTTTAACTTCTCCGCCGGCGCCGCACGAGCAGCAGGTGGCGGTTTCTTAAGTCAACCTTATGAAACTGCTGATTCGCCGTGGATTTCAGCTCACTTCGCCGGCTGGAAAAGGCTATCCTTATTAGGTATTTGCGGTTTCCATTCATCCCGAATCTGCTCGGCGATTTTCTCGTACCTGGCCTTGTCATCTCCTGGTTTGTAGGTGAAAACAATTCCGGCGGCACCGATCGTCTTGCCCGATTGATCCTGTAATACCAGCTCGACTTCAAAATGATTGCCCGTCTTGTTGATCTCTAGGTTGCTTTTGCCGGTGTTGATTACCCGCATGTCGTCTTCGTCGGCCTTCTTGCCGATTCGACCAATATTGGATGCGACGATGACGTAGTCGCCCTGATGGGGCGGTGCCACGTGCATGGCGATGATGACAACGTCGGGATGTTTCGCCAGTGCTTCATCGACTAGCTTTTGAGCAGTGGGAGCCGCGGCGGTTTGCGCGAGCGCGATTGGAACAGCGGAGGCGACGAGAAATAAAGCCAAGGACAAAACAACGGTTGTTTTCAGCATGGTTTTCAAAATCCTTTCAACGAAGATGTTTTGTATGGGACAACGTAGCCCGAACAGCACCACCCTGCGGTACAGACATGAATCAAGTATGAAGCCAAGATGAAGGAAAATTTCTTTAGTCGCCGAGACTGCACAGTCCACTAAGGGCGGATCATTTCGTTAGCTGGAATTCCGATTCCGTACGTTTTTTAATTTTTCTTTCAGATCACGTTCATTTAGCGCGTCCTTAATACGTGTGGCCACAAACGGCCGCCAATTCAGCAATAATCCGACGGTATCCGGGTCGATACCGAGACTCAGGGGGGGCAGGGCATCGCAGTCGCTCCCTGGCGAGTACCGATGCGCTGCCAAAATGCAGCGAAGTCCGAGGAGACAATCGTTATGTATTGCCGTTTTCAACCTAAAACTTTACGTCACCTGGTGATCCTGGTTGCCACCATCTGCCTTGCGTCGAGTGCTGCGCTGGCGCAGCTCGCGACCGGATCGATCCAAGGTCTCATATCGGACAAGAGCGGCGCGGTGATACCGAACGCCGCGGTCACGGTGACGAACTCGGCAACCGGTGGTTCCCGATCGGGCGTGAGCAATGGCGACGGTCTCTACGTCGTTCCCAATTTGCAGCCTGGAGATTATTCAGTCGCAGTTGAGGCTAGAGATTTCTCCAAGCAAGTTGCCGAGCATGTTGTTGTGGTCGTCAATGGCCAGGAAGCGGTTAACTTCGCTTTAGAACCGGGGCATGCCACGGAGACCGTTAATGTCACGGAAGGCGCAACCAACATTGATACGGTTTCCTCCACGGTGGCGCCGGTTGTCAATCAACGGACGATCGTCGATCTGCCGCTCAACGGACGCGATTGGGGCCAGTTGGCGACGCTGCAACCCGGAGTCGATCCGGTAAGAACGCAGCCCGCGGTCGCGGTGAGCAATCAGCGAGCGAATCGAGGCGAGGGCAACCAGTTGACGATCGGAGGAGCACGTCCGCAGAGCAACAACTATCGCGTCGACGGCATCAGCATCAATGATTACTCAAATGGCGGGCCAGGAGGCGTTCTCGGTTCGAATCTGGGTGTGGATGCGATCCAGGAATTTTCAGTGGTCACTTCGAATCCCAGCGCTGATGTTGGCAAGACTTCCGGAGGTGTGGTGAATGCGGTCACGCGCGGCGGCGGCAACGAATGGCATGGCACGGCCTATGAATTCCTGAGAAATAGCGCTCTCGATGCCCGCAACGAATTCGATCAGCCGAATCAAATCGCCGAGTTTCGGCGCAACCAGTTTGGCGCGTCCGGCGGCGGCCCCATCATCAAGAATCACAGTTTCGTCTTCGCTAATTATGAAGGTCTTCGGCAATTGCAGGGAGCCAACGTAAGCAGCACCGTGCCATCGCCAAGCGCGCGCCAAGGCATTTTGGTCGCTGGAGACGTCACTGTCTCGCCGGCGGTCGTGCCTTATCTGCAGTTTTATCCGATTCCGAATAGCACGGTTAGCGGCGATACGGGAGCGTTTCTTTTTAGCGATCCGCTTACGACCCACGAGAACTTCTTTACTGTGAAGGGAGATCAGGTTATCAGCCCGAAAGATACCCTCAGCGGAACTTACTTCTTCGATCGTGGAAGCATCATTGCTCCCGATCCCTTTGACGTGAAGGTGACTGGCAACTACGAACGACGGCAGATGATCGGCTTGAGCGAGACGCACGTCTTCAGCTCGTCGTGGCTGAACACGCTTCGCGTGGGATACAGCCGGGTCGTTTCGATTGCTCCCACTACGATCAGTCTCATCAATCCGGCAGCGGGCGACTCGTCACTCGGATTCGTGCCCGGCTTGGATGTAGGTCTGATCAACATTGGAGGCATCTCTAACTTCCAGGGAGGCGAAGGCGCGGTCGGTGAATTTGATTTTCACTACAACAGTTATCAGGTGTACGACGATCTCTTCTGGTCGAAGGGCAAACACTCCATCCAGATGGGGTTTGCTTTCGAGCGATTGCAAAACAATCAGCTGGGGACGGCAAACCCAAACGGTCAATACACTTTCAGTTCGCTGGCAAACTTCCTGACCGACCAACCCAGCGCGTTCAACGCTCCTATCAGCACGGTCATTTCACCAAAGGATCTCCGCCAGTCGGTGTATGGGGGCTACATAAAAGACGACTATAAAATACTGACCAACTTGACGCTGAATCTGGGTTTGCGCTATGAAATGGCGACGGTTCCTTATGTAGAAGACAATGAAATTTCCAATATGAGGACGCTCACCGCACCGACGCCTGTGCTCGGCGCACCTTACTTCTTGAATCCGACCTACAAGAACTTTGCGCCGAGAATTGGATTTTCGTGGGATCCGTTGAAGACGGGTACAACCGTGATTCGTGCAGCATATGGTATCTACGATGTGCTTCCGCTCACTTACTTGTTTGAGGGGCTGAGCATTTTTGGTGCTCCTTTCTTTGAGCAAGGCAGCATCTCCAATCTTGCTCCCGGAACCTTTCCGACGGGGGCCTTCCCGCTGCTCTCGGCGAACAATCTTCGGTACAGCCTTAACCAATATGACCCGAGCCGGAGCTATATTCAGCAGTGGAACTTGAATGTGCAGCGACAGCTTCCCGGGCAGACGGTGTTGCAGGTCGGCTATTTTGGGACGAAAGGATCGCACCTCCCCTACAGGGTGGATGATGCCAACACGGTTCAGCCAACGGTTGTGGACGGGAATTATTTTTTTCCAACACCCCGCGGCAGCGGTGCGAAAATAAATCCCGCAGTGGGCCAGATCAGCGCGCTCTTTTTCGTCGGCCACTCTAACTACAATGCGTTGCAGGTAAATTTGACCAAACATTTAACGAGACGACTGACAGGAAATGTTTCTTATACGTGGGGCAAGTCATTTGACGACGGATCGTCTTCCACATTCGGCGACACATTTTCGAACAGCGTTTCCAGTCTTCCGACCTGGGCGCCGGGTGTTCGATATTCGCTGTCGGATTTCAATATAAAAGAGAATTTTGTAGCCAACGCCGTTTACAACCTGCCGACGTACCGCGGCGCCGAGGCCTGGGCGATCAGCGGATGGCAACTCGGAATGATCGCTCAAGTCTCCACCGGCCTCCCGATTAGCCCACTCCTTAGCGGAGATCCTCTTGGCTTGAACAGCGCCGATCCGTTTGATTTCCCCAATCGGTTAAAAACTCCGGGATGCACAGGCAACCCTGTGAACACGCAGGACCGCGTCGAATATATCAAGACGCAATGCTTCCAGGCACCGAATCCTCTCACCGAACTGGGTAACTCTGGGCGCAATTCGGTCATCGGTCCGGGATTGCGCGATGTCGACATCACCTTCATGAAGAACAACATGGTTACAGAACGCTTGAATATTCAATTCCGCGCTGATCTCTTTAATCTGTTTAATTTCGTTAACTATGCGGCTCCATTGAAGGCGCAAACACAGTTGTTCAATGCTTCGGGGGCGGCCATCGCTTCCGCCGGATCGTTGACGCAGACGGCCTCCTCGTCAAGACAGGCACAATTTGCGCTAAAGTTTATTTTTTAAAAGGGATCTGGTGGATCGGAATGGGATTAGAAATACCGAATCAATTTCGTTGTTCTTGATGACAACCTTGCTAGCCTTGGGCGCCGCGAGCGCAACGGACTACGAAGTTGTCCGGAGTTGGAAACTGGGTGTGGAATTATCTAACCGTGGACAGCGTGGGTTGACTTCTGGATGGTCACCGTCTGCACCACGGTGCATTGGTCGGCATGATGCAGCGAGGCCAGGATCGATGCCATGATTCCGATTACTCGTTTACGCCCTTCATCCATCGGGGCACAATAACATTCTCGTAAACATGAGAAAATAAAGCGTCAATAAGCGGGACAGTGAGTTTTAAGCAGGAGTGGAACGTCAGATACCATTTCCGCATTGTGACAAAAGAGACGAAATTTAACTATGGGTCGCTATTTGTGGTGTCGTTATTCCTTAAGGGGGTTCTTCCTCAAGTTTGTAGTCAGTTCGCGGCTTTCTCCACCACCTGCTTCAACGGTTTCGACTTGCTGCTAGCGAAGTTCGAGTCCCCGCTGTACTCTGCCGTGATCGAGTTGGTACCAACCTTAAGCGTCGAGATCGTGAAGCTCGCGGAACCGCTGCTTAACGTTCCCGTTCCCAGAACCGTTTTGCCTTTCATGAACGAGACGGTCTCACCATCGGGTGGAGCGCCTTCTCCCCAGGTAACAACCGCAGTAAAGATCACCGCCTCTCCATAGGTGGACGGATTCGGCGACGAGGAGAGTGTGGTCGTGGTTCCCGCCTTTGTTCCCGCAGGCAGCGCGAAGAAATAAATATCGTCGTCCGACGACCCGATAATCAGCTGCCCATTCGCTACGGTCGGAGAAGCAAAAATCATATTTTTTGTCGCATGGGACCACAGAGTTGCTCCCGTGGCCGCATTAATTGCGTAGACCTTATCGTTGTACGAACCGGCATAAACGACGCCGTTAGCGACTGCCGGCGAAGAGCGGACGAAGTCGAGATAGGTGCTCCAGTTTGCGGCTCCAGTCGCGGCATTTAGGGAGTAAAGGCCTCCGTTTTCGGAGCAAAAATAGACCGATCCGTTGGCCACTGCCGCGCCGGTCTCTATCGGAGCGGTGGTTTCGTATTGCCACTGCATCGCTCCTGTACTGGCATCCAGCGCGTAGAGGTAGCCGGTTTCAGATCCAGCGTAGACAATGCCATTGGCTATCGAGGGATACAACACGCGTTCGCCCGCACCCATTGAAAAACTCCAGACCAACACTCCCGTTTCCGCGTTCAGTGCATAGAGATTTCCATCGTCAGAGGAAATGTAGGCGATTCCTGAGGCCACCGCCGCCGAGCCGACAACGGCTCCTCCCGTCTGGTATTTCCAGGCCAGTGATCCGGTGGTTGCATTCAATGCATAGACATAGTTGTCAGCCGAGCCGAAATAGACCATGTTGCCGCTGACAGCGGGGCTCGAGTAGACCCCGCCGCCGGTGGAAAACGTCCACAGCAACGCGCCACTGGTTGCATCCAATGCATATAGATCCTCGTATGATCCAACGTAAACGATAGCCGAAGCCACGGCCGGAGAAGAAGATAAGAGCCCCGACGTGGCGAAGTCCCAATTTATGCCGTGAGCGCCAATGGCATAAACGTCATAGTCAGAGCCCACGTAGGCGACGTTTGAGACAAAAGCCGCTGAACTGTAAACGGCTTCCCCCAAATCGATCTTGTTCGTCAGCTTAAGCTTGCCCACCGTGGTGACGCCCAACTCATATTCGGCCGGATTGTACCGCGTGCCACTGGCGCTAAATCCGAATTCCGGCCAATCCTGCGCCCGCGCTGGGAGGGAGCAGAATCCCGCCAAGACAAGCATCGAGTAAGCCAGCATCCCTATCGCCGCCCTACACATTCTCCAAAGCGTCCTCATAACGTCCAACTTTGTCTTCCAGACCAGCTTATGATTTGACTAATGGGAAAGCTGCGCCACGTTACTCTCAACTCACTTTATTGTCAATTAATTATTGTTTATTAATTATTGTTTATTATTGGTTACTCAACAATAAAAACCGACGAGAGAGACGCATAAAAAACTCCTCGTTGTGCGTGACTTGGACGAGTTGGCCAATGTTGTCCCACAAAATTAGACGCCAGAGTACTAACGCTTGATCCCACGGCAAAAGTGCCGCAACCTGCTATTGCTCCGAAACGCTGTATTGACATGTGTATGTACACCGCGGTATCCTGTGTTTGGGTCGCTGGATGCCGATTCGAATACGACGAGCACAAGAACGAATACAACCTCGCGACGGCGTTGATTTCCCAACCGCCGCCCTGATCTTCGATGACCCATACGCTATGACGATTCGAGACGTTCTTCACGATGAGGATGAGGAACGGTACAACACCGTCGGCGAATTTAGCCCTTGCTCGATTCTCTTTGTTGTTCACACATTGTTCGCCGGTGAAAAGGGCGAAGAAGTGATTCGGTTGATCTCGGCCCGAGCTGCAACCAGTAAGGAGAGGAAACCCTATGAAGAAGCTCACAAAAGAGCAGAAGCGGCAAGCCGCCGTCATCGCCGCCAAAAGCGACGCCGACATTGATTTGTCAGACGCTCGGGAAGTGGTGGACTGGAGCGGCGCGGAAATCGGAAAATTCTACCGGCCTCCGAAAAAGCCGGTAACGATGCGCCTGGACATCGACATCATCAAATGGCTAAAGAGCCATGGGCGCGGGTATCAGACAAGGGTGAATGTTCTGCTGCGGCACGCCATGAACTCACGCTGGGCCGCGCGCCACGAGGACGAGGCCCTTCGCCAAAAGGCTCAAGCTGCAGACGAGGGGCTTCACGCGAAACGCGCAAGCGGCAGCATAAAACGAATACATGCTGACAAACGCCGCGCAAGAATGAAAAATGATAGCCGCGCTTCGGCGCGAGTGCGTTTACGGTGAAGCCTGTGCCTCGCCATAACAGAAACCGCGCGTACCGTCCCCAGCAAGGCTTCCCGTCGGGGTTACCGTAGTAAATGCAAGCTGCGCCGTGGTCCCGGCGAGTGTTATCAAGAAAGTCCGGGGGGCAAGCCCTGTGGCTGTAGCAGCGCGGAAACCAAAATATTCGTGTCGAGGACGACGCGAATCATTGTTCCAAGGGCCGGCTTTCACGGCGTGCTTTGCGCGCCGCCGCTATCTCCGCGTCAATCTCTTCTATGGAGAGTTGATCGAGCCCCTGCTCTTTCGCGCTTTTCCAAGACGCCTGCAGCCACTCCGGAGTGGTCGGCGAGGTCGTAGTTCGGATACCGATCTCTTCGTTCTCCGCAATGGAACGGCCCAGCAGGCTTTCGATAGCCATTTTCTGGTCCGGCGAGAGGTCTTTTGCCTTGTGAGTCATGCGTAAATG
>Ga0209008_1000130_pt1 | contig 37194 bp, 28 predicted proteins | sample JacPin_JW_Ref_O3_FD_187963 | JGI IMG/M metagenome (GOLD analysis project Ga0209008, IMG submission 187963) | Forest soil microbial communities from Algoma, Ontario, Canada - Jack Pine, Ontario site 1_JW_Ref_O3 (SPAdes) (version 2) | ecosystem: Environmental > Terrestrial > Soil > Boreal... | reverse complement strand
AGTTGGCTCGCGCCTGATCGGCCAGCCCTTTTCCGGACCAGGCTACTTCCACTCCCGCCCCTCCGCCGCCGGCGCCGCGGGTTATGATGCCAGCGCCTCCAGCGGTTCCAACCTCGGCCCCACCAACGCCCAGCTGATCGCTCGCGTCAACGGAGACGTTACAAAACTGCAAGCCGAAAATCCCGGAACCCCCGTCCCCGTCGATCTGGTGACCACCTCCGCTTCGGGACTCGATCCGCATATCTCGCCAGCTGCAGCCGAGTTTCAGATCCACCGCGTAGCCTCCGAGCGCAAGATTCCCGAAGCCGAAGTAGCACAACTCGTCCAAGCCAATTCAGAGAATCGCCAATGGGGATTCCTGGGCGAACCCCGAGTCAACGTCCTGGAACTAAACCTGGCCCTGGACGCCCGCTACGGCCGCCTCCACTAAAAGCCATCGGGTTGGGGTAGGGCCGGCTTCAGCCGTGCCGCAAACAGGACCCGTAGGTCCAGTAAAGACAGCCTCTGCTTTTGGTGGCGCAGCGCTTCAGCGCTCTGATAAAAGCTTTGTTTCGACCTCGCCTTTAGGCGCTGAGGTCAGGTTCTCTCCTGCATGCGATCTTGTCGTGACCCGCCCGGGGATCCGCTTTTTATAATCGCCCCGATCCGCACATCTCATCGCGGCGCTTACTTCCCAATACAAAACGTCCCGAAAATAAGGTTAAGTATGTCGTCGCTCGTAGTCGCCCCCGTTATTTCGTCAAGCGGCCGCAGCGCTCCGTATAGGTCAAGCAGCAACATCTCATGCGGAACCCGTAATCCCACCGCCGCAATCGCCGCCCGCAGCGCAATCAGCGCATCACCAACAAGTTTCTGATGACGAACGCTGGTTAGAAAGCCCGATTCCCCCTGCCCGCCGGACTCCCCACCAATATGCCCAAGAATAGCCGCCCGCAACTCAGCAATCCCCTCCCCAGTAACCGCCGAAGTAGAAATGTGAAGCACCGCTTTGTCCGCGTCCGCCGAACTCAAGTAGGGACGGCCGCCCTCGGCCGTCCAGGCCGGGCGAAGCCCGGCAGCGCTCACCAAATCGCTCTTATTCTCCACCAAAATCGCCGCCCTGCCCTTAATCAGACTCAGCAACTCCCTATCTTCCTCCAACCAATCCTCCGTAGCATCAATAACCACCAGCACTAAATCGGCATCCGCCAGCGCCTCCATCGACTTCTTGATCCCAATACTCTCCGCCTCGTCCAGCGCCCGCCTGATCCCCGCTGTATCCACCAGTTCCACAGGAATTCCACCGATCGCCACCGTCTCGCTGACTAAGTCCCGCGTCGTCCCCGGCTGCGCCGTAACTATCGCCCGCTCCCGCTCCACCAGCCGATTAAACAAACTCGACTTCCCCACATTCGGACGCCCCACAATCGCCAGCGTCAACCCCTCACGCACAATCTTTCCAAAAGTAAAACTAGCCGCCAGCTCCAGCAGTGGCGCCTTCACGCATCCAATCCGCTCAACAATCGTAGCGTCCGCCGCCACCGACACATCATCCTCGGCAAAATCAATACCCGCCTCCAGCAGCGCAATCAAATCCACTAACTTCTGTTTAATAGGCTTCAATCGATTCGATAGCGCGCCCTCCAGTTGTTGCGCCGCCACCTTAGCCTGAAAAAGCGTCTGCGAATCGATCAGATCCCGTACCGCCTCCGCCTGCGTCAGATCAAGCCGCCCATTAAGAAACGCGCGCATGGTAAACTCGCCCGGCTCCGCCAACCGCGCCCCGCCGGCAAGCGACAGCTCGACAATGTGCCGCAGAACCACCGGCGACCCATGCGCCGAAATCTCAACAATATCGTCCGTGGTATAAGAATGAGGCGCCGCAAAAAAAGTAACCACCACCTCATCAATCCGCGAAGCCGCTTCCACCCATGCTCGCGTAGGGGCAGGCACTCCATCCCGCCCATCTCGCCTAGGGACGGCCGTCCCCGGCCGTCCAGCCGAGCGAAGCTCGGGAGAGTCAGCGAGAGCAGAAATCCCCACATCCCCTGAGCTCGGCGCGCCCGGTTCCACCAGATCGCACCGAATCGCCCGTCCCGCCTCCCACTCCCGCCCCAGCCGCAGCATCCCCCCCGCAATCCCCCGCGCCGCAGGCCCCGCCAAGCGCACCACGCCAATCCCCCCTCGTCCCGGAGGCGTAGCAATAGCAACAATGGTGTCATCAAGATTCATCGCAGTTAGTCGACAATAAAAAGCTTGGCCCCTACTTTGCTCGACGAGCGATGCGGAGATTCGCCGTCCGCTACCTGGTAACTCTGCCCCGGACGCAGAGTGAAACTCCTGCCGTCAGAAAGCGTTGTTTCAAGTTCGCCGTCAAGGCAGAGAACTACATGCCCCTTCGAACACCAATGATCCGCCGCATATCCAGCCGAATATTCCACCATCCGCACGCGAATCTCGCCAATGTTCTGTGTCCGCCAAAATGCGACACCCGTATCACCGGCATGCTCGGTAGCATCCACCTGCGCCCAATCCGTCGTGGATAGAGGAAATCCACTCATTTTCATGGATCGAGTATAGCCAGAACTCCCAGCATCCTCATTCTTGATATGTCATCCTGCGCAGCAGAACGATTCGCAAAACGAGGCGTTCCGCGAAGCCGCAGAGCCTGCCCTGAGCCAAAGCCGACGGGACCCCTACCCGACCTGCGTCTCTGAAGTTCGCAACGCGCTGTCCTCAAGGGTTGCACGCCGTTAGCTGTTCTCCGCGTCTCCGCGGTGAAAAAGCAATTTAGGATTACCCCGATCCCCCCAGATCCCCCCAAACCCCGTTTGCTGCATCCGCCGCCCCTCATTTATACTTACGGTTTGCCTATAGCCATCTGATTCAGGAGCAAGAGACTTTCGATGCCGAAACGTACATTTCAACCCAACAAGCGCAAGCGCTCGAAAAAGCACGGCTTCCGTACCCGCATGAAGACGAAGAACGGAGCCGCAGTGCTATCGCGCCGCCGCGCCAAGGGGCGCAAGCGTGTTTCCGTGGCCCCGGGTTTCCGCGACTAATTTTCTCCCGACGGACAGCAAAGGCTGTCTTTATCATTAATATCTGTAATAACTGTCGTAATAACTATCGTGCAGGATTGTGAGCTGGTGACGACCGACGCTCCCAAGCGGAGTGTAGAGCAGCCCGCGGTGATCGTGGGAGCAAGCTTTTCGCCGGTCGCGCGCCTGCTGAAACATTCCGACTTTGATCGCGTATACAAACAGGGGCGCCGGCATTTTTCATCGCATCTGACCGTCTTTTATTTGCGCCGGACAGATGCCGCTGCAACGAAGCCCGCAACACCGCAGGCCGCGTCATCTGAGTCTGAGAACGCAACGCGCGTGGGATTCACAGTGGGCCGGGCTCTCGGCGGCGCGGTCGATCGCAACCGTATCAAGCGGCGCCTCCGCGAAGCAGTTCGCCAGCGCCGCGAAGTGCTGTCGGGCAGCGGACCAGCCGATATAGTCATCAATCCAAAGAAGTCTGTGCTAACTCTGGACTTCTCGCTAGTGTTGCAGGAAGTGGGCCAATCCTTCGAGGCGGTAGCGAAAAAACTGGCAAGAAAATAAATGCAGAAATCTGACACCGAAATAAGACAAGAAATAAGCGCAGGGACGGCCGCGCTCGGCCCCCGCCGCCTCGCTCTAACGCTCCTCCATCTTTACAAGCGCTGGATTTCCCCAGCCTTCCCGCCCTCCTGCCGCTACGTCCCGACCTGCTCCGAATACGCCATGGAAGCAGTCGAGCGCTACGGCGCACTTCGTGGCGGACTCATGGCAACCTGGCGCCTTCTGCGCTGCCACCCCTTCGCCAAAGGCGGCCTGGATCCTGTAGTTACAAAAATGGCTACGAAGATTCTGCCATCCGAACCGAAGCACCACCTGACTCCTTCGTCCCGGCCAGAGCACCACTTAATTCTGTCATCCCGACCGCGGCGAAGCGAAGCGCAGGGACCTTGCGTCTTGCCCCGCCTGACACTCGATATTAACCAGGCTCTCCACTCAACAAGAGAAATAGAAATGACGAGCAACTGATTTGGCCGAATTTAACAATCCTCAACAAGAACCCGGCATGGAGCGCAGGCTGCTCATCGTCTTCGCGCTGACTTTCCTCGTCATCATGCTCTTCCAGCCGCTCTTGAAAAAGTATGGCCCCCAGGCTCCCGCGCCGAAGCCGGACAGCGTCCAATCCACGCCGCAAAATCAAGCACCAGCCACAACCCAGCCCCCCGCGCCAGTTCCCACACCGGCCGCGGCGGTTGCAAAGAATTCCTCAACTCCCGTCCAGGCCACCACTGAGTCCGATACCGTCATCGAAAACGACGTCTACCGCATCGTCTTCACCAATCGCGGAGCCCGCGTCAAGTCCTGGCTCCTGAAGAAATACACCGACGACAAAGGCGGCCAGCTGGAATTGGTCAACACCGTCGCTGCAGAGAAGTACGGCTATCCCCTCACTCTCTGGACCTACGACGAACCGCTGCGCAACAAAATAAATTCAGCCCTATTCGTAACTCCTTCGCAGCCCGCGCCCGCAACGGCCGCAAGCGCATCTCCCCGCGAAATCAAATTTGTCTATGACGATGGCGACCTCTCCGTCCAAAAGACGTTCACCTTCGATCGCACCAGTTATGTAATCGGGGCTCAAACTGCCGTCTATCAGAAAGGCGCGCTAGTCACCGCTTTCCCCATGTGGCCCGCTGGCTTCGGCTCCGATCTGACCGGAGCGCAATACGCAACCGGTCAAATCGTGTATCAGAACAACGACAAGGTCGAGCGCCTCGCGATCAAAAAAATCAGCGGAAACGGCACCATCTCCGGTCCCTTGCAGTGGGCCGGAGTCTCCGATCAATATTTCGCCGCCGTCTTTCTCCCGCAAGATCAGCAGAACGCCACCCTGATCACCCTCCGCAACGCCATCGAAATTCCCCACAGTGCATCCGACAAACAACTAGATAAAGTCGATGTGCTCGGCGCCGCCGTCGGCAGCCTCCGTGGCCCGACCGCCACGCGTCTCTACGTCGGCCCCAAAGCCCTCACCGATCTCGAGTCCGTCTCCGTTCCCGGCATCACCGGCGCCGAGCCCGATCTCCGCGCCATCATCGATTTCGGTTGGCTCGGCATCATCGCCCGCCCGCTCTTCCTCTGGCTCAAGTGGATGTACCTGCACATCGTTCCCAACTGGGGCTGGGCGATCCTTCTGCAAACGCTCGTCATCAATCTCGCGCTGCTCCCGCTCCGCCTCACCCAGATGAAGTCGATGCTCAAAATGCAGCGCGTCGCGCCCCAGATCAAATCGATTCAGGAGAGATACAAAAAATACAGTCTGCGCGATCCCAAGAAAGCCGAAATGAACGAAGAGATTTCGGCCCTCTATAAAAAGGAAGGCGTAAATCCAGCCGGCGGCTGTCTCCCGCTGCTCATCCAGATGCCCTTCCTCTTCGCCTACTACCGCATGCTCAACGTCGCTATGGATCTTCGCCACGCGCCCTGGCTCTGGATTCACGATCTGTCCGCTCCCGATCCCCGCTACATCTTGCCGATCACCATCGTGGTCACTATGTTCTTCATGCAGCGGATGACTCCTCAGGCAGGCATGGATCCCACGCAACAGAAGATGATGAATTTCATGATGCCCGCCATGCTGGGATATATCAGTTTTAGCCTTCCGGCCGGCTTGAGCTTGTATTGGGCGATGGGTCAAGTCATCGGCATCGTGCAGCAAGCCGCCCTCAATCGCACCTCGCTAGGCCAGGAAATGCGAGAAATGATGGCCAAGCGTGCCAGAAAAAAAGAGAAATAAGCTTTTGGCTGTTAGCTTTTGGCTTGTAGCTAAGAGCTAACAGCTGGGGGCCAAGAGCTGAACTTTATTTATGCCCATCACCGACAAAGTCGCCGCCGCCAAACAAATTGGGGAATTCCTGCAAGCCGTCATTTCGCAAGGCGGCTTCAAACTCAAATACCGCATCACCGTCGATCCTCCCATCGCCGAAAATCGCGAGTGGGAGCATCCCGAAATCCTCGTCGAGTTCGCCGGCCCCGATTCATCTCTGTTACTCGAGCGCGGCGGCGAGCTCCTCCGCTCCTTTGAACTCCTCGCCTCCGAAGTCCTGCACCTCCAGGGCAGCGAGCACGAGAAGATCTGGTTCGACTGCAAAGATTTCCGCGCCATGCGCATCGACGAATTGCAAATCGCCGCGCGCGTCGCCGCCGAACAAGTCCGCCGCACCAGCGAGCCCTACCGCTTCGGTCCTATGTCCTCCCGCGAGCGCCGCATCGTTCACCTCGCCTTGCGCGAAGAAAAAGATCTCCGCACCGAAAGCGATGGCGAAGGCGGCCGGCGCTCCGTAGTCGTCTATCCCGCCAATTACAAATCAACCGCAACCCCGCGCCGCGAGCGGAGAACCGGATGAAGTAAGGTCAAAATTGCAGAGGTGAGAGGTCAGAGGTAAAACCGCAAAGCGCTTTCGACTTTCACCTCTGCCATCAGACCTCTAACCTCTGACCCGTTTTCGCAATTGCACCCATCGCGCGGCAGTTAGTTTCTCGACACTTGACAGCCTGCCAAAATCGCGATTCTATAAAGCGCTCGCGATGATTTTTTTTATTGCAACGCACCGACGCGGCGATTTTTTTATGCTACTATCCCGTTCGTCTCCTATTAAATTTCAACCACAACCCGTACTGCAAAACAGACACTGCTCTGCAGGAAAACTTAGACTCATCATTCAAGACTTGTAAACTGAAGCTTTGGTTCCCGGACGTTTTTTTGCTCCGGAGCGGTCCATAATTCCGTAAAAAAAATTCTGGTAAATCATGTCATCCCTCTCTGCTTCCGCCGTCATTCCGAATCCGTGGGTGCGCATCCTCGACGCCCTGGAGAAAAAAATCAATCGCCATTCCTACGACACCTGGTTAAAGCCCACGCGTTACAGCCACGCCAGCAACGGTGTTCTCTTCGTCCGCATCCCCACCGCCGAATTCCGTCACGTCGGCGACAAGTATGCCGACCTCATCCAGGAAGCCCTCGACAATCTCGGCCTTGGATACCAGGACGTGAAATTCGTTACCGCCGAAGACGATCCCTCAAACACTCCCATCCGCCACAACGGCGGCCTCTCGGCGCAGGGTTACAACGGCAGTTCAAGCAGCGCCCAGGCTTCCACCGGCCCGCAGGCCGCCACTGGCATGCATCCTGCGCAGGCTCGCTTCGATTGGGATAGCGCCGCCCAACTCAATCCCCGCTACACCTTCGACGCCTTCGTGATCGGCAGCGGCAACCAGTTCGCGCACGCCGCCTGCCAGGCCGTCGCCGAGCGTCCGTCCAAAGCCTACAACCCGCTCTTCCTCTACGGCACCACCGGCATGGGCAAGACCCACCTCATGCAGGCCATCGGCCACGAGATCAAGCGCCGCACGCCGCAAACCGCCATCTGCTATCTGTCGAGCGAAAAATTTACCAACGAAATGATCAACTCGCTCCGCTACGAGAAAATGATCAGTTTTCGCGATAAATTCCGCAACGTCGACGTCCTCCTCATCGACGACATCCAGTTCCTCGCTCAGAAAGAGCGCACCCAGGAAGAGTTCTTCCACACTTTCAATGCGCTTCACGAATCCTTGAAGCAGATCGTGATCGCCAGCGACCGCCCTCCAAAAGAATTAGCCGAATTCGAAGACCGCCTCCGCAGCCGCTTCGAATGGGGACTGATCGCCGACATTCAACCGCCCGACCTCGAAACCAAAGTTGCCATCCTGCAAAAGAAAGCCGAGCAGGAACGAGTCACTCTGCCGATCGATGTCGCGCTCTTCATCGCCAACAACATCCGTTCCAACGTCCGCGAGCTTGAAGGCGCTCTGATCCGCCTCGTCGCCCACTCCTCTCTCATTGGAGCCGAAATCACGCTCCCCTACACGCAACAGGTCCTGAAAAATTTCATCGATTCGCAGGCGCGCAAGGTCACGATCGAATCCATTCAGAAGGCCGTTGCCGAGCAATTCGGCTTGCGCCTGGTCGAAATTAAGGCGAAAAATAATTCACGCTCCATCGTCTATCCCCGCCAGATCGCGATGTACCTCGCCAAGCATTTAACCGAAGCGTCGCTCCCTGAAATCGGCCGCCAGTTCGGCGGCAAGCACCACACCACCGTCCTCCATTCGGTCGATAAGATCGAAGAGGTTCGCAAGAACGACAAGGATTTAAACAGGCTGCTCAATAAATTGACCGAGCAGCTGGGCGCGTAGACCGCGGCTTCCACCGCCTTTTCCACTCATCAGGCCGTTCTTCCAGCCTCCGGTCTGTGAGTTGTTTGTGGAAGTTGTGCGAGACCAGACCGAAACTTGAGCAGGGTCCGGGCGATACAGGGCCCTCCGCTGAGCCAGGGTCCGATTCTCCACACGAGGGGTCGACGCCGAAGCAACTGAATCGCAGGCACCTGGCCCGGTTTTCCACTTCTCCGACCTGCCTACGGTTACTACTGGTTTAATTGCTTTTGTATTTGATATAAGAAGAGAACAGAAGTAGAGTCGGGAGACCCAATATGCCGGTGGAAGTCGCCCTTGCCGTTGCCACGACACCAACGACCATGGAAATCACGGTCAGCAAATCTGAATTGCTTCGCGAACTGACGGCCACGCAAGGTGTCGTCGAGCGCAAGACCACCATTCCCATTCTCTCGAATTATTTGTTCGAGGCCTCCGGCGACAAACTCTCGCTCACCGCTACCGACCTCGATCTCAGCCTGCGCACCTCCTGTCACGCCAAGGTGAAAAAAGAAGGCTCCTGCACCATCCCCGCGCGCAAGCTTCACGACTACGTGAAACTTCTGCCTGACGCCGATATCACTATCCGCCTGCTCGAGAATCACTGGGTTAGCATCCGCTGCGGCCGCTCCAACACAAAAATGGTAGGCATGGCGAAATCAAATTTCCCCGGCCTGCCCGTCTTTCCCGCCGCCGGAGCCATAAAAATTCCCGCGTCCGTTCTGCGCTCCATGATCGCTAAGACCGGCTTCGCCATCGCCAGCGAAGAGTCGCGCTACACCCTCAACGGCGCGCTCATGGTCCTCAAGCCCGAATCCATCACCATGGTAGCCACCGACGGCCATCGTTTAGCCCACGTGGAACGCGCCGGCGAAAAATTCGAAGGCGTGAGCGGCGAAATGAAAACGCTGATCCCCAAGAAGGCGATGGACGAACTGAAATCCCTGCTCGATGCCCACAGCGAGAGCGAAGTAGAAACCATCGACTTCGCGAAAGACGAATCCACGCTCTTCTTCCGCGTAGGCCAGCGCCTCCTGACCTCGCGCCAACTCACCGGCCAGTTCCCCAACTACGAAGCCGTGCTCCCCAAAGACATCACCAAATCGATCGCCCTCCACGGCGAAGAACTAGGCTCCGCCATCGCCCGCGTAGCCCAATTCGCCGACGAGCGCTCCAGAGCCGTCCGAATCCGCCTGGAAAAAGGCGAACTAAAAATCTCCGCCTCCTCCACCGAAACCGGGGAGTCCGAAGACTCCATCGAAGTAGCCTACGACGGCGACCCCATGGCCATAGGCTTCAACGCCCAATATCTGATGGACTTCATCAAAGCCACCGGCAGCACCGAAGTAAAACTGGAACTAAAAGACGCCCAATCCGCCGGCCAGCTCCGCCCCGCCGAATCCGAAGACTACAAATACCGCTACATAGTAATGCCCATGCGCATCTGATGGCAGCGTCAGAATCACGTAGGGACGGCCGCCCTCGGCGGCGGTCCATGCCGAGCAAAGCTCGGCAGAAGTCAGCGCCAACAAGATTTCAAGGTTTCAGCAAAGCGCAGCGCACCGCTTTCCCCGTTCCACATCTCCGCGGATAAACAGCGCATTTGCTTTTGGGTGGCGCAGCGGTTCACCGCTGCGATCAAAGGATTTCTACATCCGCCGCGGCTTCAGCCGCTGAGGGAATGCACTCGACACTTACGACAACTCTCTAAAACCCCGGCCGTTGCCCCATCCGCCAAGCCCACATCAGAAACGAAGTCGACGTCAAATCAATCGCCGGCTCGGTCGTGCTATAAGACTGCACGTTATCCTGATACACCGCCGTCAGCGACCGATTAAACGCTCCCGCATTCCCATTAAATTTCCTAAACTCATCCCCTCCATTCGCCGGACACAAAATCATCCCACCCACCACTCCAGAAGTGGCGTAACTCGAAGGACCCTCCGTAGCCGCGCCCCACAACACCGGCGTCCCTCCCGAACTCCCATCCAATGCGCCCGCCAGATTCGCCACCTGATGCTGGATACAATTTGGAAACGTGCTCCCATCGCCCACGATAAAAGACGTTCCCCACGAATTCGCCCCCAAAATATTCGCCAGCCAGCGCTGCGAGTAAGTGTCGTACTTCTTCGCCTGCGTTACGTAATACGCCTCGCTCGCCATCACCGACAAACCCGCCCCGTGCGATGTCGTATCCCCATAACTCCACTGATACCCAAATCCCCAAGGATCGCTCCCCGCCTGCGCAATCGCATCATCCACCTGTCGCAAAAACTGCCGGCGAATCCCAGCCTCCGAAAGCGCCAGCCCGCTCGGATCTCCCGCCATCTTCAGCGCCCTATAGAGCTCAAAGTGCGCCAGCCCGCTAACGTCATAAAGATTCAGCGTATCGGTATACCCCGCGTCATAAATGTGAGTAATGTAATTCCGAGCAAATTGCGCCGCCTGCTTCAGATAGACCAAAGGATCCGTTTGCGCCAACCCCGCCGGCAGCAACCGCGCCCCCGCCCCGCCTTGCGAAGCCGACTCCAAAGCAAAGTAAAGCTCCGTCGCCCCCAACTCCATGTCATCGTCCCAAACATTCTCCGGATACCCATCAAACGGAACAATCGTCAGCAGACAACCGCTGCACGATCCCGCTCCCACCGTAGGCGCAGGGTCGGCAAACGAAGTATCCGCCCGCGCAAAAATATCCTCCGCGTTCTTAAGGCACCGATTCGCCAGCGCAATATCGCTAACCCGATTGAGCTGATAGCACAGCGCAAAATCCGCCGCCAGCCTTCCCGCCAGATTCGGACTGATCGGCCCTCCCGCCTCCCCCGCCACATACACCGGCCGCCGGCATATATAAAATGTCGTATAAGGATCGCAAGCCCGCGGATCGCCCGGCTGCAAATAATTATCCGCCGCCTGCGGCAGCGTCCATATGTCGTACTCCGTGATCAAGCAATAAGCCGACGGATACGTGCCGCCGCAATCCGTCGACGTCGGATCGCCATAGCCGTAATAATCCCACTCCTGGCTGTTGTCCACTTGGTAGTAAAGCGTCTGCGTCTTGTCATCCCACATCTTCAGCAGCCAGTCGATGCCAAACTGCGCCTCGCCGGTAAAGTCCGACGACGCCGGCGCTCCCGGCCCACTATTCCCCGCATAAGAAATCGATCCCGGCGCCGCCGCCGGATTCATCTCCGCCCCCGCTCCCATCTGATTCGGAAAATCGCGCACCCCCACTTCCATCATCGCCGTCGTATAGCTCACCGTCTCCACGTACTTCATGTAGTCGCCCGCATCCCACCACCCACCCGAAGCGTCTCTATTCGGCAACCGCGCGGGCAGCAGCGGAGCCGCAGGCGGCGCGTTATCGTTAAAGTCATTCCCGTCCAGCGGGGGCGTCTCATACACCCGCGCATTCCGATCCTTCAAATGTCCCGGCGCCGTCCGCAGCGCATTCGCGATAAAGTCCGCCCCATCGCGCTCGGTCTCATAAAAAAATAATGTGTTCAAGAGCAATCCCGAATACAGCCGATCTCGCGAATCCACCGCAAACACCGGCGACGTCGCAAACACCGGCCCATACGCCGAAATCGTATACAGATCGCCCCCAGGAACCTTGAAGTCCAGCGCATACACGTCATAAGTCACCGTCTTGCTATGCGCCCAAGTCCCCAGCAAGATTCCAACCTGACCGGAATAAGCATTGACTCCCTTCGAATTCACCACATTGAACCGCTCCCCGCTCACGGGAGCCTTAGTCATCAGATAAGCCCGAAAACTCTTCTCCCCCGCTTCATACCCCACCTGACTCACGCGCACATAGTCCGTCTGCGCCAAACCAACTCGAGCGCACCCCACCAGCGCGATCAGCATGCAAGAAACAGAAACAAATCGGGAGCGAGTGGAAGCGCAAAGGCAGGAAGGCAACATGGCTGACTCCGGGCTGGGGAATTGGCCCTATTAAATGCGTTTAATACAGCCAGAATATTGCTCCATCCGATTTCCGCTGTCAAGCCAACTACCAAATAACCATCCTTAAAATTTCCCGACCATCACTAAGATCTGGTCATCCTGAGCGCAGCGAAGGACCTGCTTTCTGCCGTGCCTATTTAGCAATTCGCACCGACCCAGCCCCGCAGGCATCGGAAGGGAAGGTTTTCGCCCCCGCCCTTGCCTTCCTCCATGCCTCCGTGGTGAAAAGCCCGCAAGAAAAACCCCACCTTCCGCTCATTGCCCCGCCGCAAAATTTATGCTAACTTCACCCCCTCATGGCGAGTCTTCTCTCCAAACTCGGTTTCGGTTCAACTCCGGAACAAGCTCCCGAAATCGTCCAAACCGACAGCCCCGCGCTCCAGGGCGCCGACCTGTCCGTTGCCTATTTTTCGCGCAACGGAGGCGATCTCCATGACTTCCGCCGCGTCGGCCCCTATCGCTTCCTCTTCGGATTGCTCGACGTGGCCGGCAAGCGCGAAACCTGCGCCCCCGTGATCCAGGCCGCCCAAGCCTGCTTCCGCACCGCCGGCGAGCAGATCTTCGCCCACGACGAGATCAACGAATCCGAGGCCATGGTCGAACTCTCCCGCCGCCTCAATCTCGAAATCATGCGCGCCGCCGGAGGCGTTCGCAGTTGCCCCGCCTTCGCCGGTTGCTACAACGAAGAGCTCGGTACCGTCTGCTACGTCAACGCCGGCCACACGCCCGCTCTTTTGCGCGACGATAAAAGCATCGTCGAACTCCCCGCCACTGGCCTGCCGTTAGGCCTATTTTCCTTAGCCCCCACCGACGCCCGCATCGTCGGCCTCGGCCCCAACGGCTCTCTGGCCGTAGTCTCCCGCGGAGTAGTCGAAGCCGAATCCAAGCACGCCGAATTCGGCCTCGACGGAGTCAAAAACGTTCTGCAATCCGCCCCCTCATCAGCCAAAACTCTCTCCCAAAGCATCCTGCTATGCGTCCAAGATTTCATGCACATGGCCCCCAAACACAACGATGTAACCGCCCTGACCCTAACCCGCGGAAACTAGCTTCAGCACTCACAAAAGATCTGTCATCCCGACCCCAGCACGACCTAAAATCTGTCACCCCGACCGGAGCGAAGCGGAGTGGAGAGCCTGCCCTGAGCCGTGGACGGTATTTTGCAAACCGTCAGTGTTGACAGAAACTAAACGACTTGCTCGTTTAGCTTCTGGAGAGCGAAGTCGAAGGGAGCCTTGCGTTTTGCCTTTTCGATAGGTGGAATCTCCCCACTCCCTTTCCCCCAACCCCATCCCCGGCGTAAAATACAAAAACAATCTCCTCGGGTTTATCCCAGGTTTTTAGCGAGCCCTAATAATGAAGACGACAATGACCCGATTTGCCCTGCTCTCAGCGATTGCGTGCGCATTTCTCGCCCCCACTTTTTCCCCGGCCGATACCGTCGTCGAAGAGATCGTCGCCCGCGTCAACAACGAAATCGTCACCCGCACCGAATACATCCGCAGCCGCGACCAGCTCAAGCAGGAAGTCCTGCAGCAGGACCCCTCTAATGCCGACCGCGATTTCAGCGACCGTCAAAAAGACGTGCTCCGCGATCTCATCGATCAGCAACTCCTGCTGCAAAAAGGCAAAGATCTGGGCATCACCGGAGACACTGAACTGGTCAAGCGCCTCGACGAGATGCGCAAAGAAATGAAGCTCGAAACCATGGAAGACCTCGAAAAAGCCGCCGAGGCTCAGGGAGCTTCCTACGAGGATTTCAAGCAAAATCTGCGCAACCAGATCATCACCCAGCGCGTAATCGGCCAGGAAGTCGGCTCGCACCTGTCAATGAACAAGGAAGACGAGAGAAAGTTCTACGATCAGCACAAAGCCGAGATGGAGCAGCCCGAGCAAGTCCGCCTCAGCGAAATTCTCATCGCTCCCAAAGCACCCGCCAAGTCCGCCGCCGCTCCCGGCGCCAAGCCCGACCCGCCATCCGATACCGACAACGAAGCCGCCCTCGCCGCCGCTCAGGCCAAAGCCGACGACGTCCTCGCTCAGATTCAAAAAGGCGTCCCCTTCGCCGACCTGGCGAAGAAATTCTCCGACGGACCCTCCGCCAAAGACGGGGGCGACCTCAGCTACTTCAAGCGCGGTGCCCTCGCCAAAGAACTCGAAGACAAAGTCTTCGCGCTCAAGGCCGGCGCCGTCACCGAAGTCATCCGCACCAAGCAAGGCTACGTGATCCTGCAAACGACCGAGCACCAGCAGGCCGGCGTCCCCAGCCTGAAAGAAGCCGAGCCCCGCATCCAGGATGCGCTCTATATGCAGAAGCTCCAGCCCGCGCTGCGCGCCTATCTCATGACCCTGCGCGAAAACGCCTTTATCGACATCAAAGCCGGCTACGTCGACTCCGGAGCCAGCTCCAAGCAGACCAAGCCCGTTGAAACGACCGATAAAGAAGCCAAAACCAAGAACCTGAAAAAAGGGAAGAAGCTAGGCGTCTTTTAAGCTAATCTTGCTGGAATGCCCGTTGCTCGAACGCCGATCGCGCCTTTCCCTTCAAGGGTGTGATCTTGCTTTTGGGTGGCGCAGCGGTTTAGCGCTGCGATAGAGGGCTTACATTATCACCGGCTTTAGCCGCTGAGGTAGATCGCGGCCGCCTGTGAAATATGCGCGCTTCGTATCAGGGCATGCCTTTAGGCAGGCCGCGAGCGCGCAACTATAACGCGCCTTCAGGCGCTGCACCCGCCAACGCGGAGGCTCATGAAAGATTTCTTCATCTCCGACTGCTCCCGCCAGGAAAACAAAATCATCACCGCTGGCTTCGTCGTCGCCTCCAAGCAAGTCAAAGCGAAAAAAAACGGCGAACCCTACCTGGCCCTGATCCTCGCCGACCGCTCCGGCCAAATCGAAGCCAAGATGTGGGACAACGTCGAAGAATTCCTCGACATCTTCGAGCAGGACGACTTCCTCAAAATCAAAGGCCTGATCAACAAATATAAAAGCCGCTTCCAACTCACCATCCACAAACTCCGCCGCATGGAAGAAGCCGAGATCGACTACACTGACTATCTTCCGAAGACCACCAAAGATATCGGCGAACTCTGGCGCACCCTGACCGAATTCGTCGCCACCTTCCAGAATCCGCACCTCAAGGCGCTCGTCGAACTCTTCATGTCCGACGCCGAAATCGCCGAGCGGTATCGCAACGCCCCCGCCGCCAAAACCCTCCACCACGCCTACATCGGAGGCCTGCTCGATCACGTCGTCTCGCTCTTCCGCTCCTGCGATCTCATGTGCCGCAACTATCCCCAGGTCAATCGCGACCTGCTCCTCACCGGAGCCTTCCTCCACGACATCGGCAAAATCCAGGAGCTCACCTACAATCGCGCCTTCTCCTACACCACCCGCGGCCAGCTCTTAGGCCACATGATCATCGAACTGGAAATGCTCCAGGCCAAACTAGCCCAGCTCCGCAACTTCCCCGTCGAACTGAAAACTCTGCTCGAGCACCTAATCATCAGCCATCACGGCCAATACGATTTCGGATCGCCCAAACTCCCCATGTTCCCCGAAGCCCTGATGCTGCACTACCTCGACGATCTTGATTCCAAAATGGAAGCCATGCGAGCCCAGTTCGAGCGCGAATCCGAACAAGAAGGCCCCTGGACCAGCTACAACGCCTCCCTCGGCCGCCCCCTACTAAACTCCAAAAAATTCATGCAAGGCGAAAAACCAGTAACGACGAAAGAGGCCGCAGAAAATTTAGGCGAGCCGCCATCCACGTCCGCCGAGCCCGAGCCCGTAACTTCGGCAGCGCCACCGCTCGACCTCCTCAGCGAACAAAAAGCCTGAACCACACCCCATTGTTGTCATCCTGAGCGCAGCGAAGGACCTGCTTTCCCCCTTGACTCTTCCCCGAAGCTCTCCTCCGTGGCTCCGTGCCTCCGTGGTGGGAAAGCCGTTGGCCCCGCCGGTAGTGTCCTACTAGTGCGTTGCTAGATTTCTACTGGGATGGCTGTTGGATTGTATGGATATAGGACACTACCGCCCCGCCCCGTTCACACTCTAGTAACAATCCTCCCGTATATTTTTGCCACATTTCGCGCCCGCATCCCAGGTGCAGCCAATCCCGACCTTGGCGATCAAAAGAGGAGATTTCTACATGGCCACAGCACCGAACCCCGAAAACTACGCCGAACTAACCGTGGCCCCCAAGCCTGCAATCCACGACAAGCTCAGCAAGCGTCCCGGCAGAATCGGCATGATCGGCTTCGGCATCGTCCTGATCATCGGAGTCATCTACTCCGCCTATCATCTCCTCGGCGATCTCTCCACCGTCCACACCGGCTCGGTCATGCCCTACGTTCTCCTTGGCATCGCGCTCCTCGTCGCCCTGGGCTTCGAATTCGTCAACGGATTCCACGACACCGCCAACGCCGTCGCCACCGTCATCTACACTCACTCCCTCGAGCCGCACATCGCCGTCGTCTGGTCCGGCTTCTGGAATTTCCTCGGCGTCCTCGCCTCCAGCGGCCTGGTAGCCTTCGGCATCATCTCGCTTCTCCCCGTAGAACTCATCCTGCAAGTCGGCAGCAAAGCCGGCTTCGCCATGGTTTTCGCCCTGCTCGTCGCCGCCATCATCTGGAACCTCGGCACCTGGTGGTTCGGGCTCCCCGCCTCCAGTTCCCACACTCTCATCGGCTCCATCATCGGAGTCGGCATCGCCAACCAACTCATGTCCCCGAAAACCGGCACCAGCGGCGTCGATTGGGGACAAGCCACCAACATCGGCAAATCGCTTCTCCTCTCGCCCATCGTCGGCTTCGTCTGTGCCTTCCTCTTGCTCTACCTGATGAAAGCCGTCATCAAAAATCGCGCCCTTTACGAAGCTCCCGTAGGCACCGAGCCGCCGCCCTTCTGGATCCGCGCTCTCCTCCTCCTCACCTGCACCGGAGTCAGTTTCGCCCACGGCTCCAACGACGGACAAAAAGGCATGGGCCTCATCATGCTGATCCTCGTCGGCACCGTGCCCACCGCCTACGCCCTCAACCACGCCATCACCCGCCAGCAGTCCGATGACTTCATCGCCGTCTCCCAACAAGCCGCCAACACGCTTTCGAACTACGTCAGCCCCAACGCCATCATTGGCGACGCGCGCGAAGAAGTCACCGACTACATTCGCACCAAGGACTTCACTCCCAACACCATGCTCGGCCTTCGCCAACTGGTGAGCGACATCGGCAACGAAACCGCCCTCTACGGCGAGCTGGCAAGAATTCCGAACGACAAAGTGCGCAACTTCCGCAACGATATGTACGTCGCCAGCGAAGCCCTCCGCCTGATGAAGAAAAACCAGCAGCCCGCGATCACCGCCAGCGATTGGGGAGTTCTCGACAACTACAAAAAGCACGTCGACGCCTCCACCCGCTTCATCCCCGGATGGGTAAAAGTAGCCGTAGCTATGGCGCTAGGCCTGGGCACGATGATTGGATGGAAGCGAATCGTAGTAACAGTAGGAGAAAAAATCGGCAAAGAACATCTCACCTATGGACAAGGCGCCGCCGCCGAAATCACCGCCATGTTTACCATCGGACTGGCCGACTGGTACGGCCTCCCCGTGAGCACCACGCACGTGCTTTCGTCAGGCATAGCCGGAACCATGGCCGCCAACCACTCCGGCCTGCAATGGTCCACCGTTCGCAACCTGGCCATGGCCTGGGTTCTAACCCTCCCCATTTCGATGATGCTGGCGGGCTTCCTGTTCTGGACTTTCAGAAAAGTGTTCTGATTGGATGTCACTGTGCTGTGGGCAGCAACGTCACCTCCTAGCTCTGTCATCCCGACCGGAGCGAAGCGGAGTGGAGGGACCTTGTGTTTTGAACCAACCTTAACTTCAAGCCGTCTCAGCATGCCGCGTATTTCCGTGCAGCACACGGCCAGCCAGACGATACTACCTACTGCATATCTCCGCCCATCGGTACGTACCGAAATTTCCGGCCATCAAAAAACAATGCCGAACTCGTTCCCATCTCGCCCGCTTCTTCCACGTAGATCGCTTCTACCGATCTCTTCCTCGTTTTGAACTTTCGCACCGACATCGTCTTGAACGGCAAATTCACAATCACATACTTCGCCTTCGGAGTCTTATTCCGCCACGCGCTCGCTCCCGCCCCATCAATCACCAGCACCACCAGCCCGCGCTCTCGTGGATCGCCTTCGCTGAACGTGGTCGTCATCCGCGGATCGCCATAACCAAAAAACTCGTTATACGGATCGATCACCGCATAATTGTGCTCGCCCTGATCGAGCATCGGATTCTTGCAGCGTGCCGCAATCACGATGTCCTCCACCCCATCGCCGTCGAGATCGCCAAACGCAGCTCCAAAATCTGGCAATAACGTGAACTGGTCGCCAAACTGTTGCTGCACAAATTCGTTGTCAATCTTGTGCGACACAGCCGGTGCCGGAACCACCAATGACGGTGCAGCCGGAGCCTGCGCAAAAGCCGGAACCAAACTCACAAAACAGAACGCAAGGGCAAAAAGCGAAGCAACAAATAACGATGGGGTTCTCATGCCCCTAATCTAACTCCGCTCCGTCACCCAAGGCAGGTAACGAAAGTCACCGGCGGGATTGAATTCTGCCTGGCAAGAGATCATCAACAAGAACCGAGAACGCGAAACTGAGGCGTCGGTTTCCTTCGTGCTCCGGAGCCTGCCCTGAGCGCAGTCGCAGGGTGTCCTCTGTGGTAAAGCCTTTGACCTTCATCGACTCAACCTGAATCTACCGAGCGCGAAAGTGCTCCCACCCCGCCGCCTTCAGCCGCCGAGCCTTCCCATCCACTACCAACCGCATTCCCGCAAATCGCCCCACCCGCCCAATGCAAGTCACCCTCACGCCCGTAATCTCCCCCGGAACCGCCGCCCCCGAAGTAAAAAGCAACTCATAATCATCCCCGCCATGCAGAGCCAAATCCAGCCCCACCGCCTCTTTCCCAACCCACGCCCGCGGAATCGCCTCCGCATCGATCTCCGCCCCCACGTGACTTTCCTGGCAGATATGCTCCAGGTCCGTCGACAGCCCATCGCTCAAATCAATCATCGCCGAAGCCACGCCGCGCTCTCGCAACCACCGCCCCACCGCCACCCGAGCCTGCGGACGCGAATAACACTTCGAATCACGAGAAGCCCGAAACGCGCGCCCCAAATTCCCCACGCTCTTCGCCTCTCGCCGCCGCCCCAACTCCGCCGCCGCCCCGCCCAACTCCCCAGTCACATAAATCGCATCCCCCACCTTCGCGCCCGACCGCAGCACTGCCTTCCCCCGAGGCACCGATCCCACCACCACAATGTCCGCTTGTATCCCGCCCGCTGACTGCGCCGTGTCCCCTCCCGCCAGCGAAATCCCAAATTCCTTAGCCAGCTCCAACAATCCCCGCAAAAATCGATCCACCCATTTCTGCGGTACATCACCGGCAACCGCCAGCGATAAAAATGCCGCCAGCGGCTCGCCGCCCATCGCTGCAATATCGCTCAGCCCACGCGTCAGACATCGCCAGCCCACCACCTCCGGAGGATGCCAGTCCCGCCGAAAGTGCACCTTCTCAATCGAGAAATCCGTAGTAATCAAAACTTCGTGACCACCGGGGACGCGCAACACCGCGCAGTCATCGCCAATCCCCTTCACCACCGCCGCGCCGCCCCGCGCCGCCCGCTGTATCTGCTGAATCAGCTTCTTTTCACCCAGAGGCATTTGCTCAAATATATCAACATGCTGAGAACGGTCAGCCTGCTCAAAGCTCGCCGCCCGAAGCTCGAAGCGCTCTAAATACAGTGATTGCTGTAGTTCTAAGACACTTAATCCCCTTACCGCTTACCGGAGTAATTTGCCCGTTCGGGCACTGTTAATTACCCTGCCTTGGTAACCCTTCAAAGGGACGTACCGCGGTTGACACGGGTGATGGGGTTTGCTACCTTTGGATTCGCCGTTCACAGATATCTTGCCGAACCAAGTACTGCAATCTGTATCAGTTGCAGCGAATTCGGTGTCGGCTGCCTGGTTCCGTGTTTACCCATATAGGCCAGCCGGCATCTTAAAGCAGCTGGTGGAATCAGGATTCCGAGCTTGAGCATGACGGTTCCGCTCCCGCCGGTTTCCGAAGCAGAAATTCATTTCCGGAAGTAGGTTCATTGCGTAAACGTTTTTACATATTTTTCGTAGCCCGCGACGAAGCCGGCCAGCTTCGCAAGATTTCTATCCCTGTCCAGTACCTTTATATTCTCCTCGCCGGTGCCGGAATTGCCATCCTTTGCCTCACCGGAATTGCCAGTTCTTATACCCGAATGCTGGCCAAGGTCGAACACTATAACCAGCTCCGTACCGAAGACGCCGAGCTCAAAGATCGCTATACCCGCCTCGAACAGGTTGCCAAAGAACGCGACATTCAGGTTGCTTCGCTAGGCTCGCTCGCGAGCGAAGTTTCTGCTCTCTACGGGCTCAAGTCCAATCCGGCAATGGTCACTGCTTCCACGGAACAGATTCAGGAAGCGCAGGTCAGCTCGTCGCTCGATCAGCTTTACGCCCTCAAGAACACCGCACTCACCGGAGCCGCCAGCGTCGGCATCTCGCTCGGCCTCACCAAAGATTCAACCACCGCCGATTGGCTCCGCGCTAATTCTGCTCCCAATCTCTGGCCCGTCGAAGGCCAGGTCACCGGCTCTTTCGGCGAGCGCATCGATCCCTTCAACGGAGAAGGCGCCTTCCACTCCGGGGTCGATATCTCCGCCAACGTAGGTTCGCCCGTAATTGCCCCCGCCGACGGCACCATCACCTTCGCTGACTTCCTCGGCGGCTACGGGCGCGCCGTCATGCTCGACCACGGCCACGGCATCTCCACCCGCTACGGCCATCTTTCCAGCTTCGCTGTCACCGCCGGACAATACGTCCACCGTGGCGATACCATCGGCTACGTTGGCCAAAGCGGACGCTCCACCGGCCCCCATCTCCACTACGAAGTCCGCATCAACGACGTCCCCGTAAACCCCTACAAATATCTCCGCCTGACGGTAGCCAGAGTAGGCACTTACACCGCCGGCGAGTAAATCGTCCCCGTTCTCAACAAGCTTCCTTGAGTACAAAGTTGTCATTACATATAAAGTTGTCATCCGGCGCGCTCCCACCACCGCACAATCCGCAATCCAAAAAAATGGAACACTTCTCTACCCGTGCCACTGCGGACAGCCAAAAAAATCCGCCCAAGCATTGCTTGGGCGGGATACCCTTACGGGTGTTTGAATGGGCGGCGATTATTGTATTTCCCTATACTCGACCTCGCACGCTTGCAATGCCTTTCCGAACGGAGCACAGTTTAACTTCCCACCTTCGCCGTCACCAGCCAGGCAGCTCGCCAGTTCGTTGCGCAGGGTCTGGCAAGGATCCGGTCCATAGAATGCAATCGCGTATGTTCCTGATACAGTGTTTTGAGCTGCGTTATAGACGATCCCGATGGGCGTTTCCCCTGACACGAGCAACTGCTGCCACCACCGGAACGGTTCCGCTGCATAAGGTGGAAACGCTAGCGCCGACTTTGCACTTACGCTTTCGGCTTGGTTGGTTAGAACCGAGGTCGAGGGCGCCCCCGCCCATGCTACCGGCGAGTTGGGAGTGACCAACGCGATGGGAGTTCCCGCGCCCGCGTACGGGCCAATGACCAGATTGTGGTCAATGGAGAATGCGTAGGTCTGCAGGGAGCAGCCAGCCTGAGGGCAAGCGCCGCCGCCACCGGTGTACATGTACCAGGCGGTGGCAACCGTATTGCCGGATCCCGGGCATATAGTCACGGACGACGTCCAAACGATCGTGCCTTGGTTATCCCAGAACAGGAAATCATAGTCCGGATATGAGGTTGCAGTTGCAGCGTCACAACTGGTAATTGTGTTCGTGTCAAAGGCCGCCCCCGTTGGAAACGGCTGATAAGTGACCGTAACTTCCCCAGCGTTTGCAATGCCCACGCTCGCAATAACCGCTAGTAAGCCGATCGCGAAAGAAGCGCAGATTTTATTGAACGTTTTCATTTTCCTTCTCCTAATTATTAAGAATTGAACAACTATGGGACACCCGCGGGCCTTCAAATCGCCGCGAAAGCCCTTCACCTGATATAGCGGGAATAGGAGGACGAAGGGGTCAAGCGACCCGAGAAAGGCGTGGAGCGGGCACTCCTGTCCGCTTGTCGGAAACTCAGAGAATGCAGCCAGAGAACAAGCTGCTAAAAGAACGGACTCTTCCTTGAAACCTAGCTTCTAGCCTTCTTAACTTCCTCAATCAACACCGGCACAATATCAAACAAATTCCCCACCACCGCATAATCCGCAATCTCAAATATCGGAGCTTCCGCATCCTTATTAATCGCCACAATGCTCCGCGATCCCTTCATCCCCACGATATGCTGGATCGCCCCCGAAATCCCCAGCGCCAGATACAGCTTCGGAGCCACCGTCTGCCCTGACGATCCAATCTGCCGATCCATCGGCAACCATCCGCTATCGCAGATCGGACGCGATGCCGCCAACTCCCCGCCAATCGCATCCGCCAACTGCTTCGCCAACTCAATATTTTTCTGCTCTTTAATCCCGCGCCCCACCGAAACAATAATTTCCGCCTGCGTCAAATCGACCGCCTGCTTCGCTTCCTTGAAAACTTCCTGCGGCTTGTTCCGCACCACCCCCGCCGGAATCTCCACCGTCACCGGCTCCACCGGAGCCGCCGCCGCGCCCGCCCCCACCTTATCCGCGCGAAACGATCCATTCTGAAAAGTCACAAAACAAATTCCCGTCCCCGCGAAACTCACATCCGCCACAAACTTTCCCTGAAACATCTGCCGCGTAAAAATCAGCTTCCCGCCCTCATGCTTCACGCCAATCACATCGCTGATCGCCGTAGTCTGCAATGCCGCCGCCAGCTTTGGCACAAAATCCCGCACCTGATACGTATGCGGCATCAACACCAGCTTCGCAGGATGCTTCCCCAAAAACTCCCGCAACCCATGCACAAAAGCATCCGGAGTATAAGGCTCCAGCGCAGGCGATTCGACGTCATAAACTTTGGCGACCTTCTTAGCCGCGACCTCGCCAGCAATCGCCGAAACGCCGGACCCCACCACCGCAGCCTCCAGCGTCCATCCCGTAAGCGCAGCAATAGCCTGCCCAGCCGCAATCGTCTCCCAGGAGACGCGATTAAGCTTCCCCTCCCGCTGCTCCACAATCACCAAAATATTTTCAGTCATAGAAATCAGTTCTCAGTCTTCAGTTGTCAGTTCTCAGTAACCAGCCAGTCTTTAACCGAAAACTGACAACTGATAACTGACAACAGTTTGCTTCAAATTACTCGCAACTCATTCTTCAACCTCTCCACCAGTTTCTTCGCCACTTCCGCCGGAGGCCCTTCCAAAAACTCCGTGTTCTTCGACTTCTTCGGAACATACAACTTCTCAATCTTCTGCAGATTACCGCCCACCGCCGACTGCACTTCCGCCAGCGTCACCTTCCGCATCGGCTTCGTCTTCGCCTGCTTGATCCCAATCAAAGTCGCATAGCGCAACTTATTAATTCCCGACTGGATCGTCAGCACCGCCGGCAATGGCACATCCACATACTGAAAAAATCCCGCCTCCAACTCCCGCTTCACCCGTATGCCCGCATCGTTTTTTTCAATCTGCATGATGATTGTCGCGTGCGGCCATCCCAGAATTTCCGCCAGAATTACGCCCGTCTGCGCATACCCATAATCGTCCGATTGCAGCCCTGTAAAAATCAGATCGAACTTTTCATCCTTAATCGCCGCCGCAATCGCCCGCGCTGTGTTGTAAGCATCGAGCCCAACAAAAGCTGCGTCCTCCAGATGAATCGCCCGATCCGCGCCCTTAGCCAGCGCCTCGCGCAACACCTGCGAAGCCCGCGCCGGCCCCGCCGTCACCACCACCACTTCGCCCTTATGCTTTTCCTTCTGCCGCAGCGCCTCTTCCAGCGCAAACGCGTCCGGCTCATTCACCTCATAAGAAACATCCTCGCGAATCCACGTCCCCGCCTCATTCAACTTCAGCGGAGCGTCCTTCTGCGGCACCTGCTTCATGCAAACCAATATCTTCACAATCCACTCCCCAGAACACCTTCACCACTCAAGATCAAACTGGCAAGTATAAACGAACGGAGGGGCATTCGACGGAAGCGACAAAGTACAAGGACGAAAAACCGAGGGGGCGACGATAAATCGCCGACACGAGAACAAAAGAGAAAAACAAGAAGAAAAGAGAGAAAGCAGAAAAAGAATAAAGCGAAAAACCCAAGTGTCATGCCGAGCGCGGCAGGAAGATTCGCGAATCGATCGCTCCGCGGAGCTGAAGGATCTTCTATCCTCTAACCGTCCGAAAATGGCAGCTCGCGGCTGCCGGCACAACCACCCCGAGGGGGGTGCCCCATTCATTCGCGTTCTTTTGCGAATGAGTGGGCCGTCATGCCGCCAGCACAACCATCTCCATTGTCATCCGCGAAGCAGATGCCATGGGGGAGTCGAAGGACTCCTACCTCCACATGATTCCCATCAGCGCAAGAATCGCAAGCGCTACTGCGGAGGCCGGTCGCCAGTCGTAACAGTATTCACGCCCGTCGTGTTCGCAGTATTGACCCCATTCGCATTAGTCATCGGTAGCGACGACGCAGGCGCAGGGGCGGTTGTCAAAGCGGGAGCAGGAGAACGATTCGCGCCGCTTTCCACCTTGTTCTCCGGAGGCTGCATCGCCACCACCTGATATGCCAGCGCCTTTTTATCCCCGTCCACCACTCTCAAATACAAACGGTCTTTCTTTATCTTGAACTCCGCCTCGTGCCCCACCGGCAGCACCACCGCGTGCTTCGTATCCACCGGTCGAATCCGATAATCCATGTCGTCGGCCCGCAGCAAATATTGCGGACACAACTTCTCATTCGATTCCACGTGTTGCACTCCCACCGACGCCCACATGCTTCCAAGTCCCGTGACTCCCCGCTCCTTAGCGCCGCAAGGAACCGCCTGCATATTCTCTAGCATCCCTCTCTGCCCCTTCTTTTCCTTAGCCCGAGCCATCGACGGCACAAACAAAATCAGCAACGCCACCGCCACCGCCACAATTGTTTTTTGAACTCTCATAGCTCCTCCCTGCCAGGTACTTTGCTTTCAAAAGCCACGGCTTGATCCGTGCCGCGCTGAAAAACGCGCCTTTTTTCTGATCCTGCTTTTGGGTGGCGCAGCGGTTCATCGCTGCGATAAAAAGTCCTTTTCACTCCGGCTTTAGCCGCTGACGGAGACTAACCGCGTTCCACCCATCACAAATACATGCGGAGGACAGCCTTTATCTACTGCCCTCCGCTCCTTGCCCGCGTTATTGGTTCGAAGGAGACTTCGGCCTCGGCGTAGGTCCAACCGGCTGCGCATGAAAGCCGCCCTGCTGCACCGGCGCCGAACTCATCACCCCCTGCGGATCCGCCGACAATTGCTGGCTCACCGTAGGATGCGCTTGCAGATAATCTTTCAGCTCTGGATGATTCGCTAAATAATCTTTGTTGGAAGCAAGTGTAGGGTTGCTCGAAAGATCAGCCGCAATCGTCGAGTGCCCGCCCAGAAACTGGCCAAACCCCGTCAGTTCGCGATTACGATCGTCGCGACCGTCGGCGCTCATTCGATCGTTACCATTGTTGCCGAAGCGATCGCCGTCCTGGTTATAGCGATCTTCATCCCGCATAAACTGATCGGGATGGGCGCGGAACGCCGCCGACACATCGATGTGCGTCTTCAAATACTCTTGCAGCTCAGGGTGATTCGCCACCCACTGCTTGTTGTCGATCAGCGAAGGATCTTTCTTCAGTTGTTCCGCAATCTCCGGATGTGCGTCGAGGAAGCGGTCCATATCGACTATGTCCCGCGGCGAAATGTTGCGATCGCTCGTTTCCCGGTCATAACGCTCCTCATCCCGCATGAAGAGATTCGGATTGGCGCGGAAGGTCGCGCTGATTTGCGGATGAGCCTGCAGATACTGCTGCAGCGCTGGATGATCGGAAACCCAGTCGCGGTTGTCGATCAGCGACGGGTCCTTCCGCAGCTGCTGCGCAATCTCCGGATGCTCGTCCAAAAAATGATCCATGTCCGCGATATCGCGCCGGGTGATATCATCGCGATTGCTCGGCGGATGATCGTTTGTTGGCGGCATCGCCGGGCCAGTCGTCGCCCCCGGTGGCATTGGATTAGGCGACGGCGAAGTCTGTCCACTCGCCACGCTTCCTGCCGAGCACAACATTCCCAATGCAAGCAACGGTGCCAAAGAACTGCGGGCATAAAGTTTCGTCTTGATTGCCATATCCACAAAACCTCCAGTGGCAAGCGTGGTCGCTCACCACCCGTGAGAACTGCAACCCGCCTGCCAAAGGAGTTCGATCAAGACCCATCTTTCACGATGTCAGCAGCTTGGAAGGAACGGCAATCAGTTTGCCGTAAGTCTGCGAAAGGGAAATTCTGCTCTCACCAGGAAAATTCGGTATACAGCATCCACCCTAGAAGGATCTCTCGCGCCAATAACAATAACTAATAATGTGCGAGAGAAATACGAAGAGACAACACGCGACAAATCTCGGCGAACAAAATATGAACAACCATCAACGCGAACGACGAATAGCGAACGACCATCGACGAACGACCGAAGCCTACCGCCCGCCCGCCGGCAACCCATCCTGTAAAAACGCCACACTCTGCACGCCCGTAATCTCAAAGCGTTTGCGGCAGCGCAGGTTCTTGCACATCATGACATCGTCCCGCCGCAACATATACGATTGCGCCTTGGCAAACTTCGCGCGATCCCGATCATCCGCCCGTGGCGGCAAACTTTTTTTCTTGGTCCGCACCAGCCACTGAATCTCATACTCCGCTGACTGATTGCAATGCGGACAACTCAAATTCGCCGGTTTCTTATCCGACCGCTCGTCAAAAAATTCACGCTCATCCATAACTATTAGTCTCTCAATTCCAAACTTAGCGCGTGCGAAAGCTCGAACTGCAATCCCACTTCCAAATTATTGCACTTTTGCCGCACGAATGTGCGAAGATGCGATTGCTGGATAGCCTCGACGTGAATCACGTAGGGGCAGAGCCTGCCCTCAGCTTGTCGAAGGGTGCCCCCACCTGCCCAGCCCCGAGCGCAGCTCGGCCCCTGCAAAAATCCGCCGGGAACCAAGCATCCGCCAGATTTGCGCTAGGAATGTATTCTCAGCAAAAGATTGAGATCTCGGAGCCAACCATCATGCCGCGCAAACCAAAGAAAAAAATCTTCTCCGCCGCCAAGGTCGTCCGCGAAATGGCCCGCGAGCGCGTAGGCAGTCCCAAACCCTCGCAGTTGGTCCTCGCCAAAAAGACGAAGCCCGAGCGCCACAAGCCCACCCTGGGTAAGCTATTGCAAGATGAGTGAACAAGATGAGTGAAGATGAATGTTAGAGTTGCCGGCGCGCTTAGTTGAAGCTTGCGCTCACCGCAGTCCCGCCGGTCGGTATGCTGACCACGCAAGTGTCGCCCGACGAGCCGGGGCAATTTCCCCATGTCACATTGACTGAGCTCGCCGTAAGTAAGACCGACGATCCCACGTCATAGGTGGCAATGCATGTGCCGCCGGTCTGCGAGCAACTGATCGCGGCGGGCAGGCTCACCACCGATCCGGTCCCGACCACGCCGACGGCCAACGTCGCCAGTTTGCCACCCCCTGGGCAAAGCTCACTCGCCGGATTGTCCACTGTCACGGTTGCGAAGGCAAACATAACGTTCCCGGCGCCACCGGTGCCCTCAGGAACGCTCGCTGAGATATCCCCGCCCCCGCAAGCGCCCTGCGCCGGAGTGAACAAACCTGGGGTCGACATGGTTACGACTCCGTCATCAACCTTCCAGGTCGCCTGGCTGGTTAGGTCCATCGTCGCCGGCGGATGAATGTAGGTGCCGATCACCGTATACTGCTCCGTGCCGTTGACCGCAGGAGGCGGAAGATATGCCTCCAGAAAAGTAAAGGTCTGCGGCTGCACCTGAAGGCTCACCAGCTTCTGCGAATGTCCGCAACTCGGCAGGCTCAGCGCCCCTCCCACCGCCACCAGCGCGCCCAACGCGATCCCAATATAACCACGCTTCATCGCCAAAACTCCTCAAGGCAAGCCACGGCCAGCCCGTCCGTCGAACCAAGGGAAAGATGAAATCTAGCCGAACCATCCCCAAAAAGCAACAAAGCAGGTCAGAGGTGAGAGGTCAGATTGCAAAGGTATAACCATAAGTGTCTGGTTGCCCGGTTTTCACCTCTGCAATCTGACCTCTGCCAACCTCTGACCTCGCCTCAGTCCACGTGCTCTCCGACCTCAAACCCCTCCTCCGCCGCCGGCAGCACATCCCTCTCACCCGCAATCCAAACATAAAGCGTTGGCAGCAGAAACACACTCATGATCAGCGCCGCAATCAGCCCTCCCACAATCACAATCGCGAACGGCCGCTGCGAATCCGATCCAATTGCATGCGACAAAGCCGCCGGCAGCAATCCTAACGTCGCCACCAGCATGGTCATCATGATCGGACGCAGCCTCAACACCGCGCCCTCCACCGCCGCATCCTCAATCGTGTAGCGCCGCGCCCGTAGCTGATTGATGTATTCCAGCATGATCACGCCCGTCTGCACCGACACTCCAAACAGCGCCAGAAATCCCACGCCCGACGACACGCTGAAATGGGTGCCGGTGAACCAAAGCGCTAGCAGACCGCCAATCGGCGCAATCGCAACCGTCGCCATAATCAGCAGCGCCCATTTGAAGGATTTGAACATGGTGTACAAAATGATGAAGATGATGAAGATCGTAATCGGCAGCACGATCAGGAGGCGGGCATTCGCTCGCTTCTGGCTCTCGTATTCGCCCTCCCAATCCAGGCTGTATCCCGTCGGCAATTTCACCTGCTCATTCACTTTCTTGATCGCCTCTTCCACCGTGCTCCCCAAATCACGCCCGCGGACACTATATTTAATCGCCACATAGCGCCGGTTCCCTTCGCGATACACCTCCGAAGCCCCGTCCGTCTCGCTGATCTTGCACAACTGCGCCAGCGACACGCGCTCCCCGCTCGGCGCCAGCAGCCGTATATTCTCGATCGCCTCCTGCGTATCGCGATACTTCGGAAGATAGCGCAGCGTAAGATCGTAGCGCGCTTCACCCTTCAGGACCTGCGTAAGCGCGTTCCCGCCCACCGCCGTCTGAATCGCGTCCTGTACGTCGGCCACATTAATCTGATAACGCGCCGCCGCCGCCCGATCGACCGTCACGTTCAGATTCGGCTGCCCCAGCACGCGAAAAACTCCCAGATCTTCAATGCCCTTGATCTGCCGCATGATGTTGACGATCTCGTCGCTCTTATCTTCCAGCACTTTCAAATCGTCGCCATAAACCTTCGTCGCCAGCGCGCCCTTCACGCCGCTCACCGCTTCTTCCATGTTGTCTTCAATCGGCTGCGAAAAGCCCCAGACCACACCGGGAATTTTATCGAGCTCGCGCTGCATCGCCGCAATCAATTCGTCTTTGTTTCCGTGAAAAACCGGCCGCCACTTCTGTTTCGGCTTCAGGTCCACGAAATACTCTGTGTTAAAGAACCCCGTGTTATCCGTTCCATCGTCCGGTCGGCCCACTTGACTCGTACATTGCGGGACTTCAGGAAAGGAGCAGAGCACGATCCGTGCCTGATTGGCGACTCGGATTCCCTCGTCCGGTCCCGTGCTGGGCGCTAGCGTGCCGCGTACCCACAACGCACCCTCATCCAGGTGGGGCAGAAATTCGGAACCGATGATGCCACTGAAAGCGAGATAACCGGCGAAGCCCACCAGAAGCAAGCACACACCGACTGTGATCAAACGTCTGCGAATCGCCCAGCGGAGGGCCACTCGATATCGTTCGCTCACGAAAGTCATGACCGGGTTGTCCCATTCCTTCGCTCCTTTGGCAAACGCATAACTGGCCAGCACAGGTGCAACCAGGATCGAGAAGAGCAAGGCTCCGAGCAGCGCGAACGCCACCGTCCAAGCCATGGGGTGGAAGAGCCTGCCTTCGACACGTTGCAGCGTGAAGATCGGCAAGAAAGCGGTAATGGTGATCACGATCGCATAAAACACCGGCCGCTGTACCTCATGCGACGCGAAACTAATGCGTTCGGTGGATGTCTTCACCCCCTCGGCGTGGTGCATGTGGCGCACAATGTTTTCAATCAACACAATGGCGCCTTCCACGATGACCCCGAAGTCCAGCGCGCCCAGGGAAAGCAGATTGGCTGGAATGCGCATCAGGTTCAGGCAAATGGCCGCAAAAAGTAGAGCAAAGGGAATCGTGGCAGCAACGATGAAGGCGCCCCGGATGTTACCCAGAAATAGAAGCAGAATGACCGACACCAGGATCATGCCTTCGGTGAGGTTGTGCAGGACGGTGTGGGTGGTGTAGTGGACCAGGTCGCTGCGATCAAGAAAAGGGACGATCTTAACTCCCGGAGGCAAGATGTGATCGTTGAGTTCTTGTACTTTCTTATGGATGTCAGCGAGCGCCGTCTCGCCCGTCGCTCCCTTCCTGAGCAGCACGATCCCCGACACCACATCGTCGTTGTCGATAATCTTTCCGTCGTCGCGATGAATGGCTTTCGCAAATTGCCCGAGCCGTATCTTCGGCCCCTGCGAAACCACCGCAATATCCTTCACCCGCAGCGGCGTCCCATTCTTCGTCAGGATCACCGTCTCCGCAATATCCTGCGAACGATCGACCAATCCCACCGACCGCACATTAATCTGCTGCAGCCCTTCCTGTATAAAACTTCCGCCCGCGTTAGCGTTATTGTTGGTGAGTTGCTGTTCGATCTGCGCCAGGCTCAGCCCATACGCGATCAACTTATTCGGGTCAACCCGCACCTGATATTCGCGCGTCGGCCCGCCGAAGCTCGACACATCCACAATGTTCGGCACCGACTTAAAACTCTTCTCCACCACCCAGTCTTCCAGCGACTTCAGTTCCATCGGGTCATACGCCGGATTCGTGCTGCGCAAAGTGAAAAAATAAATCTGTCCGACCGGGCTCCAATCCGTCCCCATTTGCGGATTCACGCCCGGCGGCAACGTAACCTCGCTCAACCGCTCCAGCACGCGCTCCCGGTTCCATGCGTTATCCGAATCCTCGTCGAAAATCAGCTTCAGATCCGAAAGTCCAAAGAGCGAGAACGACCGCAGATGCACCACATGCGGAATCCCGTTCATCACGATTTCCAGCGGTATCGTGACCTGCTGTTCGATCTGCTCCGCCGAAATCCCCGGCCATTGCGTAATAATCTCGACGTAGTTGTCGGCCACATCGGGATATGCCTCGATGGGAAGGTCACGGAATGCGACAATGCCCGCGGCGAAAAGTATCAGTGCGAGGGCCAAAACTAGCAGGCGGTTGTCCAGAGCAAAATCGACAACCCGTCGAATCATCGATTGCTCCCCTTCATTTGCTCTCCTTCATCGCGCTGTAGTTTGCTGAAAAATGCGCCTTTGTTGTTGCATTTGGGTGGCGCAGCGGTTCAGCGCTGCGATAACAGACTACTTTTCAGTCCCGGCTTTAGCCGCTGCGGGAGACCGCCGCGCGCCAACGAGTTTTTCTCAACCTCTTTTTCCGCCGCGGGAATGTGTCCTCCGAAAATCGCTCATCTATTGCTTATTGCTCCACCGTGTTCTGCAGCACCAGCGCATTCGAAACGACTTGATCTCCCGGCTTGATCCCCGAAACAATCTCCTGCAAATTTCCCGGCAGCATTTTTCCCGTAACCACTTCCAGCCGCTTGAAATGCCCCGCCCCGAGCGGCGCGTAGACCCACTCCCGATCATGCAAATGCAAAACCGCCGCCGCCGGAATTGCCGCCCGCATCTCCGGCCGCTTCCCATAAAAAGTAGCCGTAACAAACATCCCCACGCGCATCATCCCCGGATTCGCCACTTCCAGCCGCACCTTCGCCGTGCGGATGCTCGGATCAAGCACCGGCAAGATGTTATCGATCCGCCCCTTTAAAACCTGATTGGGATAAGCGCTCAGCCGCAGATCCGCAAATTCGCCCACCCGCACCGCGTCCAGATCGTTTTCGTAAACATCACAAACAATCCACACATAAGAAAGATCCGAAATCGTAAAAGGATTCGGCGATCCCAACCCTTGCACCCCCGACGAATTCGTAACCTGCTGATCGGTGATCACGCCCGAAATCGGCGCCACGATATCGACAATTCCCGACGGATGATCCTTATCAATCCCCAGGAGCCGCAACTGCTCCAGCGACGCATCCAAGCCTGCCTGGGCATTCTGCGCCACATCCTCCGCCTGCTCCAGCGCGCTCTTCGCGACCGCTCCCTTGCCGTAAAGCAGCTGCGCCCTTTCCAGTTGGATCCGCGCCAGCAGCTCATCGTTCACCGCTTTGCGATACGTCTGATAAGCTCCCGAAACATCGTTGCTCTGCACGCGCAACAGCAGCTGCCCCTTCTTCACCACATCGCCCAACCGCGCCTTGATCTCCACCACCCGCCCCGCCGCCAGCGAAATCACCGGCACCGCCCGCGAAATATCCGGCTGCACCACCCCCGTTACATTCAATGCCGGCGCCGCCTTATACTCCACCGCCGTCACAATCGGAAATTGCTCCGCGTGATCGACTTTAAAATTATTAGCGTCCAGATCAGGTAGCACCGTAGCCGCAGGCGGAGCCTCTGCCTTAGGATCCCCCTTCCCTTCGCTGCACCCCACCAGCAATCCCAACATCAGCGCCATGCCCGCGACCGCCAAAGTCACGTAGGGCCGGCCGCCCCGGCCGTCCAAGCCGCGCAAAGCTCGGCTCCCCCATCCCGCAAAAAAGAACGGCGCGGCCCCAGGAGGAGGTAACACGTCGGCCGCGCCGCAAGAGCTCGCCGGATTCGTCCCCCCAGCGGCCCTTGAAATCAAAAAAGTTTCCCCCGTCGTCACTGAATCACCTCCCGGCCCACCGCCATATTCAGCTGCGCCGCCGCCGTCAAGTACGCCCCCACCAGATTCACGTAGTTGAGTTCCGTGGCGCGATACTCGCTCTGCGCATTAAGAAAATCGAGCAGTGAAGCCCCCCCATGCTGGTACGAGAACGCGATCGTGTCGCGCACCCGCACCGCCTGTTGCAGATACTTCGCCTTGTAAGGCTGCAGCAAGGTCACATTGCTGCTCACCGTCGCATACGCCGAATCCACATCGCTATATACCTGCGCCTGCGCCGCATCCAGCAACTTCTGGTTCCGGTCAATATCCAACTTAGTCCGCAGCTTCTCGCCCTGATTCCGATCGAAAATCCGCAGCGGAATACTCACTCCCACGCCAAAATACAAATCAATTGGCGGATTCCGCCCCACATCCAAACTAAAAGTCGGATCCGTCGATCCATTCGCCACCGCCAGCTTGTGATCCGTCTGCGCCTTATCCACCGCCTCCATCGCCGCCTTCAAATCCGGCCGCGTATCCAAAGCAATCTTGCGGAAATCATCCTGCGGCAACAACTGATCGCTGAAATCGAACACTCCTTCCACATCGAACTGTTCCACCGGAGTTCGATCATCGAGCAAAGTCAGCATCTGAATCTTCGTCGTCCGCAGATTCACCAGCGCCGTCTGCACATCCGACTCATACTGCACCCGCTGCAACTCCAGCCTGTCTAAATCAATCTGTGCAATATCCCCCGCCTGAAAACGATCGCGGCTGATCCCGAGCAAATGGTCGTAATATTCCAGATCGTCGTTGGCCAGTTTCAACACGGCCTTCGCTTGCAGCGTCGAAACAAACGCGCCGCGCAAAGTGAACAGCATCGTTCGCTCCATGTCCGCGTGGCTCGACTCCGCAATCCCCGTCGCCTTTTTCGCACTCTCCAGCCGCAAATCCCGCTTATGATCCCGCTCGTACAAATAGCTCACCGTCGCCGAAGGCAACAGATACGCCAACGCCCCATGGTCCGGCCCCACATTAAAAGGGGTGATCTGATCCGACAGCAGCCCCAGCTGCGGATTCGGCCGCAAATGCGCCGTAATTTCCTGCGCCTTCGACTCGTCTACGTTGAGCGCGTCCGCCAGCAGCGTAGGATTATTCTGCTCAAACCGATCCTTCACCTTCTCCCAAGTCAGGCTCGCGGCCGCACCCGGCCCCGCTTGCTGCGGACTACCCGCCGACTGCCGTGCCGACAAGCTCCCGCCAGCGCCCAGCGTTAGAACCAAGAGCATCCACTGATATCGTCGGATTTTTCCGCCCATCCACTAACTCCGTTAGATTCGTACCAGGGTATGCCTTCAGGCATACCGTCAGGCACATCATCAATGCCCCTTTAGGCGCCGACCCCGCGATGAAACTTTCCACCACATACAACCTGCGAGTATGTAGTTTCCGCCGTAAGAATTGCGTAAAAATAAACCCCAATCGCCGTCAATTCTTCAATGCAACGGATCGAAATCAACCGATTAGCGATTGTGCGAGTTACACAAGGCAGGAAATAACCGGAGGGCCGCGGCTGCCGTGGACCATCATTGGAGCCGCAGATACCGCAACTACAAAGCTAAAAACTTCCAGCCGGTTCTCGAGAATAAATCCACGCGAGACCGTCGCCGTTACCGTCGCCGGTAGTGTCTGCCAGCGATTGTGCCACGCCCAACCCCTTTCCCCACCCGCCTGCGACACGCTGCGCTTGCCCGGCGAAGATTCTTCCATCTCCGCCCGCATCGCATGCAAATCGTCAGAAGCCGAGATCACCGGAAACAAAAGAACAAACGCGCATCCCAGCGTGCAGATAAACACCAGCGGGCGCGCCGCGGATTCTTTTCCCCGAGCATCCCCTGCCGCAACTCGCCGCTCCCGCCACAACAAATAAGCAGGCAATAGCAGCGACAGCCAGCAGAGATTAAGAAAAAGCTCCATAAACTAAGGTCATAGGTAAGAGGTCAGATTGTACAAGCGATTGCAGAAGTAAGACCTCTAACCCAAGGTATAAAAAGCATAACATAGCCCCCGCAAGTGACCAGCAACTCGTCCTCCACGAAAACTTGTCATCCTGAGCGAAGCAGAACGACTCGCGGAGCGATCGTCCTGCGGAGTCGCGGACCCCTACCCAGACGAAAATTCCAGCTCAACGCGTCTACCGTCTGCAATCGAAGCTCTGCCCTTCTCACGGCCCTTGCACAATCTGCAGCGCCCCCGCCGTCTGCAGCCTCTGCCGAAGAATCACATTCCGCGCCGCGATCTCCGCAATCGCATCCGCATGAACCACATACCCACCATATCCCGGCGAATTCCCAAACGGAATCTTCACATCCGTCGCTCCCGCCTTCAGATCAAAATGCTCATATCCAATCGCCGTAGCCCGCCCATTCTCCCCCACCGCCACAATAACCACCGTCAGATCGAAATCATCCTTCGAACCATTCGACACCTTCACCGATCCGTCAATCCGGTCGTCATGCACCTGCGGAGCCTCGTCCCACTCCAGCAGCAGCGGAGCCGACACCACCGCCTGCAACTCTTTATTAATGCTGTGCGCCGGCTTCCCCGAATCTTCCACCTTCAAAGTCACGGGAAAACCTCCCGGCTTAGTAGGCCGTCCGCTCAACAGCCCATCCCGCGTCAGCATAACTCCCGCCGGCAACTCCCCGCCCACCACGCTCCAAACATAAGGCGGGACGCCCCCTTTGGCATGAAGAAGAGTATGGAACTCCTCCCCCACCCCCATGGCCGGAAAACTCTCCTCAACAATAGCCAACGGAGCAAGCTGAACTTGCGCCGCACCCACCCCGCCAAGACAAATCAAAACTGCAATCAGCCGCATCATAAATTTCAGCAACCACGACTGCGAAAAATAACCAAGCTGAGGGTGCCCCATCCTAACGTCGCGTTCTATGCGACGTTAGGGTGGGATCCCTAGTCGTCTGAATGACCTCGCAGCTTCGTTTGATTTTACGCCGCCCACAGCGTAAAAGAACTCAAGATGTCCCATCCTATGTCGCGTATCCCCCTCGCCCTCCTGTTGATCTCCTCGCTCGTCCTGACGGTCGCAAGCACCTCAGCCCAAGCCCCACCGCCCACTCCTCCCAACAAAATAAAATCCGACGACCAGACAAAGCCCGCAAACACCCCCATCCCCGACCCCAATTCCGAAGAAGCCGCCATCTTCGAACGCATCCTCAACCACGTCCGCTTCGAAAACGACGGCACCGACGTAACCGAAACCGAAGCCGTAGTAAAAATCCAGAGCCAGGCCGGAGTGGAAGAATTCGGCCAACTGGTCTTCGGCTACTCCTCCGCCACCGAAAAACTAGAGATCGAATACGTGCGCGTCCGCAAGCCCGACGGCCAGGTCGTCTCCACCCCCGAATCCACCGCCCAGGATTTCGCCCCCGACGTTCTCAAAGAAGCTCCCATGTATAGCGACTACCGCCAGCGCCACATCTCCGTAGCCGCTCTCCAGCCCGGAGACACGCTCGAATACCGCACCGTCACCCGCGTCACCACCCCGCTAGCCGCCGGAAATTTCTGGTACGAAGCCACCTTCCCCAAAGGAGTAGTCGTCAACGAAGATCGCCTCATCGTCGACATCCCCAAAGCCCGCGAAATCAAACTGAAGACTCCCACTCACCAGCCCGAGATCCACGACACCGCCGACCGCCGCGTCTACACCTGGCTCGTAAAAAACATCCAGCCCGACAGAGACAAAGAAAAAGACAGCGATGAAGCCGACGACACCGCTCCCGACGTTCAACTAACCACCTTCACCGACTGGAAACAAATTGCCGATTGGTACGCCAAACTGCAGGGCGAGCGCATGACCATCGACGACAGCGTGCAGAAAAAAGCCGACGAGCTCGTTAAGG